>Ga0209676_1002862_pt1 | contig 11380 bp, 16 predicted proteins | sample AraplaCvi_mLB_r2_FD_184282 | JGI IMG/M metagenome (GOLD analysis project Ga0209676, IMG submission 184282) | Arabidopsis root microbial communities from North Carolina, USA - plate scrape MF_Cvi_mLB_r2 (SPAdes) (version 2) | ecosystem: Host-associated > Plants > Roots > Endosphere | place: USA...
CGTGGCGGCCTGCAGCGCGGCGTCGGCCAGCTGCTTCTTCTTGGCCACGTCGAGGGTGGTGAGCAGCTCTTCGGCGGCGATGGCGCGGCCGAACGGCAACATCAGCCCGGCGACACCGATGCCGGACATGGTGAGAAAGGAACGTCTATCCACTGTTGTAGTACCCCCGGAGTGGGCCCGCGGACGCCGGAACGGCGGGCGGGCAGGCGATCGAGACAAAATCGCACCGACTGTGTGTGGGGGGCTTGGGGGCCGTCAAGTGACGAACGGGCTATTGGCCGCCCGCACGAAACAAAGTGGACACGGAAGTGTGCGCTGTGTCTTGCGCGCTCGGCCCGGCAAACACGCGGGTGTGCCGAGTCGGGCGGGTTGGGGGGCGCAGCGTCGATCACCTTCACCGTGATTGGCTTGCTGCAAGCACGTGTGGAGTGGGCGCTTGACATACTTCCATATTCTTGGAATTATCGAATAATGAAGACCGACACCGCACTCAAAGTCCTCGCCGCACTGGGTAACGAAGCCCGCCTGGCGGCTTTCCGCGAACTCGTGCAGGCCGGGCCGGAGGGCCTGGCGGTCGGCGAACTTCGCGACCGCCTCGACCTGCCCGCCGCAACGCTGACGGCGCAGCTCAACCTGCTGCGCAACGCCGCACTGGTGCACGACGAGCGCGAGGGCCGCGTCATCCGCGTGCGCGCCAACTACCTGCAGATGAACGATCTCATCGCCTACCTCACCGAAAACTGCTGCAGCGGCAAAGCCGTCTGCGAACCCACCAGCGGCTGCACGCCGCGCAGGAAAGGAGCCTCGAAATGAACCGCTTCCATGTGCATCTGAACGTGTCGAACCTCGACGACAGCATCGCCTTCTATTCGCAGCTGTTCGCCAGCGCGCCGGCCGTGGTGAAGGGCGACTACGCCAAGTGGATGCTCGAGGACCCGCGCGTGAACTTCGCCATCTCCACCACGGGCCGCACGCCGGGCATCGACCACCTGGGCATCCAGGTCGACAGTGGCGATGAACTCGCCGCGCTGGGCCAACGCCTCGACGCGGCCGGCAGCACGGTCGTGCCCGAACCCGACGCCACCTGCTGCTACGCGCGCTCGGACAAGATGTGGACGCAGGACCCGCAGGGCACGCGCTGGGAAACCTTCCACACCTTCGGCGATGCGGTCACCTATTACGCCGCCGACGACGCCTGTTCGACCAGCGACGCCGCATGCAGCGCGCCGCCTGCCCTCGCGCAGGCGAAGGTCGAGCGCGCCGGCGGATGCTGCGTGCCGGCCGCAGGCTGCTGCTGAGGCCGCGATGGACGTCCGCCCCGCACTTCTCCACGAGCAGCCGGCGATCCGCTCGCTGCTCACCGCCGCCGAGCTGCCCCTCGAGGATCTGGCTACCGCCGACGTGCGCTTCCTCGTCGCCACGCAGGACGATGAGCCGGTCGCGGCCATCGGGCTGGAATCCTTCGAAGGCGCCGGGCTGCTGCGTTCGCTCGTGGTCCGCGCCGACCTGCGCGGGAGCGGCATCGGCGGCCAACTGGTCGACGCGCTCGAATCGCTGGCGCGACAGAGCGGCATGGACCGGCTCGTCCTGCTGACGCAGACCGCCGCGCCGTTCTTCCAGCGGCGCGGCTATCGGGCGATCGACCGCGACGAAGCACCCGACAGCATCCGGTCCAGTGCGCAGTTCCGCTCGCTTTGTCCCGCCTCCGCCACGTGCATGACCAAACCGCTGGATCCAACCTGATGAAACGCGTCCTGTTCGTCTGCGTCGAGAATTCCAACCGCAGCCAGATGGCCGAGGCCTTCGCGCACATGCATGGCGGCGATGAGGTCGAGGCATTGAGTGCCGGCTCAAAGCCCTCCGGCCTGATCAATCCGAAGGCCGTGCACTTCATGTCCGAACTGGGCTATGACCTCACGCGGCATGCGTCCAAGTCGCTGGACGACATCAGCGGCGAGTTCGATGCCGTCATCACCATGGGCTGCGGCGACGACTGCCCCTGGGTGCCGGCCCGGCGACGCGAAGACTGGGGACTGCCCGACCCCAAGCACATGGACGACGAGGGTTATCGCGCGGTGCGTGACGATATCTCCGCGCGCGTCAAGGCGCTGCTGGCGTCGTTGTGATGTCGCTTGCGCGCAGGCTGCTGGCTGAGTTCCTTGGCACCGCGCTGCTGCTGGCGGCCGTCGTCGGCTCCGGCATCATGGGACAGGCGCTGTCGCAGGGTAACGACAGCATCGCACTGTTAGCCAACGCCGCCGCGACCGCAGGCGCGCTGTACGTGCTGATCGTGATCTTCGCGCCGATCTCCGGCGCCCACTTCAACCCCGCCGTCACGGTCGCCATGCGGCTGCGCGGCGAGGTGAGCCGGACGCACGCCGTCGCCTACATCGCGACGCAGACCGTCGCAGCCGTCACCGGAGTCCTGCTGGCGCACGCCATGTTCGATCTGCCGTTGATCCAGGCTGGCACGCATGTGCGTACCGGCACGGCGCAGTGGCTCAGCGAAGCGGTCGCTACGTTCGGCCTGCTGCTGACGATCCTGCTGGGGCTGCGTCATCGCCCCGCCGCCTTGCCGGCCCTCGTGGCCAGCTACATCTTCGCGGCGTACTGGTTCACCGCCAGCACATCCTTCGCCAACCCCGCCGTTACCGTCGCGCGGGCATTGACCACGACTTTCGCCGGCATTCGGCCGGTGGACGTGGCCGGGTTCGTCGCGGCGCAGGCGATTGGCGTCGTCGCGGCGATGGGCGTGGGCGGGGTGCTGCTGCGGGGGGAGGATGCACCGCCCGCAGCGACGACGGCACACAAGGGCGCTTCGATCGATTCGCCGTAGTGGGGATATCCGCGCACCCCGCGCCCGGGATCGCGTCCAGCGACCCCGGGGCGTTTCACTTATCCGGACTGCGCTGCCTTACTGCGGACTGCTCGCGGCCGCGCGCGCAGACCGGTTGAAGCGGGTGGCCAGCGTCCTGCGCAGGCCCTCGACCCCCTCGGTCTTGCCGGCCACCTTGAGCATGGCGTACCCCTCCAGGGCCGAACTCATGATGTCGCTGCCCAGCGCCGTCTCGGTGTCCGTGGCCCGTTCCATCAGCCTGGTCATCCGCACCAGCCTGGGACGCAGCTGGTCCAGCGTCGCCAGATCCTGCTGCAGCTCGGCCAGGTCGAAGTTCTGCGGCAGCACCTTCGGATTGGCCGCCAGCACTTCGACGGCCTGCCGGCAGAAGGCTTCGGACTTGTCGCCCATCTTGGTCAGCTGCCGCCGCTCCTGCGCGGGGATGGCGATCAACGCCGAGAGTTCCTGTTCCAACGAAGCGAGCGCCGCGTCGATGGCGGCCAGTTGTTCGGTCGCAAAGCGCAGCGAAATGAGGTTCTGACTCATGAGACTTCCTTCTTCCCTATGGATGCGCCGGCTTCGTTGCCGGCCGTCCAACACTAGCGAGGCAATCGAAGGCGCCGATTGGGAATGAGTCGAATCGCCGGGCTCGTCCGCATCGTGGCGCGATGCTCGCGCAAGCCAAATTCGCCGGGTCGCAAGCGGATTCGGGTCAGCCGTAAGCCGGCCTGACCTGCGCGCAAGACAATTTCGCTTGCGCGCAAGCCGGGACGCGTCGCGCGCAAATCGAATTGGCTCGCGATCGGCCTGGATTGAGTCGCGCACAAGCCGGCCCCGCTTGCACGCGAGGCAATTCCGCTTGCTCGCGAGCCGACGTGGTTTGCGCGCAAGGCGAAAAGGGCCGTGTGCGGATCGGATTGGCTTGCAGGTGGCACGCATCGGCTTGCGCACGAATCAGATCGCCTTGCGTTCCACTGCGATCCACCTGCGCGTGGCTTGTACTTGCCGGGAGGGGCACGGACATTGCCCAGCGCTGTGCACGCGCCGGCTCTTGTAGCCCGGGTTAGCGAAGCGCACCGCGCCCCCGCTGCAAATCCGTCGTGATAGCGACGAACGCGCCGCAGCGCGCTGCACCGGTGAACGGCGGCGCTTCGTGTATTGGCCCTTGTAGCCCGGGTAAGCGAAGCGCACCCGGGGATGCGCCACGTACCGACACTCGACGTATCACCACCACCGCGACAAAAGCTCACGCCGAACTTTGAACTGGCGCACACGCGCCGTTGAATCGCGCTTCGCGCATCGGGCACGCTGCGTGTGCACCGGCAAATTCCGGTGTCGGGCTTGGCGGCCCGATGGCAGACGCAGGCACCCATCATTCGAACAAACGCTGTTTGTTTCCTCGGCCATTCGCGATGATGGGTCCTGCGTGCAGCGCACTCGCCTTCCATGGCGGGCGGCGCGGGGGAGCTGAGATGCTCACCGGTTTCTGTCCCGGTCCGCCAACCTCGCGTCGTCCGTCACCCTGATTGGCGGCAGGGCGACGGGATTCCCATCTACTAGGAATTCCATTTGTGACAGATAACAAACCCAAGCGTAGCAAGCGCACCGAAGCACGACCCACTGTCAGCCTGTCCATCACCGCGCTGCCCTTCGTCGCCGAACGCGACGCGGGCAGCCCGCACTACTGGGACGTCGAGCCCGTGGACGAAACCTCGCGAAAGCAGATCGAAGCCCAGCGCGTCGGCGCCAAGTACGCCGACCAGTACGCCCAATGGTTGCGGGCCAACCCCGAACTCGTCGGCATGGGAACGCTGGGCTGGGTCGCCGCCGACATCGACTTCCGCGACACGCAGCGCACCGGCTACTGGATCGGCTTCTTCTCCTGCATCGAACGCTTCGTCTTCGACGCAGGGACCGTCAACTAGCGCGCATCCACGCGTGTCACCTCAAAGCCCGGGTGCGCGTCGCGCACCCGGGCCATCAGGGTGCGGTCGCGGGCTCAGCTGGGGCGGGGATATCAATGTCCGCTATCGGCCAGGAGCGGACATCGGCTCTACAGCCATCACGCGTGTCCATTGAAAGAGACGCTCAGATATATCTTTTCGGCGGGATCCCAATAAGCGCGGAAGTAGCAAGGCCCCCCGTCGTATGCCTCCACAACCTCGGTAACGACGAGATCGGGCGGGGCGCTGCAGAACGCATTGACGAAAATGACCTTCTTGCCATTCAACTCCTGCCCTCGATACTGGAACCTGTAAGTATTCCAAGGGGGAAGAGCCTCTCCTTCCAGTCTGGCTTGGCGCGCGACATACGGCTCAAGCTGCGCTCTGGCCTCGGCGACGTCTTGAGCACTCGGTCGCCACGATCCACCAGACAGCGTGAGCCAGCTTCCGATCGCGATAGCAAGTGCAGCTAGATGGTCCATGTGGCATCACCCGAACAAAGCTGAAGGCTGGCACGATGCAGCGATCACCGTGAGCACCGCATGTCCGCCATGGGTCGAAACCGGACATTAGTATCCGATTCGGCGGCCGCCCTGCTCAATGTCCGCTATCGGCCAGAAGCGGACGTTCGAGATGGGACCCGACTTCACCTGTAATTCGCCCCAGGTGCCCACCACTCCTCCAGTGCGCAGATCGCTTCTTGCTGCCATTGGGACTTCGGCGAAAAGGCAAGCTTGTCCAACACCGCGACGACTGCCTGCTCCTGCTCGGCATTCAGCGAACCAAAACGCGGTGGATCCCGATCTGGTGGCCGCAACGATACGAGGAATGCATTCACAAGGTTGGAGCCGCCATCATCGATGCACGCCAGTGCAAGCTTCAGAAAATGTGGCAGATAGAACAACCACGATTGCGGGTCCAGGTGCGAGATGCCCCAGAAGTGTGCTTCGAGATACTCCGGTGTAGCGCTGTCAACGACAGGGTCGAACTCAGGCGGAGCCTCGTAGTCGTCCAGCGCGTTCCCTGCCCGCAGCGTCATGGGCGGCCGCTGCGGCAGATCGGGAAAGGCGTGATCTATCTGCGCGACGCAGCTCTGCATGCTCCGCTCCTTCCGTGGATGTCCGCTTTGGGTCGAAAGCGGACATTAGCAGCCCGGCTGCCGGCCGTCCCGGCCGAACGTCCGCTATCGGCCAGGAGCGGACATCAGTGAGGCACACCCCACGTGGCGGCGTACAGATGCCGGATCTCGATCGCAATGTGCGGCCATGCCCAAGCCTTCGCCTGGTCGTCAAGGCCGAAAAGGATGTTCTCGGCAAGAGCGACATCCACGATGCGCTGTACTGCTACGGGGCCATCTCGATACTGCTTCGCAAAGAACCCCGTCAGCTCCTCAACGTCCGCGCCGCGCCTTTCCCTCACTGCGTTGGCGACTCGACCGGCAAATGCTTCGATCCAGTCGTAGCCCGATGGCGTGCGGCCGATCGATTCGCGCTCCGTGAACCGACTATCCGTTTGCGCTGCCTCTTCCGGAAACCGATCGCGAAGCCTGTCCGCCAGCTCCCGTACTGCCTGTTCGTCGTCCATGTGAGGTCCGGTGCGCGATGTCCGCTTCGGGTCGAGAGCGGACATTAGCAGCCCGGCTGCCGACCGTCCCGTCCGAATGTCCGCTAACGGCCAGAAGCGGACGTTCCTTCGCTGCGAGCTCCTACCTCCAGCAAGACGCAGCGGTGGGTTTCCTACTTAGGTCGTTCTCTGCATCTGCAAGGACCTGCTGAACAAAACGCCAGTGCGTTCGTTCTCCTGGTGGCTGCAGCGCCTGGTCTACCGCGGATAGCTGTTGGGACAGGTTCGAAAGCGTTACCACCTGTTCGAACTCCGCGCAGGAAGGGCCCTCAGCGATGGCAAACCGCGTGCAACTAGCGAGCGTTTCCTTCAAACCCGTGGCAGATGCGATGGTGCGGCGGACCTCATCAGCACCATTAGGACGCGCGAGAGTTTGGCGCATCTGCTTAACCAGGTTGAGTTGGTCCTCTACGGCATCGCCTAGTCGGGAGCACCCATCTGGCGGCCGGACGCAACCGGAAATCAAGGCGATGTTCGCGAGCAAAACGATCTGTAGCGCTGCCTCTCCCAGTCCGATTCGCATCCCTGATCCATGTCCGCTTTGGGTCGAAATTGGACATTAGCATCCGCCCGGGGCCACTGGTTGGCGACCAGAAAGCCTTGCGGCGTCGCTGCTCGCACACAGGGCGGCAAGCTCTCTTTCTGCCTGCTTGCTGCCACCCTGCGCGGCACGCTTGAGCCATTTCTTTGCCTGCAGCGGGTCTCGTTCTACTCCGCCTTCGCCCTCAAGGTAGCTCTTCGCAACGATAAGCTGATGCGGTGCAGCCGGGTCTGATTCACCGCTGAGAACAACTCCGCCGCACGCACCACACTTGCGGAACCATGTCGATGCAAGGTCCGCATCCTTTGGGACACCTGCCCATCCGTAAGCATAGATATCGCCAAGCAGTGATTGGGCTTCGGTGTCTCCGAGGCTCGCAAGCGGCTTGAGGTACTCGATTGCAAGCAGTCCATTGTCTTCCTTGAGTGCCAATCCAGCTTTATCAAGAACGTCCCAGCGATAGGCCGAGAATGCGCCGAACAGGAGCACCATGACGACGACGATTGCCACCAGCTTCTTACGCACAGTGCACGCCTCCACGCCTATCAAACAGCCCCAAGGAATGTCGAGCCGCTTCGCTCAGCGAGCTGTTAGATCGAGGGTAAAGCTCGTGGACCGCCCAATCTGTAGCGCCTTGTTCATCGCAAAAACTTCGATCGGCACCGTGGTTTCTTCGGGCGAGAATCCGAATCTGAAACGCATGGTGAGGCCATCATCGCTGACAGCTGAAGACTTGATCGGGAAGTTGGGGAATGAGAGGAACGGGTCCTGCGATTTGGGTGAGCGGAAGGCGAATCCAAGGTCCTTCAAGGAAAAGGCGCTGTCCGCCGGGATCGTCACTTCGATCACGACCCACGTGTAGTTGTTGCAGCGCCCGGGAATGTCGGAGAGCGCGCGCTCGACGCTCGCGACGTGAACTTCAGGTTGCGGGATCGGATCCCAGGGAGCTGACACCTCCCATCCTTTGCCTCCGCGCACCCCGGCCTCGAACGGAGCGAAGCCCTGCACGATCGAACAGGCCCACGCCGGCGAGATGCCCGCAAGTGCCAGCGATGCAGTCACAGTGATACGTGCCCAGCCGGCCATCGACGACCGTCCCCGAATTTCCAGATCCATCGCCTTCGCTCAATGTCCGCTATGGGTCGAAAGCGGACATTAGCATCAGTCAGGCGGGCGCCCTGCCCCAATGTCCGCTATCGGCCAGGGAGCGGACGTTCGGATACGCTCATGCATACGCCTTGGGTTGAATGTGGACAAGGGTCATGGCCCGTACTCCACGATCTCCGCGCTCCGAAGCGCACCGTTCTCGAAGTGAAGGCGAACCTCAGTATCCGTGTCGCTCTCGCACACAGGCAAGACCGCCACGCCATCTTCATCCACACCGTGACGGATGAAGTGGAGCGTATCTGCAGCCTGCTGTACGGACATCCCTTGCTTCAGTCCATAAGGAAGTCGGGCGCCCGGGCCGACACTTGCAATTCGCTCGATGCCACGCAAACCGTCCAAGTTGATCTCGAGATGCGGGTAGAACAAAACGCTACCGGTATAGACACCGCCGTCGTCCTCGCTTTGGTAGTCGCCAACGCGCGTTGGCTTGCCCAGCTTTGCGACGATGGCAGAGCGGCTGTCAGCGAGGCTGATGCCGCCGATTGCAAGCCCCAATGGAGGCGCACACAGGCGAAGCGGCTCGGATGCGCGCGCTTCATGAACGAAAAGAAGTGAAACCAGAAAGCCGACCAGCTTCATCCATGAGCCTCGCAAAGGTTTACTTCTGACCGCTTTCGGAAGCGGACATTAGCACCAGTCCGGCCGCCCCGCCCCGACCCAATGTCCGCTATCGGCCAGAAGCGGTCATTTCAGCCCTGCGCACTATTGCCGATGTCCGGCAATCTCGCCCCCTTGATGATCGCCTTGAAGCGATACTTGGGTTCGTAGTCGCCGACATACGCGAGCGCAATCTTCCCATCCCAGGTGATGTCGAAAAGATCGGTTCCTTCGATCCTCGCGAAGACGATCTTGTGGTCGGCTACGGCGTCGTGACCCAGCAGATAGATATGGAATGCCCGTTCGTCGCATTCCGCTTCAAGATCCTGCGGCAAGGGATCCACCCGGACAATCATTCCATCGATTCGTCCCGCCGCGAACTGATCAGCCGGGCAAACGGCATAGCCACCTTCATGCCAGTAGTCGGAGGAAATCGTGCACCTGTGGAAGTTTCCCCAGACGCCCGGCGCGTGCCAGTCCGACAAGTGTTCGACGCTTTCGTCATCCTCCGGCTCGCGCTCGGAGTCGTAATCCGCGGTTTCGAGGTGGAACCCGAACCAGACGTCTTGGCCGCGCCGCTCGGCAACCCAGCGGAACTCGCTGATGGGATGGCCTTCAGGCCAAGGATTGCCTTCAAAGAAGATGCGTCCGTCCGTCATGGCACTCCACTACGCTTGATCGGGTCCGCACGACCGGATATCCGTCGTGACTCGGGATTCAGGACCGCTTTGGGTCGAAAGCGGACACTAACACCGCCGAGCCCGCTTCGATCGGACGGATGTCCGCTATCGGCCAGAAGCGGACGTTGGTTAGGACCGCGAGCCCTGCAATGTTGCAAGCCTGTCTGCCATGAACCTCCGGAACCCTTCGGCCACCCGGGAAGCGATTCGGTTTGTCGGATCGACCTCCACCACGCTCCAGTCGCCCAAATCGAATCCGGCGCAGTACCCCTGACAGTCGTCGCCGAACAACAGAACTCCCTTCATCCCCGCACCATCTCCGAATATCTCGTGCGGCTCGACGAGGCCGTCGTACAACACGAATGCAGAGTCCCCTACGTCGCCGGCTCCGATCTCTTCCAGGAACGCCAGATAGTCGTCGGGAATTGAAGGGAACGACTCTCGAAGAAGTCTTGCCTTCAGCGGCGCGATGGGGACGAGCCCGTCGATGGGCGTCCCGGTGCCCTTCAGTCTCTTCAGATCTTCGTAATTGGTCATGGTTCCCGCCTGCTTGCTCGACCCCGCTAGGAAGCGGACGAACGTCCGCTTTGGGTCGAAAGCGGACGTTAGCATCGCCGCGGCGCTCCGGCCCTGCCGATGGTCACCGCTCCGACTGACCAGCTCCAGCATCGACTTTGCAGAGAGCTTTCTTCCAGATGCTCCGACGCGCATTCCCGTCCCAGCCCACGCCAAACCGGCCGGCGCATCCAACCGGCCTGGGATAGTGTAGAAGGCGGGTCAGGGCCCTTCGATGCGAGGGGGCGGTTGCGCGGCTCGCGCACTATTCGCGGACACAACCAAGGGGTAAGGCATGAGAACGATGTGGATGGCGTTGGCGGTGGGCGCGTTGATCGCGGGCCCCGTGGTGGCACAGGTGCCGACCGGCAAGATGGGCCCGCTGCGTCCCGACCAGCAACGCTTCTTCGAGCTCTACAAGCAACTGGTCGAGACCGACACCTCGGTCACCACCGGCAGTTGCACCCAGGCCGCCGAGCAGATCGCCGCGCGCCTGAAGGCAGCAGGCTTTGCCGACGACCAGGTCACGCTGTTCTCGGTGCCCGAGCACCCGAAGGAAGGCGGCGTGGTAGCCGTCTATCCCGGCACGTCCAGCACGCTCAAGCCGATCCTGCTGCTGGCGCACATCGACGTGGTGGCGGCCAAGCGCGCCGACTGGGTACGCGACCCATACAAGCTGGTCGAGGAGAACGGCTACTACTACGCGCGCGGCATCGCCGACGACAAGATGATGGCGGCGACCTGGGCCGATACGCTGATCCGCTTCAAGCAGAGCGGCCAGAAGCTCGGACGCACGGTCAAGATGGCGCTGACCTGCGGCGAGGAGACCGACACCGCGTTCAACGGCGCGCAGTACCTGGCCAACCAGAAACGCGACCTGATCGACGCGGCCTTCGCCCTCAATGAAGGCGGCGGCGGCGACACCGATGGCAAGGGGCACCTCGTCGCACAATCGATCCAGGTGGGCGAGAAGACCTACCAGGACTACAAGCTGGTCGCCACCAATCCCGGCGGGCACAGCTCCCAACCCGTGCGCGACAACGCGATCTACGCCATGTCCGACGCCTTGCTGAAGGTCGCAGGGCACGAGTTCCCGGCCGAGTTCAACGACACGACCCGCGCCTTCTTCGCGCGCGCCGGTGCGGCGCGCAAGGATGAACTGGGGGCGGCGATGGTGGCGTTGGCGAAGGATCCGGGTGACGCCAAAGCGGAGGCGGTCGTCAACACCGACAAGGGCTTCCACTCGATGCTGCGCACGACGTGCGTGGCGACGATGATCAACGGCGGGCACGCGGTCAATGCACTTCCGCAACGGGTCGAAGCCAACGTCAATTGCCGCATCTTCCCCGGCCATACGCCGGCACAGATCCAGGACGCGCTGTCCGGGGTCATCGGCAATCCGGCCATCTCCATCGACCTGGCACGCAAGGACAAGCCC
>Ga0209676_1002863_pt1 | contig 11379 bp, 9 predicted proteins | sample AraplaCvi_mLB_r2_FD_184282 | JGI IMG/M metagenome (GOLD analysis project Ga0209676, IMG submission 184282) | Arabidopsis root microbial communities from North Carolina, USA - plate scrape MF_Cvi_mLB_r2 (SPAdes) (version 2) | ecosystem: Host-associated > Plants > Roots > Endosphere | place: USA...
GTCGACCTTGCCGTCGAGCACGGCGAGGTCGCCGTTGGTGAGGATCGCCAGCGGGTTCAGTTCGACCAGCGCCAGGTCCTTCTCGTTGAACAGCTTGTACAGGCCCAGCATGATCTTGGTCAGCTGGTTCACCTGCTTGGCGTTCAGGCCCATCGCGAAGCCGAGGTCGCGGCACTCGTACGGCTGCAGGCCCTGCACGTAGTTCACGTGCAGTGCGTGGATGGCTTCGGGCTTCTCGGCGGCCACCTGTTCGATGTCCATGCCACCCTCGGCCGAGGCGATGAAGGTCACCGACTTGGTCGAACGGTCCACCAGGATCGACAGGTACAGCTCCTTGGCGATGTCGGTGCCTTCGGAGATCAGGACCGCATCGATCGGCAGCTCGACGCCGGCCGTCTGGTAGGTCGCCATCTTCGTGCCGAGCATCGCGGCGGCGTACTGCTTCACCTCATCGAACGACTTGGCCAGCTTGACGCCGCCGGCCTTGCCGCGGCCGCCCGCGTGGATCTGCGCCTTGACGACCCACAGGTCGCCCGGGATGGCCTTGGCGGCCGCGACGGCCTCGTCCGGAGTGCGCGCGACGCGCCCGGTCGGCACCGCGATGCCGTATTCGGCAAACAGCTGCTTTGCCTGGTATTCGTGAAAATTCATGCGTCACCGAGGGGAGTGAAAAGAATCCCCGCGGCCAGCGCCGGTCCGGGTTGCCCGGAAACTCCGGGGACACCCGTAACGGTCGAGCGCGAGGGGGCGGTATTGTCGCCCATCCACGCGGTCCGGGCAAAACCGCCTGGCGGTCGAGCGGCCGTGCTGGCGGTTTCACGACCCCGCCGGCCATACTCAGCACACTGATTTCGCACGGAAGGAACGCCGCTTGCCGATCGCCTCCGCCCGGCCTCCCGTGGCCGCCGACGCCGACAGCGCGCTTCGCCGCGAGCTGTACTTCTTCACGCTCTACCGCCTGTTCGAGGCGGCACTGCTGGTGTTCTTCCTCTTCGGCCCCGCGACCGGGCTGGTCGAGCCGCTGCGCAACGCGCTGGGCGCCCGCTCGATCGCGCTGTCCTACCTCTTCATCGCCGCCCTGCTGTTCGCCTTCGGCCGGCGCGGCGAGCTGCGCGCGCAGACGCTGACCGGCATCGCCGCGGACCTGTTCTTCGGCCTGCTGGCGATGCATGCGATGCCTGCGGCCGGCACCGGCATCGCGCTGATGCTGCTGTTCAACGTCGGCGCGGCCTCGCTGCTGCTGCCGGCGCGGTACGGCCTGGGCGCAGCGGTGGTGGCGGTGCTGGGCCTGTTCGGCGAGTTCGCCTGGAGCCAGTTCGACACCGAGACGAACGCCCGAACCCTGGCCGAACCGATGATGTTCGCGGTGGGCTACATGGCGATCGCCACGCTGACCAGCATCCTCGGCCGCCAGATGCGCGAGAGCTACGACCTGGCCGAACGCCGTGGCGCCGAGGCGGCGCACCTGGGCGAGATCAACGAGTTGATCATCCGCCGCCTGCGCACCGGCGTGCTGCTGGTCGACCGCGGCGACCGCATCCGCCTGGCGAACGAGGCGGCGATGCTGCTGCTCGGCGACGCCGGCGAAAGCACCGACCTGCAGGGACAGCGCAGCCTCGCCGTCGCGGCGCCGGAACTCGCCCGCCGCCTGGAGCGCTGGCGCCAGGACGGCACCCACAACGACAGCCCGCTGCAACTGGCGCCGGACCTTCCTGAAGTGGTGCCGCGCTTCACGCGGCTGCTAGCCGGCAGCGAGCAGGTGCTGATCTTCCTCGACGACACCTCGCTGCTCTCGCGTCATGCCGAGTCGATGACGCTGGCGACGCTGGGCCGCTTCTCGGCCAGCCTCGCCCACGAGATCCGCAACCCGCTGGCGGCGATCAACTACGCCGTGCAACTGCTGGAAGAGTCCGACGACATCCCCACCGCCGAGCGCCGCCTGCTGGAAATCATCCGGCAGCAGGGCATCCGCATGAACGGCATCGTGGAGAACGTGCTGGGCATGGCGCGCCGCGAACCGGCCAAGCCGGAGCATGTCGAGCTGGTCGCCTTCGGCCGGCTCTTCGTCGAGGAATACCTGGCGAGCCATCCGCTGGACCTCGACACGCTGCGCAGCACGTCGCAGATCGCGCGCCTGCCGGTGCTGATCGATCCGCGCCATCTGCACCAGGTGCTGACGGTGCTGGTGTCGAACGCGCTGAGCTACGGCCGCATGCCCGGCGAGCCGGCGCGGGTGACGGTCAGCGTGTATCCGGACGACGCGGGCCTGCCGTGCATCGACGTGCTCGATCGCGGGCCGGGCATTCCTGAATCGGTGGCCTCGCGTCTGTTCCGGCCGTTCTTCACCACCTCCAGCCACGGCACCGGCCTGGGCCTCTATATCGCGCGCGAACTGTGCCGCGCGAACCAGGCCACGCTCGATTACGTCGCCATGCCGGGGGGCGGCGGATGCTTCCGGGTGCGCCTGATCGGCAGCCACACCCTGCTCTCCGCATGAATGTGCAACCTGAATGCGCAAATGCGTGCGCATTCGCTTGGCTCTTCACACGACCTTAAGTTATCGTGAAGGACGGAGGGCAGGATGGCCGAAACACGTAGTGCATTGGTGGTCGACGACGAACGCGATATCCGCGAACTGCTCGTCATGACCCTGGGCCGAATGGGCCTGCGATGCGACACCGCCTCCACGCTCGGCGAAGCCCGCGGCCAGCTCGCGCGCAATCGCTATGACCTCTGTCTGACCGACATGCGCCTGCCGGACGGCTCGGGCATGGACCTGGTGGCCGAGATCAGCCAGAAGCATCCGGAAACCCCGGTCGCGATGATCACCGCCTTCGGCAACGTCGAAGCCGCGGTCGAGGCGCTGAAGGCGGGCGCGTTCGACTTCGTCGCCAAGCCGGTGGATCTGGCCGTGCTGCGCGACCTGGTCCGCCACGCGCTGGACCTCAACGAGAAACGCAAGAGCGCGCCCCCGGCCGACGCCGTGGCCGCGCGCCTGTACGGCCAGTCGCCGGCGATGGCGACGCTGCGCGGCACGATCGGCAAGGTCGCCCGCAGCCAGGCGCCGGTATACATCGTCGGCGAATCGGGCGTGGGCAAGGAGCTGGTCGCCCGCACCATCCACGCCGAAGGTGCGCGTTCGACGGGCCCGTTCGTTCCGGTCAACTGCGGCGCGATCCCGGCCGAGCTGATGGAAAGCGAGTTCTTCGGCCACAAGAAGGGCAGCTTCACCGGCGCCCATGCCGACAAGCCCGGCCTGTTCCAGAGCGCCGACGGCGGCACGCTGTTCCTGGACGAAATCGCCGAGCTTCCGCTGGCGATGCAGGTCAAGCTGCTGCGTGCGATCCAGGAAAAATCGATCCGCCCGGTCGGCGCCAATGCCGAAGTGCCGGTGGACGTGCGCATCCTGTCGGCCACGCACAAGGACCTCGGCTCGCTCGTCGCCGATGGCCGTTTCCGGCAGGACTTGTACTACCGCATCAACGTGATCGAACTGCGCGTGCCGCCGCTGCGCGAGCGCCAGGACGATCTGCCCGGCCTGGCCGAGAAGGTGCTGCAGCGCCTCTCGCTCACGCAGGGCCGCGTGTTTCCGCCGACGCTCTCCGCCGACGCGCTCGACACGCTGCGTGCGTATGCCTTCCCCGGCAACGTTCGCGAACTGGAGAACATCCTCGAACGCGCGCTCGCACTGGCCGAAGGCGACAGCCTGACCGCCGAGGACCTGCGCCTGCCGAAGCCCGCGAACGTCGCGCCTGCGGCCCCGGCGGCGAGCGTGCCCGCGGCTGCGACGGCAGCCAACAATCCGGCGACGCCATCGCTGATGGTGCCCGGCCAGCCGGCGCAGGCGATCGACCCGCGCACGCTCAATCCGCGCGATACCGCAAGCAGTCCCCTGCCCTCGTACATCGAGGAAATCGAACGCGCTGCGATCCAGCAGGCGCTGCAGGAAAACCGCTACAACAAGACGCGTACCGCGGCCGCGCTCGGCATTACGTTCCGCGCGTTGCGCTACAAGCTGAAGAAGCTCGGCATCGATTGACGCGGTGCCCGGTGTGCGCGGTGCAGTTATTGACCGCGCGATCTGAAGCGACGAATCCGCGCCCGACTTCGCCCTTGAATCACATGGCACAAACGCCGCAGCGGCGAGCACGCGGCGACGCATCCGTGCGATTGCCGCAGTGCATCGCAAGCGCAATCGCACGTCGCCAGACGCACGTCGCCCCTTTTATTCGATCACCGCGCAGGCGACACCGACCGCACTGCCCCCCCACAAGCCGCCATACGCAGCCGTACAAGCGCGTCGGGAAATGCCCGACCTGACTGACACAAATGGTCAGTCTGCGAAGCGCATGACAATCTGCGTCACCCCGCCTCTGCCGGGTTCTGACACTTAGCGTGACCTCATCTCCAGTTCAGCACGCCCGTGACCGGGAAACCTTGTTGGCACGTCTTATGCGTGTACCTTAGCGGCACGTGCAGTGAGCACGGCTGCCCGAGGACCGGAAAGGCCGGCCCACAGGCACGTGAAGTTCCAAAACACTCCTAGGGGAAATCGTAATGAAGAAGCAGCAGGGCTTTACCCTCATCGAACTGATGATCGTCGTCGCGATCATCGCCATCCTGGCCGCCATCGCGCTGCCGCAGTACCAGAACTACGTTGCCAAGTCGCAGTTCACGGCTGGCATGTCCGAAGCCGGCGCCGGCAAGACCGCGTTCGAAGAAATGGTCAACGACGGCAAGCCGGCCGGCGACTTCACCCCGGCGAACCTGGGCCTGAAGGACAGCGACCGCTGCGCCATCGCCGTGACCGCTCCGGACGCAACGGGCGCCTCGGCTACCGCCGTGGTCTGCACGCTGAAGGGCAACCCGAAGGTTGCTGGCAAGGCCGTCACGTGGGCCCGCGGCGCCGATGGCACCTGGACCTGCTCGTCGGACCTGGCTGCTGCCGACAAGACCAAGTTCGCTCCGGCGACCTGCAAGAACTGATCGGTTCTTGGTTCAAGCAGAAGCCCCGGCACCGCCGGGGCTTTTGTTAAGTGCGGTGCTCATCGTCTTCAGGGGGAAGTCAATGCGCCGGGAACGTGGATTCACGCTGATCGAACTGATGATCGTCGTTGCGATCATCGCCATTCTTGCGGGCATCGCCCTGCCGCAGTACCAACGCTATGTGGCCAAGAGCCAGGCGAGCGCCGGGCTGTCGGAAATCAGCTCCGCCCGTCACCAGTACGAGGTGAAGCTGAACGACGGCGTGACCACCGCCGCCGAATACACCGCGTCGGGCGCGCTCGGCATCGCGACGAGCACGGAACGCTGCACCATTTCGGCCACGCCGCCGGTCAACCAGGCCGCCACAGGCGCAATCAAGTGCACGCTCAAGGGCGGGCCGCTGGTTCTGGGTAAATACGTTCAGTGGAGCCGTGACTCCGACGGCAGTTGGGTCTGCGAAAGCGACCTGCCGGTGGACGTCCGCCCGGTTCCCTGCGCCTGATAAACGGCTCGAAAAGTGCGCCGCGTCCCCGATTTGCTCCCCGGCTTTGTTGTAGAGTAAAACCGGGGAAAGAAGGGGAAATACAATGAGCAGCGTCGCCACCGCCAATCTGGTGGGGATCACCGGCATTGCCCGGCGTCTGGTGCTGGATGGTGCGCTGGACGACGCGGTCGCCCGCCAGGCGCTGGCGACCGCCTCCGCGCAGAAGCAACCGATCACCACGTATCTTGCTGAAAAGCGGCTCGTGACACCGGCGCAGCTGGCTGCCGCCAATTCCGTCGAGTTCGGTGTTCCGCTGCTCGACGTGGGCGCGTTCGATCCCGCGCAGTCCGCCATCAAGACCGTCAGCGAAGCGCTGATCCGCAAGCACAGCGTGCTTCCGCTGTACAAGCGCGGCAACCGCCTGTTCCTCGGCATTTCCGATCCGACCAACTCGCACGCGCTGGACGAGATCAAGTTCCAGACCAACTTCGCGATCGAGCCGATCCTCGTAGACGAAGAGCGCCTGCGCCGCGCGATCGACCAGTGGCTGGAAGCGACCGACTCGCTGGCAGACACGGTAGGCGACCAGGAAGGCCTGGATACGCTCGACGTTTCCGGCGGCGACGCCGACCTTTCCAGCGACACGGGCGTGGACGTCAAGACCGACGACACCCCGGTGGTGAAGTTCGTCAACAAGGTGCTCGTGGATTCGATCCGCCGAGGCGCGTCGGACATCCACTTCGAGCCTTACGAAACCGAATACCGCGTGCGTCTGCGCATCGACGGCCTGCTGAAACAGGTCACGAAGGTGCCGCACAATCTTTCCGGCCGTATCGCCGCGCGCCTGAAAGTGATGGCGCAGCTGGACATCGCGGAAAAGCGTGTGCCGCAGGACGGCCGCATCAAGCTCAACATCTCCAAGACCAAGCAGGTCGACTTCCGCGTCAGCACGCTTCCGACACTGTTCGGCGAGAAGGTCGTGCTGCGTATCCTTGACGGTAGCGCAGCGAAACTGGGTATCGACAAACTCGGTTACGAGGACGACCAGCGCGCACTGTACGAGCAGGCGCTCGCCAAACCGTACGGCATGATCCTGGTGACGGGCCCGACGGGCTCGGGCAAGACGGTCTCGCTCTACACGGGCCTGAACATCCTCAACCAGGAAGAGCGCAACGTCTCGACCGTCGAGGATCCCGTGGAAATCCGCGTCCCCGGTATCAACCAGGTGCAGATGAATGCCAAGAAGGGCATGACCTTCGCGGCCGCACTGCGCAGCTTCCTGCGCCAGGACCCGGACGTGGTGATGGTCGGCGAAATCCGCGACCTGGAAACTGCCGAAATCGCCGTCAAGGCGGCACAGACGGGTCACCTGGTGCTGTCGACGCTGCACACCAACGATGCCCCGCAAACCGTTTCGCGACTGATGAACATGGGCATCGCGCCCTTCAACATCACCTCGTCGGTGACGTTGATCATCGCGCAGCGACTCGCGCGTCGCCTGCACGATTGCAAGCGCGAGGTGCACCTGCCCGAGCACGCGCTCGTGGCAGAAGGCTTTACCCATGAGGAAGTCGTGGGCGGCTTCAAGATCTATGAGCCAGTCGGCTGCCCGGATTGCACGGAAGGCTACAAAGGCCGAACCGGCATCTATCAGGTCATGCCGATGACCGAGCAGATCCAGGCCATCATTCTGGAAGGCGGCAACGCGCTGCAGATCGCCGAAGCGGCGCAACGGTCGGGCGTGCGCGACCTGCGCCAGTCCGCGCTGCTGAAGGTAAAGAACGGCGTCACCAGCCTCGCTGAAATCAACCGCGTAACCAAGGACTAAGCAATGTCCGCTACCCGAACCGCAACCCGCACCGTGAATGCTCGCCGCATCGAGCCGTTGAATGTCTTCGTCTGGCAGGGCACGGACAAGCGCGGCAAGGTGATGAAGGGCGAGCAGACGGCGAAGAACGCCAACGCCCTGCGCGCCGAGCTGCGCAAGCAGGGCATCCAGCCCAAGGTCGTCAAGCCCAAGGGCAAGCCGCTGTTCGGTGGCGCGGGCAAGACCATCTCGCCGCTGGACATCGCGGTGTTCAGTCGCCAGATCGCGACGATGATGAAATCGGGCGTACCGGTGGTATCGGCGCTTGAGATCATTGCGAACGGCAACAAGAACCCGCGGATGTCGACGCTGGTCGGCACCATCCGCTCCGACATCGAAGGCGGCTCTTCGCTTCACGAAGCGCTGAGCAAGCATCCCGTGCAGTTCGACGAGCTCTACCGCAACCTGGTCAAGGCCGGTGAGGCGGCGGGTGTGCTCGAAACGGTGCTGGACACGGTCGCGACCTACAAGGAAAACCTCGAGGCGCTGAAGGGCAAGATCAAGAAGGCGATGTTCTACCCGGCGATGGTCATCGCCGTCGCCCTGATCGTGAGCTCGATCCTGCTCGTCTTCGTGGTGCCGCAGTTCGAGGAAGTCTTCAAGGGCTTCGGCGCCGACCTGCCGGCCTTCACGCAGCTCATCGTGTCCATGAGCCGCTTCATGGTGAGCTGGTGGTGGGCGGTCCTGCTCATCGTCGTCGGAATGATCGTCTCGTTCGTCATGGCGAAGAAGCGCTCGGTCGCATTCGCGCGCTTCCTGGACCGGATGATCCTGAAGGTCCCCGTGATCGGGCAGATCATGCACAACTCCGCAATCGCGCGTTTCTCGCGCACGCTCGCGGTGACCTTCAAGGCGGGCGTCCCGCTGGTGGAAGCGCTGGAAACCGTCGCGGGCGCCACCGGCAACGTCGTCTACGAGGATGCGGTCAACAAGATCCGCGAGGACGTATCGGTCGGCTATGGCGTGAACGTCGCGATGAAGCAGGTGAACCTGTTCCCGCACATGGTCGTGCAGATGACGGCGATCGGTGAAGAAGCCGGCGCCCTCGACACCATGCTGTTCAAGGTCGCCGAGTTCTACGAGCAGGAGGTCAACAACGCGGTGGACGCGCTGGCCAGCCTGCTCGAGCCGCTCATCATGGTGTTCCTGGGCGTGGTCGTCGGCGGCATGGTCGTGGCGATGTACCTGCCAATCTTCAAGCTCGCCAGCACGATCGGCTGATCCGGCGCACTTCAGGCACAATCCCGCGCATGGCATTCCTCGATCAAAACCCCGCCATCGGATTTCCGCTGGCGGCCGGACTCGGCCTGCTGGTCGGCAGCTTCATCAATGTGGTGATCCTGCGCCTGCCCAAGCGGCTGGAATGGCAGTGGCGCCGTGACAGTCGCGAGGTGCTGGGCGAGCCCGACACCTACGATCCGCCGCCACCGGGCATCGTGATCGAACGCTCGCACTGCCCGCACTGCAAGCACCAGCTGTCGTGGTACGAGAACATCCCGGTGTTCAGTTATCTCGCGCTGCGTGGGAAGTGCCGCAACTGCAAGGCGCCCATCTCGCCGCAGTACCCGCTGGTCGAACTGCTGACGATGCTGCTGTTCATCGCCAGCGTATGGCGCTTCGGCTTCGGCTGGCAGGGGTTCGGCGCGATCGTCTTCACGTGCTTCCTGATCGTGCTGTCGGGCATCGACCTGCGCACGCAGTTGCTGCCCGACCAGCTGACGTTGCCATTGATGTGGCTGGGCCTGATCGCCGCCTCCGACAACCTCTACTTCCCGGTCAAGCCGGCACTGCTCGGCGCGGTGGCGGGTTACTTGAGCCTGTGGATCGTGTGGTGGCTGTTCAAGCAGCTCACCGGAAAGGAAGGGATGGGGCACGGCGACTTCAAACTGCTGGCCGCCATCGGCGCCTGGACGGGCCTGAAGGGCATCCTGCCGACGATCCTGCTGTCGTCCGTCATCGGCGCGGTGGTCGGCTCGATCTGGCTCGCCATGAAGGGCCGCGACCGTGCCACGCCGATCCCGTTCGGCCCCTATCTCGCCATCGCCGGCTGGATCACCTTCTTCTGGGGCGGGCAGATGGTCGATGCGTACATGACCTTCTCCGGCCTGAAGTAGGCGATCGGTTTACGCTAGCCGCTCGTCAGCGGCATACAGGTCCATGAGCGAGTTCATCGTCGGCGTCACCGGGGGCGTGGCCTCCGGCAAGAGCGAAGTCACGCGCCGCTTCGAGGCGCTGGGCATCTTCGTGGCCGACGCCGACGTGGCGGCACGCGTGGCGGTGGAAGCCGGTTCGGAAGGCCTGGCGGAAGTCGTCGGGGCCTTTGGCGCCGACGTGCTCGCCCCCGACGGCAGCCTGGACCGCGCCGCGATGCGCCGCCATGTTTTCGGCGATGAAGCCGCGCGCCGGCGCCTGGAAGCCATCATCCATCCCCGCGTACGCGCGAACCTCCGCGAGGCCTGCAAGGTGGCACCGGGACCGTATGCGGTTGCCGCGATCCCCTTGTTGGCCGAAGGCGGCGGGCGCGAAGCGTATCCATGGCTCTCGCGCATCCTCGTCGTCGACGTGCCCGTCGATGTGCAGGGCGCGCGTCTGATGGCGCGCGACCGCGTCGATACGGAACTGGCGCAGCGGATGATCGTCGCGCAGGCCACCCGCGACCAGCGCCTGGCGATCGCCGACGACGTCATCGTGAACGCCGGCGCGGTCGAGGCGCTTGTCGCGCATGTTGCGGCGCTGGATCGACGCTATCGGGCGTTGGCTGCGGCGCAGGGATAAGCACCGCTTCCGGGCGCGGGCACGGTCAGCCCGAAGGCCACAGGCCCCGGATGGCGGCAATGCCCTGCGCACCGTGCGCTCTGGCTTCGTCGAGGTCCGCCGGACCAAGCCCGCCGATGGCGTAGATCGGCAGCGACACGCGTTCGCGCATCGCGGCGAAACCGTCCCAGCCGATACCTTCGATGCCCGGGTGGCTCGGCGTCGGTTTCAGCGTACCCACCACCGCGAAATCGCAGCCCAGTGCTTGCGCGGCCAGCAGGTCGTCCACGCTGTGGCACGAGGCGGCCAGCGCCTGGCCGGGAGGGATCGGGCGCTCCGGCAACGCATGCAACGAACGTGCGGGCAGATGCAGGCCCAGGCCGAATTCCGACGCCAGGGCCGCATCGCCGTTGACGAGCACTTCGGCGCCTGCCTGCCGGCAAAGCTGCGCGGCACGCTCGACCAGACAACGCCATCGACCCGCATCCAGTCCCGGCGCACGCAGTTGCACGCGCCGCACGCCGTTGGCCAACGCCTGCTCAAGCTGCGCCAGCCAGGCAGCGTCGTCTCCATCCGGAGGTGGTGGCGTCACCAGATAGTGAGCCGGCTGCAGCAGCGCGGCGACGACGGGGCGGTCGGCCGGTGGCATCGCATAGCTCGGCAGCTTCTGCGGCGGGACCCAGACCAGCGCCTGACCTTCCAGGCCGCGCGCGTGGCCGCGCCAGGCGGCGATGCTGCGCACATCTAGGCGAAGGCGCTTGTCGGGGTAACGCTGAGGCACGTTGATCAGCGCCGCGCCGATGTCGGCGTCGATGCCGAGTTCCTCGTGCAGTTCGCGCGCGAGCGCCGCTTCGGCCGATTCGCCGGGTTCGTGCTTGCCGCCGGGGAATTCCCACAGGCCGGCGAGGTCGCGCCCTTCGGTACGGCGCGCAAGCAGCACGCGTCCACGCGCATCGCGAATGACGCCGGCGACGACTTCGACGTGCCGCAGCACCGCGTCGACAGGACCGGGAGCGACCGCACCCGGAACGGCCGCGGGCGGAGGATCCTTGGCGGAGGTGATGCTCATGCGCTTACCGGAAGCCGATCGGCGTTCCGGCGACTGCCCTCCCCCGCTCGCGGGAGAGGGCGTCTGGAGCGGCTGCCGTCAGGCGATCTGCCCATGGCAATGCTTGTACTTCTTGCCGCTGCCGCAGGGGCAGGGATCGTTGCGGCCCACGTTGGCGAACACGTCGCCACCGGCGGCGGCCTGCGCCTGCTGGGCTTCCTCGTCGGCACCGTAGCCGCC
>Ga0209676_1002865_pt1 | contig 11370 bp, 6 predicted proteins | sample AraplaCvi_mLB_r2_FD_184282 | JGI IMG/M metagenome (GOLD analysis project Ga0209676, IMG submission 184282) | Arabidopsis root microbial communities from North Carolina, USA - plate scrape MF_Cvi_mLB_r2 (SPAdes) (version 2) | ecosystem: Host-associated > Plants > Roots > Endosphere | place: USA...
CAATAAGGGGCAGTAAATAATAAAAACTGCCCCTAATTGCCCGATTGGTGAAAACTAATAATCAGTGGGGTATAGAAAACACCCCACTGATTAAAGTTTCACTTTATCCCGCAATAAGGGGCAGTAAATAATAAAAACTGCCCCTAATTGCCCGATTGGTGAAAACTAATAATCAGTGGGGTATAGAAAACACCCCACTGATTAAAGTTTCACTTTATCCCGCAATAAGGGGCAGTAATAATAAAAACTGCCCCTAATTGCCCGATTGGTGAAAACTAATAATCCGATGGGGTGCAGAAAATACCCTATCGATTAAAGTTTCACTTTACCCCGTAATAAAGGAACGCAATTATGTCGAGGATGAGTATCTTTAGACAAAGCTTTCATTTTACGTAGAAAACTAGAATTCGTTTTCAAATATATTTCGAGGGGTATGTATCATAGCAGGAATCTTCTTTGAATAATTATAGAAGTATGTCTACGAATAGGCTTCGTAGAATGTTACAAAACTTATAGGGGAGGATTAAAGATGAAAAAAATTATGAATCAACCTGAATCACTTGTAATGGAAATGTGCAAGGGGATAGTTATGGCTCACCCGGAACTTGAGCTATTAAAAAAATATAAAGTAATTAAGAAAAAAGCGATGAATGCAAATAAGGTAACTTTAATTAGCGGTGGCGGTAGTGGACATGAACCAGCACATGCAGGGTTAGTAGGAAAAGGAATGCTAGATGCTGCGGTATGTGGTGATGTGTTTGCCTCTCCTTCACAAATACAGGTATATCAAGCAATTAAAGCAACAGCCAGCCAAAAAGGTGCACTGCTCATTATTAAAAATTACAGCGGAGATATAATGAATTTTAAAAATGGCGCCCACTTAGCCATGGAGGATGGCATTCAAGTAGAGTACGTTCGCGTAGAAGATGATATTGCAGTAGAAGATAGCCTTTATACAGTAGGACGCCGCGGCGTTGCAGGAGTTGTGTTAGTACATAAAATTGCTGGTGCAGCTGCAGAAGAAGGTATGGATTTGATGCAGGTTAAAGCTGTAGCGGAAAAAGCAGCGGCAAATGTTCGAACAATTGGTCTGGCACTAACTTCCTGTACGGTTCCTGCTAGTGGATCACCTACTTTCAAATTGGGTGAGGACGAGATGGAATATGGTGTCGGTATTCATGGAGAGCCAGGGAGAAAAAGAGAAAAAATGATGGCTGCAGATGAATTAGCTTTACGTATGACAAATGACCTTATGAAAGATTTAGGATTAGATAAAGATGCTGAAATTGCTGTTCTAGTAAATGGATTTGGTGGTACACCACTTCAAGAACTTTATCTGTTTAATAATGCGGTTGCTAGAGAACTGAGTAAAAGAAATATACGAATCAATCGAACGTTTGTCGGCAATTACATGACAAGTATTGATATGGCTGGGATCTCTCTTACAGTAATGAAACTAGATGATGAACTGAGTACACTATTATCGAAAGAATGTAATACACCTGCATTTAAGGTAGATGGACCGGTTGAACGTGTAGAATACGTAGATATTAATGATAATGTAGAAGAGAAAGAAGTATTCTTTGAGACGGAAACAGAAGAAGAACACGCTATCATCAAAAACGAGGTAATCACATTAAATAATATGATTTATCTTGTAGATAAAATGAGCGAGATTATTATTAAGAACGAAGTGCCTTTCTGCGAATTGGATACCCATGCAGGTGACGGCGATTTCGGAATGAGTGTCGCAAAAGGTTTTAAGGAATTAAAACGAGGATGGGCCTCGATTCTAAATCATAAACATTTAAGTATTGGGACTTTTCTTGATGGTTGTTCAATGATCATTATGGAACATTGCGGAGGAGCTTCTGGTCCAATTTGGGGCGGGGCTTTCCGAGCTGCTAGTAAAGCAGTCGAGGGGAAAATGGAATTAACTGTTGGAGAGTTTGCTGAAATGTTACAAGCTACGCTGAAAGGTATACAATCTGTCGGTGAGCGTTCTTTCGGAAGAGGGGCAGAGGTAGGCGATAAAACGCTTGTAGATGCGCTTGTACCTTGTGTGAATTCCTGGTTAGAAAGCGCTGCAACTGGTGCGGACTTTAAAACAGCTTTTGAGAAAGGGGCAGAGGCTGCTGTTAAAGGAGCGGAATATACAAAGGAAATCGTAGCTCGAATGGGTCGCGCCGGAACAGTTGGTGAAAGAAGTCTAGGTTATCCGGATGCTGGTGCTTTTGCGCTAGGAGTTATCTTTACGGAGCTTTCTTGTAGTTTAAAATAAAGCGAGCACTATGGATACAACTTGTTTCGAATATTGTTACCTTCATAGGGATTTAATTTGTTCAAAAATGGTTAGTATGTAAACAAAGTCTTGTGCTTTTCAGTACTTTCCATTAGAATAAATGCAATACATGTAAGACAATGATGAGGAATAGTAAATTTGTGTTTCTTTTTAGAGAGCTAGCGGTTGGTGGGAGCTAGTAGGAAAGCAAATTGAACTCGCCTTCTGAGTCTGCCCGAGTGCAACAGCTCGTGCCGTTCCTTCCGCGTTAAGGAAGCTAAAGCCGAGTGTGATCACTAATGTGGGTGGTACCGCGGGAGATACGAATTCTCTCGTCCCTTTCTAATGAAGAAAGGGGCGAGTTTTTTTATTTTTTAAATATTTTGTCAATTCTTAAGTTGAAGAGCATGACACATTCAAAGGAGGAAAAATAATGAGTTTTAATCATCAACAAATCGAAAAAAAGTGGCAGCAATATTGGGCTGATAATAAAACGTTTAAAACTGAAAACGAAACAGAAAAACCAAAATTTTACGCGTTAGACATGTTCCCATACCCATCTGGTGCTGGTCTTCATGTAGGACATCCAGAGGGCTACACAGCGACAGACATCCTTTCACGCTTCAAGCGTATGCAAGGCTATAACGTCCTACATCCTATGGGCTGGGATGCATTCGGTTTACCTGCAGAGCAATATGCACTTGATACAGGAAATGACCCGGCAGAATTTACAGCGAAAAATATTGCAACATTTAAGCGTCAAATCCAAGAGTTAGGTTTTAGCTATGACTGGGATCGTGAAATTAACACAACAGATCCAGAATATTATAAATGGACACAATGGATCTTTATCCAACTTTATAAAAAAGGCTTAGCCTATGTAGATGAAGTAGCTGTAAACTGGTGTCCAGCACTTGGAACAGTACTTGCAAACGAAGAAGTTATTGATGGAAAGTCAGAGCGTGGTGGTCACCCTGTAGAACGTCGTCCAATGAAGCAATGGATGCTTAAAATTACTGCCTATGCTGATCGTTTAATCGATGACTTAGAGGAAGTTGAGTGGCCAGAGTCTATTAAGGATATGCAACGTAACTGGATTGGTCGTTCTGAAGGTGCGGAAGTAACATTTGATATAGATGGAACAGATGAAAACTTCACAGTGTTTACAACTCGTCCTGATACATTATTTGGTGCTACATACTGTGTTATTGCACCTGAGCATAAATTAGTGGATCAAATTACAAGTGCTGAACAACGACAAGCTGTTGAAGCTTATTTAGATAAAGTAAAATTGAAATCTGATTTAGAACGCACAGATTTAGCGAAAGAAAAAACAGGCGTATTCACAGGTGCCTATGCAATTAATCCAATTAACGGTAAAAAAATGCCGATTTGGGTTGCGGACTATGTATTAGTATCATACGGTACTGGTGCAATTATGGCAGTTCCAGCACATGATGAGCGCGACTATGAATTCGCTACAGAATTTGGTTTAGAAATTATTCCTGTCCTTGAAGGTGGAGACATTAGCAAAGAAGCCTTCACAGGTGATGGTCAACATATTAACTCTGACTTCCTTAATGGCTTAAACAAAGAGGAAGGTATTGCTAAGGCAATTCAATGGCTTGAAGAAAAAGGTGTGGGTGAGAAGAAAATCTCTTACCGTCTTCGCGACTGGTTATTCTCTCGTCAACGTTACTGGGGTGAGCCAATTCCTATGATTCATTGGGAAGATGGTACAACGACGCCAGTGCCAGAATCAGAATTACCATTAGTACTACCAAAAACAGATAATATTCGTCCTTCAGGTACGGGTGAATCTCCGTTAGCGAACATTTCTGAATGGGTAAATGTTGTTGATCCTGAAACAGGCAAAAAAGGTCGTCGGGAAACGAATACGATGCCGCAGTGGGCAGGTTCTAGCTGGTACTTCATTCGTTATATTGACCCAACAAATAAAGAAGCAATCGCAGACCCTGAATTACTGAAACGTTGGTTACCAGTTGATATTTATATCGGTGGGGCAGAGCATGCGGTATTACACTTACTATACGCTCGCTTCTGGCATAAAGTATTATACGATTTAGGTGTTGTACACACGAAAGAGCCATTCCATAAATTATTTAACCAAGGGATGATTCTTGGTGAAGGTAATGAGAAAATGTCTAAATCAAAAGGTAATGTCGTTAACCCAGATGAAATCATTTCTTCACACGGTGCTGATACTTTACGTCTATATGAAATGTTTATGGGTCCACTTGAAGCATCTGTTGCATGGTCAACAAATGGCTTGGACGGGGCACGACGCTTCTTAGATCGTATTTGGCGTCTATTTGTTAATGAAGAAGATGGTGCAATCGCTGCAAAAATTCAAGCTTCTGATGACAAAACATTAGAAAAATCATATCATCAAACTGTGAAAAAAGTGACAGAGGATTATGAAGGTATTCGCTTCAATACAGCTATTTCACAAATGATGGTATTCATCAATGATTGCTACAAAGCGGATGTAATTCCAACAGAATACGCTGAGGGCTTTGTGAAAATGCTAGCTCCAATGGTGCCACACGTTGCTGAAGAACTATGGCAGATATTAGGTCATGATGAATCACTTTCATATAAGGAATGGCCAACATATGATGAGGCTAAACTTGTAGATGATGAGGTGGAAATCGCAGTACAAGTACTAGGCAAAGTACGTGCAAAAATCATCGTAGCGAAAGATGCTTCAAAAGAAGAAATCGAAAAAGTAGCTCTTGCAGATGACAAAGTACAAGAGTATATGGCAGGCAAAGACTTAGTAAAAATAATTGTCATTCCAGGTAAGCTTGTTAATATCGTCGTGAAATAATAATGTGAAAAGTGTCCAATATTTGGGCACTTTTTTCTTTTTTGCTGAAACCATCTAAGATTTTGATACGACTATAGTCTGAATAGGAGGTGTTTGTTTGAGTGAGCATTTAGCAAAGATTATGGAAGAGCATGGTGAGTATTGCCTTCGTGTAGCTTATCTATATGTTAAAGACTGGGCTATTGCAGAAGAAATCGTTCAAGATGTCTTTTTTGCTTATTATCGGCAACAGGAGCGCTTTGAACAGCGATCCTCGCTAAAAACATATTTAGTAAAAATAACAGTACATAAAAGTCATGACTATTTACGAAGTTGGAAAAATAAGCGACATATTTTATTTGAAAAGCTGCACATTGGAGTCAGTAAACGATCGCCAGAAATAAATTTGATTGAAAAGGATGAACGAAGAATTGTAACAGTAGCTTTGTTTGAGCTTCCAATCAACTACCGAGAAGTAATTATTCTTTATTATTATCAAGAATTAAAGGTTCGTGAGATAGCGGAGGTACTTGCATGTACCGAAAGTACAGTGAAAACAAGACTTCGTAGAGCTAGACAAATTTTGCAGGAAAAACTGGACAAAAACCATTGGGAGGTGCTAGAAGATGACATCTTTTAAGAATAAACTGGATAAAGAGCTTGGAGAAGCCCCGCGTTTCTCACAACAATTGCAGGAGCGTATTTTGCACAATGTAGTTCAGCAAAATAAACAACCTCGTAGATGGCAATATCCAATGGTTTTCATTGGAGCAGCCGTGACGATCCTCTTCTTGATTGTAATTGGTCCATGGAAGCAAGTAGATTTATCTAAGCATGCTGCGATTATTGAACTAGCCCAACATGAGGTTAAACAGTTTACGAGTGCGTATAATTGGGAGGAAGATACCTTTAAGGCCGGAAGACCTGGCTGGAGTTTAGGGCAACAGTCTTATAAAAATGATTCGGAAACAAAGCTCATTGCTAATACGCTTCAAAAGGCAGTTATTTCGGAGAAGGATGATGATTATTATGCATATCGTGATGTATGGGTGGAGTTTGACAATGGGCAGGTTGTGCAGCTAAAAATGTTCTTAAACGATGAGCAGCTAGCTTTTAGCGATCGACAAACAAATATCTTTTACAAAGTACAAGATGGCGATACAGCATCATCATTTATTGCCCTTATGCAAAAAGATGAAAAAGATATTAGTTTCGGTGAGATATTTACTTTTTTAATAATTGCTCTCCTTCTAGTGTGGCTTACTGAAAAAGCTATTCAAAAAATGTTTAGCATTCTGAAAGAGCCAAAATATATAAATACAGGTCATCAACGTACAACGTATTTTGCTAAGTTTATTCAATGTGCGACTTTAATTTTATTTAATATATACGGTTTGTTTCTATATACGGCTACAATATGCGTTTTTATAGCAGTCTTCATGATGAGTTCTATTGTGATTGACTATTATTATGTGCGAGAGGAAAAAAGACATTATATATCGATTGGATCATCTATTATGTCACTAGCACTAATGATTGTATTTATCATTTATTTTTCATAAAAAAGAAAGAGATGCTCTGAAATTCTTCGAGCATCTCTTTTTGATTAATGGAGAATTTCCGTTCGAAATATGTATTGAAGGTCGTCTTAGATTAACTGTCTCTAATAGAATACATATCTTCGTAAAAGCTAGTATTTACATAAACAAATCTAGAATTGGTATTTATGAACATTGTTATTATTTGGTTTAAAAGTACTATTTTTACTTGTGTGCTATAGCAAATATTTCTGTTATAACTGATTGGTTTAGTTGTTTTTTAGTTTAAAAAGCATAACTAGTTATAGCTAAAAAGGATGTGTAGGATTCTTACTGAAAGAAAAAATATATATTTGAATAATAAAAATCAATGAGTAATGATTGTTCGTTTTGAAGTATGCACAATGTGTATTGTATTTATTTAATTGAATATCCATTAAAAGTTAATTAAATCATTGAACATGATTTTCATATCCCCTTTTGTGTGAACAGAATTTGTCTATTTTAGCTTTAAAATTCTCTTTTATCCAAGTTATTTCTACTTAATGGATATTTGTTTATAACTCTTTATAGAAACACGAAGAAATAATAAGCGTTAGAAAAAGAGGATTATACATAGATTGCATGTGAAAATATGCACAAAATTAATTATATTGATATAGTTAATGTGAAATTGGATAATAGAGTAGAAAAATAATAATAGCTAAAAAATGTTATGGTTTTTGTTTAAAAAACATCTATTTGCTTAGAGACTGTAGGGTTTCCGTTATAAAATTATTGGGGTGAAAAATAAAATACTTTTTGCAGAAATAATATTTTTTAAAAAAACATCTTGCATTTGAATAATTCTAAGTGGTAAATTGTTTTACAGAGACGTTCATAAAATTTTCACAGGTAGCAAAAGAGGGGGAAAAAGAGAAATTATGAATAAAAATAGATGGTTAATTGCATTATCTGCAATCGCTATTCACCTTTCAATCGGTGGAGCATATGCATACAGTGTATACAAGATACCGATTGTTACAGAAATGGGATGGAGTGAAACAAACGTAACGGTTGCCTTCACAATAATGATGGGGCTTGCTGGTTTTTCGGCAGCATTATTTGGTAACTTAGTAGAAAAAATGGGGCCACGTAAATCTGCGATGATAGCAGCTGTTCTATTTGGGGCAGGACAAGCTGGTGCAGGTGTAGCGATTTCAATGGATTCCGTAACATTGTACTGGTTAACATATGGTTTACTAAGTGGATTGGGTATGGGTATTGGTTACATTGCGCCTGTATCGACATTAGTAAAATGGTTCCCGGATCGCCGCGGATTAGCAACAGGTATGGCTGTACTTGGATTTGGTTCAGGAGCACTTATTACAGCGCCAGTCGCAGCTAACTTAATGGGGGCTGTGGGAATTTCTACAACGTACTTTATTTTAGGGGCAAGTTATTTCACGTTAATGATTTTAGGGGCTTCATATATAGCACCGCCTAAACCTGGTTATATGCCAGCGAATATGAAGGCGGCTGCAGATAATGGTAAAGAAGTAGTGAAGAAAGATTTAGCTGTCATGTCAGCACGTGAAGCTGTAAAAACTAAGCATTTCTGGATGCTTTGGTCAATGCATTTAGTAAACGTAACAGCAGGTATTATGATGATTTCTGTTGCATCTCCAATGGCGCAAGAAATTGTAGGTTTATCAGTTGCGGGAGCCGCAGCAATGGTAGGTATAATGGGATTATTTAATGGTGGTGGTCGTTTAATATGGGCTGCTGTGTCTGACTATATTGGTCGTTCGAATGTCTTTGTAATTTTCTTTATCGCACAGCTAGTTACATTTATCGTCTTACCGCATACTACAAACGTTATTATTTTCCAAGCACTTATTTTCTTAGTTGTTAGTTGCTATGGTGGAGGTTTCTCTAATCTACCTGCATTTGCAAGTGATTTATTCGGTACGAAACAACTTGGAGTTATTCATGGTTATTTATTAACGACTTGGTCTTTAGGTGGTATTTTTGGTCCACTTTTAGTAAGCACTATTAAAAATGCTTATGGTAGCTATATTCCTGTATTCTATGTATTTACAGGGTTAATTGCAGCTTCATTAATTATTGCTTTAACATTACGTGCAGATGTACGTAAACGAACAGCATTAAAAGAAGCTTCACAAAAGGTTGGAGACGTCTCCGCTACACAATAAAGTTTACTTTCAATTCGCACTTGAAGGTAATGGCCATATAAGTGTCATTTCGCACATGACGCTTGTATGGTCTTTTTTCGTAGCAGTTGTTATATAACACTTGATTAATCTCTGTTTAATGTATAACAGTTGGTGTCTGCTGTCAATATCATTATGGGAAATAAAGTGATTTCGCTACTAAAAGAGAAATTTTGTAACCGAAAGTAAATGTGAGGTGTATGAACTAATTTGCTAGTGGGTGGCCACAAACTAATGTTTTTAGGTCAACAACTTTTGTTTTTAATCAATTATGAAATTTTTGCGGTTTCATGAATAAAAGATTCAACGCATCATTCAATCGTTCGTTTTTACCCCTCCTATAATTTGATTGAATCTTTCCGGAACTTAAAACGTATATAAAATAAATAAGGAGGCATTGATATATGGGGAAATTTTCTTTAAATGAGTTTATTAATAAAACACAGCAGGACGATAGCGAAAATGAATATTTCGAGTTAGAAACTGAGCGTGTATTAGAGGTTAACCTAAATGGCGAGGTTTGGTCGAAAATGGGCGCAATGATTTCTTATGTAGGAGATATTAAGTTTGAGCGAGAGCGTGTGTTGGAGCATGGCTTAGGTAAAATGTTTAAAAAGGCATTAACCGGCGAAGGTACACAACTTATGAAAGCGATGGGTAAGGGGCGACTATATTTAGCCGATCAAGGGAAAAAAGTAACGGTCTTCGATCTAAAGGATGAAACAATTTGTGTAAACGGTAATGATTTACTTGCATTTGAGCCTAGTATTGATTGGGATATTCATTTAATGCGTAAAATGGCAGGAGTTATGTCAGGTGGGTTGTTTAATGTAACTTTAAAAGGAAGAGGGAAGGTTGCCATTACAACTCATTTCGAACCGTTAACCTTGTTAGTAAAGCCTGGTGAAACGGTTTATACTGATCCACATGCTACTGTAGCATGGTCAGGTACTTTGTCCCCGGAGTTTAAAACAGATATTAGCTTCCGAACATTTATCGGTCGAGGTAGTGGTGAATCCATTCAAATGGCATTTTCAGGTGAAGGGTTTGTCATTATTCAACCTTATGAAGAAGTATATATGTCAAAAGAAGGCTAAAAAAGCGTGTCCGCGTTTTCAGGACACGCTTTTTATAATGTGGAAAAACAAAATGCTTAAGGAAATCATTGTGAATGTTGTGGCGCATTTAATGAGGTGATTTCCGTTCCAGGCTACTCGCTTTCCTGTGGGTAATTCATCGGACGCAGCTAGGAAGCTTTGCTCTGTTCGAAAGCGCAGCGTCAGCAACAAAGCGTTCAGTCGGAACGGAAATTAACCCCTCGCTGTGCCGGAGCTTCATTACCTAATATTTTTTATGTGATAAAACCACTAATATAAGTCCGAAACAGAGTATTTTACATTCCTGCGTTCATCCCTGCAATCCGTCCTGTAACGAGTGCAGACGTAATATTATAGCCACCTGTGTAACCATGAATATCAAGGATTTCTCCGCAGAAAAATAAACCATTCTTTTTCTTCGAAGCCATAGTCTTTGGTTCAATCTCTTTAACAGAGACGCCACCACCAGTGACAAATGCTTTTTCAAGAGATTGAGTCCCACTAACTGTCATTGTGAAATTGACGAGTAATCTAGCTAAGTTGCGAACTTTCTCCTGTGATAATTCAGCGCCTGTCATTTGCACATCGATATTTGCACGCTCACATAAAAATAGTAGCCAGCGTTCAGGAGCAATACCCTTCCATACATTTTTTACCGCTTTTTTTGGATCTTCTTTAATGAGTTTGTTTAAATATTGCAAGCACGTTTCCTCATTATAATTAACAAGTGTTTGAATACGCATTGTCACAGGCTCGTATCCAGTTTTCATCAATTCTTTCACGATAAATTGACTGCAGCGTAAAATAGCAGGACCGCTTATCCCGAAATGAGTAAAAAGCATGTCCATTTGATGTGTTACGAGTGCTTTGCCCTTTTTGTTTAAAACAGAGACAGCGACATCGCGTAACGCAAGTCCTTGTAGCTCACGAGCTTGAATGAAATCCTCTTTTGATAGAACAGGAACCTCGGTAGGGAAAAGTGTAGTAATTGTATGGCCGGCACGCTCTGCCCATGGATAACCGTCGCCTGTTGAGCCAGTTTGTGGAACAGCTTTCCCACCAACGGCAACGACTACTGCTTCGCTACGAATTTCTGTGCCATCTGTAAGGCGTACTCCGAGAATTTTTTCTTCATCCATTAGAAGCTTATTAACGGGTGTGTTTAAGCGCACTTCAATATGTAGCCTTTGAAGCTGACGAATAAGTGCATCTACAACATCTTGCGCGCGGTTAGATACAGGAAACATACGTCCGTGATCTTCTTCTTTTAATGCCACACCAAGTCCTTCGAAAAATGCAATAATATCTTCGTTATTATAAACCGTGAATGGGCTGTAAAGAAAACGGCCATTTCCAGGTATGTGCTTGACTATTTCTTCAACGGGCAAACGGTTAGTGACATTACAGCGAC
>Ga0209676_1002866_pt1 | contig 11368 bp, 6 predicted proteins | sample AraplaCvi_mLB_r2_FD_184282 | JGI IMG/M metagenome (GOLD analysis project Ga0209676, IMG submission 184282) | Arabidopsis root microbial communities from North Carolina, USA - plate scrape MF_Cvi_mLB_r2 (SPAdes) (version 2) | ecosystem: Host-associated > Plants > Roots > Endosphere | place: USA...
GGGTGGTGCTGGTGCGCCAGCGGCCCGGCACGGCCAAGGGCGTCTGCTTCATGACCGTGGAGGACGAGACCGGCGTCGCCAACCTGGTGCTGTGGCCCGACGTGTTCGAGCGGCTGCGTCCGGTGGCCATGGGCGCGCGGATGGTGCTGGCCCGGGGCAAGGTTCAGACCGCCGAGGGGGTGACCCATCTGGTCGTGGAACAGCTGGAGGACTGGACCCCGATGCTGGGCCATCTGTCCCCGGATGCGGCGCCGGGTTCAGGCCATGCGCCGACGCAGAGACGGCACCCGAGGGATGTCCGGGTGCTGCCAGGGTCTAGGGATTTCCACTAGCCGGGCTAGCCGGCCAAGGCGGATCAGCGTCGCTCGGCTCTTAGCTGTCGACCCATTGCCGCCGTGTCAGCCAGCAAGCGATGCAATTGGTCAGTCTCTCCGCTCAGCAGACTTCCATCGCGATACAGGACGACGTCATTGATCGAGCCCATGCCGCCGTACAGCTTCAGAAAGCGCTCAAGGCCGTGGGCATCGGACTGCTCAACAAGGTCTGCGCAGCGGGCGACTTCGTCAGCCCATCCTGCATCGCTGGCTGATCGGAGAAGATTCTCGATCTCCCGCATCCGTTCAGAAAGCTGTCCGACATCGGGATGCAGCTGCCTCACCCCTTCCGGAACCAGCGCCATTTCCAGATGCGGTAGCCGACGATGGGGGCGAAGCCGCAGACGAGGGCGGTGATCAGGACGGTCCAGAAGCCGCCGCCCAGCCAGAACTCGCCGGCCAGCGCCCCGACCCCCGCCGCGAGGACGGGGCCGAGCCAGGGCAGCCAGGCCGGCGGCCGCATCTGCATTCAGGCGTCGACCTTGATGACGCCGCGACGGATCTGGTCCAGCTCGATGGAGTCGAACAGGGCCTGGAAGTTTCCGTTGCCGAAGCCCTCGTTGCCCTTGCGCTGGATGATCTCGAAGAAGATCGGACCGAAGGTGTCCTGAGTGAAGATCTGCAGCAGCAGGCCTTCCTCGTCCGAACCGTCGATCAGGATGCGGTTCTTGCGCATCCGCTCCACGTCCTCGCCGTGGTTGGGCAGGCGTTTGTCGATCAGCTCGAAGTAGGTCTCGATCGTGTCCTGGAAGTCCACGCCGCGGGCCTTCATGGTCTCGACGGTCTCGTAGATGTTCTCGGTCGTCAGGGCGATGTGCTGGATGCCTTCGCCGTTGTAGCGGCGCAGGAATTCCTCGATCTGCGAGTTGTCGTCCTGGCTTTCGTTCAGCGGGATGCGGATGGCGCGGTCGGGCGCGATCATCGCCTGCGAGAACAGGCCGGTCGCCTTGCCCTTGATGTCGAAATACTTCTGCTCCTCGAAATTGAAGATCGAGTTGTAGAAGCCGGACCAGGTCCGCATCTGGCCGCGGCGGACGTTGTGGGTCAGGTGGTCCAGGATCTCCAGGCCGACGGAGTTCTTGCGCTCGGCCTCTTCCCAGCCCTCGATCTCGTCCCAGCCGTCATAGAGCGAGCCGTTCTCGCCGTACTGGTCGACGACGTAGAGCAGCGAGCCGCCGATGCCTTGCAGGATGTAGGGATAGCCGTTGCCGAGCGCGCCGCCGTCGGCGTCCTTGGCCGCGACCGCGCCGCGGGCCAGGGCGCCTTCATAGGCTTCCTTGGCGTTGCCGACGCGGAAGGCCATGCCGTTGGCCGAGGGGCCGTGGTCGGTGGCGAACTCGCCCGCCTGGCCCTTGGGCGTCAGGTTGACCAGCATGGTGATGTCGCCCTGCTTCAGGCGGACGGCGCCGGTGGCCGGGTTCACATGGGTGCGGGTGAAACCCATCAGCTCCAGCCGGGAGACCATGGCCTCGGGCTGCGGGCCGGTGAACTCGACGAACTCGAAGCCGTCGACGCCGAGGGGGTTGTCCTGATCGATCTGGGCGGCGTCGGTCATGGAGCGTCTCCTGAAATGGGGGTGCCGGCGAAAAGCCGATCTTGTGGCGCGGAACCTAGTGTCGCCGGACGGTGAAGCCAAGGTCCGTGCGGACACAGGTTCGGGAGGGCGTGCAGAACGAGCCGCCCCCACCCTGTCGTCGCTGCGCGCCGACATCCCTCCCCGGGACGGGGAGGGAGAAGCGCGGTGCTACCGCGGCCGGCCCAGCAGGGCGTCGACCGAGTTGGTGGTCACCGTGTGATAGCCCGGGCGGGCCTGGGCGTAGACGCGGGTGGCGATGGGGCGGCCCCAGTCGCCTTCGGCCCACAGGCTGGTGAACAGCGGCATGACGAATTTGCGGCGGCCCTGGCTGGTCAGGAAATGCTCCAGCGTCGGGACGGCGGGCTGATAGCGGTGCTGCACCGCGATCTGCAGCCAGGCGAACAGGACCTCGGCATTGCCCTCGGTCTTCAGGTGCAGGGTGGATTCCAGATCGGCCAGCTGGGCGGCGGTCAGCCAGTCGGCGCCCTCGGCGCGGCCGGCGGGGCGGTAGGCCAGGAAACGCTGGCGCTCCTGCGTGGACCAGCCCGACCACGGAATGGCCGAGGCCGGACCGCCGGCGGCGAAGGCCTGGGCGGCCGCATCGACGGGGACGAAGGCGGTGGACACCGGCGGCTGCCAGTTGGACGGCATGCCCGGCTGGTAGATCCAGGCGTCCATCATCACCTGCCGCTCCAGCTCGGGCGTGGTGATCAGGTGGGCGCGGATGTCCTCAAGGAACAGTTCGGTGGTCATGGGGCGGAAGGCGTTGCGTTCGAAATAGCCCTTCAGCCAGGCGTCGAACCGCTCGCGGCCGACGATGCGCTCGATGGTGTGCAGGAAGGCGGCGCCCTTCTCATAGGCGACATCGGTCAGGCCCTCGTCCGGATCGCGGCCGACGAGGTCCAGCTTCAGCCGGGTGTCGGCGGGCGGCAGGCCGGCCATCTCGTCCTGCAGGTCGCCCCAGCCCAGCGAGGCCAGCATCAGAGCGCGGTCCTTGCCGTACAGGGCCTCCATGATGCGGTTCTCGAAATAGACGGTGAACCCCTCGTTCAGCCACATGTCGTTCCAGGTGGCGTTGGTGACCAGGTTGCCCGACCAGCTGTGCGCCAGCTCGTGCGCGACCAGCGAGACCAGCGACTGGTCGCCGGCGATGATGGTCGGGGTGGCGAAGGTCAGGCGCGGGTTCTCCATGCCGCCGAACGGGAAGGACGGCGGCAGGATCAGCAGGTCGTAACGGCCCCAGCGGTAGGGGCCGTACAGCCGCTCGGCGGCGTCGACCATCTGGGCGGTGGAGACCAGTTCGTCATGGGCGGCGCGCAGGCGCGACGGCTCGGTCCAGACCCCGGTGCGGCCGTCGAAGGCGGCGAATTCCAGATCGCCGATCCCGAGCGCGATCAGATAGGGCGGGATCGGGTTGGTCATGCGGAAGCGCCAGGCCTTCTGGCCGTTCGGGGCGGCTTCGCCGTTGGGCGTCAGGTGCTCGGCGCTCATCACCGCGACCAGGTCGGCGGGGGCGACGATGCGGGCGTCATAGGTCTGGCGGATGCCCGGGCTGTCCTGGGTCGGGACCCAGGTGCGGGTCAGGATCGCCTGGCCCTGGCTGAACAGATAGGGCTTCTGGCCGCCCGCGGTCTGGGCCGGGCTCAGCCATTGCAGGGCGGCGGCGTCGGGGCGGGTCGAATAGCTGACCACCACCTTCTGCGTGCCGCCGGCGGCCAGGGCCGGGAAGGTGACGGTCAGGGGCTGGCCCTTGATGGCGTCATTGTCGCCGACCACGAACCGCAGCGGCGCGCCCGAGGCGTCGGCGACGCCGCGGATGTCCAGGTTCTTGATGTCCAGCACCACCTCGGTCGCGCCGGGGCGGCCCTGAACGTCCAAGGTCGCCGTGCCCGCCAGGGTGTGGGCGGCGAAGTCGGCGGTCAGGTCCAGGGCGACGTGGCGCACATGGGCGACGTCGGGCTGGGCATAGGTATGGCTGTCGAAGGGATAGACCGCCGGGGCGTTGGCCGAGGCGGGGACGGGCGGCATGTCGGAACCGGGGGCGGTCATGGCGGCGCAGCCTCCCATGGCGGTGGCGAGGGCAAGGGCGGAGACAAGACCGAGGGTCCGAAGCATGGGCGTTCCTTCCTGTGGCCGCGCCGCCGTTGGGGCGTGCGAAGGCCGGTTCTTTTCGCTGGCGGCAAAACGCTCCGCCGAGCCGAAAAGATCAAGAGCTTTGCGACGATCCGCCTAGGGACGCGCGGCCGGGACCGGCGCCAGATGCTTGGCCTTGAACAGCTGTCCGCGCTCGGCGATGAGGACGAACATCAGGGCGAGGGTCCCCATGACCGTGAAGCCCAGCGCCATCGGCGTGGCCGAGCCGTTGAAGGCCTGACCGATGCCGAAGCCCATCAGCGAGCCGACGATGGTCGAGATGAAGCCCTGGGCCGAGGAGGCCGTGCCGGCGATATGGCCCATCGGCTCCATGGCCATGGCGCCGAAATTGCCGGCGATGAAGCCGAAGCAGAACATGGTCAGGGCCTGCAGGATGGCGAAGGTCCAGATGGATTCATGGCCGCTGAGGTTCACCGCGCTGTGGATCACCCCCATGGCGATGAAGCCGAGCAAGGCGGTGTGCGAGATCAGGCGCGAACCCAGTTTCTCCACGAAGCGCGAGTTCAGCAGGCTGGCCACCGCGATGCCGCCGGCGATGGCGGCGAAGACGGTGGTGAACAGCTCGGGCGCCTTGAAGACGTCGTAGAAGATCTGCTGGCTGGAGTTGATGAAGCCGAACAGCGCCCCGGTGATGCAGGTCATGGCCAGGGTGTAGCCGATGGACACCCGGTTGGTGACGGCCTCGCCGAAGGCGGCGGCGATGCGCCGGGCGTCGATGGGCAGGCGGTCCTCGGGGTGCAGGGTCTCGGGCAGACGGATGACGGCCCAGGTCAGGACCGTGGCGCCGAAGACGGCCAGGACGCCGAAGATCCAGCGCCAGGGCGCGACGTTCATGATCAGCTGGCCGACCGTCGGGGCCAGGATGGGCACGCCCAGGAAGACCAGGAAGCTGAGCGACATCACCCGCGCCATGGTGCGGCCCGAGTAGCGGTCGCGCACGATGGAGACGGCCAGCACCCGGGTGGCGGCGGCGCCGACGCCGGTGGCGACCCGGGCGGCGATCAGCAGGCCGAAGGTCGGGGCGAAGGCGCAGGCGACGGCGAAGACGACATAGATCAGCAGGCCGCCGATCAGCACCGGCTTGCGCCCGAAGCGGTCGGCCAGCGGACCGTAGATGATCTGGGCCCCGCCGAAGCCGAGCAGATAGGCGGTGATCACCCACTGGCGGCTGTTCTCGGTGACGACATTCAGCGTCTCGCCGATGTGCGGCAGGGCCGGCAGCATGGAGTCGATGGCCAGGGCGTTCAGCGCCATGAACATGGCGATCAGGCAGACGAACTCGGGGAACCCCGGGCCCTTGGCGGCGGGGACGGCGGCGGGCGTGGGGGAGGTCATCGGGGGCAGATGCTGTCAAGGTGCGACAATCGCAACCGGCCGGGCGGGAATTCTTTCGGTTCGGAACCGGCTGGCGACACGCGCGAAGGCCGCTATATCCCCGCGCATGACCGTCACCATCTTCCACAATCCGAACTGCAGCACCTCGCGCAACGTCCTGCAGATGATCCGCGAGGCTGGGCATGAGCCGGAGGTGGTGGAGTATCTGAAGGTCGGCTGGACCGCCGACGACCTGAAGGCCCTGCTGGCCGAGGCGGGGCTGACGCCGCGTCAGGCGATGCGGACCAAGGGCGAACTGGTCGAGGGGTTGGGGCTGCTGGAAGAGAGCGAGTCGGACGACGCCATCCTGGCGGCCATGATCGAGCATCCGGTGCTGGTCGAGCGGCCGATTGTTCGTACACGGAAGGGCGCCGTTCTGGCCCGTCCGAAAGAGAAGCTGTTCGACATCCTATAGGCGCCGCGCCGTCCGCTTGCCGGGCGAACGCCGGTCTGTTTACCTGCCCCGAACGCGATCGGGGGATCGACGTATGTCCAGACTTTTCGCCACCGCCCTGCTGGCCGCCTCGGCGTTGGGCGTCGCCGCCTGCACGCCGACCTATGTCGCGCCCAAGGGGATGCCGACGGCGCATATCTCGCTGACGCGCGGCGCCCTGACCGACGCCGACCACGCCGAGCTGATGGTGTCGAACGCGGAGTGGTCGCGCCGCGCCAACATCTCGGGCGGGCTGCTGTACGCCTATGACAAGCCCGAGGTGATCGCCGCCGGGACGCCGATGTATTTCGAGCTGCAGACCGAACGCACGGCCGGCTACACCTCGATCTTCTGCGGTTCGCACTTCGTCTTCGTCCCCACCGCCGGCCACAGCTATGTCGTCACGCCCAATGAGGCGGGGACGCGCTGCTCCCTGACCCTGACGGACGCCGAGACGGGCCGCACGCCGGACACCTTCCGCGTCGAGCCGGTGCAGGCGGGCTGGACCCCCGCCGACTGAGGCCGCCGGCTGACGCAACGGCGCCACAGCCGTCCGCGCGCGATACGACTTCGGTACGCGCAGGCATGCGGACGGCCGTGTTTGGGACGCGTGGGCATGGCCAGATATGTGAAACTATGTATCTAGCGACGTTCGCTGGCCGTTGTGCGTCCGGCGTTGAGGGAGTGAAGCGCCGCAAAGGCGCTCGGGGGCTTAGAGATGTCGAACGTCGTGAAGTCGCTCTTCGGCCGGGCGCGCGCCTGTGTGATCGGCGTGCTGGTGGCGGTCGCGGCTACCATGGCCCCTTCGATCGCCGCGGCGGCGACGTCCACGGCCTGTGCGGCCATCAACGCCGGCCAGTACGAGAACGGCGGGCGAGCCATAGTCACGGGCGGACCGACGGCGATGTCCGGCACCTACCGCTATCTGAACTCGGGCAACGCCAGCGACGAAAACTGGACCACCAGCATCATGGGGTCCGACACCTTCAATCCCGGCGACACGATCAACTGGAGCTACTCCGGCAAGAGCACGTCCGCCTATCTGCACATCTATCACGCGGACGCGAGCTACAATCTCGTCACGGGCACCGGTTCCTATGACCGGACCGCGGCCTCGGGCAGCGGCAGCTTCCAGATGCAGGGCGGCGTCGGCGAATATGTCGGCGTCCGGCTCGACCTGAATTCGATCAATGGCGGTCCCAATATCTCCAGCCCGCCCGATGGCTCCGTGGTGGTCACCATCAGTTGCACCCCTGCGGCACAGCCCACGCTGGGCCTGACCCTGAGCGCCAGCGGAACGCCGACCCAGGGCTCGACCTTCACCCTGCGCCCGACGGTCTCCAACAGCGGTGACGCGGCGACCTCTGGCAACGTCACACTGGTGTCCACCCTTCCGACCGGCCTGAGCTACAGCAACTACAGCGGCGCGAACTGGAACTGCGGCGCCTCCAGCGGCCAGAGCGTCAGCTGCACCTTCAGCGGCACGATCGCCGCGGGCGCGTCCAACAACGCCCTGCAGATCACCACGGCGGTGGCCGCCAACTCCGCGACGTCGCGCACGGCGACGGTGGGCGTGTCCGGCGGCGGCGCGTCGAACTCGCCGACGGCCAACACGACCGTCACCCTGCTGCCCACCATCACCGCGATCAGCCCGACGGCGGGCTCCACCGCCGGTGGCGGGTCGGTGGTCATCACCGGCACCAATCTGTTCGGAACCAGTGGCGCGACCGGCGTTCGCTTCGGCGCGACCAATGCGACCAGCTATACCGTCAACAGCAACACCCAGATCACCGCCACCTCGCCGGCCAACAGCGCGGGCACCTATGATGTGACCGTCACCAACGGCGGCAACACCAGCGCGACCTCGGCGGCCGACCAGTACACCTATGTCGTCGCCCCCACCGTGACCGCGATCGCGCCGACGGCGGGACCGACCGGCGGCGGCACGCCAGTCGTGATCACAGGGACCGGTTTCTTTAGCGCGACCGCCGTCACCTTCGGCGCGACCGCCGCGACCGGCTTCACGGTCAACAGCGCCACCCAGATCACCGCCACGGCGCCGGCTGGCGCGGCGGGCACGGTGGATGTCCGCGTCACAAACGCGGGGGGGACCAGCACGACCAGCGTCGCCGACCGTTTCACCTACGTCAACGCGCCGACCGTGACCTCGATCTCGCCGACGGTGGGGCCGACCGGCGGCGGTACGACGGTGGTCATCACCGGTACGGGCTTCTCGGCGGCCAGCCCGACCGGGGCGGTCAAGTTCGGCGCGACCAACGCGACCTACACGATCAACAGCAACACCCAGATCACGGCGACGTCGCCGGCCAACTCGGCCGGGACCTATGACATCACCGTCACCACCACGGGCGGGACCAGCGCGACCAGCGCATCGGATCAGTTCACCTATGTCGCCGCCCCCACTGTGACGGCCCTGTCTCCGATCGCCGGCCCGACCGCGGGCGGAGCGACGGTGGTCATCACGGGCACGAACCTGAGCGGCGCGACGGCGGTCACGTTCGGCGGGACGGCGGCGATCGGCTTCACGGTCAACAGCACGACCCAGATCACCGCGACGGCTCCGGCCGGCGCCGTGGGCACGGTGGATGTGCGGGTGACCACGGTCGGCGGAACCAGTGCGATTAATTCCAACGACCAGTTCTATTATGTCGCCGCGCCGACGGTCACCGCGCTCAGCGCGACATCCGGACCGTCCAGCGGCGGCACGACGGTGATCATCACCGGCACGAACTTCACCGCCGCCACGGCTGTCACCTTCGGCGGCACGGCCGCGGCCGGCTGGTCGGTCGCCAGCCCAACTCAGATCAATGCGGTCTCCCCTGCAGGCTCCGGCACGGTCGATGTGCGCGTCACCACCTATGGGGGGACCAGCGCCACGAGCGCGGCGGATCGGTTCACCTATAACAGCGCCCCGACGATCAGCAGCTTCACCTACGGCTCGATCGTCGCCTACAACGAGGGCTCCAACCAGACGACGCCGATCAGCCTCGCCATCGGCGGCAACGTCCAGAACAACCCGACCAGCTACGCGGTCGGCTCGGCCACGACCGCCAACGGCGGTTCGGTGAGCGTCGACAGCAGCGGCCAGGCGACCTACACGCCGCCGGTCGGTTTCCGCGGCAATGACAGCTTCACCTGGACCGCCACGAACGCGTCCGGCACCTCCGCGCCGGCGACCACGACCGTCGCGATCGGCGATCCGACGCTGTCGACTTCGCTGACGGGCAGCGGTGTGCGCGGCACGGCCCTGAGCGGGGTGACGGTCAACACCACCGACGGGCGCGCGCCCTACAGCTGCGCCACCTCGGTGGCGTCCGGCGCGCTTCCGGCCGGAGTGTCGATCAACGCCAACTGCACAATCACGGGGACTCCGGCGGCCAGCGGAACCTTCAACTTCACGGTCAATGTCACCGATAGTTCGACCGGAACCGGGCCGTACACCCAGGCCAGCAGCGCACTGACGTTGACTGTGGCGGCGCCGACCCTGGCGCTGTCGCCCGCGGCCGGCGCCCTGCCCGGCGCCACGGCCGGCGCGTCCTATTCACAATCCTTCACGGCGATGGCGGGCACGGCGCCCTATGCCTACAGCGTGACGGCCGGCGCCCTGCCGACCGGCCTCAACCTGACGGGCGGCACGATGTCCGGCACGCCGACCGCCGTAGGCACGTTCAATTTCACCATCACCGCCACCGACAGCTCGACCGCCGGCAGCGGCGGGCCGTACACGGTGGCGAACGCCTATTCCGTCACCGTCAGTCCGCCTGTCATCGCGCTAAGCCCGACCCTCGCGAACGGAACGATCGGGACCGCCTACACGCCGACCGTCGCCGCCAGCGGCGGCACGGGCTCCTATACCTACGCGGTTACCGCGGGGGCCTTGCCCACAGGCGTGACGTTGGCCGCCAACGGCTCCTTCTCGGGCACGCCGACTGTCGCGGGGACCTTCAACTTCACTGTCACCGCGACGGACGCGACGACGGGGGCAGGCGCCCCCTACACCGGCAGTCAGGCCTATTCGGTCACCATCGGCGCACCGACCATCACGCTCAACCCGACCTCGATGACAGGGGCCACTGTCGGTGCAGCCTACAGCGCGACAGTCACCGCGAGCGGCGGCACGGCGGGGTACGCCTACGCTGTCACGAGTGGCGCTTTGCCAGCGGGCCTCAGCCTTTCGGCGTCCGGGGCGATCACCGGCACGCCCACGGCGGGAGGGACGTTCAACTTCGCCGTCACCGCCACCGACAGCTCGACCGGGACCGGCGCGCCGTTCACCGGCGCCCGGGGCTACACGCTCGTCGTTGCTCCGGCGGTGGTGGTCGTCAATCCGACGACCCTGCCCAACGGGCGGGCCGGCACGGTCTATAACCAGACGATCACCGCTTCGGGCGGCACCGGCTCCTACACCTTCGCGGTGACGGCGGGCGCCCTGCCGCCCGGCTGGACGCTGTCCACGGCCGGCCAGCTGACCGGCACGTCCACGCAGGCGGACCAGGTCTTCAACTTCACCATCACCGCCACGGACAGTTCGACCGGAACCGGCGCGCCCTACACGGGCAGCCGGGGCTACTCTGTGTCGGTCCTGGCGCCCAACTTCACCCTGACGCCGCCGACGCTGTCCGCGACCGCCGGACAGGCCTACACGGGGAGCTTCGTCGCCGGTGGGGGAACAGCGCCCTACACCTATACGAGGGCGGCGGGCACGCTGCCGCCGGGTCTGACCCTTGCCAGCAACGGCACGCTCTCCGGTACGCCGACCGCCAGCGGGACGTTCAACTTCACCATCATCGCCCGTGACACGACCACGGGGGGCGGAGCGCCCTACGGCGTGGGCAGCGGGTACACCTTCACGGTCACCGCAGCCACGTTGACGCTGTCGCCGGCCAGCCTGCCCGACGGAGTCGTCGGTATAACCTATACCGGCGGCGTCAGCGCCAGCGGCGGCACGGCCCCCTATAGCTATGCCGTCACCGCCGGCGCCCTGCCGGGCGGGCTGACCCTGAACCCGACCTCCGGCGCGCTGAGCGGCACGCCGTCCAGCATCGGGGTTTCCAACTTCACGATCACGGCCACAGACAGTTCGACCGGAACCGGGGCGCCGTTCTCAGTCAGCACCGCCTATAGCCTCACGACCGGTGCGGGCACGCAGACCATCAGCTTCGGCGGTCTGTCGAACGCCTCGCTCTCGGACTCGCCGCTGACCCTGTCGGCGACCGCGACCTCCGGTCTGACCGTGAGCTTCTTCTCGGACACGACCGCGATCTGCACGGTTTCGGGCACGAGCCTGACCCTGCTGCAGACCGGAACCTGCACCATCCGCGCCGAACAGCCGGGTGACAGCAGCTGGGCCGCCGCGCCCTCGGTCTCGCAGAGCTTCACGGTGACCCCGGCCATCCTGACCATCTCGGCGGCTCCGGCCACCGGTCTCGTGGTCGG
>Ga0209676_1002867_pt1 | contig 11366 bp, 11 predicted proteins | sample AraplaCvi_mLB_r2_FD_184282 | JGI IMG/M metagenome (GOLD analysis project Ga0209676, IMG submission 184282) | Arabidopsis root microbial communities from North Carolina, USA - plate scrape MF_Cvi_mLB_r2 (SPAdes) (version 2) | ecosystem: Host-associated > Plants > Roots > Endosphere | place: USA...
CGCGAGTTCTACGAGAAGCCGACCCAGGAACGCAAGCGCAAGGCCGCAGCCGCGGTGAAGCGCCAGGCGCGCCGCGCCTCGCGCGACGTGACCAAGCGTCAGCGCCTGTACTGATCGCCCTGGCGGGTCCGCGCACCGCGCGACCCGCTCCCGGACGCATCACACAAGCCGGCCGCGCCCTGCGCTGCCGGCTTTTTGTGTTTCCGGATTTCGCGTTTCGACGCCCTGACCCCGATCGGGCCGGGGCGCCGGACCCCGGACCCGGTTCCATTCCCCTCCGATCCGCGCGCCCGCCGCGCGATCCCCAGCCCAGGAGCAGTCCGATGAGCCTCAAGCAGCGACTCACCGACGACATGAAGGCCGCCATGAAGGGCGGCGACAAGCACGGCCTGGCCGTGATCCGCCTGATCAACGCCGCCATCAAGCAGAAGGAAGTGGACGAGCGGATCGAGCTGGACGACGCCACGGTCATCGCCGTGCTGGACAAGATGGTCAAGCAGCGCCGCGACTCGGTCACCCAGTACGAGGCCGCCAACCGCGAAGACCTGGCCCAGGTCGAGCGCGACGAGATCGTCGTGATCGAGCGCTACATCCCCGCCAAGATGGGCGAGGCCGAGATCCTGGCGGCCATCGATGCGGCCATCGCCGAAACCGGCGCCACGGGCCCGGCCGACATGGGCAAGCTCATGGGCCCGCTGAAGGCCAAGCTCGCCGGCCAGGCCGACATGGGCCAGGTGTCGGCGCTGGTGAAGAAGCGGCTGTCCAACTGACGCCAGCCGTTTCCCCCTCTCCCGCCTGCGGGAGAGGGCCGTGGTGAGGGCCGCCTCGCCCTCATCCGCCCTCCGGGCACCTTCTCCCGCGCGCGGGAGAAGGGTCAAGCGCATGGCATCCTAGCGAACGATGGCCCGCATCCCCGACGCTTTCATCGACGACCTGCTCGCACGCACCGACCTCGTCGAGGTGATCGGTGCGCGCGTGCAGCTCAAGCGCCAGGGCAAGGAATATTCGGCGCGCTGCCCGTTCCACGACGAGCGCTCGCCCAGCTTCACCGTCTCGCCGGTGAAGGGCTTCTACCACTGCTTCGGCTGCGGCGCGCACGGCACTGCAATCAGCTTCCTGATGAACTACGACCGCCTCGAGTTCCTCGACGCGGTGGAAGAACTCGCCAAGCGCTTGGGGATGGAAGTCCCGCGCGACACGCACCAGCGCAACGCCAACCCCGACAGCCAGGACCTCTACGGCGCGATGGAAGCGGCGTCGAAGTTCTTCCAGAAGCAACTGGGGACCAACACCCGCGCGCTGGACTATTTGGACAGCCGCGGCGTCGATGCCGACACGCGCACGCGTTTCTCGCTCGGTTACGCACCCGACGGCTTCAACGCATTGCGTGACGCGCTGGGCACCGATCCGCGCCGCATGAACCTGCTCGAGCGCGGCGGCCTGTTCTCGAAGAACGATCGCGGTCACGTCTACGACAAGTTCCGCGATCGCGTGATGTTCCCCATCCACGACCGCCGCGGCCGCACGATCGCCTTCGGCGGCCGCGTGCTCGACAAGGAGAACGGGCCGAAATACCTCAATTCGCCCGAGACCGAGCTGTTCCACAAGGGCCGCGAACTCTACGGCTTGTGGCAGGTGCGCCAGGCGCACAACAAGATCGAGCGGTTGATCGTCGTGGAAGGCTACATGGACGTGATCGCGCTGTTCCAGAACGGCTTCGACACGGCGGTGGCGACGCTGGGCACCGCGACGACGCCGGACCATGCCGAGCTTCTGTTCCGCAACGCGCCCGACGTCTACTTCTGTTTCGACGGCGATCGAGCCGGTCGTGGCGCCGCGTGGAAGGCGGTCGAATCGGTGTTGCCGCGCATGAAGGACGGACGCCAGGCGTTCTTCCTGTTCCTGCCCGACGGCGAGGATCCGGATTCGCTCGTGCGCAACGAAGGCCGCGACGGGTTCGAAGCGCACCTGAAGCAGGCGACGCCGCTATCGCAGTTCTTCTTCGATTCGCTCTCAAGCGACGTCAACCTGCAGACGCTCGAAGGCAGGGGACGCCTGGCCGAGCGCGCGAAGCCGCTGCTGGCGCAGATTCCGGATGGTGCGTTCGGCGATCTGATGAAGCAGCGGCTCACCGAACTGACCGGTGTGGGCGCACGCGCGGGCGCGCCGGAAACGCCGGCGCCTGCGCAGCGCGCGCGTGCGCACGGCGCGCAACACGGCTCCAAGCCGTCGCTGGTGCGCAGCGCGATCACGATGCTCCTGCAGCAGCCGCAAGTCGCGCTCGCCCTGCCGGCATCGCTGCATTTCGCCTCGCTCGACCAGCCCGGCATCGGCCTGCTGGTGGAGATCATCGAGATGGTGCACCAGCGGCCGGACATCTCCACCGGCCTGATCCTGGAGCACTTTGCCGATCGCAGCGAAGCGCCGGCACTGACGAAACTCGCCACCGCCGGCGCGGTGGAAACGACTGCATCGACGCCGCTGGACGCGCGCGTGCTCGACGATGCCGACCGCCGCCAGCAGTCATTCCTCGACGCCATCGCGCGTCTGGATGCGCAGGCGCTGCAGGCGCGCATCGAATCGCTGCAGGGACGCATGGCGACGCTGGTGGATGCCGAGAAGCAGGAGCTGCGGGAGCTGCTGTCTTTGCGGCTGCTGCAACGGCACTGACCGCCGCCGGCGAGCGGGTGGCCGCGCGGGTAGTCACCCGCACTTTCCGCCTATGCAATCGCGCCCATGCCGGGCGAAAGTAGCGGCATCACCCTTCCGGGGCCTCGTCGAATGTCCTCGTCCCGCCTGCTCTTCGTGCCGGCCCTGATCGGCCTGGCCTACGCCTGCGTGCAGCTGACGCTGGAAACCTTCGGCGGCGGCGTGCAGAGCCACCACCTGCTCAACCGCGCCGACATGCCTGCGATCTCGAACTGGCTCGGCCTGCTGACGATGCCGGCGATCGGTCTTGCCTTCGGCTGGCGCGCGCGCCGGCTGGGCGGTGTGACGCGCGCCATGTGGGCCGGTCTGATCGTGTCCTTCCTCTACGGCACGGCGATGGCCACCGGCTTCAAGCTCGGCGCGGAAGGCATCACGCAGGCGCTGTTCGTCGGCCTGTTCGCGGTGGCGATCCTGGCACCGGTGTATCGCGCCGAATGCATCGCCGGATTCGTCGCCGGCATGGCTTTCACCTTCGGCGGCGTGCTGCCGCTGCTGGTCGCGCTGGTGTTCGCCACGATCAGCGTGGCGGTCCGCTTCGGCCTGCGCGCGGTCTGGCGACGCGTTCGCCCCGCGGCCTGAGGCCGCCCGACGCGGCAACGGCGGCGCGGGATAAGCTCGGGCTTTCCATCCGGGGAACGCCCATGTCGGCACGTGGTTCGATGCTCCTGCCCGCCCTGCTCCTCGCCCTGGCCGCACCGGCCATGGCGCAGAAGGCCGATCCGAAGGCGCCACCCGTGGCGCGCGAAAAGGTCGGCAATCGCACCACCGAGAACATCCCCGCGATTCCGCCGGAGCTGACCGAGCGCCTCAACCGCTACCAGAACACACGCGGCGCGACGTTCGCCGGCTGGAGCGGCGACTGCATGCTCATCAGCACGCGCTTCGCCGAGACCGCGCAGGCGCATCGCGTGTGCGCGCCGATGGGCATGCGCGAGCAGCTCACGTTCTATGCCGAACCGCTTGCCGCCATCGAAGCCGCACCACCGCGTTCGAACCTCGACGGCTTCGTGTTCGGCAAGGACGTCGGCGGCAACGAGTTCTGGCAGCTGCACTGGTTCGACCTGGCATCGCGCAAAACCACGCTGCTCACCGACGGCAAGGCGCGCAACCAGGGGCCGCTGTTCTCGCACGATGGCAGGCAGTTCGCCTGGAGCAGCACCGCGCGCAACGGCCGCGACACCGACGTGTGGGTGATGGACTTCGCCACGCGCAAGCCTCGTGTGCTGGTCACCGAAGGTGGGCAGTGGAACGCGATGGACTTCTCGCCCGATGGGAAATCGCTGCTCGTGATGAAGTACGTGTCGGCGGCCGAGTCGTACCCGGGCATGGTCGACGTGGCGAGCGGGAAGATCACCATGCTCCCGGTGGACGGCGCAAAGGCTTCGTTCAACGCGTTCAAGTTCGCGCCCGATGGAAAGTCGGCCTATTACATTTCCGACGAGGCCATCGACGGCATCGCGCAGGAATTCCACACGCTGCGGCACCACGTGCCGGCCAACGGCAAGCCGGAGATCCTGACCGCTTCCACGCCGTGGGATGCCGTCGATCTGGAGATCGCCGAGGACGGAAAGCATCTTGCATACACGACGAACGAAGACGGCATCTACAAGCTGCACGTGCTGTCGCTGCCGCAGCATCGCGAAGTGAAGCTGCCGCAGCTGCCCGTCGGCGTGGTGGTGAACCTGGGCTTCTCGCCCGACGGCAAACGCCTTGCGGTGACGCTCAACTCGGCGACCTCGCCCAGCGATGTCTACGTCATCGATCTTGCCGGCGCGAAGCTCGCGCGCTGGACGCAAAGCGAGGTCGGCGGACTGGATGCGTCGAAGTTCGTCGCACCGACGCTGGTGCATTACCCCACGTTCGATGCGGCCGATGGAAAGCCGCGCGAGATCCCGGCGTTCTACTATCGCCCGGCGAACGTGCCGGCAAGGAAGAAGATCCCGGTGGTCATCAACATCCACGGCGGGCCGGAAGGCCAGTCGCTGCCGATGTTCAACGCGACGGCGCAATTCCTGACGAACGAACTGGGCGTGGCGATGCTGCTGCCGAACGTGCGCGGTTCGGAAGGCTACGGCAAGACGTACCTGAGCCTGGACAACGCGGACAAGCGCGAGGATTCGGTGAAGGACATCGGCGCGCTGCTGGACTGGATCGCGACGCAACCCGGCCTCGACGCCTCGCGCGTGGGCGTGTACGGCGGCAGCTATGGCGGCTACATGGTGCTGGCTTCGCTCATGCATTACAGCGACCGCATCAGGGCCGGCGTCGACATCGTCGGCATCTCGCACTTCGGCACGTTCCTTGCGAACACCGAAAGCTATCGACGCGACCTGCGCCGCGCCGAATACGGCGACGAGCGCGATCCGGCGATGGCGAAGGTGTTCGACGCGATCTCGCCGCTCAACCACGCCGACCGCATCTCATCGAAGCTGTTCGTCGCGCAGGGCCGCAACGATCCGCGCGTTCCGTACACCGAGGCCGAGCAGATCGTGAAGGCGGTGCGCGGCAACGGCCAGCCGGTCTGGTACCTGCTGTACGACGATGAAGGCCACGGATTCAAGAAGAAGACGAACGTGGATTACTTCAACGCGGCGACGATGCTGTTCTGGGAGCAGAACCTGGTCGGCGGCGGCGCGTCGCCGTAACGGCCCTCGGCGGCGCGGGTCTCCCGCGCCGCCACCGCCCCATCGAGCGCGGCGGCAGGCCCGGGTTTCGTTGACTCGGCCACCACACGCGCAGGCGCAAGCTCGCGTCAGCTTCGGTGGAGAGCTGATCATGCGTACCCCATTCACGTTGGCCATGGCTTGCGCCCTGGTCGCGCTGTCGTGTGCCGGTTGCAGCACGAACGCGCGCAGCGATGCGCAGGCGAGCGCCCCCCTCCCGACGCCGGTGAACGAGAAGGCGCTGGCCGACAAGGCGCTGGAAATGTTCCTCGCTTCCCGCAGCATCCGCGAAACGCCCGCGCGCAGCGACGCGTGGGCCGATCTCGACGGCGACGGCACGAAGGACCTGCTGATGCTGCTCGACGACCAGAACTGGTGCCAGGCCGACGGCTGCACGCTGCTGGTCTTCCACGGCGGGAAGGACGGCTACAAGCTGGTGAGCCAGTCGGTGTCGGTGCGCGCGCCGATTGCGGTCGGCGCACGAATCAACCGCGGCTGGCACGACCTGCTGGTGAATGTCGGTAGCGGCGATGAAGCCGGCACGGTGGCGCTGGAATTCGACGGCACCTCGTATCCGGCCGACCCGACGATGGCGGCGCTGCTGGACCCGGCGCGGCTGCCGTCGGCGACGCCGCTGATCGATGCGGAGCTGGCGCCGCGCGTCGCGGCGCAGTAGCGTCCGACGCCTGATCAGGCCGGCGTGTAGCCGGCCTTGCGCTTGAGCAGGTGGTGGGCGGTGGCGCCGGCCACGATTGCGATCAGCCCATGCATCGACACTGAGCCCCAGAACAACACGGCGTTATCCGACGCGCTGATGTAATCGCGCCCGCGCGCCGGTCCATCGATGGATCCGGTCGCAACGCCCAGAACGGCCTCCACGGCGCAATACCCCGACGCTAGTGCCAGCGCGATCGCCCAGCCAATGCGAGTCAGCGAGCGCATTTCCTAATGGGCGCCTTTCACCACCACGCCGCCCTTCATCACGAAGGGCACGTGTTCCAGCAACGTCACGTCCTGCGTCGGGTCGCCCGGCACCGCGATCAGGTCCGCCCAGCGGTTGGCTTCGACCACGCCGACATCCTCGCGACCCAGCGCCTGCGACGCGCTCAGCGTCGCGGCCTGGATCGCCTGCAGCGGCGTCATGCCGTAACGCACCATCACCGCGAACTGCTTCGCGTTGTCGCCGTGCGGATAGATGCCCGCATCGGTACCGAACACCATCTTCGCGCCGGCCGCGTGCGCGCGCTTGAAGTTCTCGCGCTGGATGTCCGCGACTTCGCGGTCCTTGCGCAGGTTGTCTTCGAGCACGCCGTTCTTCTTGCCTTCGGCCTGCGTGTAGTCGGTGTTGTAGATGTCCATCGACAACCACGCGCCGTGTTGCTTCGCAAGGCGGATGCCTTCGTCATCGATCAGGCTCGCGTGTTCGATGGTGTCCACGCCGGCGCGGATCGCGTCCTTGATGCCGCTGGTGCCGTGCGCGTGCGCGGCGACCTTCAGGCCCCACTGGTGCGCTTCGTCGGCGACGGCCTTCATCTCGGCAAGGCTCATCTGCTGCTGGCCGGGTTCGGTGTTGTGCGAGAACACGCCGCCGGTGGCGCAGATCTTGATCACCTGGGCGCCGTACTTGCGCAGCTCGCGCACGCGTTGGCGCGCCTCGTCCGGCGTGTCGGCGTTGTACGGGCTCTTCTGGTTCATCGACGGCGGGAAGAACGTCGAATCGCAATGCCCACCGGTCGCGCCAAAGGCGTACGTCGCGGTGACGATGCGCGGGCCGGTGAGCTTGCCTTCGTCGATCGCTTCGCGCAGGCCGACGTCGTTCCACGCTTCGGCGCCGACGTTGCGCACAGTGGTGAAGCCCGCCAGCAGCGTGCTTTGCGCGTGCGCGACCGAGAGCATCGACCAGAAGCGGTCGTTGAACTGCAGCACGTTGTAGCCGCCGTACGTCGGGTCGGCGTCCAGGTGCACGTGCATGTCGATCAGGCCCGGCATCAGCGTCATGCCGGGCAGGTCGACGACGCGCGCGTTCGGCGGCAATGCAGCACCGGCGCGGGCGACCTCGACGATGCGGCCATCGCGCACGCGGACCTGCGGGTGGTCGATCATGCGACCGGTGCGTACGTCGAGCAGGCGGTCGGCGGTGACGACGACCTCGCCCGCCTGCGCCTGCGGCGCGATGAGTTGCGGTGCCTGCGCAAACGCGCCGGAGGTCGCGGCAACCAGACCGGCGGACAACGAAATCAGTGCGGAGCGGAAGCGGTTTCGCGTCATTCGGCGGTCTCGTTTTTCCAGGTTCGAATCAGGGTTGCGGCTGGAACTCCATCACCGGCACCGGCGCCAGCAGCGGCATCAGCCAGTGGTCCAGCAACAGGAAGGCGAACAGCGCCATCAGGTAGACGATGGAGTAGTTGAAGACCTTCATCGCGTAGAACTCGTCGGGCGGGTTCATCAGCTTCCATGCGTAGCCCAGGAACACCGCGCCCAGCACCAGCGCACCGCCGAGGTAGAACAGCCCGCTCATGCCCGCCGCCCACGGCAGGATCGTCACCGCCACCAGCAGCACCGTGTAGAACAGGATCTGCCAGCGCGTGTACTCCACTCCGTGCGTGACCGGCAGCATCGGCACCATCGCGCGTGCGTAGTCGGCGCGGCGGAAGATCGCCAGCGCCCAGAAATGCGGCGGCGTCCACACGAAGATGATCAGCACCAGCAGCAGCGCGTGCGGCCAGTCCCATTCGCCGGTCATGCCGGTAATCGAAGCCCAGCCCAGCAGCGGCGGCGCGGCGCCGGCGATGCCGCCGATCACGATGTTCTGCGGCGTCGCACGCTTGAGGTACACGGTGTAGATCACCGCGTAGCCGATGAGCGATGCAAAGGTGAGCACGGCGGTGATGGTGTTCACCCACACCACCAGGATCGTCATCGACAGAGCCGCCAGGATCAGCGCGAACACCAGCGCCTGCGTCGGCGTGATCTGGCCTGCGACGATCGGGCGCCACGAGGTGCGCGCCATCTTCGCGTCGATGCGCGAGTCCAGCAGCTGGTTGATGGCAGCCGCGCTCGATGCGGCCAACCAGATGCCGAGGAAACCCAGAACCGATTCGCGCAGCGGCGGCAAGCCCGGCACCGCGAGGAACATGCCCACCAGCGCGGTGAACACGATCAGCGCGACGACGCGCGGCTTGGTGAGGTCCCAGTACTGCTTGGCGGTCGGGCGGGTCATGGCGGCGGACATCACGGTTCCGGCGGGCGCAGGCGCGCCAGCAGCGAGACGAGCACGAACAGCAGCAGCACGGCGCCCGCGTTGTGCATCACGGCGACCGACAGCGGCAGGCCGAGCCTCACGTTCGCGATGCCGAGGCCAACCTGCGCGAACACCAGCAGGCCCAGCAGCGTCGCCCAGCCGCGCATGCCCGGCGTGCGGATCAAACGCAGCGCGAGCCACAGCAGGTAGACGAACACGACCATCGCCATCATGCGATGCGCCAGCTGGATCGCGATTCGCGCCTCGCCGTCGAGGATGCCGCCTTCGTAATCCACGCCGATGCCGCGCCACAGCACGAAGGCTTCGCGGAAGTCGTGTCGCGGCCACCACTGGCCGACGCAGGTCGGGAAATCGTTGCCGCAGGCGAGCGCGGCGTAGTTCGCGCTGGTCCAGCCGCCGAGGGCGATCTGCGCGGCCAGCACCGCGATGCCCACCATCACCATGCGCCGCAAGGCCGTCGCTTCGGCCAGCCGCATCGGGCTGTGCGTCGCGCGCCACGCCATCCACAGGATCAGCGAGAACGTCAGCAGGCCACCGAGCAGGTGGCCCATCACGACGATGGGCTTGAGCAGCCACGTCACCGTCCACATGCCCAGCAACGCCTGGAAGATGATCACCGCCAAGGTGATCGCCGCCACGCGCGACAGGTCCACGTTGCTCCAGCGCAACGCGGCGAACAGCAGGATCGCTTCACCCGCGATGGCCAGCACCGATGCGGCGACGTGTTCGCCATGCATGTACATCGGAATGGCGATGCCCACCAGCACGGCGGCGGCGATGACCTGCACCACGCCATACCTGCGACGGCGCGCGGCCAGCAGCGCGAGGCCGAGCACGAGCACGCCGAGGGTGCCGGCGATCATGCGGTGGAACTGCTCGCGCCACGCTTTGTGCACTTCGACCGGGCGGATCGCGGTGGCGGCATGGTCGACGACCTGCTGCGCGGCGGTGGGCCATGCGGCGCGGCCGTAGCAGGTCGGCCAGTCGGGGCAGCTCAGGCCGGCGTTGGACAGGCGCACGAACGCGCCGAACACGATCACGCCGAACGCGAGCGCGACGGCGAGCCAGGCGAGTCGATGGAAATGTCGGTAAACCGCGGGGCGCGAGCCGGCCCGGGCTTCGGTGGGCATGGTCATGCTGCTCATCAGAACCTGTCGTTGTGCCTTCCCTGCTCGCTCGTCACTTCAACTTGACCAGGCGGGCGACGTCCGTGCGCAGGCCGGACGGATCGAAGCCGGGAGCGTAGCGCAGAATGACGAAGCCGTAGGGATCGATCACGTAGGCGGGGACGCCGCGGGCGCCGGCGTTGCCCTTCACCGCCACCTCGTCCACGCGCGGCAGGCCAGCGCGCAGTTGTGCGTCGGGCGCCAGCAACCGCAGCGTGGCCGGCTGCGGCACGCCGGCCGGCCAGGCGCAGGCATTGGTCGGGCACAGCCAGAGCACGTGCACGTCGTCGGCGTCCTTTCCGAACAGCTGCCAGACGGTCTCGATCTCGCGCGCGAGCGTCGTGCATTCGGCGCCGCAGTCGGCCGGCGGCGCGACCATGATGCGCCACGTGCGCTCGCCGCCCTTCCACACGTACTCGCCACCGGCGAGCAGGCGCGGCGAGAGCGTGCGCACGTCGCCCGGCGGATCGAGCAGTTCCCCGACATTCTTCGTGCCGGCCGGGCGCCAGCCGGAGAAACGCAGCAAGCCTGCGATGAGCATGCTGCCGAAGAACATGGCGAACAGCAGCAGCAACAGCATCCGGTTGCGGCTTCGATTGGGAACGTTCTGGTTCGTGTCGTCGTTCATGCGAACTCCTTATGGCCGACGGCGCTTGCGGAAAGTGAGGAGCAACGCGGTGGCGAGCACCGCGGCGGCCAGCGCGAACCACTGCAGCGCATAGCCGCGATGCTGGTCCGGCGGAAGCGTGTTGGGCAGCAAGTCCAGGTCGCGCTCGTAGCCGATGCGCTGCGCCGGATCCAGGCGCAGCACGCGCGGGGCGAGCGGTACGGAGAGGCCGGTTTCGCTGGCGATGGCGTCGAGGTCGATGCGCGTCATCAGCCAGGCATCGCCCTGCTTCACCAGCGCCGGGCCGAGCGCGAGGCCCGAAGATGGCGGCGGCACGAGCAGGCCGCGCAGCTCGATCGCACCATCGATACCGGGCACCTGCGGCAGTTTGCGATCGCCCGGCAACGGCACCCACCCCAGGTCGACCAGCATCGGGCTGCCCTGCGCCGGCACGAAAATGCGATACACGCGCACGCCGGCGCGGCCGTTTCGCTGCTGGTTGTCCAGCAGCAATGCCGCTCGCGCGTCGAAGGTGCCCGTGCCCACGGCCCAGTCGTACTCACGTGCGCGGGCGCTATCGCTTGCCCGCGACAGCGGCTGCGGCTTGCGATCGGCCATCACCGCCGCGGCGGCATCGAGCATCGCCTGCTTCTCCACCGCGCGGCGCGACTGCCACAGGCCGAGATTGGCGAACAGCGCGATCGCCGCCAGCGCGGCGATCCAGCCGACCACGAGCGTGCGGCGCCGGCTCACGACTTCCTCGCCGCGCGGCGCCATAATGGCCGGCACGCCCCAGCCGGGGGCCGGTCGGAGGCCGCCATGAACGATTCGCTCAAGACCCTGCTGATCATCGCCTTCCTGATCGTCATCCTGTGGAACCTGGGCGCGGGCCTGTATTACATGCTCGTGGACAAAGGCGAGAGCAAGCGCACGGTGAATGCGCTGACCCGCCGCATCGC
>Ga0209676_1002869_pt1 | contig 11365 bp, 10 predicted proteins | sample AraplaCvi_mLB_r2_FD_184282 | JGI IMG/M metagenome (GOLD analysis project Ga0209676, IMG submission 184282) | Arabidopsis root microbial communities from North Carolina, USA - plate scrape MF_Cvi_mLB_r2 (SPAdes) (version 2) | ecosystem: Host-associated > Plants > Roots > Endosphere | place: USA...
GGAGATGCTGCCGAATTGCGATCCCCGATCATGGCGCGAGATTCGCACCTGTCTCGCCGTGCTCGATGCCAAAGGCATCGCTGTCCGGGATGCGGTAGCGGTTTGAGACTGGACCGGGTCAGTCGAGCTGGACGGGGCTTCGCATGGGCGGCTCGCTCTCGGCGCCGCTTGGGCTTTCGGCCACGGGCGGACTATTGGCGACAATCTCGGGGGGCACTTTGGCTGGGCCGTAGGTGCCGGGATCGGCCGCGAGCCCGACCGCTGGGGGATCGCTCGCATCGACCTTCTCGGTACATCCTGAAAGCGCGATCAGAAACAAGATCGCCGCGCCTTTGATTATCATGGCCACTCTCCCGCACATCACTCCGACTGAAATGGAATCCGCAAGGCCCGACCTGGTTCCGGGGGCATTACTCAGGGACCGAAGCGCTTCGCATCCTCTTCGAAGGTCGTGATCATCGGCCGCAAAATCTCGAAATTCTCGTTACCCCGCACATCGGTGTAGATTCGCGACATCCGCTTGTAGTGCGCGATCGCGCGCACCGCGCTGTCGGTGAAGACGACATGGCAGTCGCCGTCGCCGTCGTCGCCCGCGATCATGAAGACGTGCCGGTCGAGCGCGGGTCCGGCCGAAACTTTGTCGTCATCCACCCAGCATCCCCCTGTTTATCGCCTCAACCGGGCAATCGACAAAGCCAAGCTTCCTCAACTCTAAGACGCACGATGATGCGAAATCAGGAAGAGGCAGCGGAAATTACCCCCGAATCTGAATATTGTTGGTGCGGACCGCCGGGCGCCGTTCGTCTATTGGCGAGCGGTAGGACGGTCCCGCGCTCGTCTTTCAGCAACGGGATTGTCGTGTCGGTGATTGTGAAAATGCGAGGATGCGAAGATGGATGAAGACGCCTTGTTTGCGGTTGGTTCGGTGCTCGCGGCGATGGCGGGGCTGCTTGAGCGCAAAGGCATTTGTCCGGCGATGGAAGTCGCCGAGACGATCGGGAGCGTGGCCACGATGACGCGGGAGTCAGGCGAGGAATATGCCGGGCGCGCCGCCTATCTCGGCTCTTGGGCGTTGATGGTCCGCGCCGCGGCGCTGGGTGCGGGAGGATCGCAGCATAATTGAGCGGCGGCGTGGTTGGTCTTGTCATCATTGTGCAGGGTTGATCACAATACCGTGCCATCGGCCGGCGCGAAGCTCGCTGCGAACATACTGGACATAGGCGGCCGGCGACAGGACATCGCCGAGTTGGTGGCGCATCCGGTTGCAGTAGAGGCAGGCCGCCGCGATATTCGCATAGCTGTTCACGCCGCCGTCGCGGCGCGCGCGCAGATGTTCAGCGGTGAGTTGGAGTAGTCCCGCCTTGGCCACGGGCAGCTTGTGACGATGCGCAAACCCTTCAACGTTTCGGCACCACATCGGCTGGCGGCAATAATAGCAGGTCCAGCGCTGGCGGACGGCTTTCCGGTTACGGATGATCTGTATCGGGCACATGGCACTCTCGCTTCGACAAGTTGGTCAAAGCGGATGCGCTGCGGTCATTCCTATCGGGACCGCCCCTCGATTGGGAGCCTTTTGGCTTGCGCTGGACGACACCAGATGATGCCACCCCGCAGTCCGTCAGCGGCTAGTCTCGGCTCCTCTTGGATGCCGAGGGCGCGGGATCGTTTGATCGACGATCCGCCGAAGCAATGAGCCTCGACCCGCTTAGCCTAAATAGATGTTTCGGGTGAATGGAACAAGGGAAAGGAAATCTATCCATCTGCCGGCGCGCGTAGCGACAAGCGAAGCCGCCGGGCTGGGAAATTGGGAACGGCAATCGCACCGTGTCGCAAGTCAAGACGGCCTCATCCTCCCACCGACCACCCCGCCACAAATTTTGAAAAGGAATTCCGCGCCTCATGTCTCTTGTTGCGAGAGGGAGAGGGCCTGGTGGATGAGGGAAAGCCCCAAGGGGCGAAATCGGCGTGGCTGGTGCGTGACCTGCTCCCCCACGAGCCCTGGCTGCGCAACTATCTCATCTTATCGTCCTGCCCGCTCGCCGATGTCGATGACGTCGTTCAGGACTGTTTTCTAAAAATCCATGCGGCGGTATCGATTGAGCGTGCGGTGAGTCCGCGCGGTCTGTTGCGGCATGTCGCGCGCAATGTGCTGATCGACCGGCATCGGCGCTGGCGAGGCATCGAATTCGTCGGGCTCGATGCCGCGCTCGAGGTGCCGAGCGACTGCTGCCCGCAGGACGAACTGTTCGACCTGAGGCGGACGTTGACGCGGGTGGCCTTGGCGATCGACGCATTTCCTGCGCGTCGCCGCGACATCGTCGAGCGCCGTTGCATTGCCGGCCAATCCTCGCGCGACGCGGCTGCTGACCTCGGCCTCTGTTCGTCGGCCGTCGACAAGCAGCTGCGTAAAAGCCTCGAAGTGCTGCGCTCGGCTCGTGACGGCGCGTGCGGAGAATATGTCCAGGCCTGACCCTCGTTGGCGCGTTCGTCGCGCCTTTCATCGCGAAGGCCCCCGACTCTTCGATTTACCGTGACAATGAACTTGGCTTGTTGGATCTTCGCCATGCTCGCTGTCATTCGCGAGCGGGGGGCATTTATTTAAAGGAAAATCGGGGCCGAGGTCTCTTTGCATCGGACCGCGTGGAAATGGCGAGGAACGGAGGCGGGCACGGCGCAATTATCGAACCGCGAGCGGCAGCGCAGACGAGCCGTGTGGGTAGCGAAGAACGTGATCCCCCACGAGCCTTACGTGCGCCAGTGGCTCCGGGGTGCGCGAGCCTCCCAAGAGGAAATCGACGAACTGATACAGGAAAGCTATTGCCGCTTCGCGATGCTCGACGCCGTCGAGCATATCGAGCGGCCCGACATTTATTTCTTCTCGATCGTCCGGCATCAGCTTGGGCGGCTGCGCAAGCGCGCGAAGATCGTGCCGATCGACAGCGTCGCGGCGATTTCCGAAACGATCCTCGACGAGGCGCCGTCGCCCGAGCGCGAGGTTGCGGGGCAACTCGCGTTCGAGCGATTGAAGGCGCTACTTGACGACCTGCCCGAACGGTGCCGCCGTATCATCGAAATGCGCAAGTTCGACGGGCTCTCGCAGCGCGAAATCGCCGCCGCGCTCGGTGTGACCGAGTCGATCGTCGAGAATAATATCTCGACGGGGCTCCGCCAGATCCGCGAGACCTGGCAGCGCCACGAGAAGCGCGCCGGCGACGCGCTCGACCGGATGGGCAAGGGGGGCAGGGGCGTATGACCCGATCGAGAACCCAAGAAATCGACGAGCTCGCCGCGCACTGGGTGGCGCGGATGGACAGCGACAGCTGGACCGACGCCGACGATGCCGAACTCGTGCGGTGGTGCGCGCTCGATGCGCGTCATGCGGGCGCGCTGCTTCAAGCGCAGGCCTTGTGGTCGGCGCTGGGCGACGAACCCGCCGCCGACGAGACGGCGCGCGATGGCGCCGATGATGTCCAGCCTCCGGCGCGCGCGATCTGGACCCGGCGCTGGATGCTCGGCGGCTCGGGTGCGCTCGCGGCGTCGGTCGCGGCCGCCTTTCTGTTCCGGAGTCCCGACACGAGTTACACGACCGCCGTTGGCGAAATCCGCCGCGTGCCGCTCGCCGACGGATCGACCGCGGCGATCAACACCGACAGCAAGATTGCGGTGGCGCTGGCGGAGACGCGCCGTTCGGTGACCCTCGAAAAGGGCGAAGCGTGGTTCCAGGTCGCCAAGGACGCTAAACGGCCCTTCGTCGTCGAGGCTGGCAATGTGCTGGTGCGGGCGGTCGGCACCGCCTTCTCGGTCCGGCGCCGCGAGGGCGGCGCCGATGTGATCGTCACCGAGGGTGTCGTCGAGGCTTGGGCCAAGGGCGCCGACGGACAGAAGATACGCATCGCGGCTGGCGAGATGGCGTTCATCGCCGACAATGCGGCCATCGAGCGCGGCGCTGCGGCGGGTGGCGCGCCGACCGCCGAGCGCGCGCTTGCGTGGCGGTCGGGCAAGATCGATCTTGCCGGCACGCGCGTCGATGCGGCGATCGCCGAATTCAACCGCTACAATGACCGCCAGATCATCCTTCGCGATCCCGCGCTCGCAGCTGAGCGCGTCGATGGCGTGTTCCGAACCGACGATCCGATCGGCTTTGCCCAAGTGATTGCGGGCAGCTTCGACGTCGGCGTCGACACCTCGAACCCGAAGGAAATTCGCATTACTGGTCAATAGTTTGGCCCGGGCTGTAACTTTTTTGAAAGGAAGTTCGCGGGCCATGTCTCCTTTTCCCGACACGGATAATAAAATCCGAAATAAGGGGGATGACGAATGAACGATCGGTTTGGGCGCGGCCTGTTTATGTCGACCGCGATTGTGGCGATGGTGGCGGCGACGCCCGCGATGGCACAGACGCGCAGCTTCAATGTGCCGGCGCAGTCGGCGGAGACGGGCATCTCCGCCTTCGGGCGCCAAGCTGAAATTCAGATCGTCGCGGCGCGCAAATTCACCAAGGGCAAGAAGACCAATGCCGTTCGCGGTTCGATGACCGTGGATGCTGCGCTGCGCCAGCTTCTCGAGGGAACCGGGCTCACGTTCCGATCGACCGGCGCGCAGACCTATATGGTGGTGCAGGGGGGAAACGTCCAAGGCGGCGCAAGTGATGCCGCTGAAAAGGCCGAAGTTAGTGGCACGGTTACTGATGCCGCGACGGGTCGCCGTCTCATTGGGGCGCTCGTGCGCTTGGCACCTAGTGGGCAGACTGCCGTGACCGATGAGCAGGGGCAATATCGCATTGTAGGCGTACCTGCGGGCGGCGTGAGTGTGACAGTCAACTTCCTAGGGATGACGGCGCAGCAGCAGGAAGTCCGCGTCGAAGGCGACCACAGTATCGATGTCGATTTCGCGATGGGCACGGGTCAAGATATCGTCGTATACGGAACTCGCAGCGCGCGTGCGCTCGCGTTAAATCGTGAGCGAACAGCAGAAAATTCTCAGACGGTCCTCTCAAGCGATTTGCTGGGAAACTTCGGGGGCACGACTATCTCGGACGCTTTGAGGCGCGCTCCTGGCATCGCGTTCGTCCAGAACCCAGAGACGGGCGAGGGCTCCAACATCATCGTGCGTGGCATGGCGCCAGATTACAATCAGGTGAAGCTTAACGGAACCGATCTTCCCAATGGCGATGGAGTGGGTCGATCGGCAGACTTGGGAAATATCCTAGCTTCATCGGTTTCAAGCATCACCATTTCGAAAACCCTGTTGCCGAGTCAGGACAGTGCAGGCACTGGCGGTCTTGTCGAAATTGAGACGAAGTCGCCGCTCGATAGGCCGCGACGGTTTGCTCAACTTGGGATGGAAGGCTTTAAGAACGGTAAAGGCTTCGGCGACGGCTTTCTTGCCAGCGGCACTGTTTCCTCGCGATTCGGGGCTGGCGATAGCTTTGGCATCAGTGCGTCTGTGCAATATCGCAAAGAGAATATTTCAAACTCGAATTTTTTTGTTAGTGGTTTGATTTTTGGTCCATGGCTCCCTCTGTTGCCTAACGGGCAGCCGGCTACACTCGCAGATATCGATCCTCGCAGTTCGTTTCCATTTGGTACGGACACGACGGAAGTTTACACCGGCTCAAGCAATGTTCAGAGCTCGAACAATAGGGTGAAGACACTTACGGCTACAATCTCCACCGAATGGCAGGTGAGCGATTCCACGAATCTGAAGGTGGATTATGTTCGCAGCACGCGTGACGCCGCTAATTCGACTGTTGGGATCAGTCTCTCGCAGCTTTTGGGTTACGCTCTTCGGCCGGTTCCGGGCCTTAATGGCGAACAACGATTTGCGGTGACGGATCAGGACGGGGCTATATATAGCTCGACCACTCTTGACTACAGTCGGTCGAAAGCGACGACCGACAGTTTCAGTTTTCGAGGTAATAGCCAGGTCGGCCGCCTCAAGCTCGACTTTCGAGCGGGTTTTGCGTCGGGCAGAACCAACAATCCTTTCAACTATTCTGCTCAAATCTTCACACCATCAGTCGCGACTGACGCGGTCAATCTTTTGCCGGAAACATTCCGGCCGGACCTCGGCCTGAATCTGGCATTCGCTCCGGGCGCCGAGCAGAAATTTCCGGTCCCCCGCCTCACCGAGGCGGGCGTGCAGGCCTTGTTTGGAAGCGGGAGCGGCTTTTTTTATCAGGCGTCCGGACTTGATGACAATAGTGGCCAGTCGCGCGCGATCGACGCAAGCATAAGCGGTCGATACGAATTTTCGAGCGATATCCTAAAATATATCGAGTTTGGTGCGAGCTATAAGAGAACCAGGTTCACCAACTTCACTTCTACCGGATCGGAATATTATGGTGCTGACGCAGATCCTTTTCCGGCACCTGAAACTCTAGGCATTGAATATGGGAGAGTACCATTCTCACGCGCAGTCGGGGGTTCGTTTCCCATACCAATCCCGACGCACGCTTCGGTACGCGGCTTTTTCAAGAACATTGATGGTTATGTAGATGGAGGGCAACTTCAGTATTTTCCGCCCATCCCGATTGCCCTCGACGGTGAAAATTTCACTCGTGAAGCGGAACTGGCAGGATGGATGCAGTCACAGGTTCTTATCGGAAAGTTAGAGATCGTTGGCGGCGCTCGTTTCAGTCAGGTCCAGGTTACGGCGGCCTTTCCTAACTCTACTTCGATCTTCAACGAACTGGGCCAGTTAGACCTCCCGTATCTCAACTCGTCAAAAGTCATCGTTAAAGCCGACGCTTCGCAAACGACATTTCTGCCTCGCGTAGTGTTTAATTGGCGCCCGAACGACAAATTTGTACTGCGCGCAGGATATTTCGTTTCCGTTGCGCGCCCAGCGGTCATCCAGATGAACAGCACGCGGGACATCACGCTTGACCTTCGCAGGCGTTACGGGCCGGGTCTAAATCAGCCGCTGCTGTCGATCAGACAAGGTAATGAAGATCTCAAACCGGCCAAGACGGATAATTTTGACCTTAGCGCCGAGTATTATTTTTCCGACGCGGGCGTGATCAAATTTGCGGCCTTCTATAAATCCATCGCCAATCTGCTAGAATTGAACTCGATCCAGCTAGAGACGGCGGGGGCTACCGACCTTCCGGACGATCCGCGCTTTAGCACGCCCAATCTTTACCTTCAGTTGACCCAGCCTTTTAATAATCCGGATCGCGGAAAGCTTTGGGGCTTCGAAACGACGGTCGAGCGGCAGCTGACATTTCTGCCGGGATGGCTGTCCGGTTTAGGGTTGTATGCCAATTACACCTATACCGGGAGCCGGAAGACCGAGCATGCGATCTGGTCCAAGCCCATCTACGATGCTGGCGGGCAACGAGTTGGTGTTGAAAACATCGAATACGAATTCAAGCGCCCACTTGCTGAGCAACCAAAGCATTCGGCAACAATTGGAATAACTTATAACAAATACGGCTTTGACGGATCCATTTACTACACTGTCCAATCTCGCAGACCGACGAGGTTTGTCGTCCCGACATATACATATGGCAGAAACACATTTGCCGAAGGGACATCCTCGTTGGACGCAAGACTGGAATATCGGTTCAATCTCGGTGTCGAAGCGCGTCTGTTCGTGGAAGGCCGCAACCTGCTTAAAGGGCCCTATGATGCCAGCGTGGAAACGCTGATTGGCGGAAACGGTTCGCCCTACATCACCACGAATGCGAGCTACCTTGGTGGTAGGTCGCTACGTGGCGGCATAAGCGTAGATTTCTAGCGTTCAATCGCGAAGCCGCAGCCGGAGATCTCATCGTTGCGTACTTATATTTCTGCGGTTGCGGCCAGCCTTGCACTCGCTTGTCTGGTAATTTCACCGGTAGGTGCAGTCGAATCTTCGCCTGCACCTTCGCCGCTAGCCTGCGTGCAGAATGAGCGGAGCGGAACTCTGGCGAATGGTCTTCGCTATGTGCTGAGGTGTCTGCCAGACGCGCCTGAAATCAGACTGCAACTGATTGTTCGAGCTGGAACATTGCAGGGCGGTCTCGGAAACTTTCATCTCGCTCATCTGGCTGAACATGTGGTGGTTGAAAATGCCAAGACTCCGACTGGCGAGGGAAGCTTTTTTAGCCGCATCGCTGCGTGGGGCTTGGTTCCCGGGCAAGACAGCAACGCGACCACTGGCGACTCAAGCACTTCATTTTGGCTACGCCTGCCGAAGGGGCAGGCGCGATACTTGAGCGATGCTGTAAATATCTTGTCGGATTGGGCAGCGGGCGGCCGCGTTCAGAATCTTGAACGAGATCGAAATGCCGTCCTGTCTGAGATTTCTGGTACCATAAATGACCCGACGATTGAGTACGCACTTTTGGGTCGTGATACGCCTTACTGGAGCAATTTTGAAGAGAATCGCGCGTTTTTGGATCGCGTGACTTCCGCGCAGATCGATAGCTTTATCTCACGCTGGTATCGACCGAATGCGGAGGCCATATTCATCGCTGGAAATGTTGATGTGGTAGCTCTCGAGCGCGACGTGCGGGCAAGGTTTTCAAACCTTAGTGGCCGCGCTCCCGCCACTCCGTCTGCTCCTCGTGTCTCTCTACGAGTGGAAAAGCGGGTGCTTGTCATGGGCGCTGACCTGCCGGAACGACGTCTTGAATTAATTTTCAAACGTCCGGTGAAAACGGGAAACCTTTCCGAGCGCGCGCAATTCCAAGCGACCCATACCGTGCTCGAAGCTCTACTTCGCGCCCGTCTGCAGCGGCTCGCGGAACATTCGGATTCCTCGCTCTCTACGCTCAGAGTGAGTCCTCTCAGCGAACTGAGGGGCGGAATCGCAACGTTCCGTATCGGCGCTACCGTCAACCCGAATGATTGGACGCGAGCGGCTTTTGACATTGCCCAATCGTTAAGCACGGCGCGGCAGCATGGCTTCAGCGAAGACGAATTGAGCGCGGCGAGAGCCGAACTGAATAACAGGCCTCGAAGAACCGGTGACGGCGTAAGTGACTCCATGGCAGGCGACGTCGCAGCTTTTCTCGGCCTGCCAACAACCGTGCCCCCTGATGCGGTCGAGTACGACGCTGTCAGTATGAGTGCAGTGAGAAAGCTTATGGACGAATTGCTAGTTAATCGCGACCTGATATTGGTGGCGCAAAATCCCTCCTCAGCCCCTGGAGAGGTGCCAGTCGAAGGGAAGCTGGAAGAGGCGTTCGTCCGGGGGTGGTCAAAGCCTGCGGACGCGATGCCGCCGATTGACCGAGCGATCTTTCCCGAGCCCCTGAGACCGCTAGCGAACGCAGGCGCTCAAGTATTAAATAAGGAAAGGGTGGGGGTAGCAGAGGCTATCCGCTTCGAAGGCGGACCGCTGGTCGTGTTTTTGCCAGAAAGCGTGTTTGAGGGCAGGGTCGCGTTGCTTGGACTGAACCGCGCCGGAGCGATCGCCGGCACGGAAGATGACCAATTCGCTGCCCGCTGGGCGGTCGATGCTGTGGCATTTGGGCCCGTCGGCGGACTCGACCGCTTTAGCCGGGCCCGATCCTACTCTGAAAACCAGATTGCGATCGAGCCATTTATCAACTTCGATACGTCAGGCGTCCGAGCAACCGGTCCTAGCGCAAATCTTGAACTTCTTCTGCAGCGAGTGCGCGACGTAATGTCGGCGGGCGATTTTGATCCAGCACTTTTTGAACATTGGCGGGAGGCGAGACTGGATCAGATCGCGCTGGGCGGCCTGTCTCCAGATTCGAGCTTCGAACAACGCGTCTGGAACGATACCTATGGCGCTGCAGATGACGACCCCACCTTCTTGAAGCGGGTAAAACCGGCGCAATTGTCGGACGCCTATCAGCGCCGATTCAGGACGCCTGATCAATTCGTTTTCATCCTCTCAGGCAATTTTCAACCGGCGCAGGCAAAGACTCTGATGGGACGATTTTTTGCGAGCTTGCCGAAAGGTCAAATGCCAGATCTCCCAGTCCCAAATAGCCAGGAATGGCCGCCGCGATCTCGAGAAACTCTTCGTGCCGGCGACCAGCGTACAGCTCAGATATTTGTGCGCTTGCGCGCGCCCTTACCCGCAACTGACCTTGGTCCAGCGATCACCCTATTGTCGCGAGCACTTGACCAACGTCTCAGTGAGCGCCTTCGCGAAAAAGAGCAGGGAACATACAGCGCAACCGGACAAATCGTCGAGAATAAAGGAAACCTTATTGTGGGAGCCGACTTTCGGACGAGCGAGGCGAACATCGAAAGAATGGTCGCGGCTGCCGAAAGCGAAATTCTTAGTCTGGCCGAAGAAGCAGCAGCCGGAAAGCTCGAGGTCCGCCAATCAGTGTCTGAGTTGGAGCCTACCAAAGACATTGATACCTGGACGCTTGGGCGAGCTCTCCTCGCGAACGGCGGCGATCTGAAGCGAGCCTTTGCACCACCGATGCCGATCCAGTCGCAAATGTTGAAGAGGGTTGGTGAGGCCATAATGGCAGCTCGTTTGAAGACTTTTATCTTGGTGCCTCAAGGCGGTCAGCATCGCGACCCACAGACGGCAAAGCCGAAATCCAGTGAATAGCGTCGGTGCAGAATAGTCCGTGCAAACGCGTCCACCACTAATCAGGAGTCTGTATGACAGTCTTTTTTCCTAAGTGTCTGCTGATATCAGCGAGCGTAGCATGCGTGTTGGTTTCTCCCGCCGGCGCAACAGAAACGTATAATCTTTCGATTGACCATTTTCCTTCCGCCATCTGCGTCGGAGGTGGTGGCGGCCCGGCCGCATTCGTGTCGAACGTGTTTCCAACCAAGTTGCTAATTCAGAGGGGATTTCTGGAAAGCGATTTTGGATCCGGTTCATTTGCGGAAAGTGGTGTAGCCTTTCGCGATGCAGTAGACGCGACCAAAATTGATACCTTTTTTAGAGCAAAAGGAATTTCGACCCCGATCAAAGCGAACGGAGCCGCGATCGAGCAAATTTCGTGCGTCGCATTTGAAAACACCGCAAATGCCAAGTCTTTTGCCCTTCAATTTGAGGGAAGCGTCCACAACCGTGCAGTCCTGAGAATAAATATAGATTCCGCAGAATAGAGATTTGGTAGAGCCGGCACGACAGACACGGGTCAGTTTCACCCCTACACCCTCATCAAGTCAGAAAGACCTCGTGGTCAGGCCCGAATATCGCCTGAAGTGTTGGCCAAAGCTTCCAAATAGGTTGCTACGGTCCGGGCACGTAGGGGTAACCTATTCCGCCGCGGCCGAGCAGATCACCGCCCGAGCAACACGGGATTTGAGTGAGGCAGAGTTGGATATCACGGCTCGTCGTATAGCATCCGGTAACCCTTCGCCAACGGACCCGAAACTGCGCCGCCTGTCGCGGGCTGAAAAGTCCGGTCATCGGTTCCAAAATGCCCGGTTGC
>Ga0209676_1002871_pt1 | contig 11353 bp, 10 predicted proteins | sample AraplaCvi_mLB_r2_FD_184282 | JGI IMG/M metagenome (GOLD analysis project Ga0209676, IMG submission 184282) | Arabidopsis root microbial communities from North Carolina, USA - plate scrape MF_Cvi_mLB_r2 (SPAdes) (version 2) | ecosystem: Host-associated > Plants > Roots > Endosphere | place: USA...
CACTTCTACCCGGACGTGCCGGCCAACCGCTACGCCGCGATGGCGGTGGAAGTGCGCGAGATCTGCAAGCGCTACGGCCAGCACTACAACACCGGCTCGCTGCCGAAGCAGTTCGGCCAGGTGGTCTGGCGCATCGTGCGGCACGCGTTCCCGAGCCGCCCGCGGCGTGTTGCGCCGCTGGTGGCGGCTAGCGAAGCGGCGTGATGTCTTAAGCCCCTCTCCCCGCGGGAGAGGCGTTGGGGTGAGGGGCAACGAAGCGGTCGCAATGACATGCCGTCGCTTCGCAACACTGGTTTCTTTGCTTCGATCGAAAAGAAGCGCACCGCGAACGCGAGCCCCATCGCGCGTCCCGACCCTCACCCCAACCCCTCTCCCGGTGGGAGAGGGGCTTGAGACCGAGGATTCAAGGGCTCACCGCGACAGCACACCCTGCTCCGCCAGCGCCTTGCACTGCGGGTCGCGGCGCAGCTTCGACATCCACTTGCGGTCTTCTTCCTCGCAGAACGCGCGCAGCTTCGCCTGCTCGGCCTTCGCGTCGGCCTGCCGGCGTGCGGCGATCGCCTCGTCCTGGCGCGCCTTCTGCCAGTGCGCGACCTTCGCGCGGATCTGCGGCATCGCCGCGAGCGCGGCGCGTTCGCCTTCCATGATCGCGTTGTTGCGCTGCTCGAAATCCGCCGGTCCGATTTCGTTGACGCTCGGGCGGATCACGACGTCGGCGCGCGCCAATTCCTGCGCGCCGAGCTTCTGGCCCATGATCGTGATCGACTGGTTGACGTTGCCCAGCATGCTGCCCGGGTTCTTGCCGCTGGCCTTGCTGGAGATGTCGACCGCGATGACGAGGTCGGCGCCGAGCTGGCGCGCCGCATCCACCGGCACGGGGCTCACGACGCCGCCGTCGACGTAGTGGAACTTGCCGATCGCCACCGGCTCGAACACGCCCGGAATGCTGCTCGACGCGCGCACCGCCTGGCCGGTGTTGCCGCGCACGAACACGGTGCGGTCGCCGGTTTCCAGGTTCGTCGCTACCGCCGCGAACGGCATGCGCATGCGCTCGATGCTCTTTCCGCCGACCAGCTGGTTCACGTAGTCCTGCAGCTTCTGGCCCTTCACCACGCCGCCGGAGAACAGGCTGACGTCGCGGATCTGCGCCTCATCCAGCGAGAACGCCGTCTTCTGCATCGCGAAGGCGTCCATCCCGCTGGCATACAGCGCACCGACGACGCTGCCCGCGCTGGTGCCCGCGACGACCACCGGCTGGAGGCCGTTGGCTTCGAGCATCTTGATCACGCCGATGTGCGCGAAGCCCTTCGCCGCGCCGCCACCCAGCGCGAGGCCGATGCGGACCTTCGGCGCCGGTGCGGCAGGCGCGACGACGGCCGGCGGCGGAGTCGGCTTCACGGCCTCACCTCCACAGGCGCCGAGCAGGACGGCGAGGGAAGCGAGCAGGAGCGGGCGCAGCGAACGGAGCGGGGTCATGGACACGGGAAAGAAGGATTGGAGGCGATCAGCGGCGGAGGATACAGCGGGCGGGCGGCGCGACAGCGTGCGCACCGCGGCGGATTCATCGGTCAGCGCAGTTCCTTGCGCACGACGAGCTTCAGCCCCGACCACACTGCATCCACCGCGCAGACCTTTACGTCGACGAAGCCGAGCGGCAGCGCGACCTCGCGGATCGTGTCCTCGGTGATGTCGGTGGCCACTTTCGCGGCCTTCTTCGGCCACGAGACCCAGACGGTCGCATCAGACGCGAGCGTGCGCCGGCACGTGTCGAGCACGTCGGCCAGCACCGCGCGCTGCGTACAGAACACGTGCGCGATGTCGACGCCCTTCGACAGCTTCGCCTCGAACCGGATGCCCGGCGGCAGCGGTTCGAGCAGCGAGCGGTAATCCTCCGGCGCAGCGAGCGTCCACACGCTGGAGCCCTCGCGCACGCCCAGCTTTTTAGCCAGGCGCGTGCCCGAATAGCCGCTGCCGGAAGGCGTGGTCATCGCGCGATCAGAACGCGTTGTCGCCGTCGAGGATGCGGCCGAGTCCGCCGAGCACCGAGCCTTCGCCGCGCGCTTGCCCACCGCCCTGCGGCGCCGCGGCCAGCATGCGGCCGGCCATGCGCGAGAACGGCAGCGACTGCAGCCACACCTTGCCCGGGCCGGTCAGCGTGGCGAGGAACACGCCTTCGCCGCCGAACATCATGCTCTTGATGCCGCCGACGGCGCGCACGTCCATCTGCACGGTGTGGTGGTAGGCCATCACGCAGCCGGTGTCGACGTCCAGGCGCTCGCCGGCGCGCAGTTCGCGTTCGACCACCGTGCCGCCGGCGTGCACGAACACCCAGCCGTCGCCTTCCAGCTTCTGCATGATGAAACCCTCGCCGCCGAACAGGCCGGTGAGGATGCGCTTCTGGAACGCGACGCCGACCGACACGCCACGCGCGCCGGCCAGGAAGCTGTCTTTCTGGCAGATCAGCCGGCCGCCGTGCTCGTCGAGCTTCATCGCGAGCACCGTACCCGGGTACGGCGCGGCGAACGCGACGCGCGCCTTGCCGCTGCCGGTGTGCGTGAACATCGTGGTGAACAGGCTTTCACCGCTGAGCACGCGCTTGCCGGCCGAGAACAGCTTGTCCATCAGGCCGCCGCCCTGCCCCGTGTGGCGGCCGTCGCCGAAGACGGTGTCCATCTGCACGGCGGCGTCCTTGTACATCATCGCGCCGGCCTCGGCGATCGCGCATTCGCCCGGATCGAGCTCGACTTCCACAAACTGCATGTCGTTGCCGACGATGCGGAAATCGATGTCGTCGCTGTTGCGCGAGGCGACCGACGGCGTCGGCGGCGGCAGGTGCGCCGGCTGCACGCCGGTGGCTTCGGCGAATTCCGGCACCGAGCGCACGGCCTGCCAGCCCGACAGCCCTTCGCGCCAGCACAGGTCATCCGGATGCTGGCGGGCGTGGGTGCGTGCGGAGGCTGGATCGAGCGGACCGACGCGCTGCGAGCTGCCGGCGGAAACGAAATACCACTGCGTCATGGGAATCCTGTCGTCGCGTCGGAAAGCCGCGAGTGTAGCGGCGGGGTGTGGTGGTGCATGGGCGGGAGGTCACTGCGGGCGTCTGGGTATGACGCGGCGTTCATGCGGCGGTTTCGCACAGTGCCGGAGCCTCGCTTCAAGCCCTTGGCTTGAGCCCCTCTCCCCACGGGAGAGGGGTTGGGGTGAGGGGCAACGAAGCCACGACCTAGAACTTTCATTGCTTCGCAAAGCTGCGCGCTGGGCTTCTTCCTCTTGAAGAAACAGACGCAGGCATCACGAGCGCAGAAGTAGTCGCACGCCCCGCCCTCACCCCAACCCCTCTCCCGAGGGGAGAGGGGCTAAAACCTGGGGGGCAGCAACTACCCCAACGCCGCCAGCGCCGCCGCACGCGCATGAAGCGCCGTCGTATCGAACAGCGGCACGCTCGCATCGCCCTCGCCGACCAGCAGTCCGATCTCGGTGCAGCCCAGGATGATCCCCTGCGCGCCGCGCGCGACGAGCCCATCCATCACGCGTCGGTATTGCGCGCGCGATTCGTCGCGGATCACGCCCTGGCACAGCTCGTCGTAGATCACGCGATGCACGAGATCGCGTTCGTCCGGTTCCGGCACGAGCACGTCCAGCCCGTGCCTTTCGATCAACCGCCGGCGATAGAAATCCTGCTCCATCGTGAAGCGCGTCCCGAGCAGCCCGATGCGCGTAATGCCGCGTGCGCGGATCGCATCGCCCGTCGCGTCGGCGATGTGCAGCAGCGGCAGGCCGCTCGCCGTTTCCACCGCATCGGCAACCTTGTGCATCGTGTTCGTGCAGATGACCAGCAACTGCGCGCCGCCGGCCTTCAGCGAGCGTGCCGCGTCGGCCAGCACCGCACCGGCTGCGTCCCAGTCGCCCGCATGCTGGAGCTTCTCGATCTCAGCGAAGTCGACGCTGTACAGCAGCAGGCGCGCCGAATGCAGGCCGCCGAGCTGCTCCTTCACCGTCTGGTTGATCGTGCGGTAGTACGGGACGGTCGATTCCCAGCTCATTCCGCCGATCAGGCCCAGCGTTTTCATGGCGTCGCCTTCGTGGGCTTACCGAACTTCTCGCCGAAGAAATCGCCGGCGTTCCATTGCGGGCGCTGCGGCGCATCTGCAATCAGCCGGCCGATGCGCGCGTTGAGCTTAGCCAGCCGCGCCGCGTCAGCCCACTGGATCGGCTGCGACAGGTCGTCGCCTGGCTGGTGGTAGCGCTCCTTGAGGAACGCGTCCTGCACCGACTTCGCATCGCCGTCCACGCCGGTGTAGCCGCCGTCCAGGTACACCGCGGGCACGCCGGCGCGGATGAACGCGTACTGGTCGCTGCGCACGAACACCACCTCCTCCGGCGACGGATCGGGCGACAGCGACACGCCGATCTCCTTCGCCGCCTGCTGCACCAGCGGATGCAGCGTCGAATGCTCCACGCCGATGGGCACGACGTCCTTCGTCGGCGACAACAGCATCGGCATGTCCATGTTGACGTTGGCGACCAGCGTGCCGTCGACGCTCGGGTGCCGCGCGAACCACTCCGCGCCGAGCAGGCCCTTCTCCTCCGCCGTCACTGCGACGAACAGCACCGAGCGCTTCGGTGCCGCACCGTCGTGCGCGAGCCGGTTCGCGGCCTCCAGCATCACGCCGATCCCCAGCGCGTTATCGAGCGCGCCGTTGTAGATCGTGTCGCCCTTCACCGGCGCGCCGATGCCGACGTGGTCCAGGTGCGCGCTGAAGACGACGTGTTCGTTCTTCAGCGCCGCATCGCTGCCTTCCAGGCGCGCGACGACGTTGCGCGATTCCACCGGCGCGATCGCGGTATGCGCGGCCAGGCGAATCGTGCCCGGCAGGTCGAACGCGCGCAGCTTCCCATCGCGCAGGTCCTGGAACAGCTGACCGGCGGTGCGTCCGCCGGCGGACAGCAGCGCGTCGGCGCTGGCCGAGCTCGCCATTGCGTACACGCGCAGCTGCGGCCACGTGTCGATGCCCTTGCCGTCCGCACCGCGCAGGCGCATGCCCGGCGTCTGCCAGTTGTCGGCGCGACGCTGCCAAGGCGAACGCGCCTGTTCGTCGTCGCTCTGCACTTCGATCATGCCCACCGCGCCGCGGCGGACGAGTTCCTCGGCCTTGGTCGCGCGCGAGGAATGGAAGGCGCGGCGGTCGTTGTCGAACTTCGCCGGCGCGCCATTGAACAGCACCGCGATCTTCCCCTTCACGTCGACGCCGGCGAAGTCGTCGTGCTGCAGCTCCGGCGCGTAGACGCCCTGCCCCACGAACACCGCCGGCGCCTCGACGCTGGCCTGGGCTTCGTTGAAGTTGATGCCGGGGAGGAAGTCCTCGCGGAAGCGCAGCGCGCGTTCCTGTCCGTCGCGCACGACCACCAGCGCATTGCCGTCGGGCTGGCGCACGCCGCGCAGCATCGGCACGGTCTGGAAATAGCTGCCGTCGTCGCCCGCCGGCGCCAGGCCGATCGCACGGAAGCGCTGCGCGACGTAGAGCGAGGCGAGGTCGTACCCGCGCGTGCCGGCCTCGCGGCCTTCGAGCAGGTCGTCGGCGAGGAAGCGCACGTCGGCCTCGATGCGTCGTGCGTCGCTGCCGGCGCTCGCGTCGTAGGTTTCCTTCACCGGCGTGGACGCCGGTGCGGTCGGCGCAGGCGCCTTCTGGCAGGCCGCGAGGGCCAGGGCAAGACTGAGCAGCGCGATGCGGCGCATGGGCGGTTCCGGGAATCAGGAGTCCCCGGAACCTAGCACCCGCGCCGAACGCGGCCAAATGCCGTTCGGCGTGAGGATCGAATGGGGTTACGGCTCGCGCCGGGGCGGGAATCGCAGTACGACGCCGTTGTCGCGTTCCGGCCGGTTCCACAGCACGGGCACTTCGCGCGGCGGCGGCGGTTCGAGTTCGTCCGACAGCGGCGCGATGGTCGCTTCTTCCTCGTCTTCCCAGCTGTAGCGCTTGCGAGGCGGCAGCGGATCGGTGCGGCGAAGCAGGTACGCGGCGACAACGCCGGCGACCGCGCCACCCAGGTGCGCCTGCCAGGACACCCCGGGCTCGCGCGGCAGGATCGTGAGCAACATGCCACCGTAGAACATGAAGGCGAGCATCGCCGCGGCGATGGACGCGCGGTCGCGACGGAGCAGGCCGAGCACGAACACCAGGAACATCAGCCCATGCGTGATGCCGCTCGCGCCCAGGTGCCGTGTGCCGGGATCGCCCAGCAGCCACGCGCCGAGCCCGGAGCCGATCCACAGCAGCGGCAGCGCGCGGATGGTCGCCTTCGGATACAGCCCGCCGGCGAGCGTGCCGAGCATCAGCAGCGCGATGGCATTGGCGGCGACGTGTTCGAACGAGCCGTGCAGCAGCGGCGCGGCGAGGATGCCGCGCAGGCCTTCGATCGACCACGGCTGCACCGTCCAGGCGGCGACATCGAAATGCCCCTGCGCGCTGAAGACCGCCAGCAGCACCAGCACGAAGGCCAGGCTGGTGTTGAATGCCCGCAGCCAGCGGCGCTTGTCGGCGCGGCGCTGCTCGGGGGTATCGGGGACCGCTTCGGGCGTGGGCAGGTGCATGCGAACGACATTGAAGCGTCCGCTCGCGATTACAAGGCCGCCACCGCGGGCCGGTGAATCCCGCGATCGCGCCTGCAGGGCCTTGTTGCCGCGGTCCTCGAAAAAACGCGGCCGCCCTGCCCCGACCCCGTAAAATGCCGTGATGAACGCTCCCCTGCCCTCCGTACGCCTCAAGAACGCCTGGAAATCCACCCATCCCTGGATCTTCCAGCGCCTCGTCGACAAGCCCGCCCAGCGGCCCAAGCCCGGCGCCATCGTCGACGTGCTGGGCGTCGAGGGCGACTGGATCGGCCGCGGCTTCTACAACGGCCACTCGCGCATCGCCGTGCGCATCCTCGAAACGAACCCCGACGTCGACGTCGACGCCGGCTGGTTCGCGCGCAAGATCGCCGCCGCCGTCTCGCTGCGTCGCGACGTGCTCAAGCTCGACGAAGTCAGCGACGCCTGGCGCGTGGTGCACAGCGAAGGCGACGGCCTGTCCGGCCTGGTCGTGGACCGCTACGGCGACCTGCTGGTGGTGGAGTTTTTCAGCGCGGGAATGTTCCGCCATCGCGAATGGATCTACGACGCGCTCAAGGCGCAGTTCCCCGGCTGCCGCTTCTACAGCTTCGCCGACGAACACGTGCAGAAGCAGGAATCCTTCGATTTCCGCGGCACCGAACCCGTGCCGCCGGCCGTCATCACCGAGTACGGCATCAAGTTCCGCGCCGACCCGGCCGGCGCGCACAAGACCGGCTTCTTCGCCGACCAGCGCGAGAACCGGCAGTGGCTGTCGCAGCAGGTCGAAGGCAAAACCGTGCTCGACCTGTGCTGCAACACCGGCGGTTTCGCCGTGTATTCGGCCGTGCGCGGCGCCACCGAAGTGCTGGGCGTGGACATCGACGCCGACGTGATCGAGATCGCCAAGGGCAACGCGAAGCTCAACAACGTGCGCCCGCGCTTCGTGCAGGCCGACATCTTCCCGTGGCTGCGCGACGCCGGCATCCGCGGCGACCAGTACGACGTGGTGATCCTCGATCCGGCCAAGATGACGCGCGATCGCGAGCAGGTGATCCCGGCGCTCAAGAAGTACCTGGACATGAACAAGCTCGCCCTCGGCGTGGTGAAGCCCGGCGGCCTGTTCGCGACGTTCTCGTGCACGGGCCTGGTCAGCGAGGACCAGTTCCTCGACATGCTGCGCCGCGCCGCGTACTACTCCGGTCGCACCGTGCAGGTGCTCAAGGTCGCCGGCGCCGGCGCCGACCATCCGTGGCTCGCGCAGGTGCAGGAGTCGCGCTACCTCAAGGCGGTGTTCTGCCGCGTGGTGGATTGAGGCGCCCTCCCCTCGCATGCCGACGTGGCGCGCCGGGATTTCCCCACGCCACGTCGCGCGCAGTTCCGAACGTCGACGGCCGCCTCGCGTCTCACGGCATGAGACCGCGGCCGATACACTGCAAGTCGTACCAACCCGCAAGAGGCGCACATCATGGACACGCTGATCATCGCGGCAGGCGTCGCCATCGTGCTCATGCTGGTCTACGTGGCCTGGCTGCTCACACGGCTGGCGCGTGGACAGGGTGAAGGCGCCAGCGTCGGCGAATTGGCCACGCTTCGCGAGGCCGAACGCGCGAAGGCCATCGAACTGTCCGCCTTGCACGTGCGGTTGTCCGAGCGCGATGCCGACCTCGCCGCCGGCGCGGAAACGATCGCGCGACTCGCGCAGGAGCGCGACGAAGCGCAGGAACGTGCCGAGCGCATGGGCACCTCGGCGCTGGAACTCGCCGCCAGCCTTCGCGCCCGCGAAACCGAACTCGGCGACGTGCGCCAACGCCTGGAGGCCGAGCGCGAGGAACTCACGCGCCTTCGCGCCGAACTCGTGCAGCTACGCGAACGCAGCGCGCAGCTCGACGCGAACCTCGCCCACGCCGAGCAGGCGAAGGCCGAGATCAAGGGTTTCCTCGAAACCGCGCAATCGAAGCTCTCGGCCACCTTCGCCGAACTGGCCGGCAAGACGTTCGAAGAGCGCGGGGCGCAGTTCGAGAACAACGTGCGCAACGCGACGCAGCAGTCGAAGTCGGACATCGAGACGCTGCTCAAGCCGTTCGCCGAGCAGCTCAACGTCTTCCGCCATCGCGTGGACACGGTCTACGGCGAGGAGGCGAAGGAACGCGCCGCGCTGGCCGGCGCCGTCAACGAGCTCAAGACGCTCAACCAGGACATGGCCGAGCAGGCGTCGGCACTGACGCGCGCGCTGAAGGGCAGCGCGAAGGTGCGCGGCGACTGGGGCGAGCTGATGCTGGAAAGCGTGCTGCGCGGCTCCGGCCTGGAGGAAGGCACACATTACGACCGCCAGACCTCCAGCGAGGACGACGAAGGTCGCCGCCTGCGTCCGGACGTGGTCGTGCGCCTGCCGGGCGACCGTCGCATTGTCGTCGACAGCAAGGTGAACCTGATCGACTGGCAGCAGGCAATGAACGCTCAAACGCCGGAAGAACACGAGGACGCATTGCGCCGCCACTCGGTCGCGCTGCGCCAGCACATGAAGGATCTGGCGGAGAAGAACTATCCGAAGGCCGTCGGCGATTCCGCGCTGGAAGTGACCGTCGCGTTCGTGCCGATCGAAGGCGCGCTGTCGGCCGCACTGGGCACCGATGCGTCGCTGCAGACCGACGCGTTCGCGCGCGGCATCGTGTTCGCCTCGCCCAATACGCTGATGGCGGTGCTGCGTGTGATCGAGCGGCTGTGGACGCGCGACAAGGTCCAGCGCGAGGCCATCGAGATCAGCAAGACCGGCGGCCTGCTGCTCGATGCGCTGCAGAACTTCCTCGCCGAGTTCGACCTGGTCGGCCGCAAGCTGACCGACGCGCATACCGCCTTCACCGATGCGCGCAGCAAGCTGTCCGAGTCGCGACACGCCGTCATTCCGCGTGCCAAGCGCCTGGTGGAGCTGGGCGTGAAGGGAAAGAAGGCGCTGTCGGCGGAGCTCGAACCGGACGAGCCGATGCTGCCGCTGGTACTGGAGCGCTCCGGCTCGGACGACTGAAGGCGACCGCCCGTGCGGTGGTACGAGGGCGATCCGCCGGCCGACCCGCCCTACCCTCGGACAAAGAAAACCCCCGATGTCGCCATCGGGGTTTTTCGTTACTGCAGCCAGTGAACGACGCGGCGATCAACCGCCATCGGTCGGCATCACCGGCATCGCATCCACCGGCACCTGCGGGTTGGTGTCGTCCTGCAGATAGTCCGGCAGGCTGTCGGCGTCGTCGGAGTTCATGCGGTCGCCGAAGATCTGGTAATCGCGGCGCTGCATCCAGGCGTCACGCACCAGGGCGTAGTCGTCCTCGGCGCCTTCGCGGAAGCTGTCGGTCGCCAGCAACTGCGCACGCACGTCCACCAGCTGCAGGCCCTGCAGCGGAATACGCACGCGATCGGCTTCCACTTGGCGCAGCGGGCTCAGCGGCGCATCGCCGACCATGCCGAAGCTGTCGCGCAGCGTGCGCGGGCCGAACAGCGGGAGCTCGACGAAGCGCGAACGCTTCCAGCCCCATACGCCGAGCGTCTGGCCGAAGTCTTCGCTCTTGTTCGGCAGTTTGGCGTCGGAGGCCGGATCGAAGATGCCGCCGATGCCGAGCGTCGAGTTGAGCAGGAAGCGGCCCAGCGACTGCCCGGCCTGCTTCGGCTTGCCCTGCAGCAGCGCGTTGATGGCCGACACCGGCTGGCCGAGGTTGTTGAAGAAGTTGCTCACGCCCAGGCGGAACGGGCGCGGCACGACCTTCACGTACCCACGCGCGAGCGGCCGCGCGACGCCGCGGTCGACCGCGTTGTTGAAGCGGTGCATGCCGCGGTTGTAGCGCTCCCATGGGTCGTAGACGGCGGGCGTCGCCGCCGGTGCAGGCAGCGTCGGGTCGGCGTATTCCTGCCCGTAGATGGCTTCGAAGTCGCGCTCGGCCTGCGTCGGTTCGCCGTGCGGCTCGGTCGCCGGTTCGGTCGGCGTCGGCGGGATCTCCGTCGGCGGCGGGACGTCCGGCGTCACCGGCTCCGTGGGCGGCGTGGTGGCCGGCTCGTTCGGCGGCAGCGGCGGCGGGACAGGCTCGGTCGGCGGTGTCGCCGGCGTGGGCTGCGTCTCGGTCGGCGGCTGAGTGGTCGGCGTGGCCGGCGGCTGCGTTTCCTCCGGCGGGCGACCGGTCTCGCCGTCGATGGTGGCTTGCACGCACTTGCGTGCGGCGGCCTTGTCGTCGCCGGCGGCCTTCATGCAGCGGTCGAATTCGGCCGCCTGTGCACCGGAAAGCGGACGCGTGAGGATCTGCGCCTGGCCGATCAGCGGCGCGGCGGCAAGGACGAGTGCGATGAGGGGTGCGTGGGGGCGCATGGTCGCAGTGTAAGGGCTCGGGAATGCACGGCCGGCCCTGCCCGCAGGCACGGCCGGAACTCTGTGTCGCGGCTCAGCCGGCGAAAGCCAGCGCCGCGTCGAGGCGGTACGCCCGGCGCAGGTCGGCCAGACCGGGCGGTGAACCGACCACTTCGGTGATCCCAAGGCGCGCGCTGAGCTCGGCCAGCAGCGCGAGGCCCGCGCTGTCGACCGATTCCACGGCGCTCAGGTCCAGCCTGCGCGCCTTCGCCGCGCGCAGCTGCGACCACAACGAGGCGACGGCGGCGCGCTCGAGCACGCCGCCGAAGGCGAGGGTGTCACCGTCCTGGCGGACCGTCGCGGCGGCCATGTCAGTTCGTGGCGGCCTGCGCCTGCAGCTTGCCGGCCTTGATGTCGGCGGCGACCTGCGGGAT
>Ga0209676_1002873_pt1 | contig 11348 bp, 8 predicted proteins | sample AraplaCvi_mLB_r2_FD_184282 | JGI IMG/M metagenome (GOLD analysis project Ga0209676, IMG submission 184282) | Arabidopsis root microbial communities from North Carolina, USA - plate scrape MF_Cvi_mLB_r2 (SPAdes) (version 2) | ecosystem: Host-associated > Plants > Roots > Endosphere | place: USA...
CCGAACCAGGTGTCGCAGCCGATCCGCACCCAGGCCGGTTACCACCTGATCAAGCTGGAAGCCACGCGCGAAGCCGACGTCGGCGAGCGCAACCGCCGCGCGCAGGTTCAGGAAACGATCGGCCGCCGCAAGCTGGAAGACGAGTGGAACCGCTTCCTGCGCGAAATGCGCGGCGAAGCCTTCGTCGACGTGCGCGTCGGCAAGTCCGCCGACGCCGAAGCTACCCCCGCCGCTCCGGCCAGCAACGGCTGAGCGAGCCGGACATGACCCCTGTTCGGCTCGCGCTGGTGCCGGGCGAGCCGGCGGGTGTCGGTCCCGAGCTCTGCGTCCGACTGGCGCAGCGCTCCCGCGATTACTCCCTGACGGCCTTCGCCGACGCGCGCACGCTGCACGCGGCGGCTGAGGCGCTTTCGCTCCCCTTGCGTCTGCTCGGCCCGGACGAGCCGGCGACGCAGCCGGGCGAACTGGCTCTGGTCGATATTCCCAACGCCGTCGTTCCGCCCTTCGGCCAGCCCGATCCGCGCAACGCCGCCGCCGTGATCGGCGCGCTTCGCGACGCCGCGCAGGGTTGCCTCGACGGTCGCTTTGCCGGCGTGGTCACCGGCCCCGTGCACAAGGCGGTGATCAACGAGGGCGGCATCGCCTACACCGGCACGACCGAGCTGCTCGCCGAGCAGGCCGGCCGCGAGGTCGTGATGATGCTGGCCAACGACGTCGTGCGTGTCGCGCTGGTCACCACGCACCTGCCGTTGCGCGAGGTCGCCGACGCGATCACCGCGCCGGTGCTGGAACGCACGCTGCGCATCACGCACGACGCACTTCGCCGCGACTTCGGCATCGCCGATCCCGTCATCGCCGTGCTCGGCCTCAACCCGCACGCGGGCGAAGGCGGGCATCTGGGGCGCGAGGAAATCGAAGTCATCGAGCCGATGCTTGCAACGCTGCGCGAGGGCAGCATGCGGCTGGTCGGCCCGCTGCCGGCCGACACCGCCTTCCTGCCGACCAAGCTGCGCGGCTTCGACGCCGTGGTCGCGATGTACCACGACCAGGGCCTGCCGGTGCTCAAGTTCAGCGGCTTCGAGCGCGCGGTGAACCTCACCCTGGGCCTGCCCTACCCGCGCGTCGCGGTAGACCACGGGACCGCGCTGGAACTGGCCGGACACGGCACCGCCGACCCGTCCAGCCTGTTCGCCGCGGCCGATACCTGCGCCCGCATCGCACGCACCCGAATCGACGCCCGCCAGATCCCGGCATGATGCCCGCATGAGCACGCGCAGCCCCCATTTCACCGAGCCCGCCAAGAAGCACCTCGGCCAGCATTTCCTGACCGATCGCGGGATCATCGACAGCATCGTGCTCGCCGTGGATCCCCGGCCCGGCGATCGTCTCGTCGAGATCGGCCCCGGCCAGGGCGCCATCACCTTCCCGCTGCTCGACCGCCACAAGGAACTGACGGTCATCGAGTTCGACCGCGATCTCATCTTCCCGCTGACCGAAGCCGCGCGTGCGCACGGCACGCTGGAAGTGATCCATCGCGATGTGCTCACCGTCGACTTCACCGCGCTGGCGCGCAACGCCGGCGACGAGGGCGGACAGATCCGCCTGGTCGGCAACCTGCCCTACAACCTGTCCTCGCCGATCCTGTTCCATGCGCTCGAACATGCATCGGCGATCCGCGACATGCACTTCATGCTGCAGAAGGAAGTCGTCGACCGCATGGCCGCCGGCCCGGGCAGCAAGGTGTACGGGCGACTGGGCGTGATGCTTCAGGCGTACTGCCACGTGACGCCGCTGTTCGACGTGCCGCCGGGCGCGTTCCGTCCGCCGCCCAAAGTGGACTCGGCCGTAGTGCGACTGGTGCCGCGCGCACCCGAGTCGATCGGCATCGACGACCACGCGCTGTATTCGGCCGTGGTGCGCGACGCCTTCGGCCAGCGCCGCAAGACGCTGCGAAACGCGCTGTCGAACCAGTGCGATGCCGCCGCAATCGAGGCTGCCGGCGTGCGCCCGGATGCGCGCGCCGAGCAGATCGAGGTCGCCGATTTCGTGCGGCTGGCCAATTCGCTCGCGCGCCAACGCAACGCGTGACGCCCGCGGCAACGCGTTCTCCACGGCGCGTTGACCTATCGTGCACCGCAGCCCCTACACTGTCCGCATGAACCGCAGTACCGACTATTCCTTCGACATCACCGTGGCGACCCGCTACCTCGACAGCCAGTCCGAGCCGGGCCAGGACCGTTACGTCTTCGCCTACACCATCAGCATCCGCAACAGCGGCAGCGAGGCCGCGCGCCTCACGCGCCGCCACTGGCTGATCACCGACGGCAACGGCAAGGTGCAGGAAGTCGAGGGCGAAGGCGTCGTCGGCGAACAGCCGTGGCTGCGTCCGGGCGACGATTTCGAATACACCTCCGGCGCCGTGCTCGAAACCACGCACGGGATGATGGAAGGCACCTACACGATGGTTGGCGACGACGGTACGCCGTTCGAGACGCCGATTCCCGCCTTCACGCTGTCCGTGCCCCGCACGCTGCACTGACGGGCACGCCATGAGCATCTGGGCCATCGGCGACCTGCAGGGCTGTTACGACGCGACGCAGCGATTGCTCGAGCGCATCAACTTCGATCCGGCGCGCGACCGCCTCTGGTTCTGCGGCGATCTGGTCAATCGCGGCGGCCAATCGCTGGAGACGCTGCGGCTGGTGCATTCGCTGCGCGACCACAGCACGGTGGTACTGGGCAACCACGACCTGTCGCTGCTGGCGATCGGCGAGCGTCGCGAGGACGAGCAGCGCAAGGTCAACCCCGACCTGCAGCGCATCGTGCTCGCCGAGGACCGCGACGTGCTGCTCGACTGGCTGCGCATGCAGAAGCTGGTGCACGTGGACCGCTCGCTCGGCTGGATGATGGTGCACGCCGCGCTCGCGCCGCAGTGGACCACGCAGATGGCCGAGCGCTTCGCGCGCGAGATCGAGGAGCGCCTGCACGGCGACCAGTTCCGCCGCCTGCTGAAGAACATGTACGGCGACAAGCCGGCGTGGCACCCGAAGCTCGCCGGCATCGACCGCCATCGCGCGATCATCAACGTGTTCACGCGCATGCGTTACTGCACGCCGCGCGGACGCATCTCGTTCGAGGACAAGGGCGCGCCGGGCACGCAGCCGGTCGGCCTGTACCCGTGGTACGAGGTCCCGGGGCGCGTCGAGCGCGACCTGAAGATCGTGTGCGGCCACTGGTCGACATTGGGCCTGTTCATCGGTCACGGCGTGCACGCCATCGACACCGGCGCGGTCTGGGGCGGAAAGCTCACCGCGCTGCAGCTGGACACCGACGAGCTGCGCATCGTGCAGGCGCCGGGCCGCGACGTCCCAGCCCAGCCGCCACGTCCGCGTCCGCCGTACCACGGCGACGACAAGCGCGCGCAACGCCCGCGTCCGAACCACAACGGACAGCAGCGTCGCCACCACGGACGTCCGCCGCACCCGAACGGCCAACAGGGGCCGCGCAACGAAGCGCAGGCCGCTGCGCCGAAGGCGACTGCGGATCAGGATCGCGACTGATCCGCCGCGCCTCTCAGCTTGGGGCTTGCCCAGTCTCCTGCCTTTTACGGATCAATGATTTCTCCATTGACGCGGATCACCGGCTTGCGTTTCGGCGCGGGCTCGGCGAAGCCGCACAGTTCGTCGTTCTCTTTCGGGAAGGCCGTGTACGGCACGTTGTATTGCAGGTACTCGCCCAGGCAATTCGGCAAGTACCAGAACATCAGGCCAATGCCCCATAGCGGCAGCTTGAGCGGCAGCAACCACCGCCCCACCGGCGTGCGCAGGCCGGCGCGCTTCTCCGACCACCAGTCGCGCAGCGGCTTCCATGCAGTGTCGCGGCGCGACAGGCGAGGTGGTATCGGCGCCGGCGGTGGCAGCCCATCGGGGCCGAAGGCCATGAACAGTTGCAGGTACTCCCACAACGGCATCGCACTGCGCGCGTCGTTGCCGCCTCCGTTGTTGCACATCATGCAGACCTCGGTGGGTGGGTTCATCGTGTAATCCACGCCAATCAAGTACAGCGGATTGAACTGCGCGTAGCCGCCGCCTGCAGATGGCCGTGGAATGAAACCCGCCATCGCTTCGATCTTGTCCCACTCGAACACTTGAAGCCGCTTCTTGCGATTGGCGACGTAGTACACCTGGCGCGTGCCGCGGTGTATGCGGATGAAATTGCCGCGGCTTCGGTGGGCGCCTTCCAAAAAGTACAGCGCTACAGCGAAAAGGAGGGGCAAGCAAGAAGCAAAGAGTAGCGAAAGGGTTTCATTTAGATCGATAGGGGCCGGCAGAATGGCAGCCATGGACACGAAAAACGCGATACCAAATGAAATCGCGCAGCCAATGAACGGAGCGCTGATTGCCAATGAGGCATTCTTGAAGCATTCGACCTCCACACACTGATTGTTGATCCGTCGCAACCCATCCGGCTGCGGCGCCATGCCCGTGCTATACCCGTGCGGTAACGGCTTACCACCGAAGCGGATACCCGTGAGACGCCGAATCTTGCGCGGCTTGCTCATTTCGGCGCCCAGACCGAGGCCAGCACTTCCTCATCTACGGGTTCGCTCAACCACCCGCCTGATGTGAAGTGCGGCGGGCACAGGAGTGACCGCTTCGTGTTTGCGTGATCCGTCACTCGACGATTCTCCCGTTCACGCGGATCACCGGCTTGCGTTTCGGCGCGGGCTCGGCGAAGCCGCACAGTTCGTCGTTCTCTTTCGGGAAGGCGGTGTACGGCACGTTGTATTGCAGATACTCGCCCAGGCAATTCGGCAAGTACCAGAACATCAGGCCGATGCCCCACAGCGGCAGCTTGAGCGGCAGCAGCCACGTGCCCAGAGGCGTCTGCAGGCCGGCGCGCTTCTCCGACCACCAGTCGCGCAGCGGCTTCCATGCGGTGTCGCGGCGCGACAGGCGCGGCGGTATCGGTGCAGGCAGCGGCAGTCCATCGGGACCGAAGGCCATGAACTGCTGCAGGTACTCCCACAACGGCATCGCGCTGCGCGCATCATTTCCGCCGCCGTTGTTGCACATCATGCAGACCTCGGTCGGCGGGTTCATCGTGAAATCCACGCCGATCAGGTACAGCGGATTGAACTGCGCGTAACCGCCACCCGCCGACGGTCGGGGAATGAAGCCCGCCATCGCTTCGATCTTGTCCCACTCGAACACTTGCAGCCGCTTCTTGCGATTGGCGACGTAGTACACCTGGCGCGTGCCGCGATGGACGCGGATAAAATTCCCGCGACTGCGATGAGCACCTTCCAATAGGTAAATCCCAATAGCGATCGGGAGGATGATCCATGGGACCAGCCAGAACACTAGCCACTGCTGCGTACCAAGGGGCTTCGGAAGCACTCCCCAGAGAATCAACAGCAGGAAAAAAACGGGCAATCCGATCGCTAACACGACAGACAGGCCGATGAACGGTGCACTCGTCGCCAGCCAGCCATTTGCGAAGCACTCGATCTCGACACATCGATTATTGATCCGTCGCACCCCGTCCGGCCGCGGCGCCATGCCCGTGCTGTAACCGTGCGGCAACGGCTTACCACCGAAGCGGATGCCCATGAGCCGCCGAATCTTGCGCGGCTTGCTCATTCCGGCGCCCCGACCGGGGCCAGCACTTCCTCATCTACGGGCTCGCTGAACCACCCGCCTGACACGAAGCGCAGCAGCTTGGGAAAGCCCGGCTGGGTGAAGCCGAGTTCGGGCTGTTCGTTCGGGTAGGGCTGATACAGGAACTCAAGGTCAACCAATGCATCCTCATGCATGGTGATGGACCAGCCATGTTCGTGGCCGAATACGCCACTGCGCACGACGAGACATTGCCGGCGGTAGTCCACCGGCTGGGTGCCAGCGGCATATACGATCGGACCTTCGACGATGCCCAGTGACTGGCCGTTCAAACTGACGCGCAGGGCGTGGGCAAAGCGCGCACCCATCGAGTCGCCCGGCAACTCGCAGCCGATGTCGAGCATGCCGATGTCACCGCGGAGGCTGGTCCATGTCGCGCTCAGGCGCGGTCGGTACAGCAGGCTGTGATACGCCTCCAGTTCCTTCTCAAGCGTGTAATGCTTGCTTTGCACACCCCATGCGCTGTGCTTGAGCCAGATTTCCACCGGGCCGTGGTTGGCACTGTCCGCGCGGATTGCCAGGTAAATGCCGCCGACAATGCATGCCCCCACGATAATCGCCCATCCCAGAGGCGTGATGGTGAGGGCGCCCAATGCCACCGAGCTGCTGCCTGCAAGCATGAAACCCGCGCCTGCACCTGCCAGGCCTACCGCGGCCGACCACAGATACAAATTCCTTTGCTCCGGATTGGATTCGTTGTGCGCGTTCACGGCCTTAATCCCGTCGGCAAGGGCTACGATGCCAGCGCCTATAGCGCCAATACGACCGCCCCAAACCTTCCATGACGAGGCACGCAGTGCCGCGGACTCGCCATGTTTTAGAACAAGTACGGAACCACCGATGTCCATCCCCGCACCGAGAATCGCAACGGAGGCTCCTATAACTATTGTGAAATTGGACGCGGTCCACCCCTCCTTGCCCACATCCTTCACCGCCTTGTACATCCCAATCCCCGCAATCACACCACCAATGCCGGAGAACAGATGCCCGGCGGGGCCCTTCGCGAGTTCCCAGCTGCGTCGTAGCGGATTGCCTTCCAGCGGTATCGGGCGTTGCGGCGGAAGGGCCGGTCGCTGCGGCGGCGGTTGGTCGACGATGCGCACGTCCACTTCGCCCACCTTCACCCACTCTTCCACGTACAGATCGGCCTTCATGGCGATGCTGATCTCGTCAATGCGCGCAGTGCCGCCCGCCGGCGGCAATCCCCAGCGCGCCAGCACGGCCGGCGGAATGGCCTGGTAGCCCTGCAACTCGCGCGACCACAGCACGTACTGCTGCGGCGTCACCCCGTAACGCACCAGCGTGACGTTGAAGCGCACTTCGCCGATGTGGCGCAGACGCCGCTGCATGAGATCGGCGACGCGCTGCTCGGTGTACAACTTCTCGTGCGCTTGCAGCATCGTCACCAGGGCGTTGGTGGTGGGCGTGGCGGCGTGTTCCTCCATGAACTTGTCCACCACGTCGAACGTGCCCTTGCTTATGTTGAGCGCGTCGTTCATGCGGTCCAGCAGCGGCCGCTGCCCGCGTGTAAGGGCCAGCCAGTACGGGCTGACGCTGGGCCGGGCGTCGATCAGTGCGCCCAACGTGCGCCGGCCGTCCTTGGTGTGCACCAGCGCGCCGATGCACTGGAAGACCGCTTCCTCGTAATCGCGCGCGTTGCGGATGCATCCCAGATCGAAGCGACCCAGCGCCAATCCCAGCGCATCGTCCGGATTGATCAGCCGCACCCATGAGGACACATCGGCCACGGCGTTCTCGATCGCCGGATCGAGCGCCTTGCTCTGCTGCTCGTAGGTCGCGGGGAAGGCACGCAGCTCGTTGTATTTGACCAGTGCCTTCTGCCGAGCCAGCGCGTCCTTTCGGTCCGTATCGTCGGGCGATGCCTTTGCATTCTCGAAGTAGGCGTCGATGAGCCGGGCGCTATGCAGCCGATGCGCGTTGCGCGCCGCATGGTCGGCCTTGGCCTGCACGGCGCGCGTGGCCTGAAAGTTCAGCTCGCTGGCGATGCCGATGGCATCGGGCACGACCACCGCCAACGGCGTGGCGACGCTTGGAACGAGCGCCAGCCGCATCGCACCCTCCACTCGGGTGCCTGTCTCGTTTGCGGGTTGGCATTCGCTCCACGCCATCGCAAGGCCACGAATCTGCAGTACCTGCTGCAGCTCACCCGAGGCCGCGAGTTCGGGCACGGCACGTTCCAGCTGCGTGGCGGCAAACGTGTGCTTCTGGGTTGTCCCGCCGCCCAGCACCACTTTCGTTGTCAGCTTGTCGCGAACATGCCCGGTATTGGTTTCGATGCCCCACAACCGGCAATGGGTGAGCACCGTGTCGCTGACCATCACGTAGACGGTGTCGTCCTGTGCCATGCCCATTTCCGGCGCGAGCAGGTAGGGCTTTGCGCCGGCCAGATGCGGGCGCGCCAGGCGACCGGGCGCGGCGTCCTTGTAATCGGCATCGGTCCACCAGACCGGTGCGAACTCGGCCTTGTCCGTGACCAGGTACTGCTGCGTTCGCATGCGGCCATCACGAAAATGGAACAGGTAGACGTAGCTGCCTGGCCGCATCACGCGCAGCCCGTAAGCCATGCCGCCCTTCAATGCGGGATAGCCTTTGGTTTCCAACGTGGGCAGCGCTTTGGCGTCGAAGGGCGCCAGGGTGATGCCATAGCGCAGCGGGTACAGCGGAACGCCGTGCTGGCAAGGAAGATTGCCGATCCCTTGCCCAGCGCAGGCTTCGCCGGGGTGGGCGGTCTGCAGGGCTGCCTTGTGGTTCTTACACATCGGATCCTTCCTGAAGAGTTGGGTAAACGAGGCGAAGACGATGCTCCGCCTCGAAAACGCGCTGTCTGCCTTCCACCTGAGGGTCGACCAGGAGCGCGCGCAGCGATGCATCGCGCACGAACGGCTCCGCCGGATACAGCAGGCGCAGGCGCATGTAGTGGCGGATGTCGCGCTCGTAGGTCAGCGCCAACCCGCGTTCGGCCTCGCGGGCGAAGGTGAGCAATTGCGTGCGCAGAAGTTCCTGCCCCAGCGCGTTGACCCGCGCCGGGTGATCGGCGGCCATTTGGCGCGCGGCATCGCGCAGGAACCAGTCGAGGCTGGCGCGATCGAGCGCGTCTTCTTCATCCGCGGACAACGTGAAGCATCCGTGCACCGTCGCGACGGCGGGATGCGGGTTGTCCAATTGCTGCCACGTGCGGGCGTCGCTTCCCAGCCAGCGTACTGTTTGCACAGGTCCGAGCAGCTCGGCCAGCCGCGTGCTGGAGAGCGACCCGGCCAACTCTTCCAGCCGACGAGTAGCGCCAAGGCTGAACGTCAACTTGTCGCCGTTGCTGGCTTCGAGCCAACGCAATTGCTGCAGGTGGGCAACCACCGCGGCTTCGGAGGCCGTCGACTGCACGACGAGCCCGGCTCCATCCAGTGCCCAGTGCGCAAGGAAGTACTCCAGCACCGGCTGTGTAAGCGGCAGCAGCGCAGGACCGGCACGATAGCCACGCGGCGGCACGAACTCCCAGTCGCTACCACGCCATATCCAGCGCAGGGACAAGCGGACACCCAAGGCCTCGACGTCCGCCTCCGGCGTGTCGCTCACGGTCGGGTCGAGCCAAAGCCACGCCCCAGTCTGTGGGCTCGATGGCTCGCATGCAGGAACATCGCACGGCCTCACGACGCGAGGCTCCCAAGCCGGAGATGCATCCAGGAAGGTGGCCGTCATTTGGCCCCCTTTCCGCATGGGCACGGCCGGCGCGGGCACGTGCCATCGGGGCGCATGGCGCAGACGCGGCCGAGCGCCTCGGCACTGGCGGGCAATCCCGCCATCGCCACTGCATTCCCTGCCCCACTGCCGTTCGCGGTGATCGGCCCCTTGAAGCGGTTTTGCAACGCCTCGATCGTAATGCCGTGATCGTCGATCGTGATGGTGCCGCCCGGGCCACGCAGGATGAACTTGTCGGACGCGTCGAGTTCAATGACTTTCGTCCGCTGGCTGATCGACTGACCGGCTTCGATGGTGATGTTTCCGCCGACCTTGTGTGCGAAATGCCCGCCGGTTTCGGCATTTCGATCCGTCGCTGTCTTTTCGATGCGGACGTTGCCGACGTCCTCGACCAGATCCTTCGCGACTTTGAGGCGGCGGCTTCGTCCGATGTCGAGGACATGATCGCGCCCCAGCGTTTCCCTTCGGTCCTGCCCGATCGTCAGCGTTTCATCGTTGCCGACCTGTTCCTTGCGATCGTGTCCGATGGCGATGGTCTCGTCGTTGCCAACGTCCTCGCTGCGGTCCCGCCCGACCTTCGTCGTCTCGTCGTGCTCGACGACGATGTTCTGGTCTTTCTGCGCGTGGACGAAGATCTCCTCTCGCCCAGCCTCATCCTCGAACCGCAGCTCGTTGTAACCGGAGCCCTTGTGCGTCTGTGTCTTGAACGTGGTCCGCGTCTTGTGGCGCGGCAGTTCGTACGGCGGGCGATTCCCCGCGTGGTACGCACGGCCAGTGACGATCGGCTGGTCCGGATCACCCTCCAGAAACGAGACGATCACTTCATGACCGACACGCGGCAGCGCGAGGAACCCGTACATGGCGCCGGCCCAGCCCTGCGATACGCGAATCCAGCAAGTGGAGTTCTCGCGTGCCCCCTGGCGATCCCAGGGAAACCAGACCTGCACGCGACCGTGTTCGTCGCAATGGATTTCCTCGCCGTCGGGACCGACCACATGCGCGATCTGCGGACCGTCCATGACGGGATGCGCCGCCGGGCCCGGCTTCCAGTCGTAATGCGAAGGCACCACCTTCGCGTCGTACCGGTAATGCGTGCCCTGAAGCGCATCGAAACTGTCGGCTTCCTGCGACGTCGCCTGCTCGCCCGAGTGGTGCATCCAGACCACACGCCAGCGCGTGTTGCACGCTTCGACCGGGTGACCGCTCAGTTCAAACGCGAATCCGGGCTGCAACTTTGCGTCATTGCCTTCGACCAGGGCGCATTCGGCTTCGTTGCGCAGACCAGACAGCTTGCTCCGGGTAAAACGCTTGCCGGCCTCGTCACGCTTGTAGCGGGCGGCGTAGTCGTAGTGTTCGTAATCGCCGACGGCACCTTCGGCTGCCCACGCCTTCGCCTCGTGCTGCAGCTCGTAGCGGGGATTGTGGAAGGTGTAGTCGCGCTGGGTGATGCGCGTGGGCGCGAGTTGCCGCCGGTAGCCGAAGTGCCAAAGGTGCGGCGTGGGCGCGTCGCCAGCGGGTTGCGGTTGGTACACAACCGCCCCATCGAGGGTCGGACCATTGTCGAGCCTGTCGCAGAGCACCAGCGTCGAGCTACTGGCCTCCGCGACCTCATGCCAGTGCACGATGCCCTCCTCCGTCGCGACGCGATGGAAAAACGCCCAATCGGTTTCGCGATACTGCACGCAGTACTCGCGTCGTTCGTGCTTGCCCGAGTATGCGGCGCGCGCGACCGGCAGGCGATGGTCCTTCAGGAGCGCCTCCAGAACTTCCGAGGCGTCGACCTGCTGGAAGATGCGGGAATTGTGGCGGAGCGCCAATCGTGCCAGCGGCGATTCGACTATCGCGCGGTAGCGCGTTCGCGCGAAACCCGTCTCGTCCTGCTCGAACGCAGTGACAACGCCGATGACCATGCGTTCGGGCACGCCGTCGCGTTCGATCGTGAAGGTGGCCTCGCGA
>Ga0209676_1002875_pt1 | contig 11338 bp, 10 predicted proteins | sample AraplaCvi_mLB_r2_FD_184282 | JGI IMG/M metagenome (GOLD analysis project Ga0209676, IMG submission 184282) | Arabidopsis root microbial communities from North Carolina, USA - plate scrape MF_Cvi_mLB_r2 (SPAdes) (version 2) | ecosystem: Host-associated > Plants > Roots > Endosphere | place: USA...
TTGATCTTGATGCCATTCACCGGCACCAACTGCTGGGTAAACCCGTTCAAAGCTGCGATCATCATCGCTTCCAATCAAATGTGGACGTTCAGACAGAGCTAGGGTCCAGCCCTCGGGGCTGGTCGAAATCGGTGGCGATCGTGACGTCGCGCCAAGCGTCGATATCGCTGCGGAAGGCAGCCAGCTTTCGCTCCGCGATCGCATGCGCGATCGGACCGAGCGGCAGATGCAGAGGAGTATCATCGGCATCGACCGCCTGCAGGATCACCGCGATGGCCTTGTCGGGATCGCCCGCCTGATTGCCGTCGTTGGTTTCGCGGTAGTGCTTGCGCGAGCTCGCGGCGTATTCCGGCATCTCGTTGGCAGCCATCGTGATCGAACGGCCAAGGAAATCGGTGCGAAACGGGCCAGGTTCGACGATCAGTACGCGAATGCCGAACGGCGCCAGCTCGCCCGCGAGCGCCTCGGAAATCCCTTCCACGGCAAACTTGGCCGCGTTGTAATATCCGCCGCCGCCGCCGCCCGCGATTCCCGCGCCCGACGACATGTTGACGATCGTTCCGCCCGAGCGTCGCAGGAAAGGCAGGGCAGCTCTGGTCGTCTCGATCAGACCGAAGACGTTCACCTCGAACATCGGCCGATATTCCTCTGGCGTACCTTCCTCGATCGCGCCGAACAGTCCGTAGCCGGCATTGTTCACGAGCACGTCGAACCCGCCAAAGGTCTCGACCGCCTTTGTGACCGCTGCCTGCGCTGCCGCCGCATCGGTCACGTCGAGTGGCAAGGTGATCATGCGGCCGCCGAAAGGCTGGGCGATCTGCTCGATCGTATCGACCCTGCGGGCGGTTGCGACGACCTGATCGCCACGCTGCGCGGCAGCGAGCGCAAGCCGCCGGCCGAAGCCGCTCGAGCAACCTGTGATGAACCAGGTTTTCACGACTGCTTCTCCGCGCTGTTTCCGGACACGGCAACGCTGTCGCCGCCACGAACCGTCATATCGGCCATGATCGACCAGTCCTTCTCGCCGAAGCCCGCCGAGACGGCCCTGCCGAGTCCCTCGCGGACAGCTTCGAGCATCGGGAGCGTGCGTCCGATGTCGTTGCCGGCCTCGGTCGCCAGGCGCATGTCCTTGAGAGCGAGCCTGGCTTTGAAACCCGGCTCGAAGGAGCGTTCCGTGATCTGCGCGCTGTAGCTCTCATAGGCGCGGCCCGAGAACAGGGTGCTCAGGATGAGTTCGAAGAAATCCGCACGGTCGAGGCCAACGCTCTCGGTCAGCACGACACCCTCAGCCATCGCCTCGATAGCCATGGCGATCATCATGTTGCAGGCGAGCTTCGCCGCATTCGCCCGAGCCGGGTTCTCCCCCAGATTCCAGACCTTCTTGGCGAGCGGCGCGAACAGCGCCTCGATCGCGGCAATTGCATCCGCCTTCCCGGCCGCCAGGATGTTGAGCTGGCCGTTCGCAGCCACATTCGGTCGGCCGAGGACCGGTGCGGACACATAGCCGATGCCCGCCACTTCGTGCAGGCGCTCCAGTTCCCGTGCGAACGCGACCGAGATCGTCGATGTGACGACATGGGTCAGCCCTGGTCGCGCGCTTTCGAGCAGGCCGGCATCGACGATAACCTCCCGGATGGCGGCATCGTCGGACAGCATCGTGAAGACTGCATCAGCCTCAAATGCATCCGCCGCGAGTTCGACGAGGGTCACGCCTGGAACGCTGTCCTGGGCGACCTTGCTACGGTTCCAAGCCCGAACATCATGGCCAGCCTTCACCAGGTTCAGGGCCATTGCCGAGCCCATACTGCCGAGACCGATGAATCCGATCTGCATGTTCTGTCTCCTGTTGTTCGGATGAGAAATGTTCGCGGGATCGGCGTGGCCCATGCTGTTGGACCGATCGACCCCGTCCGCATCCCCTCCCAGACCGCTCGGTGAACGTCGGAAGTCAGGCGGCGAAACCACCGTCGATCGTGTGCATCGCGCCGGTGATCCCGCGAGCCTGCGATCCGGCGAGATAGAGCGTCAGGCCCGCGACTTCGTCGGCGGTGCCATAGCGCTTGATCGCCATCGGCTCGAGCATGCCAGCCGCACGCCGACCGTCGGCCGGGTTCATGTCTGTGTCGGTCGGTCCTGGCTGGATCACGTTGACCGTGATCTCGCGCGGACCCAGATCGCGTGCCAGGCCCCGTGCCATGCCCTGCATCGCCGCCTTGGTGAGCACGTAGGCCGCAAGGCCCGGAAACGGCATGCTGTCGGCAGTATTGGATCCGATGACGAGGAGGCGGCCGCCTTCGGGCATGCGGTAGATGCCCACGGAAACATCCGCGGCGTCGGCATCACGTGGGAAGAAGGCGGAGGCGCTCTCCAGCCCGTGTGGCTGCCAGCAGGCAAGCGCCAGGGGAAGATGGACATCGACGTAATGGTCGCGATCGAAATAGGTGCCGCCGCTGCACGTGACTGTGAGGATTGCGTGTGCCATGGGCGAGCATGTGGGCGGATCAACAATGATCGTAAACTTACATGATTGAACTCTCTCCGTTCAATATTGTGGGTCGCTGAGCGGTCATTGAGGCGCTTCAGGTCAGCTTGGTCGGAACACGCCGGTCCCAGCTATCCTGGTGGGAAGCGTGTCGTCCTGAAAAAGAGTGATAACGAATGTCATCCAAGGTATTTGCTGCTGCGGCCCTGCTCCTGACCTTCTCTCCGATATGGGCACAAGCACAGGTCAGTCCCGTCCAGACCGGCGGCGACATCCCCAAGGAGTGGCACGAGCCCGCCAACGACCAGGATTTCGTCAGGCGCGAGGTGATGATCCCGATGCGCGACGGCGTGAAGCTGCATACGGTGATCGTGCTTCCGCGTGGCTCCGCCCGCGCGCCGATGTTGCTTGAACGGACGCCCTATGACGCGAGCTCATTTCTTTCAGGCAACAGTCCCAGGCTCCGCGATCGGCTGTTGCCAGGCGATCGAATTTGGGCGGACAACGGATACATCATGGTAGCGCAGGACATGCGCGGCAAATACGGGTCCGAAGGCACGTATGTGATGACGCGACCTCCGATCGGTCCGCTCAATCCGACGAAGACCGACGATACCACCGATGCCTATGACACGATCGACTGGCTCGTGAAGCATGTCCCGGAAAGCAATGGCCGCGTCGGGATGATCGGGTCTTCCTATGACGGTTGGGCAGTGGTGATGGCGCTCCTGGATCCCCATCCGGCATTGATGGTGGCAGCGCCCGAAAGCCCGATGATCGACGGCTGGATGGGAGACGACTGGTTTCAGTACGGCGCATTCCGACAGAAGATGTTCGACTATTTCGCCGAGCAGACCAGCGCGAAACGGGGAGGCAGCGCGATCTCCCGGACGGGTCGCGACGACTATCAGGAAATGCTCGATGCTGGCTCGGCTGGAGCCTATGCTGCGGCCCACGGCATCGATCGGCTGCCCTGGTGGCAACGCCTGTCCGCCCATCCCGCCTATGATGCGCTTTGGCAGGGCCAGGCCCTGGACAAGATCATCGCCGTACGTCCTTCCTCGGTTCCGACGATGTGGCTGCAGGGGCTATGGGATCAGGAAGACATATACGGCGCCGTCCATAGCTGGGAGGCGCTGAAGGCGAAGGGCATGGCGGCGAACAACCACCTCGCCATGGGGCCCTGGTATCATAGCCAGATCAACGGACGTGGCGATGCCTTGGGGTCCCTCAAATGGAGCGGCGACACCGCCGCCTATTTTCGCCGCGAGGTGCTGGTGCCGTTCTTCGACACCTATCTGCGCGACAGGAAACCCGCGCAGCCTACCCCGCATGTCATCATCTATGATCCGGCGGAAGACAGATGGGACAGGTTTGCCGACTGGCCCGGTGCGGGCCCCGAGGCGCTGACGCCGATGTATCTGCAACCGGGGGGCGGCCTGGCGCACACCCGTCCGGCATCGGGACGCGAAAGCTATGTATCCGATCCCGCCAAGCCGGTTCCGTTCGAGCAACTTCCGGTAAGGATGGGCGACCATGCAAGCTGGTCGACATGGCTTGTGCAGGATCAGCGCTTCGTATCCACGCGGCCTGACGTGCTGAGCTACCAAACGCCGATCCTTGAAAAGGCGGTGCGCGTCCAAGGCGCGCCCTTCGCCGACATCTTCTTGAGCACCACCGGCAGCGACACCGATGTCGTGGTCAAGATCATCGACGTGTATCCGGCGACCAATGCCGACGCGCCCGAACTCGCCGGCTACCAGCTTCCCGTAAGTCTCGCGATCTTCCGGGGCCGGTATCGCCAAAGCCTCGAACACCCGACTGCAATTCCCTCTGGCGTAGTACAGGAATACAAGTTCAGGCTGCCGACGGTGAACTACACGTTCAAACCCGGTCATCGCATGATGGTCCAGGTGCAGTCGTCATTGTTCCCTTTGTACGACCGAAACCCACAGACCTATGTGCCCAATATATTCTTCGCCAAGCCCGATGATTATCGGTCCACGACCATCACGCTCGAGCATGGCATGTCCAGCGCGAGTGCCGTGTTATTGCCGATCGTCGCGTCCTCAACCGCCGCCGAGCCATAAGGCACTCTATTGCGCGCGATTATTTCGATCGAACGCTGCGTGATGATGTGCGCCAGCCTCTAGTGCGGCACTCGTGTCAAGCAATCTCGAACGCTGTCGAGATCCTGCCCCGCATCACCGTGTAAAAAGTCCAGCGGTCGCTAAATACAAACTTGATTTTGAACCATATTGAATACTATAGATTTGGCTCACTCTATCTGTTAATCCCGAACAGCAAGCACCCGATTGCATGAATTTCCTCGGGACATGCATATCAGCACGCTCGCAGCGCTATCCCAACTCGGACGATCGCCGGCAAATGGCTGGCCGGCGGGGAACGGCAAGCTCCCACCTGGGTTCAGCCGGCTGATAAAGCGGATGGGCGGCTGGCGGTGCCGTCGAAAAAGTATCTCATCGGCGGCAGCCGAACGCTGCTGCCCAAGGGAATGGATGCGCATTTCCGGAGGCGTTCCAGGGAGTTGGAACCGCTCAGGGGTGTTGAATGCGGCGGTTCATCCTTGCGCGGTGGGGCGGATGACGATGCTGCCGACTTCGACTTCGGGTGGCTGCTCGATCGCAAAGAGAATTCCGCGCGCGATCGTATCGGGCGGGATCGCGATTGCACCCAGTCGCTCCTGGATCATCGTCTTCGTCGGATTGTCGGTGATGGTGTCGCCGAAGTTCGTGTCGATTATTCCAGGAGACACTTCGGTCACGCGTAGATGAGGCCCTGCCTCCTGCCTGAGGATCTCCGTCACCGTTCGGACCGCATTCTTGGTGCCGGCATAGACTCCCATCGTCGGCACCATCTTGATGCCCGCGGTGGAAATGACGTTGATCACATGGCCGCTGGACTGCCGCGCGAACACCGGAAGGGCCGCGGCAATGCCGTAAAGCGTGCCGCGCAAGTTCACATCTATCATGGCGTCCCAACCCTCGACATTCAATGCATCCAGGCGAGAGATCGGCCCTATTCCTGCGCAGTTGATGAGGACATCGAGCCGGCCGCCCTGTGCCACGGCGAACGCGACGAGATCCTCTAGGTCGCCGCGCATGCGTACGTCGGTCGCCTTGGAGACGGCTTGCCCTCCGCTAGCGACGATCGCGTCCACAACCTCCGCAAGCGCGCCTTCACGGCGCGCGCCCAGCACGACGAATGCGCCATGTTCGGCCAGCAGCTTCGCTGTCGCTCGACCAATTCCGCTGCTCGCGCCCGTGATGGCGACAACCTTACCCTTGATACCCATCGTCGATCTCCTCGACAGAAAAATGGGCGGCGGCGGCGAGATGCTCTAGGGTGCATCGTCTATGAATTTGTCGAGATCGTCCAAGAGTGCGGCGGATCCGCTTTCCGATGTGCTGAGCGTCCTTGGCGCCAGCGTTACGAGACGCACGAGGATGGAGGTGTCCGGAAGTTGGGCTTTCGCATTCCCGGCCGTAGACCGGCTCAAATTCGTGGCCTTGCTTCGTGGGAAGCAGTGGATGTTGATTCCAGGGCGCGCGCCTCAGCTGATGAACGAGGGGGATGTGTGTCTGCTCGGGCGCACTGCCTACACGGTGGCGAGCGACCCCGCAGAGATGCCCGTCGATGGCCAGTCGCTTTATGCGGAAGATGACGTCGCGCATGTCGGTGGCGATGATACGATCGGGATCGGAGGAACTGTCACTTTCACCGCAGGAAGCGCAGACTTCCTGCTCGAAATGCTCCCGGCCTTCATGATCGTGCTTCGATCCTCGCCGTCAGCCGATGCGGTTGCGACAATCCTCGCCCTTATTGGCAACGAGTTGGATGGCGGCAGGATAGGCAGCGAGATCGTTGCCGCCAGGCTCGCCGACCTGCTGCTGGTGGAAGCTATCCGCGCCTATGCCGGCGGCACTGCTGCGGCAAATATCGGGTGGCTTGCCGCGCTTTCGGACATCCGTATCGGACGGGCCCTTCGTGCGATTCACGGCGATGTCGCGCAGCCGTGGACGGTGGCGGGGCTTGCCCATCACGCGGGAATGTCGCGTGCCGCATTTTCCGCTGAGTTCACTCGCCTCGTAGGGCAGCCTCCGCTCGGCTATATCCGGGCATGGCGTCTCGCACTGGCTCGCGCTGCACTGGCGCGTGGCAATGAGACGGTTGCCAGCATTGCGAGCAGGGTCGGCTACACCTCACAAGGCGCCTTCGGACACGCTTACCGTCGCGCGTTCGGAACCTCGCCGAAGGCAGACTGCAATAACCTTCAACGTTAGGAAGATGAAAACTGCTCGCCGGCACTATCGTCGAGTGCCAAGACGCTACCCTGAATCCAGAAGTACGCATCGCGGCCAGCGCGCACCCTTCGGTGCGCAGCTTGTCGCCCTTGCGGGAATTACCGGATTCGTCGTCTATGGCGCTGCGCCCGAAACCCACGATCCTTGGGTTAGTCATACCCTATCCTAGCAGCGACCGCGGTCAGACGTTCGCCGGAGACCATTCAGACCCTCCTGAACAGCACCAGGCGGTTCATAAGATCGGGTTCCGCAATACAGCCCGCGTCGCGCCAATACCGCGCCTGGGCCGCTCCGGGGCTCCGGGGGCATGGATCACGGAATAGCAAGCTGTACCTGTGCGGCGCTTCGTCTGCAGGATGAGCGGCTGGGACGCTTGCCTGCCGCCTTGTGCCGCTCTTGGATAGCTTCTCGAAGCGCCAGCCGATCCATCGACGTCCGGCTTGCCTGACGGCCCTTGCCAGAAATACGATTATTGATGCGGAATTGTCATTTATGAAATGCTCATAGTCAGCATTTTCGTCTTCTATCCGTCCGCCTAGATTTGAAGCGGAAGGAGAATACCGTGAAAGCCATTGAAATTACGGGGCCCACAATCGACTCGCTGAAGACGGTGGAGCACCCCGAACTCGCGGCCCCGGGCCCGGGCCGCATCCAGGTCCGGATGAAGTCGGGCAGCCTGAACTTCGCCGACTTGGCCGTCGCGACGGGCAACTATCCCGGCGCGCCGTTCCCCAACATCGCGCTGGCTGATGGTGCCGGCGAAGTCGTTGCCGTTGGCAAGGACGTATGGCAGGCTGCGGTTGGCGACCGCGTCGCTGTTCACATCAAGCCGCGTTGGATTGGCGGCCCCGCGACCTCCGAACTGGCCAATGCGATGCGTGGCGCCACGCTGCCGGGCTCGCTGGTCGAAGTCATCGACATCGACGCATCGAGCGTCGTGAAGGTTTCGGACCGTCTGAGCTATGAAGAGATCGGCACCCTGCCGGTCGCGGCGATGACCGCCTGGCGTGCACTGGAGAACGGCCATGTCGGGCCGGGCTCGACCGTGGCCATTCTCGGCACCGGCGGCGTATCGATCTTCGCCCTGCAACTCGCCAAGGCGCGCGGTGCGCGGGTTCTGATCACCTCCTCGTCGGACGAAAAGCTCGAGCGCGCCCGCGCGCTGGGCGCAGACGTGACCGTGAACTACCGCACCAATCCGGAATGGGATCAGGTCGCACTGGCCGAGACCAATGGTGTCGGTGTCGACCTCGTTGTCGATCCGGTCGGTGGCGAAGGCTTCGACAAGTCGCTCTCGGCGGTGAAGCACGGCGGCACGGTCGCACTCTTTGGCTTCCTGGGCGGTGGCGCCGCGGGGAATATGTTCCCGGTGATCTTCAAGGAAATCCGCATCCAGGGCACGAACGGCGGTTCTGTTGCCGATCTCGCCGCAGCCGTTGCTGCGATCGAGGGTGCCGGCATCAAGCCGGTGATCGACAAGACCTTCAGTCTCGCTGACCTGACCTCGGCCTATGAACTGATGGCCAAGGGCGGCCATTTCGGAAAGATCGCCATCACCTTCGACTGGTGATCTCTCGTGGCGCACCGGGTTCTCCCCCGCCCGGTGCGCCCCCCTTCCGCACGTCTAGTTCAGAAAGAAGATCGATGACCCAGATGCAGGCGATGATCGTACCGGAGGCTGGAGGCCGCCTCCAACTCGTGACTCGGGATATTCCACAACCAGGCCCGCACGAGGTTCGTGTGATGGTGGAGGCGTGCGGCGTATGTCATAGCGACGCGCTGGTGGTTCAGGGACAGATGCCTGGGCTCGTCTATCCTCGCGTGCCAGGCCATGAAGTCATCGGGCGGATCGAAGCAGTTGGACCCGATGTCGAAGGCTGGGCCCCAGGTGACCGGGTCGGCATCGGCTGGCACAGCGGTGGATGCGGATATTGCTCCAACTGCCGGCGCAACGATTCCTTCGCCTGCAAGAATGTGCAGGGCGCGACCGGCCTCTCGCGCGATGGCGGCTACGCAACCCACATGGTAGCGCATGTCTCGGCACTGGCGCGCGTACCCGAAAGCCTTGATCCGGTGGACTCGGCTCCGCTTTTGTGCGCCGGCATCACCACCTTCAACGCACTCCGCAACTGCGGCGCCCGCCCGGGTGAACTCGTTGCCATTCAAGGCATGGGTGGTCTTGGTCACCTTGGTATCCAGTACGCCTCGCGGCTGGGATATCGCACCGTTGCGATCAGCCGGGGGCGAGACAAGGAAGGCTTGGCACTCTCGCTTGGTGCCGACGCCTATATCGACAGCAAAGGGGAGCACCCTGGAATTGCCCTGCAGGCGATGGGCGGCGCCCGGGCTATCATCACTACGGTCACCGACGGTGCGGCGATGGAAGCGATCGCTTCGGGACTTGGCCCCAACGGATCGCTCATGATCGTCGGCGTCGTGGGACCGATACGCGTCGAGGCTCTCGACCTTGTCATGAAGCGCGCGAGTATCAAGGGCTGGTACTCGGGCGTCGCTGCGGACTCTGAGGATACGCTCAATTTCAGCGCGTTGAACGGCGTCGCGTCCATGAACGAGGTATTCCCGCTCGAGCAGGCGCAGGCGGCATATGACCACATGATGAGCGGTCGGGCGCGGTTCCGCGTGGTCCTCCGCATGCCGAACTGACTCGCCCGAGCGAGCGAGATCAGAGGACGCCGGGGCGCAGCTCGGAAAGACTGGAAAATCATCGATCCGTGTTTCACAGCTGACGATTATGCAACAATCCAATCTGTCCGATCTTAACGAGGTGCGTGCTTTCGTAGCGCTGGCCGACACCGGATCCTTTGTCGCTGCGGGGCGCTATCTCGACAAGGATCCGGCCATGATATCGAGGCGCCTCCAGGCATTGGAAGGCCGGCTGGGCGTGCGGCTCGCGGAGAGGACCACCCGACGTGTCGAACTGACCGAAGCGGGACTTGCCTATCTGGCGCGGGTCCGCCCTTTGATCGTCGACCTGGATTTGGCCGATCGCGAGGCGGCCGCGTTCGCCGATGGCGAGCCGACGGGACATTTGCGGATAAGTATCCCCGGCAACTTTGGCCGGAGATGGATCGGGCCGATGATCGTCGATTTTCTCGTGGCGCATCCGCAGGTGACAATCGAGGCAGATGCTACGAACCGGTTCGTCGATCTTGTGGGTGAGCGCTACGATCTTGCCATTCGGCTTGGCACCTTGCCCGACTCTCGGCTTATCGCCCGAAAGGTCGCTGAACGGCGACGGCTCTTGGTTGCTTCCCCCGACTATCTCGCTCGGCGCGGCGCACCCGCGACGCCCGCCGATCTAGCGGGCCACGCCTGCCTATGCTTTACGGGCCGGGCAGACTCCTACCGTTGGGTGTTCGCGGGCGGCTCGAAAAGCCCGACAAGCATCACGGTCTCCCCGCTTCTGGCGGGGACCGACGGTGAAATGCTGGCCGATGCAGCTCTTGCCGGACTGGGCATCGTCCACACCACCGAGTGGTATATCAGCCACGAACTGGCGTCGGGAAAGCTGGTCGAGGTTCTGCCCGACTGGCCGATCGCGGATCGTGGCGCTGTCTATGTCGTCACCCCTGCGGCTGCCGGTACGCCGTCCAAGACACGCGCGTTCGCCGATTGGATAGCGAAGAGAGCGGCCAATCCTCCTTGGGCCAAGCCCGTTGTAGCAGTTCCTTCGGGAGCGTGATCCGGTTTGTGGTGTGCCAGTTGATCGTCGACGAGGCGGCGCATAGCGCCAAAGCTGGATACGTCGCCTGACCGCGGTGATCGACGCCAGCGGCGCGATGGTGACCGGCACTGGGGAGCTCGGCGCTGCCGTTACGGTGCGCGATCCGGCCGACGCCACGATCGGCAAGCGCTTCGGCCTGTGCAGACATGCGATCACAGAAGCGCATGGATGACGAGGACGGCTGAAGAAGCAAATGCTCAATGTCATCGGGAACGGAGGGATTGTTAGCTCCGATAATTTCCCCGTCGACCAAGACTCCTCACGAATGGCAGCTTCTAGCTTCACGTGCTGGTGGCTGGAACGACCGTATTGGGGCGCAAAGCTGCTTCAGATACGATCCCGAAGCAGACCAAACCATCTGCCTGTCGGGTATCTCAGAACCACCGTTTCGACGGCTCGCCCAAATTTCGTTGGAAGATCAGCGAATCGGCTTAATTTCGAGAGGGTCTTTAATTTGGGACTGGCGGCTTTGTGTGGACTTCCGGCTCATACTTTGCGAGGCCCAACATCCGCCACCAATCGCCGACGTTGGAGACCCGGGTCCGGACGCCGGACGTCAGGCAGGCTGGAGCTTCACCGCGCGTGGTTCCGCCGGGGGCAGACCCTGGCTTTCCTCCTGCGCCACCAGCTCCTTCTTGCGGGTAAGCATCGCGTCACGCAGCGCGACCAGGTCGACATCCTCGACCTTGCGGCACTGGGCGAACATGCCCTCCCCGCGCATCTCCTCCTCCTTGACGTGGTGGGTAATCTCTTCGGAGAGCACCTTGACCTTGGCGTCGAAGAGAT
>Ga0209676_1002876_pt1 | contig 11336 bp, 11 predicted proteins | sample AraplaCvi_mLB_r2_FD_184282 | JGI IMG/M metagenome (GOLD analysis project Ga0209676, IMG submission 184282) | Arabidopsis root microbial communities from North Carolina, USA - plate scrape MF_Cvi_mLB_r2 (SPAdes) (version 2) | ecosystem: Host-associated > Plants > Roots > Endosphere | place: USA...
TTCCTGGGGGCGTCCGATGAGCCGCTTCACTCGCGTTGCTCGCTCCAGGGTCTCATCTGTGACGCTGATCCCCAAGGAGTCGCCCAGTCTCCACTACAATCAACTAATATACAGCGCATATATTTAAAAAAATGTCATCCATAACTTTTGGTGGTGAGCCTATATTATTACAACTAATTCAATTTGTGGGCTCATCACCATAACATGTGGTTGATTTCTTTGATAGAAAGAGCTTGTTTTTCGATAAAAGCCCAAAAGGTTTCAATAAAATGAGACTTTGTTTCGATAAAAGCTCAAATAGTTTCGATAAAGAGCGATTTTGTTTCGATAAATCTTCAAAGTATTCCTATAAAACGAACTAAAGGAGCTTTAGCGATTCTGTTTTGGGGACGATGTAAAATGAAGAATTACTATTAAAAACATTTTGTTAGGGAGGGAAGCTATGTATAACTTAACAGGAAAAGTTATTCTCATCACAGGCGCTAGCTCAGGTATTGGGCTTGCTACTGCCGAGTTGATGGCATCTATAGGAGCTAAAGTAATTATTAATTATAATTCAAATGTGAAGGGTGCCATGGAAGCCGTCCGACGTATTCAAGAAAAAGATGGAGACGCCATTGCAATTAAAGCTGATGTTATGAATAAAGAAGAAGTGAACTCAATGGTTGAACAAGCTATTTCTTCATTTGGCACAATTGACGTCTTAGTTAATAACGCTGGTGGTGGCATACGCCAAAGCACATTTATGGATTTGAGTGAAGAGCTATGGGAAGAAACGTTCAAATTAAATGTAAATAGTGTTCTCTTATGCTCCCAAGCTGTATTAAGACATATGATTCCGAAAAAAACCGGAAAAATTATTAATGTATCATCAACAGCTGCACGTATTGGAGGAGCAGGTGAAAGTATTCATTACGCATCTGCTAAAGGGGCGATAAATACAATGACGATTGGAATGTCCAGAGAGCTAATTGAATATGGAATTATCGTGAATGGGGTAGCACCTGGAATGGTAGAAACACCTTTTCATGATAAATTTGCACCTGGCGATAATCGACTTGAGCGTATGGCTTCATCTGTACCTATTAAACGGGCTGCAACACCTACGGAAATAGCAGAGGTAATTGCTTTCCTTTCTTCTGATGCTTCAAATTATATCCTCGGAGAAATTATAAATATTAGTGGTGGGAGATAATTAAAAAGAAGGGACAAGTGCAAGGAATAAAGATCAGAAATGGATGGTCTTCAGCTCTTTTTTCTTATTGCGTTTCAATTAATGATTTTTTGTCAAAGTAATTAAGGTAAATAGTTGCAGGGGGGAGTAATTTAATGAGTTATAAAAATACTTTTATTGAAATTTCAGAGGATTCGGTAGTTAATTCTGCTATTACACCGCTCCCAAGAAATAACAAACCTACCATAGCTTCGATTGAATATGACTTAATCAGTAATAACCCTTACAAATATACGCAGGAAGATGTCCAAATTCAAACTTATTTGATTAAAAACCAAATTAAATCAGATGAATTAGATGAAATCAGAAAACATTTTTTTCAAAAACCTAAAGCATGATTTAGAGCTTCACCATTGGTAAAGAAGTATGGGTGGGGAATACATTACGATGATGAAGGAAAACTTGCAATATATGATGTTAATAGTGAAAGGTACGAGCAATTTCTCAAATCGGGTAATATCACTTTATTAAAAGGTATGCGTTCTATACGGAGAGGAAAATAACGAAAGAAATCACGAATCTTTTATTTGCCTTGAGTGTAAACAAAAGATTCGTTACATATTCCGAGACTAATGTATATTGGAACAATTCCTTCTTCTTCTGTTATGTAGTTAATTATATAGTCCAACTGGAGGCAGAGCATGAACGAGAACGAATTTTTTGTTTATCATATCGTTACTAGCAATAAAATGAGCACAGGGCAGATAATTAACTTTGACAAGAACCAAAAAAACACCTTATATAGCTTCTTTTTTGAAAGGGAAAAATTGAACTCTAAAGGTGAAGACTTTATTAAGATTTTATACGGTCATTATACAAATGAGGGCTTAAACATTAGTAAAGAGAATACCGAAGTAGCTATTCAGTATGTAGGACAAACAATTAGAGCTATTAGAGAAGTGGTAGTAGAAATGGTTAGACTACAAGAACATCCTGAATATCCTTCAAGATTGTCTTGCTTATACGCTGCTAAAAGTTATGAAGACGTTTTGAAATGGAAAGAAATATTTGATTCATATAATCGTAATGTTTTGCAGATTGTTAAACTTCGAGTTATTGGGAATTATTTTGAAGGTGATGCAAATCTTTTACCAAAAGAGGATGGGGTTCCTTTCTCTCAAAAAATTGAACAAGCTAGAGAATATTGGCAGGGAAATGTTGAAAATGAGCTTACTGAACTTTTGATAAACGGAAAAATTGAAGTGGTAGAAATTATTGATGATTTCTCATCTTAAATTCTGGAAAGTCTTTAAAGGCAACTTTTCATATAACGAGGAAGGATTGTTGAAAAAGATAGCGAACCTATTAAATTGGGTAGTTAACTAATTCGACTAAAAGGATTAAAAAATGGAAAAAATAAATGGAATCATTGATGTACTCATTAATAAAGGTTTAATAATAAATGATCATCTAGAATTGCAGGGGTTAAAAAGTGGTACAACTGATGGTATTTTATATACGATCCTGTTGAAAAATGTACCAACCTACGTGATAAAGATAGACCATCCTGAGATAATAACTTCCACTGAGGAATTCCTACTTGCATATAAAAATGTGACATTGTTGCCAGATGTCTTTTACACGGATAATAAAAAAGAATTTATTATTTACTCTTATATACATGGGGAAACGCACTATAATCGGGGATCGAAATTACAATGGATGAATATTTTAACTAAAAATTTATTCAATAATTATGAAAAGGTGGACAAAGATACACCTTGGGGAAGAATAAATGGGATTCATAGAAACTCCTGGTCAGACTTTAATCAAAGTAGTTTTGAGTCTGCCAAATTGAACATAGGTAAGCTTTTACCGAGCGAGGACCATGAAAGAGTAGAGTTGTTGGTAAATAGATTAAAAACTTATCACGATCAAGAGGAGAAGTATTATCTCCACGGAGATACTGGTGTTCACAATTTTGTATATTCATGTAACCAGTTAGAAGGAGTTATTGATCCATCACCGTTAATCGGTCCCAAAATTTACGATTTTACCTATGCGTTTTGTTCTTCGCCAGATAGTCTAGATGTCAATACACTTTTTTCATCGTTTTCCTTGTGGGACGGGAATGCATCCTTTACTAAAGAACGACTTTTGGATGAAGTTGTTTTTCAATTATATACACGTATTGGAGTGTGTATTAAAGTTCATCCGCACGATTTAAATGGTTATATGGAAGCCTGGAAGGAATGGAGAAAGTATCTTCCTTCTAACTTATATTAAACTGATGTTTTAGTGGAATAAAGTGAATCGAAATAATCAAATTTAAAAACAGTTCTTGAAATTAAAGGAAAGCCAACGTTTGGATTCAAACGTTGGCTTTTATATACAGTGAAATCAATTGTTAAAGCGGCTGAGACATAAGTATATTTTCAAAGCAAAATTAATTCACATCAGAAAAACGCGAGAGATCAACGTCTCGCGCTTTTTAAGGTTTTGACCAGTTATGTCCCAGCCTCTAACTATCATTAACTAATTTTAGTTCCATTTGGTACAGATTGGTCAGGCGTTAGTAGAATCACATCGCCGTCTACAGGCACTCCACCAATAACTAAAACTTCTGATTTAAAGCCTGCCACTCGACGAGGAGGGAAATTAACAATAGCTACTACTTGCTTACCAACAATGCCTTCTGGTGTATAGCGTTTGGTAATTTGAGCAGAGGATTGCTTGATTCCCAGCTTTTCTCCAAAGTCAATTTTCATTTTAATGGCAGGAACTCTTGCTTTCGGGAGTTCTTCAGCTTGAATAACTGTACCAATTCTTATATCTAGATTAATAAAGTCTTCTATAGTTGCCATAAAAGTACTCCTCGAATGAATGTAATTATGAGGCTCTTCACCAAAACGTGTGGTTGATTTCCGTTCCGGCTGGGCGCTTTCCTGGGGGCGTCCGATGAGCTGCTTCACTCGCGTTGCTCGCTCCAGGGTCTCGGGCCAACACGATGTTGGTCACGAAGGCGTTATCACAGGATGTGATGTTCTTAGTCTTCGTTCCTCTATCGCTGATCCCCAAGGAGTCGCCCGGCCTCCACTCCATCAACCTATATTGCATACGTTTTAACAAATGTCACCCACAACTTTTGGTGATGAGCTAATTATGATAAATATTATCATGGAACAACTAAATACTCAAAAATTTTCAAATTGCAAAGACACTTGTGAAATTTTTTCGATGAACTTTAGTAAACGGATATATATATAATGCTTCGATAGCTACCAAATTTCAACAGAGTGAGTACATTCATTTTGGTTAGAATTTGGTTTTATATACAGTTAATAATACAAAAATACAAGCATTTTTTTGTTTTAACCTCAAATAATAATGATTAGGTATCATTATTTGCAGGAGGTGAAAACTTGAGGAAATATTATCTATTGATCGCACTATGCATTTTAGGGATCTTTGTATTTTTGGTAGATGAAAAATCTTTTGCCGACAAAGGAAGGAAATATTACGAAGAAGCGGGACAAATTTTGTGGGATATAAAAACGGATGAAAAAGTAATTGCCTTAACCTTTGATGATGGTCCTCATAAAAAGTACACACCTGACATTTTAGATATATTATCCAAATATAATGCAAAAGCCACATTCTTTATTGTGGGTGAAAATGCAGAAAAAAATCCTGAGCTTGCTTTACGCGTTTACGAAGAAGGACACGAGCTGGCCATTCACACATATACGCATCCTTTAAGAACGAATGTTTCTAAATTAATGAAAGAGATAAAACAATCACATGCAACGATTTTTGGTATAACTGGATATTCTCCTGTTTTATTTAGACCAGTTAAAGGCCAGTATACGGATGCCATGATTGATGCAATTGTCAAAGAAGGGTATAAAGTTGTCATGTGGTCATGGCATTTAGATACATTCGATTGGAAAAATCCTGGAGAAAAGAGGATTGTTAATACTGTTTTAAAAGGTGCTAAGCCTGGAAGTGTAGTGTTATTTCATGACGGTGGTGGAAATCGTGAGCAAACCGTGAGAGCATTGAAAAAAATTTTACCAGAACTTGAGAAGCAGGGATATAAATTTGTAACGATTTCAGAGCTCCTTGATATTCAAAAATCAAGTAATAAAGATGGAAAATAATTAATGATTTGAAAGCTCGAAAAGGCAAAACTTGGTTTCTGATGTAAATTAAGTCTTGCCTTTATCAAATATTTCATAATATTAATCGCTCCTATAGTTACACTCTGCAGTTGGTTTTGAGACATTGTTTTTTGGAAGAAACCTTGTAAAATAATATTTGTAGTAAACTTTATGGTGATTTCGACCATAAATGTTTTGTGTTGGTTTCTAAAGAGGGGTGAGGGTATCATATTATGAATGACTACATTAAAACAATGAGGCAAATGATCGGGCATGAAACTCTATTGACTATTGGATGTGGAGCAATAATTGAAGATGATATGGGACGTATACTTTTACAAAAAAGGACTGACAAGGATGTTTGGGGAATCCCAGGGGGCATCTTGGAAATCGGAGAAACCCTTGAAGAGACGGTTAAAAGGGAGGTCTTTGAAGAAACTAATATTATTCTGAACAATGTGACATTATTTGGATTGTATTCAGGTGAAAATGGTTATGCAGAGTACTCAAATGGAGATAAAGTATATAGTGTTCAGATAATTTTTTACTCAAACGATTATAAAGGTACTATACAAATCAATGATGAAAGTAGTGAATTATACTTTGTATCGAGAAATGAAATACCATTAAACCTTAATCCTCACCAAGCCCCATTTATTGAGGATTGGAGTAATGATATGCCTACACCAGTAATAAAATGAAAATGCTTATGGGGGAGCGTTTTTTAAGTCTAGTAATATTTCAAAAATCCAAGCAGGGATTCTTTTATTACGGCAGTATTATTAAGCTTTTATGTATTTAAAAATGGACTAATGTATTATATAATCAGAAAAATGTAGTATTTTCTAAAAAATCAATAGAATGAAAGGGGAATAAGATGAAACAAATTATTGCATTAGGGGGAGGGGGCTTTTCTATGGAGCCTCATAATCCATTATTAGATACATATATTTTGCAGCAGTCTAACAAAGTTAATCCTAAAATTTGCTTTGTTCCGACCGCAAGCGGGGACTCAGAAAATTATATTTCGAGATTTTATTCTTTCTTTGATTCACAAAAATGTATTCCGTCCCACTTATCACTTTTTTCTCCGCCAACTCGAGATTTAGAAAGTTTTATTTTGGAAAAGGATATTATTTATGTTGGTGGGGGAAATACTAAAAATCTTTTAGCTTTATGGAAAGAATGGTCATTAGATCGCATTTTTAAGACAGCTTGGCATGAGGGAATCCTTTTAACAGGCATTAGCGCTGGCTCAATTTGTTGGTTTGAAGAAGGAATAACAGATTCATATGGCGGAGGAGATTTAGAACCGATAAATTGTTTAGGGTTTCTTCCAGGAAGTAATTGTCCTCATTATGATGGAGAAATCAATCGAAAACCAGCGTATCATAATTTGGTCCAAACTAAAAAACTCTCATCTGGCCTTGCCATTGATGATGGAGTGGCCGTTCATTTTATCGATCAAGAAGTCCATAAAATTGTTAGTTCAAAACCTGATGGGAAAGCATATAAGGTCTCTGTTGATGATGGGATCAATGAGCAAGAATTATTTGTAGAATATTTAGGACATATGTATTGATTACAAATTAAAAGAAAAACCGCCCTTATGATACCGCTTCACTGTAGCAATTGTAAGTGTAAGGGCGGTTTTATTTTACTATACTCCGATCAAAAAAATCTAATGATAACTCTACTTTCGTCGTGAGTTGCTCAATAATACTATAATCTTCAGGCGGAAATACTTTATCTAAAGTATTTTTCCGTATTCTAAGTAATTTTCAACTTTAAAAATGATAGTTGGTTAAAATTTTGTCACTATTTTTTTCAACATTCCACTTGGGACGGTTTCACTATTTGAGAGACAATCTATTTCTCCAAAGACTAAAAAACTATCTTTTGCCCTTGAAATTGCTACATTCAATAAACTTTTACTAGCATCAATAAAATAACATCCATCACTCTTCCCGTATACAGTGGACATAATAATTATGTTTCTTTCTCCGCCCTGGAATGTATGAATAGTACCTACAGATACTAGTGATTTTAATTCGTTCGGTAATTCCTTTTTAATCGCTGAAACTTGCATTTTAAAAGGTGTAATTATTCCTAAAATATTTCTAGGATCTGTTTTTGAATACACTTCTTTTAATTGTTCAAAATTGTTAACTACCCAATTCGCTATTTCTTTTGCTTCTATTTCATTATATCTACTACCTGCACGTTTATTGGATTGAACACTATTGATTTGGTAATGCCCAAAATGAGGGATAGACAGTTCATTTAATTTACATTTTTTATCTTGTATTCCTAATCCTCTTTTTGGCTCTAAATTGCCTTTATAAACTAACTTGTTGCAATAATCAATAATTTCATCATAACAGCGTCTATGCTCACTTAAAAACAGTCCTCGTTCGCCAAATTTCTCATAGTTACAACTTTTACAAGCAACCTTCATCACACTAGACTCTGATGTATTTATTCCGCTTGTTGTCAAAATTTCAAATTCTTCTTTCTGGCTAATAACCCCAGCAGTTTTTGCTAAAGATAAATCGAGGTTTCTATGAATATTCCATACCGGTTCAATTTGATATATATCGCCTACTACAACAGCTCGTTTCGCTAATGAAAATGAACATGCAGCAATCTCAGGAGTGACTTGTCCAGCTTCATCTACAATTAATAAATCTATTTTATTATAGAGATATTTATGTTGTTTTTCCTCATAAGCACGAAGTAGCTTTGGTAATTGATAAAAAGTCATAACAAAACAAGGTGTGAGCATACTTAAGTTTTCATATACTAAATTCAGTACATTTTCGAAAGTCTTACCTTTTTGTTTGGCGCTAAGTCTTCTTGCTTTTAACCATCTGCATTCATAATAATGTACTGCTAGCCAAAATGATAAATATCTTAAAGAAGTATCCAAAAGACTATTTAATTGATTAATATTTGTGACACTCGAAATGTCAATGTCCTTACTTTCAATAACATTTAAACAGATTAAACTATCAATAACTTCCTGTATATTTACCTTTATTTCTTTCACTTTTTTACTTAATTGTTCTTTATCTTGAATGTTTTTCCTTACATCCTTAATAATCGAACTATAGCTTGAAATAATATCGTCTATATCCATTTGATCGTTTAGAAAAACTTCTTCAATGTTTATGAAGGTATTTATTCTATCCTGAATCTTTTGTTTAAAACTCGGCAAAAATTTTAACCAATGATAATAAAAAGGAATTTTCTTATATTCCGCTTGCCATTCATTTACTCTTAACTTCAAATTTTCTAATTGAACTTTGCCATTTTCAATTTCATTATCGATGTCTGAAATAAACGTATTGATATTTTTTTCAATTTGACAAATATCGAAATATTCATTAAATAAATTCAAAAGAATACTAGTAGCATTATTAATTTGTTTTAGCCTGTTTGAAATTTGGTTTTCACAATTATTTAAAGAATGAATGGGTGTGTTAAAATAAGTAGCACATTCTTGCATAAATTTGTCTTTAGACTTCTGAACATTTTCGGCGTTTTCTACAGTTTAAAAGAAATGATCTCCCGAAGGATTTGTATGGTGAAATCCTTTTGTTGTTGCTTCGGTCACCTTACTAGACGAAGGAAAATAAACAGCTAAACTTTTTACACCCTCTACCCATCTATTTTCTAAATTAGAATGGGACCATTTTTTTTCTATTTTCCCAAAGGACTCAATAATATTCGTAACAGCTTGATTATTTGTCGAAGAAGCTACAATGAGTGGGGCTTTTTCTTTTTTTAAAGCCTTTTCTACATATAAATTTGCCACAAGTGTTTGTAAGAGTGTTGTCTTACCAGTACCAGGTGGACCATTCACTGCTAAGACTTCACCTTCTTCCATATTATTGAAATGAATGAGGCATTCTCTTTGAGAAGGGGAAAGTCCATACTCTCCTCCCATCTGACCAATATGTTTTTGTGATTCATCCACAGAATTTTTGATCAAAGGTTTTAATTGGCTAAACTCTTTCTTGATAAAGTTTAAATATAACTTGGAATGTTTATAATTACCTTTTATCAAATCATCATATAGCGCTAATATATTTCGAGTTGCATTTATAGTTTCGTCCTTGAAAATGTAAATGGTTTCTTCCAATTCAATATCATTTACTACTAAATCCAATAGAGTATGTCCAGTGATTTGCTCATACATACATTTACACAAATTAAAATAGGATTCCCAATCAGTACATTTTTTAAATTCGTGCGAGTAAGTACTCATATAATCATCGAAAGTTTCTAAATTGCCAACAGCTACAGTTTCATCTATTAAAGGAAATAAATATTCCCTTGGTATCCAAGGTGTCTTCACTTCTGGAGGTAATAGCTTTCCTTGTGTGTTTATCAAAGCAGGAATGAAAAAAATTCCAGCTAATTCCTCAGTGTTGTTTTGGATTTTTTCCTGACTTTTATAGATTGTTTTAATTGTCTTTGCAACAATTATTACTTCTTTAAAATCCTCCGAATGATTCTTATCTTTACTAAATAAATATTGAAACGTTATTTCTGGAATCACACCTAGTTTAAAATCTTGAAATGAAACAGTGTTATATGTACTTCTTTTAAAATCTATTGATAACTTCGCCGCTACACTATCTCTAAAATATTGGGTTATATGTAGATTCATAATTACATCCTTTCATTTTAATGGAATATTAAAGTTATAGAATACTAATAAATAACATAGTTGGCAAGTTAATGTTAGTGGGTGATTTAAGTTGTTTAACATCAAATGTTGGGGTAGGCACAAAGTGAAACTTCTACAAAAGTTCCAGCCACTGATCTGTTTGTTGCCATAAACACTGTAGAATCTTTGCTAGTTTTTTTCAGCAGGAACGGCAGGGCATTCACCGCCTTTCATAAAAAAACACGTAATCCCTAACATTTTGTAATTATGTTACAAAGATAGGGGTTACGTGTTTTACATTGCAATTATTCAGATAAAGAAATTTTCCGTCCTTTACCAAAAGGAATACATAATGGTGTGCCAAAAATAGGGTCAGTCGCCATTTGACAATCTAAATCAAAGACATGTTTTACTAACGTAGTCGTCATGATTTCTTCTGGCCTTCCTTCTTGAAAGACGCCGCGATCTCGAACGGTAATAATATGATCAGCGTACCGACAGGCCAAATTTATATCGTGTAGGACCATAACAATTGTGCGTTTTTGCTGTTGATTTAATTCAAATAGTAAATCTAAAACTTCTATTTGATGTGTTAGATCTAAGTAAGTAGTGGGTTCATCTAAAAGAATAATATCGGTATCCTGTGCAAGTGTCATCGCAATCCAGGCACGTTGACGTTGACCACCTGAAAGCTCATCGACCGGTTTATCCTGCAAATGATCAACGCCCGTTGCTTGTAAGGCGTTGATCACTACCTCTTCATCTTTCTCTGTCCATTGTTTGCGCCAGCTTTGATGAGGGTAACGACCTTGTTTAACAAGTTGTAATACGGTTAATCCCTCTGGTGCTACTGGTGATTGGGGAAGAATAGAAAGTTTTTTTGCTACTTGTTTAGTCGATAATTTAAAAATATCTTGTCCATCTAATAATACAGAGCCGTTTTTAGGCTTTAATAACCGAGCAATTGAGCGTAAAAGTGTAGATTTTCCACAACCGTTGGCGCCAATTAACACTGTAATTTCATTCATCGGAATAGATAAATTTAGATTTTCAATAATATTGGAATCACCGTAATTTAGTGTAAGTGATTGAGTTTCTAAAGTTATAGTCATAAAATTTGACTCCTTTATTTTCTAGGGTTTCTAAATAATAAATAGATGAAATAGGGGGCACCAATGGCGGCCGTAAACACACCCGCTGGTACTTCTAAAGGACTAAATGCAGTTCGTCCGATAATATCTGCAACCATTACTAGTAAAGCGCCAATTGCGGCAGATGTAGGGATTAACACACCGAATGACGGCCCTACGATGCGTCTTGCAATATG
>Ga0209676_1002877_pt1 | contig 11336 bp, 9 predicted proteins | sample AraplaCvi_mLB_r2_FD_184282 | JGI IMG/M metagenome (GOLD analysis project Ga0209676, IMG submission 184282) | Arabidopsis root microbial communities from North Carolina, USA - plate scrape MF_Cvi_mLB_r2 (SPAdes) (version 2) | ecosystem: Host-associated > Plants > Roots > Endosphere | place: USA...
ACAAAATGATTTTTATCCTACATTAATAGAAATGAATGAATCTGGTAGTGAATTTGAAATAAATAAAACAAATAATTTTCGTTTCAAATTGAGTGTACTAGGAAAACATAATATTAGTAATACTTTAGCAGCAATAGCAGTAGCTAGAAAATTCTCTTTAACTTGGGAAGAAATACAATTAGGTATGCAAAATCTAGAAATGACGAAAATGCGAATGGAGTTATTAAAAACTGAAAATGGGCTAACTATTATAAATGATGCTTATAACGCTAGTGTTACTTCAATGAAAGCGGCTCTTTTATTTGCTGCGGAATTAACTGGCTATAAAAGAAAGTTTGTAATCTTTGGCGATATGTTAGAGTTAGGTGATCAAGAAATTGCTTTTCACGAAGAAATTGGTGAAGAGGTTGTAAGGCTTCAATTTAATTATTTATACACTTATGGTTCATTAAGTAAGTTTGCAGCAGTTTCTGCATTTGAACAAATGGACTCTTCGAAAGTAAAAAGTTTTGATGACAAAAATAATTTAATTGATATATTAAAACAAGAAGTTAAACCGGGTGATCTTGTTTTAGTGAAAGCCTCAAGAGGAATGAAATTAGAAGAAGTCGTTAATGCATTATTAGAAACAAACAAGTAGGGAGAATTAGTAACAAAAGTATTGCTACTAATTATATTTTTAACGTGACAATTAATTGGAAGAATTGCTCAGGCGCAAAAAATAAATATGTGCTGGATTACTATGTTAAAAGTGAGGAAACATGGGAAAATTAAGGAAGTTGGACTATTGTTCTCCACACAATAAGGAATGAAAATCATACTGAAAAAATATAACTTCATTTGCTTTTTAGTTGGAATGTCCGTATAATGAGTAGATATTGTTTCCTTTTCATGATACTTCGGACATTGTTTTCCACTAAAAACGAACCTTCCAAATGTGAACAGTCACGAAACATATAATTTTTATAGATATAATTGAGATACAAAGGAGATTAACCAAATTGACAACATTTCAAGAATTAGGATTAAGTAGTAAAATCCTGTTTGCGATTGAAAAATTAGGCTTCGAGGAAGCTACTCCAATTCAAGCGCAGACTATTCCATTAGCAAAACAAGGCCACGATGTAATTGGTCAAGCGCAAACTGGTACTGGTAAAACAGCCGCTTTCGGTATTCCTTTACTAGAAAAAATTGATGTAGATAATAACCATGTTCAAGGACTTGTTATTGCACCTACACGTGAGTTAGCGATCCAAGTTGGCGAAGAATTACACAAAATTGGTCAGAACAAAGGCGTTAAAATCTTACCGATCTACGGTGGACAAGATATTAACCGTCAAATGCGTTCATTAAAGAAATTCCCACATATCATTGTAGGAACTCCAGGTCGTATTCAAGACCATATTAACCGTCGTACGATTCGTCTTAACAACGTAAATACTGTTGTTTTAGATGAAGCAGATGAAATGCTAAACATGGGATTCATTGAAGATATTGAAGCGATCTTAAAAGAAGTTCCTGAAAATAAACAAACGCTTCTATTCTCAGCTACAATGCCTGACCCAATTCGTCGCATTGCAGAAACTTTTATGACAAATCCTCAAATCGTAAAAGTTCAAGCTAAAGAAGTTACAATGCCAAACATTGAACAACATTTTATTGAAGTTCAAGAAAAGAAAAAATTTGACGTGCTTACACGTTTATTAGATATTCAAACACCAGAATTAGCAATTATTTTTGGTCGTACAAAACGTCGTGTTGATGAATTATCAGAAGCGTTAAACCTACGTGGTTATGCAGCGGAAGGTATTCACGGTGATTTATCACAAGCAAAACGTGAGCAAGTACTTCGTAAATTTAAAGCTGGTTCAATTGATGTATTAGTTGCAACTGATGTAGCAGCTCGTGGATTAGACATTTCTGGTGTAACACACGTTTATAACTTTGATATTCCTCAAGATCCTGAAAGCTATGTTCACCGTATTGGACGTACAGGTCGTGCTGGAAAATCAGGTATTGCGATGCTATTTATTACGCCTCGTGAGTTTAACCAATTAAAAAATATTGAACGTACTACTAAACGTCGTATGGAACGTATGACTGCACCTACATTGGATGAAGCAATTGAAAGTCAACAACGTATTATTGCTGAAAAATTAACTTCAACAATGGAAAGTGATAACTTAGCATTCTACAAACGTATTGCTGAAGAATTACTTGAAGAGCATGATTCTGTAAGTGTTGTAGCAGCAGCGTTAAAAATGTTAACTAAAGAACCAAATGAAACACCAATCAGATTAACTGATGAGCCACCAATGGTAAAACGTGACCGCGGTGGACGTGGTGGCAGTGGCGGTGGCGGTGGATACCGTCGTGGCGAAAACAAACGTAGTGGCGGAGACAATCGTCGTGGTGGTGGAGACCGCCGTGGAGATGGTCGCCGTGGCGACAGAGACGGAAACCGTGGTGGAAACTTCCGTAACAAACGTAGTGAAGGTTCAGCTTCAGGTTCTCGCGATAATAATCGTGGCGGACAACGTAGACATCAAGATAGCAGTAAATAATATTAAAATGAAGGTACATGGTTTAATCCATGTACCTTTTTGTTTTGAAAATAAACTGTGTGATTTTACGCATTTTCCATAAACTAAGGAAAAATGTAAGAAAGTTGGATTTATATGCTTGTAAGACTTGGTTATGTTGCAATGAGTATGAATTTACAAAATGCATCTCCATCAAAGACGATGACATTTGCACAGTTTTTAAAACAAAAAGATAAAGCAGCAGCGATTAGAAAATTAGAACTTATTTCAAAGGCAAATATTAATAATTGTTTACGACTGCTTAAACACAATAAAGCACATAATATATCTTTTTTTCGATTAAGTAGTAAGCTAATTCCTCTAGCTAATCATGAAGAGTTGAAGGCTTGGAATTTTATGAAGCCTTTAAAAGAGGAGCTAAATCAGCTTGGGGAATTTGCTTTAAGAAACAATATGAGAATTGATTTTCATCCTGACCATTTCGTTATTTTAAATTCGGTTGATGAAGAACTGTTAAAGACATCAATTAAAACATTAAAAATGCATTACCAACTTTTAAAGGCAATGAAAATAAATACTGAGCACCGTTGTGTATTACATGTTGGTGGAGGGTATGATGACAAAGAGAAGTCGTTAGAACAGTTGGTGGAAAATTTTGGTTCAGTCCCTTCGCTAATCCAAAAGATGCTAATGTTCGAAAATGATGATACAACGTTTACGTTTGATGAAACATTATTTGCATGTGAAAAACTCGGCGTTCCGATTGTTTTTGATTATCACCATCACTTGGTGAATCACGTAAACGAACAGTGGACTGAAAATTGGGAGCGAGCAGTCAATACGTGGACAGTTTCTGAGCTACCAATGAAGATGCATATATCAAGTCCAAGGGACGATAAAGACATAAGAGCACACGCAGATTATGTAGACCCTTCTATGTTTCTTACTTTTTTAAATGAAATTTATGGCTCTGTTAAGCAAATTGATTGTATGATTGAAGCGAAACAAAAAGATAATGCGCTTTTTAAACTGATGGAGGATCTAAAAAGTCATCCTTCTGTTGAAGTTGTAAATGATTCTAGTTTTAATTTTAAACCGTAGTAAGTGAAAGTAAGGGTGAGGAAATGATTGTAGGTATAGGATTGGACTTAGTAGAGATTGAAAGGATGAAAGAAATTATTGGATCGCAACCACGTTTTGCAAACAGGATTTTAACTGAAGCTGAATATGAAATTTATAAAAATCTCTCTGAGCGTAGAAAATTAGAGTTTTTATCAGGGAGATTCGCGGCTAAGGAAGCTTGTTCGAAGGCATTCGGTACAGGGATTGGAAAAGAACTTGGATTTCATGATATAGAAATACTAAATGATGAAAAAGGGAAACCGGTTCTATCAGTTGATTTACCTTTTATTCCTTTCTTATCTATTACTCACACTGAGCATTATGCCGCTGCGCAAGTTGTTTTACAGCAGTTATAGACAATAGTATTGAACAGTTACGAGTTTAGTGACTGTTTTTTATTTTGCAAATTTTTTTAGTTTAGCTTGTCATGCTAGTCTGCATATTTTAGAGCTTGACCTCATATAGTTCTATGAGGATAGGAGAAGCAAGGTTGCAACGTGCATGAATAAATCTAGGTTAAACTTCTTAGCTACTCGCGCACATTTATTCTATTGCCTTTGCATGAGATTCTCTTTTTACAATATAAGAGGAACAAAGGAGCTGGGGAGATGAAGAAAAAGCTTGTAGCGATGCTTTTGGCCTTTACGTTGGTTTTATCAATGGCTGCATGTGGTAAGAAATCGAGGGAAGATGTTGTAGGTTCATTAAGTAATAAGATGGAAAAAATGAGTGGTTATCAGGCGGACGCTACGTTAACAATTAATAATGGGAATGATCCGCAAAAATATGAAGTAGTCATTTGGCACAAAAAACCTTCATATTACCGAGTACAATTAAAAAATGCTAAAAGCGACCAAAATCAAATCATTTTACGAAACAAAGAGGGCGTATTTGTCTTAACACCAGCACTAAATAAAAGTTACCGTTTCCAAAGTGATTGGCCATCAAACAGCAGCCAACCGTATTTACCGGAATCATTAGTAAATGATCTAGTACAAGATAAAGATGCTACTTTCAAATCAACTAAAAAAGGTTATGTATTCGAAACGAAAACGAACTATACAAATAAACAATTACTTCCTACACAAGAAATTACGTTTAATAAAAAAGGTTTAACACCAGAGTCAGTTAAGTTATTAGATTCTGATAAAAATGTTGTGTTAGATGTTCAATTTGATAAAGTGAAATACAATCCAAAGTTTGATAAAGATGCATTTGATGTGAAGAAAAACATGACAAGCGCACGTTTAAGTGTACCAACGTCTACTAATAATGATTCTAACTTATTAGTAACGCAATACCCTAATAAATTAATGGACGGTGTAACTTTAGAAGACCAACAAGAGGTTAAGACTGAAAGTGGTGTTCAAGTTATTCTTTCATATAAAGGTAATAAATCATTTACTTTAATTGAAGAAAAATCTCGTATTTCAGAAACTGGTACAGTCATGGAAATCAGTGGTGAACCAGTTGACTTAGGATATACTGTCGGTGCACTTTCAGACAAAATGATTTCATGGTCGCATGGAGGAACAGACTTTACAATTGTATCTAGTAACTTAACGCAAAGTGAATTAATTGAGGTTGCTCAATCAGTAGGTCAAACAGGAACAAAATAATCATATTTACAAACTTGAGAAAAGGCGTGATTGAAGTACTATCACGCCTTTTTATATTTGAAATAGACTATTTGTATAAGGTTAAAGGTTGACATTTCTTGTATTTAAGCAAATAATTTTACACATATATAAAAAGAGCAAGGGTAAAACGATAAGGAAGTGTAAATTATGTCAGAAACGCCATTTTATCGCGACACATGGGTTGAAGTGAATTTAGATGCGATTGAAGAGAACGTTAAAAATATTGTATCGCTTTACCCTAATCATCAAGAAATATATGTAGCTTTAAAAGCTAATGCATATGGACATGGTTATATAGAAGTAGCAAAACAAGCGTTGAAGTCAGGTGCAACGCGTTTATTAGTTGCATTTATTGATGAAGGAATTTTTCTTCGTAAAGCTGGAATAGATGCTCCAATTTTAGTATTAGGAGCAACTAGAGCACAGGATATAAATATAGCAATCAAACATAATTTGACTTTAACAGCATATAATGTTGATTGGCTAGAGGATATCACAAATTATCTTTCAGATTCTGATGAAGTAACGATTCATATTAAGTTTGATACTGGAATGGGAAGATTAGGGCTAAAAACAAAAGCTGAATGGGAAAAAGCTTCAATTTTATTAAAAAAATCATCGATCAATCTTGAAGGGTTGTTTACGCATTTTGCGACAGCGGATGAACTAGATCGAACATATTTTCAACAACAATTAGATAGATTTTATGAAACAATTGAATGGGTTAAGGACAGCGGTTTTTCACCTTCTTTAATTCACTGTGCAAATAGTGCAGCAGCAGTATTAGAAACGGGCTTATTTAATACAGTGCGTGTTGGAATCATCATGTATGGCCTAACACCATCTTTGGAAATGAAAACAAAAATTCCGTTTAGCTTAAAGCCTGCATTATCATTTTACACAAAAGTTTCTCATATAAAGCAGTTGCCAGCAAATAGTGGAGTAAGCTATGGAGCAACTTATAAAACATCTGATGTAGAATGGGTTGCTACGCTTCCAGTAGGATATGCAGATGGTTGGTTAAGAGATATGCAAGGTTTTTCTGTACTAATAGATGGTGAAAAAGCAGAAATAGTAGGTCGAGTTTGCATGGATCAATGTATGATAAAGCTATCAAAACATTATCCAGTAGGGACTAAAGTGACGTTGATTGGGGAAAGTAATGGTGAAAATGTGAGTGCGGAAGATGTTGCATCTCATATGAATACGATTAATTATGAGGTCACTTGTCTGATCAATAATAGAGTTCCAAGAGTATACAAAAAAGATGGGAAAATAAGGTCCATTAGTAATTATCTAGTATCAGATGAATTTGATAATTGATGTATTAAAGTATGAAACACGCTTATTTGGTTAAGATAAACGAAGATATGTGTCTTTCCAATCTTTGAAATTAATGGTATGATGTAATATAGGGAGATATATGGGTAATAGTTGATTCTGGAGGTGCTGAAACTTGTCCGAACTAAATGCGACAACTGAAATCACAGTACGTTTACCAAAACACGTAGTAAGCGAACTAGATGGATTAGTAAAGCAAGAAAACGGTAATCGAAATGAATATATTTATCAAGCGACTAAGATGTTTTTGAAGGATCGTAAAAGACGCCAAAGTCGTGAACAAATGCGACGCGGATACATGGAAATGGCTAAAATCAACTTATTAATATCTTCTGAGTCATTTTATGCTGAGTCTGAAGCGGATTCGAAAGTGGAGCGCTTAGTTAGCGGGGGGTAATCACTTGATAGTAAAACGTGGCGACGTATATTTTGCAGACCTTTCCCCTGTAGTTGGCTCTGAACAAGGTGGAGTTCGTCCGGTTCTCATAATACAGAATGATATCGGTAACCGTTTTAGTCCTACCGTTATAGTCGCTGCGATTACAGCACAAATCCAAAAGGCAAAACTTCCAACTCATGTTGAAATTGATGCTAAGAAATACGGATTTGAACGTGATTCGGTTATCTTACTAGAACAAATTCGAACGATTGACAAACAGCGGTTAACTGATAAAATTACTCATCTTGATGATGAAATGATGGATCAGGTTGACGAAGCGCTGCAAATCAGTTTGGGACTTGTTGATTTTTAAAAGTTGCTTAATGCAGCTTTTCCTACATATTTTTTAATAATGATTAAAAATTGCTTTGTAACCCTTTCTATTTGGAAGGGTTATTTAAGTACGTAAAAATAGTTAGATATCGGAGGTCGTAATCATGTCACAGCAATTAGTTAAAAAAATTGCATCTGAACTAAATATTTCACCGCAACAAGTGTCTACTGTTATTGAATTAAAAGAAGAAGGGAATACAATCCCTTTTATTGCGCGATACCGAAAAGAAAAAACAGGTTCATTAGATGAAGTGCAAATTCATTCAATCCTTGAAAAATATGAATATGCAGTGAACCTACAATCAAGAAAAGAAGAAGTCATCCGTTTAATCCAAGAAAAAGGAAAACTAACTGAAGAATTACAAAAAAGTATTCAAATCGCTTCTAAATTACAAGAAGTAGAGGATTTATATAGACCATATAAAGAAAAAAGAAAAACGAGAGCTACAGTAGCTAAGGATAAAGGTCTTGAACCAATGGCTGAATGGTTGTTTCAGCAACCAAAAGAGGGCTCATTATCCGATGGAGCTTTAAAATATATAAATGAAGAATTAGAAGTACATACAGTTGATGATGTAATCCAAGGTGCAAAAGACATTATTGCAGAATGGATTGCAGATGATGCGAACTTTCGAAAATGGATCAGAGAATCTACTTTTAGAAAAGGTTTAATAGAAGCTAGTGTCAAAGATGCGGATAAAGATGAGAAAAAAGTGTATGAAATGTATTATGAATATTCAGAGCCTATCTCAAAAATTGTACCCCATCGAATTCTTGCGATGAACCGTGGTGAAAAGGAAGATATATTGAAAATCTCAGTTCAATCACAATATGAAGATATCATTTCTTTTCTAGGGCGAAATGTGATAAAAAAAGAAACTTTTGTTCGCTCAATTTTAATGGAGGTTGTAGAAGACGCATATAAACGTTTAATTCAACCATCTATTGAAAGAGAAATACGTAAGGAACTATCTGAAAAGGCTGATTCTCAAGCAATTACCATTTTCTCAGAAAATTTACGTTCATTACTATTACAACCACCTTTAAAAGGAAAGGTTGTGCTCGGAGTTGACCCGGCATTTAGAACAGGTTGTAAGCTAGCAGTAGTTGATGAGACTGGTAAGGTTCTAAAAATAGATGTCATTTACCCACATCCTTTTAAAGGTGAAAAGGTTGAAATTCAACAGAAGAAAAAGGAACAAGCTGTTGCAAAGATAAAAGATATTCTTCTACAATTCAAGATTGAAATGGTTGCAATCGGAAACGGAACAGCATCAAGAGAAACTGAACTATTTGTATCTGAGATTTTAAAGGAAACAAACAAAGACATTTACTACGTAATTGTTAATGAAGCAGGTGCAAGTGTTTATTCTGCTTCAGAATTAGCACGAGAAGAGTTTCCTAATCTGCAAGTAGAGGAACGTAGTGCGGTTTCGATTGCAAGGCGTTTACAAGATCCTCTTGCAGAATTAGTGAAAATTGATCCGAAATCTGTTGGGGTTGGATTATATCAGCATGATGTTTCTCAGAAAAGTTTAAACGAGTCATTAACGTTTGTTGTTGAAACTTCTGTAAACCAAGTAGGGGTAAATGTTAATACCGCTTCGGTTTCACTACTTCAATATGTATCGGGTTTATCAAAAACTGTTGCAAAAAACATCGTAAACTATCGTGATGAAAAAGGTAAGATTGCAAACAGAAAAGAATTGAAAACAATACCTCGCCTTGGTGCGAAAACATATGAACAATGTATAGGGTTTTTGCGTGTGCTTGAAGGTGACGAGCCGTTAGATCGTACTGGTATTCACCCTGAAAGCTATGGACAGGTTAAAAAATTATTGAAGCAATTAAATATGTCTTCAAGTCAACTTGGCTCAAATGAATTAAAAGATAAAATAAAATGTTTAAATATAGAAGAAACTTCAAGCCAACTAGATATTGGTGAAATTACGTTAAAAGATATATTAAATTCCTTAATGCAGCCAGAAAGAGATTTACGTGATGAATTAGCAGCACCATTATTACGACAAGATGTACTTAATATAGAAGATTTGAAAATTGGCATGCAGTTAGAAGGTACTGTTAGAAATGTCGTTGATTTTGGAGCATTCGTAGATATCGGTTTAAAAAATGATGGTCTTGTTCATATATCACGAATGAGTAGTAAATTTATCAAACATCCATTAGATGTAGTATCCGTTGGACAAGTTGTAAAAGTCTGGATTGCTGAAGTAGATCAAAAAAAGCAAAGAGTAGGCTTGTCAATGCTTCCGATTGATTCAAAAGAAACAGTCAAAGCTTAATTTTTTGATAGTAAAACCAGCATTGATTTAATAATTTTATTTGATAGCGGTTTTTTTCATAAAAAGCTTTTTGCATTTGGGTTTTCAGCCAACTTGGCATAACCATATGAAAAACCTCCAGCTTAAAAATCTTCGCCCATCTTTTAATTGGAGATGGGCGACATATTAAATGAGTGAGGGGTAACCTTCTAATACCTTTATAAAAAGGATAACGAAATTGTTCATTTAAACATAAATTTTACGCCATTGTAGAGAGATTTACTAAGAGCAACTCATTTAGTATAAATTTTACGATTATGATCTTTGAAATTCTCATTTGTAAGTTTAATGTATGCAGATACCTAGAAAAATGTGAGTTGTATATTAGTTAATACAGAAAGAAATAAGGAATATAGAATCAGTTAAGGGAAGATATGAGGATGGAAAACGAAATACTACAAAAATTAGTTGAAGAATTATCATTGCAATATTTTAACCGTCCATTTTTACATCAAGCTACTTTTAATGCTAGATTACGAACTACAGGTGGACGGTATTTATTAAAAACAAGCAATGTTGAATTAAATAAATTGTATTTCCAAGAACATGGAATTGAAGAATTAAAGGGCATTATCTTACATGAATTATGCCATTATCATCTACACATAATGAAAAAAGGCTATAAGCATGAGGATAAGGATTTTAAAGATTTATTAAAACAGGTTGGTGCACCAAGGTACTGCAAACCTTTAACGACAACAACTAAAAAGAGGATTGTACCATATAAGTATCGTTACATTTGTACAAAATGTGGGCAAACGTATTTACGAAAGAGAAAAGTGGACTTGAAACGGTTTGTTTGTGGAATATGCAAAAGTACATTAAAACAGTTATAAATAGTATTGACAGGCTATATATTGATAGTTTATATTATTACTTGTCACCACTTACCAGAAAGTGTTGATGAATAATTTATATTATTCCGCAGTAGCTCAGTGGTAGAGCACTCGGCTGTTAACCGAGTGGTCGTAGGTTCGAATCCTACCTGCGGAGCCATTATTTTAGAGAAGTACCCAAGTGGCTCAAGGGGCGCCCCTGCTAAGGGTGTAGATCGTTAACGCGGTGCGAGGGTTCGAATCCCTTCTTCTCTGCCATACATACGGCCCGTTGGTCAAGCGGTTAAGACACCGCCCTTTCACGGCGGTAACACGGGTTCGAATCCCGTACGGGTCACCATTTTTATATTACGGAGGATTAGCTCAGCTGGGAGAGCACCTGCCTTACAAGCAGGGGGTCGGCGGTTCGAGCCCGTCATCCTCCACCATTTAATTTTATACGGTCCCGTGGTGTAGCGGTTAACATGCCTGCCTGTCACGCAGGAGATCGCCGGTTCGATCCCGGTCGGGACCGCCATTATTTACTACATAATGTAGTATTTTTTCTTTTTTTGGAGATAATATTTTAGGTATCTAATTTATTGTCATTTAGGTGTTGGATTGTGATTATCTTTAGGAGATATTCGAGAGGTAAGACCAATACAACATAGAAAAAGATTAAAATACATATTATGTGGAATAGTGATTTTGATTTTTAGTGTGATCTAATGTCGGATTGTCTTTATCTTGAGGAGTTAATT
>Ga0209676_1002879_pt1 | contig 11326 bp, 6 predicted proteins | sample AraplaCvi_mLB_r2_FD_184282 | JGI IMG/M metagenome (GOLD analysis project Ga0209676, IMG submission 184282) | Arabidopsis root microbial communities from North Carolina, USA - plate scrape MF_Cvi_mLB_r2 (SPAdes) (version 2) | ecosystem: Host-associated > Plants > Roots > Endosphere | place: USA...
CTCCTCGCGCTGGCGGGAGGAGCTGGCTTGGCTATTGCTGCGGTCGGAGCCTTCGCCCTGGCGCCTCTCGTCGCCCGCTTTGATACGCAAGGCGCTCGGGAAGGCAGGTTTGAGAACTGGCCTATCGTTGCCGAAGCCGCCGACGCCCATCTGCCCGTCGGCGCCGGCCTGGGTTCTTTTGATACGGTATTCCGTTCGGTCGAGCCTCTGGATCGGCTGGACTTCACCTACTTCAACCAAGCCCACAACGACTACTTGGAGCTATGGCTTGAAACGGGTTGGTTGGGAGCGGCGCTACTGGCGGCCTTCCTCATCTGGTTCGGCAGGCGTGCCTGGTCGGCATGGCGCGCAAGGGCTGGCCGGGCCTACGATCTGCAGCGAGCGGCCACCATAGGCATCGCCGCGATACTTCTGCACTCCGCCGGCGACTATCCGCTGCGGACCGTGACACTCGCCACGATCCTCGCCCTGTGCTGCGGCCTGCTGGAACTGGCTCAACGTGGTGACGCCGAACGTTCACCCGCTCGGACCCGACGCCGCGTCTACACCTGATCTGACCGCCTGTGTATTTGGGGCGACGGCGTCGGTGCGGCTGTGCCCGCCGTCCGAGCCACGTCCCCATCTCAGTGCCAGGCGCCCTCGACCCAACTGAGTGGCCCGCGGTCGCGACAGCTGTGCGCGTCACGACCGCGGTGACCTGGGTTAGATCAGCCACTCATCGACAAGGTGCAGATGAAGATCGGCGTTGCCACGTGCGTCATGATTGAAAACTCTGCCGGACACGCCCTCTTCCGTCGGAAGAAGCCAATCGCCGAAGGTTCCGCCCGCATCACCGGCAGGCAGGACCAGCGGCTGGTCGTCAAAAGCTTTCACTCCGCCTTCCAGGCCTGGCAGCACCTGGGGCTCGCCCAGATGCGTCCACTGGTCACTGTCTGACGGCAGGGCCGGCAGAACAAAGGCATCGTCATCCATCGGGTCAAACTTCTCGGTCCCGGCCGGCAGCATCGGCTGGGTGAGCGGCGTTTCGACATCTTGAGGTGCGGACTGCGGCGCGCTGAATCCGCCCGGGCCGCCGAGCGCCACATACAGGCCTGCGTCGTTCACACCGATCAGATCGGCGTAGCCGTCTCCGTTAAAGTCGCCGATACCACGCGGGTTTTCATTCGCGCTTGCGAACCCTCCGGAGGTTTCGGAGCGAGCGAAGAAGCGAACGTCAGCCGTTGACGAACTGAACGTCCCGTCGGCATTCGCGTAAGCGATGTAGACGCGTTCATCGCCGAACCCGATGAGATCGGCGCGCCCATCGCCATTCACGTCCGCTGCGGTGCGCGGATAGATCCCATTGCTGATCCAGCCTCCGCCGACGACACTCGCGCCGAACTGAGAGCTCGCCCAGAAGGCCGACCCGAACGAGCCGTTGCCGGTCGCCAACGACACAAGGACGCCGTCGTCGCCGAAGCCGACGATGTCCGCCATGCCGTCTCCGTTCACATCCGCCATTATCCGGGGGAACCGGTTGGTTTCGGTCCATCCGCCCGCGCTCACATCGGCGCCAAAGCTTCGCGAGACCAGCTGGGCATCCGCGAAGTGACCGCCACCCGTCGCCAGGGCGACCACGACCCCATCTCCGCGGAACCCAACCAGATCGTCGAGGCCATCACCGTTGACGTCCGCCGCCATGCGTGGGGTTGTCAGTTGCGTGCCCCAGCCTGCTCCCGGGATGCCTTGGCCGTATTCGTTCAGGACCGTCATGGGAGCCAGGAACCCCCCGGCTCCATTCGCCAGAGCGACCTGAACCCACTCGTCGCCGAAGCCGATCACGTCCGCGTGGCCATCGCCGTTGACGTCAGCAAATGTCCGCGGGAACAGCTCGTTAGAGGTCCACCCGCCCGCTGAAGGATCGTAGCCATAGGTGTTGAGGACATAGGTCTGGGCGCCGAACCCACCCACCCCATTGGCCAGGGCGACATACAGACCGGCGGCCCCAAAGCCCGCGACGTCGGTCATGCCGTCGCCGTTCATGTCCGCGAAGAGTCGGGGATAGGCATCTTGGGACGTCCAGCCTCCGGCGGACGTTGAAGTGCCGAAACCAGAATACGTCAGGTTGACAGTGCCGAAGATCAACGACGGCGAACCGACCAACTCTCCGTCCAGGCTCCGGTAGAGGCCGTCCGAGAACTGAAGCTGTTCCACGTTCGTAAGCGTATCGACACCGTCGGCGCCCGTCACGGTCGTGATGCCGTTTACGGTCGAAACGGCATAGGCGGCGCGATTGCCGTTGAACACCGCCGTATCCAGACCATCGCCGCCGTCAATCGTGTCATTGCCGGTGCCGCCCTGGATGGTGTCATTCCCACCGGCGCCATTGATGACATCGAAGCCGAAGGTGCCCTGCAGGTTATCTGCCCCCGCCGTACCGTTCACCGTCGTGGTGATCGGAGCGCCGGAGATGTCAAAATAGCCGTTGGCGAACTGCAGACGTTCCACGTTGACGAGAGTGTCAGTGCCACTCGGCCCCGTGATCGTCGTCACGCCACCCGTCGTCTGCAGGCTGTAGGCGTCGCGGTTGCCGTCAAACACAGCCGTATCGAAGCCCTGGCCGCCGTCGATGGCGTCATTGCCCTGCCCACCGGTAATGACATCGTCGCCGTCGCCGGCGTTGATCGTGTCGTTGCCTGCCGCGCCGTTGATCGTATCGGCGCCGCCAGCGGCATTGATCTGGTCGTTGAAGGCCGTGCCGGTCAGCGTCTCGGCGTTGGCCGTGCCGGTGAACAGCTGGCCGCCGCCGGCGCCGACGATCAGCGTGCCGTCGGAGAAGCGCAGATACTCGACGTTGGTTAGGGTGTCCGTGCCGTCCGGGCCGGTGACCGTGGTCGTGCCGGCGTTGGTGACGACGGTCGACTGGGCCATCGTGCCGCTGAAGACAGCCGTGTCGACGCCGTCGCCGCCGTTGATCGTGTCATTGCCGGCAAGGCCGCTGATGGTGTCGTCGCCGCCCAGGCCGTTGATCGTGTCGGCGTTGGCCGTCCCGGTCAGGGTGTCGGCGTTCGCGGAGCCGTCGATGACGCTGGTCTGGATCGGATTGCCGGCGATGTCGAACAGGCCGTTCGAGAATTGCAGCCGCTCGACGTTGGTGACGGTGTCCGTGCCGTCCGGCCCCGTGATGGTGGTCACGCCCCCGGAGGTGGTGATCGAGTAGGCCGAGCGCAGGCCGAAATAGACGGCCGTGTCGGTGCCGTCGCCACCGTTCAGGGTGTCGTTCTCGGCGCCGCCGGTCAGGGTGTCGTTATCCGCGCCGCCGTTCAGCGTGTCCTTGCCGGAGCCGCCCGTCAGGATGTCCGCGCCGGCATCGCCGTTAAGAGTCGAACCCGACTGGGTGATCGGCTGAACCGTCTGCCCCGGCAGGGAGACGTGCATGGTGTAGGTTTCGCCCGAGGCCGGAGCGCCCGAGTTGAACACGCCACCGGGGCTGTTGGACACCCACTCCGCCACCTGGATGTAATAGGTGCCGGGGGAGACGAAGTTGTAGCTCAGGCGGGAATCGGTCGAATCGCCGCTCGGGCCGCCTTCCGGATCGCCGTTGCCGTCGTCGTTGCTGGCCAGTTCGAAGCCGTCCGCGTCGAACAGGCGCAGGGTCGTATCGAAGGTCGCGCCGTCGATGTCGATGATGACCGCCGTGTTACTGGCGGTGACGGTGAAGGCGTAATACTCGACGCCGCCGTGGGTCGTCGCCACCACCGTGGAGTGGGGCGTGGTCGTCGCGTTCACGACGCCCGGCTTCGCCATCAGGTCGAAGGTGCCGGTCAGGGACACCGCGGTCGCGCGCGTGCCGTTGGCGGTGCCCGCCCCCTTCAGAACGTCAGGCGCGCCGCCCGACTCGCCGGGCGCGCCGGCGAACAGCTGGTCGTCGCCGCCACCGCCGCTCAGGGTATCAACCCCGCCACCGCCGCGGATGACGTTATTGGCGGCGTCCCCGGTGATGGTGTCCGCGTAGATGGTGCCGGTGATGTTTTCGATGCTGTTCAGGATATCGGCGCCGCCGCCGCCGCCGGACAGACCTTGCATCAGATCCGCGGTGATGCCGCTGGCCGCGCCCGAATAGTCGGCGGTATCGATGCCCGCGCCGCCGTTCAGGGTGTCGTTGCCCAGGCCGCCGACGAGGATGTCGTTGCCGTCACCGCCGTTCAGGACGTCGATGCCCGAACCGCCGTCCAGATAGTCGTCGCCGTTCAGGCCGTTGATGGTGTCGTTGCCGCCTAGACCGCCCAGGGTGTCGCCCAGCGCCGAACCGGTGATGGTCTCGTTGGTGATGTCGCCGCCCACGAACAGGCCGCCCGTCGGCGCCGCCGCGATGGTCTGGTCAGAGAACTGCAGGAACTCGACGTTGGTGATGGTGACCGACGCCTGCCCGGTGGCCGACACGGTTCCGACCTGGCCGTTCCAGGTGATCGTGTAGTCGGCGCGCGCGCCGGAGAAGACCACCGTGTCGGAGCCCAGACCGCCGTCGATCACGTCGGCGCCGCCGCCGCCCCGGATGATGTTGGCGCCCGAGTTGCCGCGGATGGTGTCGGCGCCCGTGCCGCCGATCACGTTCTCAATGACCGCGCCGATGGCGATCGACACGTTGCCGATCAGGCCGCCCACGTTCGAGAACGCGCCCTGACGCAGGTCGATGACCTGGGCCTGGGTGTAGCCCGAGAAGTCAAAGGTATCGGTGCCGCCCGCGTCCCAGACGCAGAAAATCAGAGGGCTTGAAGACCCCGTCGCCGAGAACCACGGCTGGCCGGCGTTGGAGTTGAAGCCGTAGGTGTTGTTGCCGGTGCGGGTGGTGGTGTTGACGCCGTACAGCCGCTGGGCCGCGGCGATATCGTCCATCAGCGGCGCGGAGGCGTAGCGGCCGCCGAAGTCAGCGCCCGTCTTGCTCTCGCTGAAGTAGCTCATCACCGTGTACTGGCGCGAATCCTCGAAATAGGTCGCGTGGTTCTCGTAGGTGATGTTCTGGCCGGCGCTGGCGTTGTAGTCCGCCGGGTGGCTCAGGCCGATGGCGTGGCCGATCTCGTGCAGCAGGGTCTGGGTGCCGTAGTTATAAAGGCTCGGCGCCGCGTTGTAGGACAGGGTGCTATTCACCCACACGTCGCCCTGAAGCTGGCTGGCCCCAGTGGCGCCCGGCATGCCGCCCGGCAGATAGGCGAAGGCCGCGGCGCCGGCCTGGCCGGACGAGTAGTTGCCCAGCAGGATGGTGGCGTTGTTCGAATACTGGCTGCCCGGGTCGGTCACCCGCGTGAACGTGATGTTGGCCACGTCGGACCAGGCCGCGAAGGACTGAATGGCGGCGTTGATCTGCGCGACGCTGAACTGGCTGAAGCCGTCCGTGTCGCTCGGCATGTTCGCGGCCGACAGGCGGAAGGCGTAGGTGACGGTCGCGGCCTGGCCCAGGCCGGTCGACCAGCTGGTGTTGCTGCGGGTGATCTGGGTGCCGGCGTCGCCCGGCGACAGCGAGGGCTTGCCGTTCGAGCCGTAGCCGCCCCGGTCGTCGCTGTTCAGGATCGCGTCCATCGAGCCGCCGCCGTTGCCGTCGGACGTCGCGCCGTGGAAGCGCGCGCAGCAGGCGCAGACCTGATAGCTGGCGATCGCGCCGAAGGACGAGGCCTCTCCGCCGCCACCCTCGTTCACCACCACGCCGCCGTTGTCAGCGCCGTTCAGCGGATTGGTGAAATCAAAACCCTCGGCGAAACGGCCCGCCTGGCTCGCGCCGACACGGTTGCTGAAGCTATCGAACATTCTGGGACCCACCCGACCAGGACATGTAAAGCGGGCACCGTAGCGCCGCTCGCGGAAACAACAAGCGTGAGCATGCCGCTGTTACTCAACTGATGGTGACCCGGGTACGGAGCCGTACAGGGAACAGGTCGAGACGTGCGCGAAACCGTCAGATTTCGACAGGAACGACCCGAACGATTCCGTCAGCGCTGACCGCCTGGATCACGGCACGGCGCGTTCCCGCCAGGCGCACCGCGCTCAGCATGCCGGAATCATAGGCCCGGGTGTCCAGGCCGATCCGGCGATGATCCAGGTGTACCGCATCCGCCGGCGTATGGCCGTGGACGACGACCTTCTCGAACGCGTCTTCGCTGTCCAGGAAGCTGCGCCTGACCCACATCAGGTCATGCGCGCTCTGCTCGGCCAGGGTCTTGCCGGGACGGGCCCCGGCGTGGGCGAAGAAATAGTCCCCGACCGTGATGCTCAGTTCGAGATCTTTCAGGAATGCCCGCTCGGCCGCCGAAAGTCGGTGATCCAGGTCCAGCGACAGCGCGCGCCATCCCTCGACCCGGTGCTTCATGTCCGGCTCCCGCAGCCCGTACGACCGCAGGGTCGCGCCGCCGCCGTACTGGCACCATTCGACGCCGAACGCCGGGTCGTCGAGGAAGGTCAGCATCGCCTCCTCGTGGTTCCCCTTCAGAAACCGCCACTCGACCCCGTTGTCAGCGGGCAGGCCAGCCAGATAGCGCACCACCTCTGCCGAGGCCGGGCCGCGGTCGATGTAGTCGCCCAGGAAGACCACCATCGTCCGGTCGGGCGCGGACGCCGCCGCGTCGGCGATGATCGCCTCGACCAGCGGCTCGAGAAGGTCCAGCCGGCCGTGGATGTCGCCGATGGCCCAGACGACCTGCCCCTCGGGCGCCGCAGGCGTCCGGGGCGCGGCGACCGGGGCCGCGACGGGCTTCTTCTTCTGGAACAGGCGGGAGATCATGGCGTCGATATCGTCAGCGCTTGCCCGATCATTGTGGCCGGGTTTGGTCCACGGTCAGGACGGTGGCCGCTCACTAACCCCCGAAAACCGAACCAAAATCGGCGTTGGCCTGTGCATAGTCAGGCGGTCGCCCGATGTCCATCCAGTAGCCCTCGGCCCGCTGCAGCCGCACCTTCAGCCCCTTGCGGATCATCTCGGCCAGCAGGGCGGGCATGTCGTAGAAGGTGTCGGTCGGCACCAGCTCCAGCGCCTCGGGCGACAGCACATAGGCGCCGGCGCTGATGGTGAAGCTCTGGGTCGGCTTCTCATCGATCCGCACCACCGCCGCGCCGTCGGCGTTCACGACGCCGAACGGCACCTGCATCTGGTAGTCGCGCACCACCACCGTCGCTTGGGCGTCCGATTGCAGGTGGGAGTCCAGCACATGGCTGTAGTCCGCCTGGGCCAGCACGTCGCCGTTGGTCACGACGATGGCCTCCGACGGTTTGGGCAGCAGGCTCAGGGCGCCGCAGGTGCCCAACGGCTTGCTCTCGCGCAGATAGCGGATGTTCAGCCCGGCGGCGGATCCGTCGCCGAAATGCGCCTCGATCTGCTCGGCGCGGTAGTTCACCGCCAGCCAGAAATTCCGGAATCCCTGCCCCGACAGGTTGGAGACGATGGTGTCCAGAATCGGCCGCGAGCCGACCTTCAGCATCGGCTTGGGCGTCTCGCGCGTCAGCTCGGCCAGCCGCTCCCCCTTGCCCCCGGCCATGATGACCACGGGGTTGGAGCGGACCGGGATGTCCAGGAAGTCCGCCGTCGTGGCCAGACCGATCACGCGGCGCTCGGCGTCCAGAATGGGCAGCTGTCTCAGGCTGTGGGCGCGCAGGGTGGCCAGCATGGTGGCGCGATCCTGCCCCGCCTCGGCGCAGACCGGCGTGCGGTTCACCGCCGACGCGGCCACGTCCTCCAGCCCCGCGCCCTTGATCAGGGCCCGGCGCAGGTCGCCGTCCGAAAGGGCGCCGATCAGCGTCCGGTCGCCGTCCACCACCAGGGCGATGCCCGCGCCGGTCGCGTCGATCGACTGCAGGGCGTCGCGGAACGTCGCCTCCGGACTGATCAGGGCCTTTTCCCACTGGCGCATCAGGTCGTCCCCCGTCCGCCCGGAACCGGCGGCTCGATCGCATCGTCCGGCGCATAGTCACGCTGCGCCGCCGTTCCGATCAACCGCCATTCGACCATGGGCGAAAGACCATCCGCCGGACGCTTGGCGGTCAGGGCGTCCGGCGTCAGGATTTCGCCCTTCCGGATCGGACGCGCGGCGACCAGGGCGCGGCGGGCGATGGCCAGATTGCCGAGCTCGGCCGGCGCCGGCGCCTTCTCCGGTCGGCCCAGCGCCACCTCGACATCGCGGATCGCCCGCACCATGGCGGCCAGTTCGTCAGGCTCCAGTGAGGCGGGATGGTCCGGGCCGGGACGGCTGCGGCTGAGGGTGAAATGTTTCTCGATCACACAGGCCCCGCGCGCCACGGCGGCGACGGCGACCGTCTGCCCCAGGCTGTGATCCGAATAGCCGACCTTCAGGCCGAACGCGTCGGCCAGTGTGGTCATGGCCCTCAGGTTGATGGCCTCCAGCGGCGCCGGGTATTCGGTCGTGCAGTGCAGCAGGGTCACCTTGTCCCGCAGCGCCGCCTGCCCCTCGGCGAAGGCCTGCTCCAGATCCTCCGGCCCGGTCGGATCGCCCTCTCGCGTCAGACCGAAGGCGATGACCGTCAGGGCCTCGCGCACCTCGGCCAGCGTCGCCATCCCGGTCGAGACGATCAGCGGCGGCCCCACCCGCGCGGCGGCCAGCAGCATCGCGCCCCAGGTCAGGTCGCCGGACGGAATCTTGATCGCCGGCATGTCCAGCCCGGCCAGGAAGTCCAGACTGCCCCTGTCGAAGGCCGTCGACATGAACCGCACGCCCGCCTTCTCGCAGCGGTCGGCCAGCACCCGATGGTCGTCCCGGCTCAGCGCCAGCTTGCGCACCATCTCCAGCTGGGTTCCGCCCTCCCCCGTGTTGGTCGCCTGATAGGCCGCCTTCATGGCGCGGGCGGTCAGCACGGCCTCGGGCTCGAAGGTCTGGAACTTGACCACATCCGCCCCGGCCTCGGCCGCGACATCGATCATCCGGCAGGCGTCGCCCAGCGAACCGTCGTGGTTCACCCCCGCCTCGGCGATGATCAGAACCGGATCAGGCATGGGAGATATCACCGTCGAAGAAGCGTTTGCGCAGCAGCGCGTCGCGCGGCGGGGCGGCGCGCAGGGCCTCCACGATCCGCGCCGAACTGCGCCCATCGCCATAGGGGTTGTCGTAGCCGGGAACGTCTCCGGCCAAGGCGCGGGTCAGGGCGGCCCGGATCGCCGTCGGGTCGCCGTCCGCGTGCAGCACCGACGGTCCCGCCATCCGCCCGGCCTGCCGCAGACCGATATCGACCGTCGGCGTGCTCACCGACGGGGCCTCCGTCAGACCGCTGGAAGAATTCCCGACCACCGCGTCGCATGCCGCCAACAGGGGCAGATAGGCCGGGCCCAGCGCCGCATGCAGGCTGGCGTTCCCGTGCGCCGCCGCGAACGCTTCCAGCGCCGCATGGATCGCCGCGGCGCCCGGATCGCTGTTGGCCCCGGTGATCCACAGCGTGACGTCCGGCAGGTCGGCCAGCACCGCCAGTAAGGCCTCCAGTTCCCCCTGCCCCCGATCCGGCAGGGCCGTCACGGGATGGAAGGTCACCAGCAGATTGCGCGCGCCCAGCGGCCGCCCCAGCAGGGCCTCCAGCGCCTCGCGCGCCATCGGCGGCGTCCGCGTCAGGCCATCCAGCCCCGGATTGCCGACCAGATGCACCCGCTCCGGCGTCTCGCCCATCCGCACCACCCGGTCGCGGGCCTCGGGATGAGTGACCAGATGCAGGTGGGACAGTTTGGTGATGGCGTGGCGCAGGCCTTCGTCGATCGCGCCTTCGGTGACGTCCCCGCCGCCGATATGCGCCACCGGCGTCCGGGTCAGCATGGCCGCCTGCACCAGGGCGAGGGTCTCGAACCGGTCGCCCAGCACCATCAGCATGTCGGGCTTCAGCCGTTCCAGCGCCTCCACCGCTCCGGTCAGAGCCAGGGCGGTCGAGCGGGCCAGCGCCTCGGGTCCATCGCCGGTCAGGTCCATCGGCACGCGGGCGTCGATGGCGAACCCGTCCGCCTCGATCCGCCGGACCGTCTCGCCGAAGCGGGGCTCCAGATGGGTCCCGGTCACCAGCAGCTGCAGCTCCAGATCGTCGGCGGCGGCGATATCGCGCATGGGCCAGTACAGCAGGCCGTAGTCGGCCCGCCCGCTGGTCGCCACGCAGATCCGCCGTTTCCCCAACCGCTCCTCCATGGGACGGAGCTCTAGACCCCGCGCCTTAGCAACCTGCTACCATGCGCCGGACGGGAGGATCGCATGCGAATCGGATTGTGCGGAACGGGCGGCTTCGCGCGGGAAGTCGCGCCCCTCGCCCTGGCCCAGGGCGCGGACGGCGTCGCCTTCGTCGCGCTGGAGCCGGAGGAGGCGCAGGTCAACGGCCTGCCCGTCATCGCCCAGGCGGACCTGCCGGACGACATGGCCCTGTCCATCCCCATCGCCGACGCCGCCCTCCGGCGCCGCATCGACGCCGACCTGCGCGCCGCGGGCCGTCGCTTCGTCTCCGTCATCGCCCCGACCTGCGTTTTCCGTGGGCCGTCGGAAATCGGCGAGGGCGCCATCCTGTGCGACCACGTCGTCATCACCGCCAACGCCGTCATCGGCCGGCATTTCCACGCCAACCTGTTCAGCTACATCGCCCACGACTGCGTCATCGGCGACTTCGTCACCCTGGCCCCCCGCGCCTCGGTCAACGGCAATGTGGTCATCGAGGACGACGTCTATGTCGGGACCGGCGCGGTCCTGAAGCAGGGAACCCCGGACAAGCCGCTCCGCATCGGCAAGGGGGCTGTCATCGGCATGGGCGCCGTGGTGACGAAGGATGTGCCTCCCGGCGCCGTCGTCGTCGGCAACCCGGCCCGCCCACTCCAGCGTAATTCTGGAACCTGATGCCAATCAGGGTCTAGTCCGCCAGCGCCGCGCTGCTGGGCAGGTTGATCACCCGGTCCTCCAGCCCCTCGGCCACGGACAGGCCGTCGCGCGGACAATCGGCGTACATCGGCAGGTGATGCATCAGCGTCCAGAGCGGCCGCGCCTGGTAGCTGGCGTCGTTCAGCGTCTCCAGCAGCCGGTCGCGCATCGCCCGGTCCGGCCGGTCCAGGATCAGGGCGTTCAGCCAGTGGTTCACCGACGCCCCATCACGCGCCCTCATCAGGCGCGCCCCCTCCAGCCCCTCGAACGCCCGGACATAGCGCTCGGCCAGCGCGGCCTTGCGCGCCATCATGTCGGGCAGCCGCTCCAACTGGGCGCAGCCCAGGGCCGCGTTCAGGTTCGGCATGCGGTAGTTCCAGCCGATCTCGTCATGATCGAAGGCCCAGCGGTGCCGGACCTTGGCCGTCGTGGTCAGGTGCTTGGCCCGCTTCGCCAGCGCCGGGTCGTCGGTCAGT
>Ga0209676_1002885_pt1 | contig 11302 bp, 8 predicted proteins | sample AraplaCvi_mLB_r2_FD_184282 | JGI IMG/M metagenome (GOLD analysis project Ga0209676, IMG submission 184282) | Arabidopsis root microbial communities from North Carolina, USA - plate scrape MF_Cvi_mLB_r2 (SPAdes) (version 2) | ecosystem: Host-associated > Plants > Roots > Endosphere | place: USA...
ACCTGCGCATCAACCTGGAACGCCTGAAGGAACGCTACGGCGTGGAAGTGACCTCGCGTCCGCCGCGCATCGCGTATCGCGAAACCGTCAGTGGCATGGCCGAAGGCCACCATCGCCACAAGAAGCAGACCGGCGGCGCGGGCCAGTTCGGCGAAGTGTTTCTGCGCATCGAGCCGTTGCCGCGCGGCGGCGGGTTCGAGTTCGTCGATGAGGTCAAGGGCGGCACGATTCCCGGCCAGTTCATGCCCGCCGTCGAGAAAGGCGTGCGGCAGGTGTTGAGCAGCGGCGCGCTGGCGGGTTATCCGATCCAGGACGTGCGCGTGATCGTGTACGACGGCAAGCACCATCCGGTGGACAGCAAGGAAGTCGCGTTCGTCGCCGCGGGCAAGAAGGCCTTCCTCGATGCGATCGGCAAGGCGCGTCCGCAGGTGCTCGAACCCATCGTCGAGCTGGAGGTCAACGCGCCCGAGCAGCACATGGGCGATGTCAGCGGCGGGCTGGCGAGCAAGCGCGCGCGCATCAGCGGCACCGACAGCGTGCGCGGCAACGAGATCGTCGTGAAGGCACAGGTCCCGCTGTCCGAGCTCGAGGGCTATGCGGCCGAACTGAAGTCCGTGACCGCGGGCCGCGGGCGGTATTCGCTGGATTTCAGCCATTACGAACCGGTGCCGTCGAACGTGCAGCAGAAGCTGGTCGAGGCCTACAAGCCCCGGCACGAAGAGGATTGAAGTGCGAGCCCCCACCGTGGCGCTGAGCTAGCCGACGGCGCATCAACTTACATTGGTGCGCCTTCAGAGGTCCGGTGACGCGCGTCTAGGATTCGCGGGGTTCAAGCCAAACCCCAGTGGCGATGAAGTGGTCCATGGCGCGTTGATTGGCCTGCACCTGCGCCTGTGACTCAACTGGCAGCAGCGGTTGACGCGACGGCTTCGGCGGTGCGACTGCGCCAGATCGGGGACGGATCGAGTCGAGGATGGCGTCCCAGAGAGCCATTGCTTCGTAGTCGGTAAGGGAGGCGTCGTAATCGAGTGAGGGGCGGCTCTCGCCGAACGACTTGTAGCGTCTGGCGAACGTGGGCAAGGCCCACTCGCCGATGAAGTCGCCAGGACCATCGGCGCTCCGCTTGCTCCCCTCTACGCGCTCTGGAAAGTTCCCGCCCAACGTAAGGGTCGCCGACAGGCTGGGGCGCATGAAGCCTGGATCGGATCGGTAGGTTTCGGCTCTGAAGCGCAGCTTGCGCGGATCGGCCTTTCTTTCCACCCACAGCCATTCGTCCCCGTCCATGCCTGCGAAACGCCTCTTACCCTTACGCAACGTTTCGGCACCCATCACCTTGTCCATTGCAGCTGCACTCATGCCGAACAAGGCCGAATTGTTTTCGACACGCTCGAACAGTCGTTCATTGTCATCCGGCGTGATGGCGCTGTAGTAGAGCTCCAACGTCATATCCGGCCGTTTTGGGTCATAAAAACTCAGCGTTGCCGCTTCGTGCGTATGACCATCGTCCATCACCACCGGACCGAGTATGAAGCCGGTGCGGGTCGATTCGGGGTTGGTGACCTTAAGGCAGCTCTGCGCCAATGTTTTCAGGCGCGCCTCAACCTTTTCTGGCGGTTCAGGGTTTTCGACCCCCGTCACGCCTTCAAAGGACTGGGCTCGAAAAAGTATATAGACGCCGTCCACCCACAGATGCAGCTCAAGCCCTTTCGGCCCTGTCATCGAACTGTTGGCGTAGTACCGCATCAAAACCGCGAATCGGCTAGATCCATTCACTAGGCTTATAGGCTCCTCGTCAGAGCGCAGGAGCATGGGCGTATGCGTGATGTCGTGCTGCTCCGACTTAAGCCGCTGGACCCGTTGCACAAGCGCCTGCTCGAACCGCTCCCGGCTGATCGCGTCATCAATGAGCGTCACCTCAACCGTATCCATGTCCACGCCACTTCCGTAGTAGAACTCCACGTCGGTACTCACACTCCGCCACCCTGCCGGAAGATCGATCAGATATCGGCCAAGGCCGTACGGGCGCATGCTCGTCTTCATCTCGTTCACCACCTTCCTTTCCTGTTCGCTGGGGTTGTAGGCACATCCTGCGAACGGGATGCACAAGAGTAGTGCGGCGATACGAAAGCGTCGCAACGATGAGATGAAGATTGATGGATCCAGATCGAAGGCCATGCGACTAGCCTTCCGAGGGAGGAGGGTTAAGCCATACACCTGTCGCGATGAAATGGTCCATGGCCTGCTGGTTCGCTTGGATCTGAGCGCTGGGCTCCACTGGCAGCAGCGGTTGACGCGGCGGCTTCGACGGTGCGACTGCGCCAGGTCGGGGACGGATTGAGTCGAGGATGGCGTCCCATAGAGCCATTGCTTCGTAGTCGGTAAGCGAGGCGTCGTAGTCGCGCGAGGAATACTCGCCTCTTTCGGACACCGATTTCTCTCCAAAAGGCAACGTCCATTCGCCGATGAAATCGTCGGGACCGTCAAGGCTCCACTTGCCCGCTTCGTCGCGTTGCGCAACCAGACCACCCATCGTGAGGTCCACGGTGAGGCTTGGCCGCATTAAGCCCGGATCGGGACGGTACGTTTTCGCAGTGAAGGTCAATTTACGGGGGGCGGCCTTCCTTTCGACCCATAGCCATTCATCACCGTCCATGCCTGCGAAAGGCCTCTTGCCCTTACGTAGCGTTTCGGCACCCATCACCTTGTCCATTGCAGCTGCACTCATGCCGAACAAGGCCGAATTGTTTTCGACACGCTCGAAGAGCCGTTCCTTGTCATCCGGCGTGATGGCGCTGTAATAGACCTCCAAGTCCATGTCCGGCCGCTTGGGATCATAGAAGCTCAGCGTCGCCGCTTCGTGCGTGTGTCCATCGTCCATGACCACCGGACCAAGGATGAAGCCGGAGCGGGACGATTCGGGCCTGGTGACTTTGGCGACGCTACGGGCCAAGGTCCTCAGACGCTCCTCGACCTTCTCCAGTGGCTCTGGGTTGTCGATGCCCTCAATGCCTTCGTACGACGTCGCTCGCAACAACACATAGATCCCGTCCACCCATAAGTGAAGCTCATGACCTTTTGACTCCTTCATCGTGTAGCTGTCGTAGTACCGCATGAGGACCGCGAACCGACTAGACCCATTCACTTCGCTCATCGGCTCCTCAGCAGAGCGCAGGAGCATGGGCGTGTGTGTTTCCCAATTCTGCTGGGACTTGAGCCGCTCGACCCGCTGTACGAGCGCCCGCTCGAACTCCTCCCGGCTGATATCGTCGTCAATAAGCAGTACCTCAACGGTGTGCATGTCAACACCACTGCCGTAGTAGAACTTCACGTCGGTGCTGACACTCCGCCACCCGGACGGAAGATCGATCAGGTATCGGCCCAACCCGTATGGATGCATGTTCGTCTTCATCTCGCTCACGACCTTCATTTCCTGTTCGCTGGGGGTGTAGGCACAGCCCGCGAACGGGATACACATGAGCAGTGCAGCGATACGAAAGCGTCGGAACGATGAGATGAAGATTGATGGATCTCGAGCGAAGGCCATGCGACTAGCCTCGCGAAGAACGAGGGTCAAGCCATATACCTGTCGCGATGAAATGGTCCATGGCTTGCTGGTTCGCTTGGATCTGTGCGCTGGACTCAGCCGGCGGCAGCGGTTGACGCGGCGGCTTCGGCGGTGCGACAGCCCCGGGTCGGGGACGAATGGAGTCGAGGATGGCGTCCCAGAGAGCCATTGCTTCGTAGTCGGTCAGGGAGGCATCCATGTCGCGCGAGGGACGCTGCTCCCGTATTTTGGATTCCTGCCCGAATGGCAACGTCCACTCACCGATGAAGTCGCCGGGACCATCCGGGCTCGCCTTCCCGTTCTCGCCGCGCTCTGGGAAGTGCCCGCCCAGCGTAAGGCGCGGTTCCAAACTGGGCCGCATGAAGGCCGGATCGGAACGGTAGGTTTCCGCACGGAAATTCAGTTTGCGCGGGCCGGCCTTCTTTTCAACCACGAGCCACTCCTCGCCTTCCATTGTGGCGAAGGAACGCTTGTCCTTGCGCAATGTGTCCACTCCCATCGCCGTCGCCAATGCGTCCCCGTTCATCCCTAGCAATCGGGCATCTCCATCCATGCGATCAAACAGCCGCTCTTCGGCATCGGGCGTGATGGCGCTGTAGTAGACCTTCAGCCTTATGTCTGCCCGCTTCGGATCATAGAAACTCAGCGTCGCCGCTTCGTGCGTGTGACCATCGTCCATCACCACCGGACCGAGGATGAAGCCTGAGCGGGTCGATTCGGGGTTGCGGACTTTCGCGACGCTCTTCGCCAGGGTTCTCAGGCGATCCTCGACCTTCTCTGGTGGCTCAGCATCGTCAAGTTCGTCCATGCCCTGGTTGGATGTCGCACGTAACAGCACATATGCTCCGTCCACCCAAAGATGCAACTCGTGGCCTTTGGGGCCTGTCATCAAGCCATTGTCGTAATACCGCATCAGCACCGCGAAGCGCCCCGCATCATCTGCTTCGCCGAGTGACTCTTCTGCGGAGCGCAACAGCATTGGGGAGTGTGTTTTTCGATGCTGAACGGACTTCAGGCGCTCGACCCGTTGTGCCAACGCGTGCGTGCACTGCTCCCGGCTGATCGCGTCATCAATGAGCGTCACCTCGACGGTGTGCATGTCAACACCACTGCCGTAATAGAACTTCACGTCCGTGCTGACGCTCCGCCACCCTGACGGAAGATTCACCAGATATCGGCCCAACCCGTACGGGCGCATATTCGTCTTCATCTCGCTCACTACCTTCGTTTCCTGTTCGCTGGGAGTGTAGGCACAGCCGACCAAAGGCAGACACAGCAGCAGCGCACTAAGCCAATGCTTCATGTCGACCTCCGCGCCTGTGCGGCGATCTTCACCAGTGCGTACAGCGTTACCTGCCGGGCCCCCTCGTCCTTGAACGCAGGTTCATGCTTAAACCCCTCAAGCCGGAATTGCTGCCGAATGCAACCTTGCCGGTCGCGGCGCAGGGGCGCGCTACCGGAACTTCCCGGCACGGTGCCGTCACCTGCACCATCCTGCATCAGGCAGTGAAGTTCCCAGTAACTGGTCTGCGTGTCCTTCCCGAATGTGCGCGGCTGACGTTGGCCGCCGACATGCAACGGCGTACGCCCCTCATCGCGCACATCGGGGAAGCCCAATCGGCTCGCCGCGATGGCGTCGGGCCGCGGTCGCCCGTCCGGCGCGGTACCGGGACGCATCTGCCAAGTCACACGTTCGAAACTGTGCTGTTCAGCATCGTCCCCATAAAACACATAAGTGTTCGGGTGATAACTATCGTGAAGGTCCACGTGGAAGTCGCGAGCCAGCAGAATGTTTCTTTTGTAATCTTCCCAGCCGATCGGCTGGCCATCCTTGGGCGCCAACCACTCTTCACGTACCAAGCCCCACCAACGGTCCCGGCGCAGATAGATATCTCGGTAGGGATCCGTTCCCGGATACGCCACCAGGCGCCCTTGCTCATCGCAGATGCGCAGCCAAGCCTCGCTTTTGCGATGCGGGACATAGTCAGGCGTGGGAAGCAATTGCAACGCACCCGGTGCCTGCGCAAACACGGCCGTCACACCGGGGCCATCCTTTCCGATCACCAGTGCCGCCTTGAGGTCTTCATCCCACATACCCACCTTGCAGCGCCGATACGCAACGGCCGCTCCGCTCGCGGGCATCACGCCGTGTACGATTCCGGCAATCCGGTCTCTCATGCCGGGCAATAGGTGGCATGCACGCGCCACCAAACCGCCCATCGAGTGGGTGACCAGCGCCACCTGATCGCAGCGGTACTGCTTGCACAGCGTTTCGACTAAGTTGGCCAGCCGCGTCGCCGCTTTGCTGTTGTCGTCCAGCCAGTTGTAGCCGCAGGCATGCACCGGCATTTTGAAGCGGGCGCGGGCCAGCAACTCGTCCGAAGTCACAGACTCGACTTCTCCGCGCTCGGCGCCCAATGGCAAACCGGGCATGTGTATCTGCTTGCCGTGCTTGAGCTTTGTAACGGGTAAGCGTTTCCGTGTTGTGCCTGCAAGCTCAGGTCATCGCGGTGCGCGATCTGCGTGATGCCGCCCTCGTAGGCGAAGTGGCCGATCCCCTTGCCTGCGGTGACATGCACTCGTGCGCCGGCCGTAACGGCGGTATCGCGCTGGGCGACGCTTTCCACGTTCTCGCCCGCTCCAAGCAAGACACTCCTGGGAGTGGCGGCCGCAATGCCTTCAGGCGCGCTCAGGGCGATGATCGGCTTGCCGCCACTGTCGTTGCGGCGATCGTTGGCGCCAGCGCCGAGGCGCTCGATCGATAGGACAAGTTCTTCGCGCGCGTCGTGCTCCATCGCTGGTGCCTGATGCTGCGCGGCGGTGTCCAGTAATGAAGTAGTCAGTCGCGCAAGCGTCCGCACGCACTCGAGCAACTCGCGCTGGTCCAGTTGGCCGCCTACCGCATTTGCCCTCTCGTAAGCGCTCAGCAACAAACCCCTGGCGGCGCGCAAGGCGCCCGACTCGTCGGTACGCAGTTCGAACCCTTCGCCGCGCGGCTGCCCTCGTCCTTGCTGATCGCGCGGATGAGTGATGAACCCCATGCTGAGCTGCGTTGCCGCGTGCGTGCTGCGTAGCTGGGCCTTCAGTTCACCGGAGGTGTCGTCGATCAGCAGTTCGTTATAGCCGTTGCCCTTATGCTCGTCGCTCTTGATCGTGCTGACAGCCTTGTGTGCCGGAAGCGGATACGGCGGACGGTTGAGCGCCGAGTATGCGCATCCCGTTACGACCGGCTGGTCTACGTCGCCGTCGACAAAGCTGACCAGCACCTCGTGCCCTGCGCGCGGCGTGAACATGGCGCCATAGCCCGCACCGGCCCATCCTTGAGCGACACGCACCCAGCATGAACTGCGCTCACGTGGACCTTCCCGATCCCATGGAAACCAGATCCTGATGCGGTCGTGCTCGTCCGTGTGGATGACCTCTCCTGGCGGCCCCACCACGTCCGCGATCTGCGGGCCGTCGACGGTCGGGCGCGGCAACGGCGTGGGCTTCCAGTCGAAGTCGCCGGGAACTGCGGTAGCGCGATACGTGTATCGCGTGCCTTGTTCGGCATCGCTTCCGTCCTCCTCCTGGGATGGGGCGTGTTCGCCAACGTGATGCATTGACACGACGCGCCAGTAACGGTTGAAGGCTTCCGTCGGATGCTCTCGAAGCAGGAAACTCAGGCCAGGCCACAAGCGCGCGTCATCGCCCTCGATCTCGGCGCGGGTGGCTTCGTTGCGCAGGCCAGATAGACGGCTGGAAGTGAACGGCTTACCGGCGGCGTCGAACTTGTATCGCCCAGGGAAACCGTAGTGTTCGTAATCCCCGACGGCATCGCCGGCCTGGCTGCGATGCTCCAGTGTGTACTGCGGATTCTTGAATGTTCGATCACGCTGGGTCACGCGCGTGGGCGCCCGTTGTCTGCGCACCGCGAAGTGCCACACCCGGGGCTCGATGGCATCGCCGCCCGGGGCGGGCACGTACAGGACGGTTTCATCGCCTCCCTGAACGAGACAAGGCCCGTCCGCCACAGCATCGATGAAGGTCAATTTTGTGCCGTTGACTGCATCGAAGTAATAGGTGATGCCCTCTTCCGCCGCGATGCGTGAAGCAAAGTGCAAGTCCGATTCGTTGAACTGGACGCAGAACTCACGCACCTCGTGCGCTCTGGTTAGTTTGATCGCAGCATCGATGCTGCGCTCCTTGAAGCGCTCGCGCAGAATCTGCGGGATGGCGACCTGCTGATGGATGCGACTGTCCTGCCATAGACCCAATCGAGCCAGGGGAGGCTCGACGATCGCCTTGTAGCGTGTCCGCCGAAAACCCGATGCGGTCTGTTCGAAAGCAGAGATGACGCCGTGGACCGTGCGGACCGACTCCCCGTCCCGTTCGATGACGAACACACACCCCCTGTCCAGCAGTGCATCCAACTCGATGTTGGGATCGGCGCTACTTAGGTGTAGTTCCAGCCGGAATGGCTGCGAAATTGCCTCTGTCAATTCGAACCGGACGACGTCAAACGTCACCCCTTCGATGCCTTCAAATGTGAAGCGCAAACCCGAATGCCATGCCATACGTCAGTCCGTCGCGAATGGACCGCTGAGGATTCCGGCCGCCACGACTGCTGTACACGCGAACTTTTCCCCGCCGGAACGATGCGGGCTTCACGCGGGCCTGTTCATGCTGACGGCGCCCCCGAGGAGACGCCCCATGCGATCGACACGACGCACGCTGCCGACCGTCCTGATGGTCGCCTTCGGCATGAGCCTGGCGATGTTCGCGAGCCTGCCGGCGTGGGCGCAGACGGCACGCAGTGCGAGCCGCGCGATCCCTGCCTTCCCGCGTCCCTCCGGCTTTCCCGATCCCGCACTGCGCGTGATCTACTCGCGCGCCGACGAGGCGCCGCCGATGATGGTGCGCGTCGGCGAGAACCGTTTCGAACCGCTGTATCGCCGCACGCCAGACGGCGGCTACGCGCCCGCGCGCGCGGCGGGGTATCGCATCGCCACCAGTTCGTGTCCGTCGATTCGCGCGGCCGGCGATTACCGCGCCCGCATGATCGACCTGGCGACCGCCGAGTGGGCGTACTTCGGCATGCCCATCCTCGACATGGCGGTGGAGCCGGCGGCGATCGTGCCGCGCGTGCCGCAGCCCTCGGGCGTGGTCGAGATCATCTCGCCCGATCGTAACGCCTCCATCGGGGATCGCGTGCTGCGCCAGGCGCCACGCTTGGGGCTGATGGAGGACGACGAAGCGGTGGCCGGCGCCATCGCCGGCTACTGGGCCGCGACCGGCAACGAGGAAGCGATGCGCGTGCAGAGCATCGTCAACTACGGCTGGCACGAGGCCGGCTGGGCGATGCCGTGGTCGGCGGCGTTCATTTCGTGGCTGGCGTGCGAGGCCGGCCTGTCGACCGAGCAGTTCCGCCGCAGCGGCGGCCACATCGACTACGTGCGCGCCGCGGTGCGCGCGCGGGACGGGCAGGATCCGAGCCATGCGTTCGTCGCCTACGACCTCACCGAGGCGACGCCGGACGCCGGCGACCTGCTGTGCACCTCGCGCGGGGACAGTTCGTTCGCGTCCATCGCCGACGTCCGTACCGGCAACAGCCCGTCGAACGCGCTGCACTGCGACCTGGTGGTGAAGACCGACGTCAAGAACAACCGGCTCTACGCCATCGGCGGGAACGTCAACCATTCGGTGACGCTCTCGGTAGTCGCCACCGACACGAAGGGGCGACCGCTCACCGACGCTGACGTCATCGGCGCGCACCGCTGGTTCGCGGTGCTCAAGCCCCGCGCGGGCGGCAAGGTCGCACACGACCTCGACGGCACGCCGACGGTGCAGATGCTCTACCGCGATTACGCGCGCTACGCGGGCGCGCGTCGCGGGCAGCCGCCGGTCCCGGTGCAGGCGCGCGGCGCGCGCGCGAAGCCTGCGGATGCGGCATCGCCCTGACGGCGCACGCGTCGCGACAAACCGTTGCGCCGCGCGCATCCCCGCCTGCGACCAGACGCGCGTACCCTGAGCGCCCCACTGACGTCCGCGCGCCGCCATGCACCTGTTCGACACGACGACCCTGCTCGCCTATCTCGCCGCGGCCCTCGTGCTGGTGCTGCTGCCCGGGCCCGGCACGGCGTGGATCCTCGCGCAGAGTTTCGCGGGCGGGACGAAGCGCGGAATCCAGGCGGGACTCGGCCTGGAAACCGCGACGCTGCTGCACGCGCTCGCCGCGGGTCTCGGCCTGTCGGCGCTGCTGGCAACGTCGGCGATGGCGTTCGAATTCGTGAAGTACCTTGGCGCGGCCTATCTGGTGTGGCTGGGGATCAAGGCTTGGCGCAGCGGCGACGCCGACACCGCACCCACCGATGCCGATGCGCCGAAACCGCGCGCCTCCGGACGCAGTGTTTATCTGCGCTCGGTCGTGACCGGCGTGCTCAATCCGAAGGTGGCGCTGTTTTTCCTCGCCTTCCTGCCGCAGTTCGTGCATCCCGAACGCGGCTGGGTGTGGCTGCAGTTCTTCGTACTGGGCGCGCTGCTGGCCGTGATCGGTTTCTGCAACGACCTCTTCCTGAGCTTCGCCGCGGGCCGTTTCGGCCGACGCCTTGCCGGCGGTGCCGGCCGCTGGACGCAGCGCGCAACCGGCACGCTCTTCATCGGCCTCGGCCTGCGCCTGGCGATGCAGCAACGCGGCTGATCGACCGTCGCGACGTCCGCTCGTCGGGCCATCACCCCGCGTGGACGGCGGGACGCTAGCATCGCCGCACGCCGCCGATCGAGTGGTGTTGTTCATGCGGCGCGGGTATCGTCCGGGCATCCCCGTGGAGCTTGAGATGGACCCGCGCCGCACTCTCCGATTTCCTCTCGCCGTCCTCTTCGCCCTCGCCGTCGCGCTGCTGTCCGCCTGCTCGACGGTCGGCGCGCTGCTCGGCGACGACGTGCGATTCACGCCGATGCAACTGCAGCATTCGCTGGATCGCAATTTCCCGAAGCATTACGACAAGCTCGGCGGCCTGGTCTCGCTCACGCTGATGAATCCGCGCCTGTCGATCCCCCAGGACGGCAACCGCCTTAGGTTGGATTTCGATGTCGGCCTCGGCGCATTGGGCAGCGACAGCAGCAAGGCCTCGGGCCGGTTCGCGCTGACCAGCGCGCTGCGTTTCGATCCATCCACGCGCGGCTTGCACCTGCAGGACCCGCGCATCGAGAACGTCGACGTGCCGGCGCTCGGTGGCGCGATGAACGCCAGCGCGCGCGCCATGCTCAATTCGTGGCTGGCCGAGTACGCGCGCGAGGAACCCGTCTACCGGCTCGACAACAGCCTGCTCGACCGCCTGGGTTCACGCCGCATCGGCACCACCGCCATCGAGAATGGCAACGTCGTCGTCCACCTGGATTGATGCAATGACGCAGTTCCGCTTCACCGTTCTCCTCGCCTGCGCGGTCGCCCTGTCGGCGTGCGGCGGCGACAAGTCGCGCGCGCCCGGCGCGTCCGGCGACGACACCGAAGCGCTGCCCGCCCCGGCCGGCGCGCGCGGCAGCGTGACCGGCATGCCCGACGAGCCCGGTCCCGGCGTGGTCGGACCGCCGAAGCCCGAGGAGACCGTGGCGCTCGATGCCGAGGGCAACCCCGTGTTGCCGGCAGAAGACCCGCTCGCCGCGACGACGGCGCCGGTCGATCCGAACGCGCCGCCGACCGACATCGCGACGAACGAGCCCACCGTGGACGACGCGGTCGCCGTCATCCGCGACTAC
>Ga0209676_1002888_pt1 | contig 11283 bp, 6 predicted proteins | sample AraplaCvi_mLB_r2_FD_184282 | JGI IMG/M metagenome (GOLD analysis project Ga0209676, IMG submission 184282) | Arabidopsis root microbial communities from North Carolina, USA - plate scrape MF_Cvi_mLB_r2 (SPAdes) (version 2) | ecosystem: Host-associated > Plants > Roots > Endosphere | place: USA...
GGATGACGGGCGAGCGTTTGAGGCACTTCGCTATTCTCCCCCTTTTGCGGCATATATACGAAGTGGCTCTTATTTTGGTTCCGGTTGGCGGCGGTCAATCGCGCTCGATGCTGCCGAAGAGTGCCGCAGCCCGGTCCACGGCGCGATCGGCTTCGTCGATGTGGAGATAATTGGCGTTGAAGGCCGCTATGCCCGCCAGTTCGGTGAAGTCGGGAATGAACAGGCGAAGATTGCGCAGTTCAACGGAGCACCGCCGCCGCAATTCCTGGACCGTGCGGTTGACATGAACCTGTGTGAGCCCCGTCGCCTCGGCGAGCTGCCATTGGGTGAGCAGGAAATCGCATTCGCCCCCACCCGACGCCGGTACCCCGTGCTGCCGGGCGAATATTTCGCACAGCAACTGCGCGACGCGTTCGATTGCATTGCGCTGGCCGATATTGATCGTCCATTCGCGCTGGGTCGCCGCGGTGACGATCTCACCCCAGCATAAGAGCTGGGCGAGGTTCGGGCATTGGCGGAGCAGCGAGCCCGCCTCCTGCCGACCAATTTCGGCGACGGTCAGCCGCCGCACGGCCGCGAGCGAATGGTCGGTACGCGCGACAGTAAACAGGTCGAGATCGCATGGCTGGCCGGGTAAAACGAGCGCCAGGATCTGGCGCCTTCCATCGGGTAGCTGCTTGTATTTTTGCGCCCACCCCGAAAGCACGATGCGCAGCGTCTCCGGACGCTCACCCTCGCGCGCAATATCCCGTCCCTTCGCGTAATCGCGCGCGTTGCGCGCAAGACTGGCCTCCCAGATCACCCGCTCGGCGGGGCTGAGTAGTCGATTGAGAATGCGCCCGAATGTAACGCTGCTAGCCCCCGTCATCGGCGCGTGATGTGCGGTAAGCGGCGCGCTCACATTCACACAGGTTAAGTTTGCGGCGGAAGCAGATGTTTTTGACTGGAAGGCTCTTTTAAGGCGTGGAGCACCGCCGCCCTCGACTTCCGATCGATGGACGTCCGAGTGCCACCGCCTGGCGGGCACCCGTCGCGCGCGCTCGGCGAATGATTCGCCGTCCGCCGGTTGACTTAGCCTCGAAGCCCTAGGGGATCGGCTTGAAAGGGTCGCCGCGATTGCCACGGCCGTGATTATGTCAGGCAAGCGCGTAACGAACGGCAGAAATGAGCCCCGCAACGAACGCACCGGCGACAACGGCCGATAGCAGCGAGTAATTGGCAGCTTCTGCGCGAACTTTCCAATTGGGTTCATGGTTCATCGGGTCGGCATGACAGGGAGGGATTTTGTACGAAAACAAGAAGGCCGCGCAGTGGAACGCGGCCTTCCGGCATTTTCATGCAGCCCCCTCGGCGCCTCCCGGTCGCAGGAACCACCGAAGTTGACGAAATAATATCCGATATGGACTGATCGCCAATTGCGTTGACGAAAAGCGCTGCTCAATTTGGGACAGGCCGGGATCGTGTAGCGACGCGCGGACAACCGACGTCGTCCGTCAGGCTCAAGCTTCAAGAGACCCTAAGTGGGCAGACTTTTGGCGCAACGACTGGCGGTTGGAACATAAAGCGGTGTGGAACATGAAAGCGGTACGCGCGACCGGTCCCACCTTACCATCAATCGTCGACTATGATCCGCAAAGCAAAGCACGGACTACCGGTCTCGTCCAGTACGTCCACACGCAGGCCATTTTCATGCATCACCATGTCGGGATCATCGACGAGAAGGCTGCCACCATAGCGCACCGCCTCGCGGCGTGCCGCATCGATATCGGGAAGCTGCATGCCCGCATCGTCTATATGCGGCGATCCGTTCGTCGTGTTGAAATAATAGTGGGGCACCTTCAAACCTCCCGACGTCTCGGCTCGGACTGAGGTCTTAAACCCGCGAGATATTGTTTCGATGCAGATAAGCCGAGGAGAAACCTGAAATTTTGGCAAGGCTATCGAAGTGAAGGATCGTCAACGAACGCGATGGCCGGCCGATCGCGCCCATTTTTTCAAGCTGCCGCACCATTCTGTTGACGTGCACCGGTGTCAGTCCGAGCAGATCGGCGAGTTGTTCCTGAGTCAGCGGAACCTCGAAATGGGTACTGTCTTCGATCGCGATATCGTTCATCCGGTCTTGGAGCTCGCAGAGCAGATGCGCAAGCCGCGCCAGCGCACTGCGGCGCCCGATGTTGAGCAACCATTCGCGGGTGATCGACGATTCGATCAATATGTCGGTGAGGATAGCCCGCGCGACGGCGGAGCGCTCGGCGGCAAGCTTTTCAAGAGCCGCCAGCGGTACCGATGCAAACTCGGAGGCCGTCAGCGCGCGAATATCGTGATCGGCCTGCTGCAGATAGAGCGACTGCAGATCGAGCGCGTCGCCGGGCAGTTTGAGTGCGACGATCTGCCGCCCGCCTTCCGAGACCATTTTCTGGCGATAGGCAAAGCCGCTGAGGACGATCGGGCAAATCATCGCACGATCGCCCTCGCGCAGGATTGCCTCGCCCGGCGACATGCGCTTGATGGTGTGCGGAAGGTCCGCGATCGCCTCCTGATCAACAGTCGACAACAGGCTGTGGCTGAGAAATCTGCGGATCAGGATGCTCAGCGCACCAAGTTCCATCCGTTGGCGGTGCTGGTCTCTCCATCGGGAAAGGGGCGTGACGTCACTAGGCACATCATCCTCGTTTCGGCTCTCGAAGCAGCGCAGATTTGGGTCCTGACCTTCACGCAATGGCGCAGCAGCCGGATCGTCGCTTCAGCCTCCGTCACCGGGCAGCAGTATTTGCCGGTCCTCCCACAACGCAACGTTCTCGCGCGGAACTCGTTGCGTGCGATCTGAAACCCTATGGTTGGGCCGTTGGGCTACGCCATGGTCCACGCGTGCCGAGAAAATGGCTCCCAACTCCTCCGGCGGGTGGTCAGGGATGAAAACAGACGCAGCATCCTGGACATCAGCCGGGCACCAGCACGGGCGCGCGCTTGGGGGGCTGGCGATCATGACGGGAGCAAATCCGCGGATCGTTGCAGGGGTTTCAGCGCCACGAAGCCTTCGCACCGGCGTCTCAAGATTGCGCTTGGAACCTTGACTTTGGCGGGAGCGTAATCAGCCTGGCGATGATCGGACGCCAAAGAAATCCGCGGAATCGCCTTAGCCCCGCGAGGCTGATCGTCTGCGCGGCTCCAAGCTCCCAATGCTGCAGCAAAATGCGTGGGATCGTCATGCTCTTCGAGATAGGCGAGCTGCCGGAATGCATCCAGCTTCGTGCGACGTATTCGGGGCATCGGAAATCTCCAGCCCTGGCCGCCGATCGGCGCAATAGCCTCTCTAACGGTAGAAAGGGCTCCGCTAGAAAGCGGAGCCCCCACCCCCCGCACAAAACGAGGGAGCCCCCTTCGCCACCTGAAGGGTCGAACCGATGGCGTCAGACACCTTGGACTAGGCCCATGCCGCCGCGTTGCTATGACCTATGTTAAAAGATGCCGATTTGATTTGAGCCCGACAATCGGGTTGTCGTCGTACAGAAGACGCCGGCCTCCGGCCGTCACCTTTCTCTTCCGGCTTCATCAATCACCCGCATGATCGGCGAGAGAAAATATTGTATGATACGGCGATCTCCGGTTTTGATCTCGGCCTGGACCGCAAGCCCCGGGCCGATCTGGAGAAGACGTCCGCCGGCGCGGATTGTGCTGCGCTTCAACCGAATGCGCGTTGTGTAGACGAGTCCATGCTCGACAAGGCGGCCGTTGCGGTCGCGCCGCTCGGCCGCGCCCGTTTCGCTCGTGCCGACCGCATCGCGGCTGATACTTTCGACAACGCCGGGCACGATGCCATAGTCGGTGAACGGATAAGCCTCGAGCTTCACGCGAACGGGCTGGCCTTCGCGCACGAAGGCGATGTCTTTGTTAAGGATACGGGCCTCGACGACCGGATCAGCATCATCGGGGACAACGATCATCAGTGTCTGCGCGGGCTGCACGACGCCTCCGACGGTCGAGATGGCCAGCTGCTGCACCGTTCCCGACACGGGCGCGCGCAGCTGCAAGAACGCCTGCCGCCGCTGTGATTTGGTCACTTCCTCGCGCGCCATACCCGATCTCTCCTGGCTCTCTGCCAGTGCCGTCACCGCGGCCTTGCCGAAGCTTCCGCGCAGCCGCGACAACTGCGCGTCGATATTGGCAACCGCCGCCCGGGCGCGCGCCGCATTCGCCTGCTGCACCGCAATATTCTGGACGTGCTCGATCTTGAGCTGCTCATATTCCAGTAGGCGGATTTTCGAGAAATAGCCTTTGTCGGACAGCTCACGCCGCGCGGCGAGTTGCTGTTCGACGATCGGAAGCGTCTGCTTCAGCTTTGCGATCTCGGCGTCGACGCCGGCGAGCTGCGCGATATTCTCCGCGCGCTGTTGCTCCAGGCTCGCGCGCTCGCCCTCATATTCCGCGATGGTGGTGCGCACGAACTGCGACTGGGTCGCCGCGATGTCGCCAGGCGTTCCATCGGGTGCCACAAAGCGCGAGCCCTTGCCGCCGAGATGGCCGAGCAATGCACTATTGCGCGCCGCGGTGACCTCGGCAGCGAGCAGTCCCTGGCTTGCCTGCTCGGCGTCAGCTCCGGCCAGCGTCGGGTCGAGTTCGACGAGCAATTGTCCGGCCTCGACATGCTGACCGTTTCGAACGTGGATCGCCCTGACATAACCGATCTCGATCGGCTGGATCTGTTTGACATTGCCAGATGGAACGACCTTGCCGCTGGCGGTCGCGACGACATCGACGCGTCCCACGATGGACCAGATGAGCGCGATCACGAGCAAGCCGCACAGCGACAACATCAGCCAGCGCAGGCCGGGGCTCGGCGGCTTTTCGATGATCTCGAGTGCGGCGGGGAGGAACTCATGATCGCTGCGCGGTCTGGCTTGCTTGTCCGCCTCGGTCTGATTTCTCCAGCTTTCGCGCAGGATGAAGAGGTGGCGCGCTGCGCTCGGGAAGCGCTGCGCGAGACGCTGGCGACAGCTCATGACGTGCTCCCCATCTGCTTGGCGTGGAGCTGCGCATATCGTCCGCCGGCGTGCAACAGGTCGGCATGAGTTCCCATCTCGGTGACCTCGCCGGCCTCGACGGTGATGATCCGGTGGCACTGACGCACCGCCGACAAGCGGTGCGCGATAATGATCACCGTCCGGCCGGTCGCGATGCGCGCCAGATTATGCTGGATGATCTCCTCGCTCTCGGCGTCGAGCGCCGAGGTTGCCTCGTCGAGTATCAGGATACGCGGGTCGTTGATGAGCGCACGGGCGATCGCCATGCGCTGACGCTGCCCGCCCGACAGATTGCCTCCGCGCTCGTCGATCACCGTGTCATAGCCATGACTGAGCTCGAGAATGAACTTGTGCGCGCCCGCGAGCTTCGCCGCATCGATCACCGCATCCATCGACCGCGTCGGATCGCCGAGCGCGATATTCTCGCGCACCGTGCGGTTGAACAGGATATTTTCCTGGAGCACGACGCCGACTTGCCGCCGCAGCCATGGCGGATCGACCAGCGCAAGATCGACCCCGTCGACGAGGACCCGGCCCTGTTCGGGGACGTAAAGGCGCTGGACCAGCTTGGTGAGGGTGGACTTGCCGGATCCCGATGGCCCGACGATGCCGAGCATCTCGCCGGCCGCGATGTCAAGGCTGACCCCGCGCAGCGCCTCGGGTGCGCCGGCGCGATACCGGAAGCGGACCTTGTCAAAGCGGATCGCGCCGTCGATCGGGGGCAGACTGACGCGGTTCGGACTATATTCGGGCTCGGCGGGCGAATTAAGGACGTCGCCCAGTCTCTCGACCGAGATGCGTACCTGCTGAAAGTCCTGCCAGAGCTGCGACAGGCGCAAGATCGGTGCCGCGACCCGTCCCGCAAGCATGTTGAAGGCGACGAGCGATCCCACGGTGAGATCGCCCGCAATCACGGCCTTTGCACCGAAGTAGAGGATTGCGACAGTCGTCAGTTTGGAGACGAGCTGGATGAGATGGCTTCCCCAATTGGCGCGCTTGGCCACGTCGAACCCGGTGCTCGTGTAGCCCGCGAACATTTTCTCCCAACGCTCGCGCATCTGCGGTTCGACCGCCATCGCCTTCAGCGTCCCTATTCCGGTCACGCTTTCAACGAGAAAGGATTGGGTCGCGGCGCCGCGCTCGAACTTTTCTTCGAGCTTCGCGCGGAGGCCGGGCGAAATCACGGCCGAAATCAGAATGTAGCAGGGGATCGACAGCAGCACGATCAGGGTCAGCAGCGGCGAGTAGAGATACATCACCGCGAAAAAGACGATGGTGAAGAAAAGATCGATCGCCACGGTCACTGCGTTCGAGGTCAGAAACTCGCGAATGCGTTCGAGTTCGCGCACCCGCGCGACGCTGTCGCCCACCCTCCGCGCCTCGAAATAGGAGAGCGGCAGGTTGAGGAGATGGCGAAACATGCGTGCAGACAGCTCGCTGTCGACCCGGTTCGTCGTATGCGCGAAGAGCCAGTTGCGCAGTCCCGACATCAATGTCTCGAAGATCAGGACGACAGCAAGCCCGAAGGCTAGCACGTCGAGCGTCGTCATCGACTGATGAACAAGCACTTTGTCGATCACCAGCTGGAAGAAGATCGGCGAGACCAGGCCCATCAGCTGGAGGAAAAAGGACGCGATCAGCACATCGCGAAGCGGTTTGCGATATCGAACGAGAGCCGGGATGAACCAGCCGATATCGAACGGACGTCCTTCGCCGACCATCTTTTCTCGGCTGGTCAGCAGCAACGCGCGGCCCGACATCCGCGCATCCGCTTCGGCGCCACTCCATATCTCGGGACGCTCGGCATCGCCGCGTTGCACCAGATAGCGCGGGTTTCGGCTCGGATCCTCGGTCTTGAGCAGGATGACCGCGCCATTGTCGTGCGTCTCGACGAGCGCGGGGAGCGGCAGCTTTGCCATGCCCGACGTGTCGACGCTGCGCAGCCGGGCCGTCAGCCCGAGCCGCCTGGCAATCCGGGCCAGATCTTCCAGGCGATACGGTTCGTCGCCGCGCCCGCGATCATGCTCGATTTGAGCAGGATCCGCCGGCACCCCGAGGAATTTCGCCAACAGCAGGAAGCATGCCAGCGATCGGTCAACGCGACCGATGGGTCCTTCCCTGGCGCCCTGAGGCGAGGTTGGATCAAAGGCCTCAGACATCGGGTGGGGAGAGCTCCCTCGGTTCATTGTCTTATAGGTGCGCGACTATCAGGTCTCGCACTCCAGTGTGCAACGCGGGCCGTCGCGCAAAAGAGGCGTGCGGGCTCAAGCGTCCGGCCGCGAGGGTGCGCGGATACCGCTCCCCCGTTATGAAGCGACTCCATCCGCTAAGGTATGAGGGAGCACGCTTATGGCCGTCAGGATCGGAACCGAGTTTCTCGTCAACACGCTCCACACCTTTGGCGAACAAGGCCAGGCCGATATTTCGGGCACCGCCGATGGCGATTTCCTCGTCACCTGGCGCAGCCAGGTGCTCGGCGACGCACTGCCCCGCTCCTATTCGGATATTCACGCCCGCGCGTTCGGAACGGGCCGGGCGATCGCCGACGAATTTCGCGTAAATCTGATCACCGACGATGCGCAGATCAACCCGGCGGTCGCCGCACGCGCGGATGGAAGCTTTGCGATCGTCTACAGCAGCGGCGAGGAGAATCATCTTCCCGGCACCTCGGTCAACACGCGGATCATCGGCGCAGACGGCGTCCCGATCGGCCCCGAACTGCTGACCGACTATGATTATTACCACCAGAATGCGCAGGTCGCGGCCTTCGCCGATGGCCGCACGGTGACGGTGTGGAGCGGCGAGGATCAAGGCGAGGGCGAGATCCGTTCCGCCGACGGGGCGGTGCTTTCGAATTTCGTCTTCGGCTGGGACGGGCGCGTGAAGCCCAAGGCGGTCGCGGCGCTGGCCGATGGCGGGTTCGCGCTGCTCTGGCACGGCCAGCAGAGCGAAGACGATGCGCAGGAAGGCGGACTGCCAGGCTTTTACGGTCAAATCCGCGCGGCAGACGGGAGCGCCGGGGCGATCTTCGAGATCGGCGCGGCGCCGGGCGCGGATCCAAGACCCTCGATCGTCCAGCTTTCCAACGGCAATATCATTGTGGTGTGGCAGGACGATGCAATCGACGCTGACCCGGCGACCGACCCCGATGGCACCGAGATAAAGGCGCGGATTTTCTCGCCCACGGGCGTGCCGCTCGGTGCGTCCTTCACGATCAACGCGCTCGCCGCGGGTGACCAACGCGATGCCGACGTCGCGGCGCTGTCGGACGGGCGCTTCGTCGTCACCTGGCGCGACGCCACCGGCGAACCCGGCGAGCCGAACCCGGGCGCCTCGATCCGCGCCGCGGTGTTCGGCAGCGACGGCCAGCGGCTTGGCGACGAATTTCAGGTCAACACCGCCGCGCTCTACGATCAGGACCATCCGCGCGTCGCCTGGCTCGGTGCCGATCGCTTCGCGATCAGCTGGACCGACGGCAGCGGCGACGACATCGACATCATGGACGGTGGGATCAAGGTGCAGATTTTCGCGGTCGACGCCCTTGACTCCAATAGGATCGGCGGGACCGATGCCGCAGACAGGCTGACGGGGACCTTCGCCAACGACCTGATGAGCGGCGGCAACGGCGGCGATACGCTTTTCGGCGGCGCAGGCGAGGACCGGCTGTTCGGTGAGAAGGGCGAGGACAAGCTCTACGGCGGGCTGCACGACGACGAGCTCATCGGCGGCTGGCAGAGCGATGAACTTTATGGCGAGCTCGGGCGCGACACGCTCTACGGCGACCTCCCTGTTATCGGCAGCGGCAGCCGCGGCGGCAACGACAGGCTCTACGGCGGCGATGGCGCCGACATACTCTACGGCGACGCACGGAGCATCGCGGCAGGCGGCCAGGGCGGCAGGGATGCGCTGAAGGGGGGCAGCGGCGACGACCGGCTTTTCGGCGATGGCGAGACAGGCGCGGGCGTGGCGACGGGCGGCGGCGCCGACACGCTCGACGGCGGCGCAGGCAATGACCAGCTCTGGGGCGGCGGCGGCAATGATCGCTTCATCTTCAACGGATTGTCGGGCAGCGACACCATCTGGGATTTCGGGCAGACGCCGGGCGACGACGACGTGATCGATCTGCGCGGCACCGAGGCCGGCGATCCCACGAACGGCCAGCTCCAGGTCTATTATATCGGCGGCAACGCGATCCTCGAGTTCAATGGCGGACGTATTACGGTGATGGGCGCGACGCATCTCGACGATTCAGACGTGCTGGTTACCTACCGCAACGGCGGCCAATCCCCGTTCGAAAGCCCCGCGGCCGATCCGCGCCTCGCATTGATGGTGCAGGAAATGGCAGCCTTTGGTGCCCCTGGCGCGATCGAGACGCTGGCGGACCGCAGCGCTGACAAGCCGCGACCGATCGACTATTTCGCGGGATAGGAGCGCGGTTTCATCCCCTGCCCCTTCAGCGAGCGTCCCGCCCGTCCACAGCAAAGCCGATGACAGCTAGTCTGCTTTCGGCTCGCAAGCGCCGGTTAGAAGAAGGACGGACTCGGGCTCATCGGCGCATCTCCGGCGCGGAATACAATATGGGCCGGCGGAGGGTGCCGCGGCGAAATCCCTGCGCGGTTGGAACGCATCCCCCCTCGCCGCGGCGCTGCTCACCTAGCCCGATATAATCGGCTTCATCCGAACCCAGGTTAAGTCATCCAAAAAAGAGACGCGCCGCCGCAGGAACGTTTCGGGACGATCCGGATTTGACGATCGGCAATGAGGGAGAATGACCGCGCATGACGACCCCACAAATTTTGCGCGATCGCTTCCCGAAAAAGGCAAGGATCGCCGTCGCGGTCGTCTTCATCACATTTGTTGTCATGCTGCTCGCTGCCGCCGCCTTTCCGGTCGGCCTCTTGAAGAGCGTCGCCGAGCGGCGGCTCTCGGCCGAGTTTGATGCGCCGGTTACAATCGGATCATTGTCGCGAACGAGCGCCTTCTCATTTACCCCCGAGATCGTCGTGCGCGACCTGCGGATCGTCCAGCCGACGTGGGCAGGAAAAGGCGATTTTCTGAGGGTCGCGCATGCCAGCGCGCACCTCTCGATTTTTGACCTTGTCACCGGAGAGGCCAGTCCGCAGTCGATCGCCGTCACGGGTCTCGATGTCGCGCTCGTCCGCGACGCCAGGGGTAACAGCAATTGGGCCGGGCGCGCGAACAGGCCATCATCGAAAGGCAGCGACGCGCCTTCGCTGGAGCGCCTGCAAATCGCACAGGGTCGGTTTACGCTTCGCGACGCCAAGCGCCGACTCGATATCAGAGGCACCGTCGAGGCCGACACCGCGAGCGGCCTCGCCATAGACGCTTCGGGCCGCTTCGACGGCGCGCCGGCGCGCCTCAAGGCCCGCGGAAAGCCGGTAGCAGGGAAAGGCGGGGCCGATGCCTGGCCATTTTCGGCCAGTCTCTCCTCGGGCGTCCTCGACGTGACCGCAACCGGGACGACCGACGGCCCGCTCAATTTTCGCGACATGACGATGACGATGACCGCAAGAGGCTCAAGCCTGAAGACGCTCGATCATCTCATCGAAGCCGGCCTTTTCGGAACGCAGGACATCGATCTCGCCGGTTCGGTCCGTCACATCGGCGAGGATTGGTTTATCGACAGGTTGACCGGCATGATCGGCCGTTCGCGGATCAGCGCCACGGCCACGGTGCTGAAGCGTAACGGGAGAACGAAGATCGACGCGGCGATCGATGCGCCGCAGTTCGATTTCGACGATCTTGCCGACGATGCGGGATTGGCTGCAGCGCGCGCGAAGGAAGCTCGAATCGGCAAGCGAGTCATTCCCGATACGCGGATCGATCTCAGCCGCATGGGGCCGACCGACGGCGTCATCCGCTTCTCGATCGGCCGGCTCCTGGTTGCGGGCGGTTCGGCCTTCCAGAGCCTGAAGGGCGACCTCACGCTCGATCACCGCCGTCTCAAACTCGAAAATGCCGTCGCCAAGCTCGATGCGGGGCGCATGACCGGCTGGGTGAAAGTCGATTCCACCAAGCCCATGCCAGTGATGTCCACCGAACTGCGGGTCGAGGGCGCGCTGCTCGAAACCTTGGTCGGTCAGCCCGATATGATCCGCGGCGCGGTGCAAGGTCTCGTCCGGATCACGGGGCGCGGGACGACGATTCGCGAAGCATTCAGCAACGGCTCGGGCAAAATCGCGTTCACCGCCAGCCGCGGCTCGATGAACCGCGCTGCCGCCTTCGTGCTCGGGCAGGATCT
>Ga0209676_1002889_pt1 | contig 11281 bp, 6 predicted proteins | sample AraplaCvi_mLB_r2_FD_184282 | JGI IMG/M metagenome (GOLD analysis project Ga0209676, IMG submission 184282) | Arabidopsis root microbial communities from North Carolina, USA - plate scrape MF_Cvi_mLB_r2 (SPAdes) (version 2) | ecosystem: Host-associated > Plants > Roots > Endosphere | place: USA...
AGTGAATGGCCTGCCTCTGGTGCAAGTGGAGTTAAAGAAACGAGGCGTTGCCATCAGGGAAGCGTTTAACCAGGTGCACCGCTATACCAAAGAGAGCCTGAACAGCGAGAATTCACTGTTTAAGTACCTGCAAATATTTGTAATCTCCAATGGCACGGATACCCGTTATTTTGCCAATACCGTGGAGCGAAACAAAAACAGTTTTGACTTTACCATGAACTGGGCAAGGGCGGATAACACCCTGATCAAAGACCTCAAAGATTTTACTATCACTTTTTTTCAGAAGAAAACGCTCCTGGATGTGTTGCTTACCTATTCGGTATTCGATACGAGTGACACGCTGCTTATTATGAGGCCATATCAGATTGCGGCGACAGAACGCATGTTATGGAAAATAGCAAGTTCGTTTCAGGCAAAAAATTGGTGCAAGCCTGATAGCGGTGGGTACATCTGGCATACGACCGGGTCAGGCAAAACCCTTACTAGTTTTAAGGCGGCTCGTTTGGCGACCAAGCTTGATTTTATTGATAAGGTTTTCTTTGTGGTGGATCGTAAGGATCTGGACTTTCAAACCATGAAAGAATACCAGCGCTTTTCGCCGGATAGCGTAAATGGCTCGGACAGTACTGCTGGTTTAAGGCGTAATATTGAGAAGGATGATAATAAAATCATTGTAACGACTATTCAAAAATTGAACAACCTCATGAGAAGTGAGGAAGGTTTGTCGATTTACCAAAAACAGGTGGTGTTCATCTTTGATGAGGCACACCGATCTCAGTTTGGAGAAGCCCAAAGGAACTTGAAGAAGAAGTTTAAAAAGTTTTATCAATTTGGATTTACAGGAACGCCTATCTTCCCGCAAAATGCGTTGGGATCTGAAACTACCGCCAGTGTGTTTGGTCGTGAATTGCACTCTTACGTAATCACGGACGCTATTCGGGATGAAAAGGTACTGAAATTCAAAGTCGACTACAACGATGTTCGCCCACAGTTCAAAAGCATAGAAACAGAAAAGGACGAGAAGAAGCTAACAGCGGCCGAAAACAAAACCGCGTTATTGCATCCGGTCAGGATCCGGGAAATATCGCAGTACATCTTACAGAATTTTCGGGTAAAAACGCACCGGACCAAAGGTGGAAATAGTGGATTCAACGCCATGTTTGCAGTGAGCAGTGTAGATGCGGCTAAATTGTACTATGAAGAGTTGAGCCGACTGCAAAAAGATAGTGATAAGCCGCTGAAAATTGCCACCATCTTCTCATTTGCGGCGAATGAAGAGCAAAGTGCCATCGGCGAGATAGTGGATGAGACTTTCGAACCTACTGCTATGGATAGCAGTGCCAAAGAGTTTTTGACAAAAGCGATCGATGATTACAACACGATGTTCAAAACCAGCTACGGAGTGGATAGCAGAGAGTTTCAAAACTACTATCGGGACCTGGCCAAGCGTGTAAAAAGTAAAGAAGTTGACCTGCTAATCGTGGTGGGAATGTTTCTTACTGGTTTTGATGCACCTACACTGAATACCCTGTTCGTTGATAAGAACCTGCGCTACCATGGGTTGATGCAGGCATTTTCTCGTACCAACCGGATTTATGACGCGACAAAGACTTTTGGGAACGTGGTCACTTTCCGGGATCTGGAGCAGGCCACCATTGATGCTATTACGCTTTTTGGAGATAGTAATACCAAAAACGTCGTGCTGGAAAAGAGCTATAAAGAATATATGGAAGGCTTTACCGACGTTACGACCGGGGAAGCCCGACGCGGTTATATTGAAGTCGTTAATGAGCTGAACGAAAGATTCCCCGAGCCGGATGCGATTGTCACAGAAAAAGACAAACGAGATTTTTCAAAACTGTTTGGCGAATACCTGCGTATTGAAAACATCCTTCAAAATTATGATGAATTCACGCATTTAAGGGCAATTCAGGCAGTTGACATGGCCGATCCCGAAGCTGTCGAAGCATTTAAAATAGAACATTTTGTAACAGATGAAGACATTGCAGCAATGCAAAACGTCGAAATGCTGCCAGAGCGTAGCATCCAGGATTTCCGTTCCACCTATAACGATATACGGGATTGGCTGAGACGGGAGAAACAAGGCAAAGAGCCAGCTGCATCAACCATTGATTGGGATGATGTCGTGTTTGAGATAGACCTCTTAAAATCGCAGGAAATCAACCTTGATTATATCCTTGAACTGATTTTTGAGCACAACAAGAAAAACAAAGACAAAGCCGCGTTGATCCAAGAAATGCGAAGGGTTATTCGTGCGAGTGTCGGTAATAGGGCGAAGGAAAGCCTGGTAGTGGATTTTATCAACGAAACCGATCTTGATGCCATTAAGGAAAAGGCAAATATCATCGATTCATTTTTTGCCTATGCACAGGGTAAACAGAAAACAGAGGCATCGGAGCTGATTGCGGAAGAGAGTCTGAATGAGGAGGCCGCTAAGCGATACATAACGAGCTCCTTAAAGCGTGAATTTGCCAGTGAAAATGGTACGGAGCTAAACGCCATTCTCCCGAAAATGAGTCCTTTGAACCCTCAATATTTGATCAAGAAGCAAAGTGTATTTCAGAAGATTAGTGCTTTCATTGACAAATTCAAAGGCGTGGGCGGACAACTATAAATTGCGGAAATAACTCGATTAGAATGCAAATTTTTAGAGAAAGCGAACACATCCTTCGCACAGTACAGGAAATCCCGTTTAAACTTGAAAAGGAACTTCACACACTTTTTGAGCAGAATTTAGAAGTATTGATGTCGTTGAAGTTGGTTAAGTCTGAGTTTACGATTAAGAACTACCGTATCGATACTTTGGCATTTGATGCTGAAAGTAAGGCATTTGTAATTATTGAGTATAAGCGTGGGCAGAACTACAGCGTGGTAGATCAAGGTGTATCGTATCTCAATTTGATGCTTGAATACAAGGCCGATTTTATTGTGGAGTACAATGAATCATTTGGACAAAGTCTCAAGCGCGATGAAGTAGATTGGTCTCAAAGCCGTATCATTTTTGTCTCCACGTCGTTCACGGAGTTTCAAAAGCAGTCCACAAACTTCAAAGATCTTGCTATCGAGTTGTGGGAATTTAAACGCTTCGGAAGTGATCTTGTGACTATCAATCAGATAAAAAAGTCGAAATCAGCTCCAAATATTAGGCAAGTCCAGCAAAATGAGAACACCGAACTCGGTAAGATTACTCGAGAAATAAAGGTCTATACTGAGGAGGATCATTTGATAGGCAAGAGTGATCAAGTGAGGGAGCTTTACGAAATCTACAAGTCAGCGATTCTCAATTTGTCGACCGGTATCGAGGTAGACGCGAAAAAGCTCTATCTCGCCTTTAAGAAAGCCAAAAATGTGGTGGATCTTCGGATCCAGTCCGAATCTTTGAAAATGTGGATTAATCTTAAAAAGGGCCAACTTTTAGATGAAAAAGGGTTAACAAGGGATGTGTCTCAATTTGGTCATTGGGGAAATGGAGACTATGAGCTAACGGTAGGTGATACAGAGAATCTTGAGTATGTTATGAGCTTAATAAAACAGGCCCTAGCATCTTAAACGTAGATGTATGGTGCAACTGTGGTTACTAGATTGCGTCCTTGAAACTCCCTATTTATCATAATTTTATAGAATACTTCAATTTTGAAAGTTTAGGACAATTACTTAGCTTGCATTCGTGGGGCCAGAAGGTCGAAATGATACGTTTTATTCAGTAATACCGATTGAGACATATGTCAATCGGGAAGGCGAATACCAATTTCCAAATATCCACCTGTAAAGGTTGTGACAATTGCGGAGATTGTTGTCAACAGTTGCAGAACTGTTGCTATCCTGGGGTCAATTCTGAGTGATGCTTTCCTTAACATAAATATTGTGTTGATGAACTTAATTACAAAGATACATACTTCTATACCTGATTAGAGTAGCGTTGACTAGCGTGAAACGCGAAGCTTCGAAAGGCATGTACATTTTTAACCTGCTACTGTCAATCTGGCCCCCTTTATTTTTATGGAGACTGAGGAATGGTTTAAACTAAAGCGATACCCACATATAGGGTTGCCAATCACAATCCGAGACTATGAATGGGTAAAAGCGTACGTGGACGATGAAGTCGCGATAAAGAAGCATGCATTTCTACCGTTCGTGCACAAGTGTATTGTTTCGCGAAAGTACCGTCCAAATAATGATGCGCCTACGATATCTAATCCAAGTGGAAAGCGACGACGAGATATCTTGAAATCAAAAGTGCGTCATATATATTACGCTTCGCACCTAGACTCGCTGATTTTTTCTTTCTACAACGACAAAATAGCCGGTTGCTACGAAGATTACGTCCGTGGAAGGCTTCTTGATGCTTCCGTTGTTGCGTATCGGAAAATTGAGGTCGAGCCTGAGTCAGATAAGCATAAATGTAACATTGATTTCGCCAAATCTGCATTTGAATTTATACGTGAGCGCGCTCCACAACCACTAACCGTTATCGTTGCGGATGTTACATCTTTTTTTGATACCCTAGATCACAAAATACTTAAAAGACAGTGGGCAAAAGTTTTAGGTTACAAGTGCCTTCCGAATGATCACTACAACCTGTTTAAGACCCTAACAAGAATAACTTACGTGGAAAGTGAACAGCTTTTCGACAGTTATGGGAAATCAATGCTGGTTAAGCAAGGTGTTGCTAATGATTCAAGGAAATGGGAGTATAAGCGGAAGGGAATTAAGAGCCTACTGTATAGCAAAGAGAAAAATGCAGTCTCATATTGCAAGAAAAGTGAATTTTTGAATAATAATCTTAATTTAATTGTTGCTAAAAATAACTTAGCAGGTATACCGCAGGGGACGGCTATTAGTGCGACATTAGCTAATGTGTACATGATTGAGTTTGACGAGCTAATAACAAAGAAAATTCATGCAGTGGGTGGTTTCTACCAGAGGTATAGCGATGATTTGATATGCGTTGTGCCGCGCGGATGTGAGGATGACGTGATTAAGCTGATTCGGAGCGAAATATCCGATCGGGTAAATTTGACTATCGAGCCGGACAAGACAAAAGTGTATCACTTTGAAGAAGTTGAGGGGCAATTCTTAGGATTTAATATTGACGAAAAAACTAAGAAGCCGAAAAAAAATCTACCTTTGGTGTATTTAGGTTTCTCATTTGATGGTAAACGTGTCCTAATAAAAAATTCGGGTTTTGCTAAATTTTATCGATCGATGAAACGAAGTGTTAAACGGTCAGCTTCCCTGGCAATGAATGGTAAAAATCCGGATAGAAAGATTTTTAAACGAAGGCTCTATCAAAGGTTTTCTTACTTGGGTGCAAGGCGTAAGTTAATCTATCGTCCATCCAAAGACGACAAAACGAAATACGAGCGCACTTTAAGATATTATTGGGGTAACTATCTGAGTTATATTTACAAGGCTGACAACTTAATGCTTGCTTTAAATGGAGAGTCGGTAATTAAACGACAAAGTAGGCACTTTTGGAGAAATTTTAATAATGTGGTCAAAAGCCACGAGTTACGAGTGTTACGAATGCAGCGAGGATATCAGAAACAGAATATTTGACTTAATAGTCACGACTTGCTCTGACAGATAGGAGGTTGAAATTAATTGGCAGATGCGTTGATAGTCGAGTGAAACGGTTGTCGATGAGTAGTTTCACCTGCTTGTCCATCTTCATTGTGCAGCGATGACAGAAATCTGGATTTGTCAAAAGCTCCGGTGGCTTCTCCTCTGCCAGCGGTTCTTCCAAAGCAATATTTGCTTGAATGCGTCCGCTGCTCGTTGTAACAATCCATCCAGATATCCAAATCTCGCTACAGTTGTTGCAGGCTTGTGTAAAGCTTTTAGGGAAAGCAATAGCATAAAATTTACCGCCTCCGGCCGCCTAGTTGGATTGTTTTGGTCAGTTGCTTTAACCCGAAGTTATCTAAGATCAGCAGTTTGTTAGCCGATACAGCCCTGATCTATTTCAGGTATGTGCCGTCGAGTCGAGCCTATGCCAGGGCGTCCAGGAATTTGTTCATGTCAAAGTATTGGGTACGTATTCCCAACAGACAAGCGATCCGGCCTAAGTCGCTGGTTAAAAATATTTTACGACAGTCGGTCGAAGACAGGCCAGAATACGTGAAGATGGCTTCGGAACTTCGAAAGGGTGATGTCATTGTGGTTTGGTGGATTGACCGACTGGGCCGGTCCACCTATGAGCTGATCAAGCTCATGGTCGAGTGGAAGGAAATGGGTGTTCACTTTCGCAGTATATCTGAAGGTATCGACACTTCGACTAAGATGGGTAGGTTATGGTATATGCTCCGTTTTTGCTGAGAACGAAAGAGAAATTCTGATGGAGCGGACTTTGGTGGGAATGGATGCAGCACGTGCTCGAGGCCGGGTGGGAGGGCGACCAAAGGGGTTACTATAAAGTCGCAGGAGCTTGCCAGCCTAGCTGCTGCGTTGTACCTGAGTAAGAAGTATACGACGAAACAGATTTGTGATCAACTCAAAATTTCAAGTAAGGCCACACTTTACAAATATCTTCGTTACGAGGGAATTCAGATCGAAGGATTGTAACGTATTAGAAGGAATTGATGGCGGAAACGTATTTATATTTTTTTGTAAACTACTGATAAACAGGCCTAAGAAGCCAATTTTTTGATTTGGCATTTACCACCATATGCAGCGAACATGATAATTTCACACACAGTATTAAGAAGTTCGATGTATTTTAAACTGATTTCGAAGAGCTACTCGATATTTAGTATTTCAGAAAGGCAAATTGATTAAAGTATATATTGCAAAATATTGACAGTTTTATATCGCTATGGTGTTAAATGACCTTACAAGACTAAAAGACCACCGGACTGATTGCTATTCAATCATTTTTGAGATGACTCTGGAGGATTACCTTGGGTTGGTAGCTGAAATTTACAAGGACAAAGGTGGAATTAGGGAGCAGCGTGAGCCGTTAAAATCCAGTTCTGCAATGCGAATTCGAAGACAGATGGTCAAGGATATTGGAGCTGGTACGATATTACCTCCAATTGTACTTGGACTGATTATTAGTCCTGTGGACTTCGAACGAATCCCAGAAATGACAAGGGAGGAGTTGACGGGGGCGATTTCGGGAGCAGATGCGGGTTACCTTACGATTATAGATGGCATGCAGCGTACGACTGCACTTAGTGAGTCGAGGGCGGAAGGTGCAAACCCTGCAACCATAGTCCGCGTGGAGTTCTGGATTTCTACAAGATTAAATAGTTTGATCTACAGGATGCTTGTATTAAACACTGGTCAAGTTCCTTGGAATTTGAGGAGGCAGGTGGAGACAGTATTTAGCTCAATGATAAATGAGATGATGCAATTCATTCCAGAAATGGAGGTTTACACAATTGACGAGGCAAATCGGAGGACGAGAGGCGGACAGTACCATGCAGACGCGTTAGTTGAACTATACCTCGCATTTGGTGGACGAAAGGAAAAAGTAGACACAAAAGAGAGGTTGGCCGATGAATTCACACGGCTTGATTTTATCGAAGCGACTGAAAATTCGAATTTTGCAGATACCTTCTATGGAGCGTTGCAAATTATGGTATTGATAGATATAGAATTTAGTAGGCATGTCGGCGGAGACCCAGCCCAGCGATTCAATAATGGCAAAGATTTGTTTGGCAGTCAGCCCGCTCGTGTCGGATTTATGACTGCATTCGCTAGACAAATCTACGGAAGGCCTGGTTTTGAGAGAGATGCACAAGATGCTTCACAAATTTATGAGCAATTGCGCATTAGCATGAGGGAATTTATAGCAAAGGTGAATGCCATGAGTTCGGTGGCTTTGGAAGCTTTTCTAGCAATGGACACTTTAACGGAAAAACTTTCTAAAAAGTCGGGTCGGGTTGGTGATTTTGAACGCGAGTACTTTGTGAAGGCGTTCGAGACGCTTTTTGAAGAAGGTTCGGATATTCCGTCAATGCAAATTTGTTGGGTAGCTTTTTAGTTTTTTGCTATGCGAAATATGATGCAAGCTAATCAAACGGCATTTTCGAATTTAATAGAACAATTCGGTGATCGTTCTGACGAAATTGTGCCTCCTGGAATAAGATACATTCGTACTTCAGTCGAAGAAAAGATCTGGCTCAAAGAATTGGTATTTGGTGAGCGGCTTGACATCACCCCGAGCCTTCGCATGCAAATGATCAAGTACGGAGGAAAAAATTACGTGTCTGTAATCGGCGCAGTGGTAGATTCCGCGCGAGTAGACTCAGATGTTTTGGAAGAGATTGATCAAAATGCGGGAATTGTCACAGCAATGCTATCAGAAAAAATTGTAAACCTAAGCCGTAGCATAAACATTCTAGAGTTTTACAACTCAATCCTATTTCAACACCTCGATCAAGGTTACTCTGGCCATGATTTTCACGAGCTTATACAATTTATTGATCACTTCGCAACTTTCGCATTGCCAGACGATTCCGTATTGAAAGATGAAGGCCTATCGCGTATCGCTTGTTATATATTTTCATTAAATCATCAATTACTAATTTTGAATTTTTCCGATGATGTTCTTGAGCTGACTTCCGAATTATCACTTGTTGGATCAGACAGCATATCATATAAAATTTTGGTAGGATATCTTTTTTCGAATACCTACAAACATGCATTCTTAGAGATTTATAGATTAATTGAGCGATTATTCCCGATTGGCTTCCTTAAGGATTTTTATCATTCGTTAAAAACCGAGATGTCGTTCTTAAGATTCGTTGCCTCAATTGAAGATGACATGTCCTGGAAACCTAGAGAGGATGATGCACTTGAGAAGATATTTGGACTCTGTAGTCCCGAAACTAAAAGGCATTTCGACAATTTTCTAGCAACATCGGAGTTATTACGAGAACGAAACATTAACAAGTTTTTTTATAGTCTAAGGAATTCAATTGTGCATTTTAGAGCAAATCATGAAGAATATTCATTAAGTCGTGAACAATGGAACTTGCTTTTACTTGCAACACTTTATCTCTTGGACGAACAGTATAGTCTGCACAATAGAGTGTTACAACAGGCTCACATACCATCAGATTGAGCACTAATTTCTGTGCACCAATCAGGTGCGTGGGGCAGTTTTTAGGGGCAAGCAAGACTATTACAAATTAAATATTACGCGAACCATAATTTGGAGCAAACTCAGTTCGTAAATTTTCCTCTTCTCCTTGATCGCGACTTTAAAAGATATTTGCTTAGCCGGAGCCCAATTTCGGAAAAGTTGCAGACAATACATTAAGGTATTGCATATTTGCTAATTATATTTATATTTCTTACAATCCACAGATCGGCTCAAGTTGCCGGAATAGTGGCTCTTTTTCGGGCTCTTCTTCACTTTTGATGATAAAACGTAATTGAAAATTACACAATTATTTGGCTACGTAGCCAACCTGCCTCTTGAATTCTACTCCAATTCTGTCTAAAAGCTTATAAATCTGGGAGCTTCTATATTGAGTGTTGTATTTCTTATTGATCCATTCAAGCAATAGCGGGCCAGACCAACGTTTTTGAGAATATCCAAACTCGTCAGGAGGGCAATTCAAGACAACATTTCGAATATCTTCAAGATCAGATAATGACAGAATTGGCTTTCTGCCACGTCCTGGAAGGTCGTACAACCCTTCGATGCCTTCGTTTTCGAACCGGTGCACCCAATTAATGACCTGTTTAAAACTGACCCCATAGATTTTGGCAACCTGCCGACTCGATAGTCCGGCGGCCACTTGATAAACCATATTCAGTCGGGTTGCAACAGATAACACTGGGTCGCTGTGTAACAATGACCGAATATCTTCGGCTGCATATCCTTTAATTTTTAGTACCGGCTTGCCCATCTCTCTGGATTATTTGAGCACTAATGTATATATTATATGTGTATTTAATAAATATAATTATGCTCAACACTCGCCTTATACTACCTCCTGGCATGAAGCTTGGAGAGGTTAAGATTAATCTTTGGCAAGGAAAAGTATTGGTCAACGCAAGTTCCCTGCAAAGGTACTCCAGATGCCCTCTTTGTAAAAAGAGGAGCAGGTCAATCCATAGTTATTATCAACGCCAGCTAGCTGATTTGCCTGTTTCTAACTATCAGGTGAAGATCCGCCTCCGAAGTAGAAGGTTCATGTGCCGAAACCACATCTGTCCACGTAAGATATTTACCGAAAGGTTCTGTTCAGACTTAGGCGCTTACAGTCGCCGCTTGCAACGCAGCCGGGACCTTTTGACAAAGATCGGTTTGGAATTGGGAGGTGTCAAGACGGCGATGATTAGCCGGTGGGTGGGTAGCTCCGTAAGTGCAGCCACAGTAATCCGAATGATTAAATCGCTTCCGGTTGTTGATGGCGTTACCTGCTCCGGCGTTATCGGAGTGGACGACTGGGCATTAAAAAAGGGCAGAACCTATGGTACAATCCTGGTGGACCTACATCAGAATAGGGTTATCGACTTATGGGAAGGTCGCAGTGCGGAAGCGCTCGAAGCTTGGCTCAAACAACACCCGGAGGTGCATACTGTGGCCAGGGACAGGGCATCGGCCTATGCATTAGGTATTCGCAAGGGTGCCCCGCAAGCCAGGCAGGTAGCCGACCGCTTTCATTTGCTGGTCAACCTCAGAGAAGCACTCGATAGAGCAATGCAAAGGCAAAGCGAAACGATCAAAAAATGTTTCGTGGCCTTTCATGACAAGCAAAATGCACGTAATCAATCCATTCCTCTTAACCATGAAACTGCAACCGGCAAGCGCATGCAAAATGAAAATTCCGAATTATTCACGGGAAATGTTAGTCCCCGTAGGCAGTTTAAATTTGAGCAGACCAAGAAACTCTATGCTCAGGGGCATAGTATCAACGCAATAGCTGCTCACCTGAAATCAAACAGGAAATCCATAAGGAGATATATCCATTTGGATGTCTTGCCAGCTCGGAATACCCCAACTATCTCTGAGCATTCGACCAATTTCGATCGCTTCATTCCATACATCCAACAGAATTATGGGCCACAGACGACTTATAAGCAGCTTCTTTCGGACCTGATAGCCCAGGGCTTTAACGGCAAATACACCAGCTTTTGCGAAAGAATGAACCGGCTTGTAGCGCAAAATTTAGTGGGGCGCCCCTTGGATAAACCCCAAGCACTTGCCAGACAGCAAACCTGGTCAAACACCAAGCTGGCCTTCATTGCCCTAACAGACACATCCTTATTGCCAGCTAAGGATGTGGAATTCTTTACTTTT
>Ga0209676_1002890_pt1 | contig 11278 bp, 18 predicted proteins | sample AraplaCvi_mLB_r2_FD_184282 | JGI IMG/M metagenome (GOLD analysis project Ga0209676, IMG submission 184282) | Arabidopsis root microbial communities from North Carolina, USA - plate scrape MF_Cvi_mLB_r2 (SPAdes) (version 2) | ecosystem: Host-associated > Plants > Roots > Endosphere | place: USA...
CCGTTTTTAGCACGCTCCTTGCCAATGACCCAGGTCGCTTCATCAAGCCGGAGCTCCGACCTCAGCATCCCGGCGACCTCGCCCCGCCGTTGGGATGACGCAAGTCTTTGCGCCGCTAGAGCCGATCCTGAGGCATAGTCCTGGGCACCGCGCGTCCCAGAGCTCAATCCGCCCGCCTGGCAAGGGACTTGGCGTTCAACACCACGCGGTCGGTGAGAACGACGGCTTTCGAAGCGGGCATGCTGACCTCAACTGCTGGCTCGCTGGGGCACACGGGGGGCACAAATCATCCGCATACCGTGCAAATAAGCGAAACAAGATGCCGCAACAAAGTCCAGTAGGCCGTTGATTAGACGCGCTTTTGGAACGTCGTGAAACGTGCTGAAGAGTCGGCGGGGAAAGCTCCGCTAGAGATCTACGATCTGGAAGTCGGCTTCGGAGGACAGGCGCTCGGCAAGGACGGCGCGATGACAACCGCACGCCTCAGCTTCGAAGCACAATAGCGCCGTGGCGGTATGGCTGGCGATCTCCTTTAAGCGTTCGAACTGAAGCCGGGCGGCGGGCTCCTGGAGGTGTTCCATGAAGATCGCGCGCATCTCGTCGATCCGACCCTTGCGCGCCGCATCCCGGCCTGGCTTGGGCGTGCCGAGGTCGCGCAGGTGGACATAGGCGATGCCTTCGGCCTCGAGGCTGTTTCCGAGAATGGTTTTGGAGAAGCCCGCGCGGCGGGACGCCGCCACAGCCCGGACGTCGATCAAAGTTTTTACGCCGGCGGCCTTGAGGCGACAGATGACATCGGCCTGAGCGGCGCCCTCATACCCGATGGTGAATATCGTTTGGGTCATGAGAGTTCGATCCATGCCGGAGCGTGATCGCTAGCGCGGTCGCGGCCGCGAACGTCGCGATCAACACCGGCGTCGATCAGGCGCTCGGCGAGGCTCGGGCTGAGCAGCAAATGGTCGATGCGCAGCCCCGCGTCGCGTTCCCATGCCTGGCGAAAGTACTGCCAAAAGGTCCAGGGCGGCGGGTCGTCGGGATAGCGCTCGCGCAGAGCGTCCAGCCAGCCCTGGTTCAGGAGCCGGGCGAAGGCGGCCCTGCTCTCCGGCTGCAGCAGCGCGTCCTTCGTCCACGAACGGCTGTTGTAGATGTCGGCTTCGGTCGGGACGACGTTGTAGTCGCCGGCGAGGACCACGGGCGCGCCGGTCGCGATCAGATGAGCCGCGTGGGCGATCAGCCGGTCAAGCCAAGCCAGCTTATAGCCGAATTTGGGACCCGGCTGAGGGTTGCCGTTGGGAAGGTAGAGGCAGCCGATCAGGACGCCGTTCACTGCGGCTTCCAGATAGCGGCTTTGACCATCGCGGGGCTCTCCCGGTAACCGGCGCCGCGTAACCACAGGCTCGCCCACGCGTGACAGGATGGCCACGCCGTTCCAGCGATGCTCGCCCTTCCAGACAGCCTCGTATCCCGCCTCGCGGATCGCCTCGATAGGGAACTGTGTATCAGTGGCCTTGAGCTCCTGAAGGCACACGACATCGGGGCAGGCCTCTCTCAGCCAAGCCAGTAGATTGCCAAGTCGGGTGTTGACGCCGTTGATGTTGAAGGTGGCGATCCGCATGAGATGCGAACGGCGGTGGAGCCGCCCGGTTCAATGGTGAAGCCGGACGGAGTTCGCGCTTATCTGAGCCCTTGTTCCGGTGAGGCTCCCACTCCCCAGGCTAAGGCCGTCCACACCATCACGCCTTTGAGCAGCGCACGAGCGTCCCAGTGTCTGCCCGCCCGCCGGGGTGAACGCCCGCAACGAGGAGTTCCCAATGACCCGCCCAAGCGTTTGGGCTGATCAGGTCGGCGAAGCGCCGGAGGCGGCTGTGACGGTGCGCAAGAGAACGGTGCTCCGCCATTGTCGCGGGGTCACCCCGACACCCCACTCGTTTCCGTCACGTCGCGAAAGGCGGCTACTAGGTATTCTATGAAACTTGGCACTCAGTTCAGATTTGCGGGCGTTGGAGCCGGGTCAATGCCGCCCTTCGGCGAACTCCTCGATCATCTTTGCACAGAAGGCTGGGAGATCGTCGGGATTGCGAGACGTGACCAGGCCATTGTCGACCACGACGTCCTCATCCACCCACGTGGCGCCCGCGTTCTCCAAGTCCGCGCGGAGTGAGGGCCACGATGTGAGGGTTCGCCCACTCACCGCATCGGCGTCAATTAAGGTCCACGGCCCGTGGCAGATCGCGGCCACCGGCTTTCCGTTGTCGGTGAAGCCGCGGATGAAGGAAATCGCCTCCGGCTCCAGACGGAGCGCGTCCGGATTGATCACCCCCCCAGGCAGCACCAAGCCGGCGTAATCCTGAGGCTTCGCCTCGGCGAGCGTGCGATCGACGACGGTGGAGTCGCCTTTGTCATGATGCTTGAAGCCCTGGACCGTGCCCGCCTTTGGCGAGATCACTTCAACCTCGGCGCCGGCGGCCTTCAGCGCTTCAACGGGCTTCTCGAGTTCGACCTGTTCGAAGCCGTCGGTGGCGAGGACGGCGATCTTCTTTCCAGCCAGCGTCTGGGCCATGGATGTCTCCTGTAGCTTTGGGAATAAGCCAACTGGACAGGGTCCGAAGTGTTCCTCGACGACACTGTGACCTTCCCTGAAGGAAGAGCTGACCGATACCGCCGTCGCCATCGTCAGCGTGCGCCCCTGTCAGATTAACCACGCTATGTCGCCCTTCGTACATAAGCAAAATCAATGCTTTACGCGAACTTAGGTAATGTCCCCTACCTTCACGAGGTCGCAAGGTTTCAGCGACGTGCGAGCCCCCGCCGATGACCGAGTCCACTGTCAATCAAATGTCGTTGCTGCAGCGCTTCGTGGTCGCGGGGCAGTTGCGGTACTGGATCATCACGAGCTGGGCGCTGGCGCTGGCCACGATGATCCCGCTGATCTGGGTGGGGGTCTGGTATGTCGTGACGATGGCGTCCGGCATCTTGCGCGGAGCGATTGATCGACGCCGCGCCAGTCTGCCGCCAGGCGCGGCGATCGCGGTCGCGACGCTGTCGTGCGTGAGCTGGGCGGTCGCGCCGCTCATGGCGTGGTTCATGGGAGGGGCCTACGGAGACACGCTGGCAGCGGTGCTGCTTTGTGCGGGCTACTTCCTGGTCTTCACGCAGATGCGGGCTGCGCCGCGCGAGGCTCTGATCGTCTCCGCACCCTATAGCGTGGCGACCATCGTCATCCTGGCCGAGATGGCTGGTCAGCGTGAGTTCTGGACCGTGCTGGCCGCCCTCCCCGTTCTGGCGATCGCCTTGCTGATCAAGGTGCTGGTCACCCAGCTGAAGGATAGGGAGCTGCAGGCCGTCGCCGACCGTCAAGCCGAGCTGATCGTCGAACTGGAGCAGGCGCGCGACCGCGCCAATGCCGCGTCGGAAGCGAAATCCAACTTCCTCGCCATCATCTCGCATGAACTGCGCACGCCGATGAATGGCGTGTTGGGCGCCGCGCAATTGCTGGACCACGGCGGCCTGTCGGTCCGGGATCGCGACTACGTCCGCATCATCCGCAACTCTGGGGACAGCCTGTTGGACCTGCTGAACGACCTGCTGGACGTAAGCAAGATGGAGGCCGGCAAGCTCGAGCTTCACCCTCAGACCATCTCGTTCGATTCATTCCAGGCCCGGCTCGTCGGCGCCTGTCGCACTCAGGCCGAGGCCAAGGGCCTGGAGCTGGTCGTCACCCGGGAACCCGAGGTCCCCGCCCTCTTCGTCAGCGATCCGTTGCGGCTCGGCCAAGTCGTCCAAAACCTGCTCAGCAACGCGATCAAGTTCACGGAGGAAGGCCAGGTCACCCTGACCATTTCGGCTCACGACGAGGGCGATGACTGCGTCCTCACGTTCGCGGTCGAGGACACTGGGACGGGCATAAGCGCCGAAGGCCAGTCTCGTCTGTTCCAGCCCTTCCAACAGCTCGACGACTCCTCGACGCGCGCCTTCGGCGGCACGGGGCTTGGCCTGACCATCGCCCGCCGGATCGCCCACCAGATGGGTGGCGACGTCGTCGTCAGTTCGGTCGTCGGAACGGGCTCGACCTTTACCTTCACCGCGCGCGTCAAACGTCGGCCTGACACCGTGCCCGCACCTGAGGCGTGCCCGCTCAACGCGGCAGACAACGACGCCCTGCGGGTTCTGGTGGTCGAGGATCACGCTGTGAACCGGATGATACTCGGCGCGTGGCTGACCGCCCAAGGGCATGCCGCGACCATGGCGAACGATGGTGAAGAGGGCCTGGCGGTTGCGGCGCGCGAGACCTTCGATTTGATCCTGATGGACGTGAACATGCCGATCATGGACGGGCTGACCGCCACCCGGCAACTTCGCGCCCGTCCGGGTCTGAACATGGCGACGCCTGTCGTCATCCTGTCGGCATCCGCTCGCCGCGAGGACCATGAGGTCGGCCTCGCCGCCGGCGCGGACGCGTACCTGAACAAGCCGATCGATTTTGGTGAGCTGGCGCAACTTCTGGCCCGGCTGCCCGACCTGGCTCATGCCGCACAAACCAACGCGGCGGCATGAATCGCGCGTGAGCCCGGGCTTCTTGCGAGCTCTTGCCGAGCAGGCTCACCTCCACCCGTCGACAACCTCCTCGATCAACGCGGTCTCAACCTGCTGACCGAGCCGGTCATGCAGCAGCGTCTGCACCGCGTCGTGCAACTCACTCACCGAGCTGAACAGGCCATCCGCGGCGACGACGACCCGGTAGCCCAGATCGACCGCGCCCAGGATCGTGCTCAGGACGCAGACCTCTGTCTCACCGCCCGAAATGATCAGGGTGTCGACGCCTGTGCCTCGAAGGGTGGAGTCGAGGCGACCGTCGATCCAGGGCGAGTAGACGGGCTTGTCGAACACCGTCGCGGGCGGAGTGAAGAGCTCGAGTTCGGGCAGGAGCCGGATCAGATCGGGATTGATCGCCTCCCGCGTCATTTGCGGCCAACGCCGATAGTAGCGCCGCCATGCGCCCGAAGCGGCCTCAGGTCGGTCAGGCGGAATGAAGCGAGTGAAGACCGTCCGCTCCGGATGGGTTTCGCAAAGGGTGATGACGCGGGGGAGAACCTGCCGCATCCACGGGGTGGCCCAAGGCGTGTCCTCGGAGAACATCCTTTGCATGTCGACGCAGACATGCGCGGCGTTTGGACCCAGAGGGCCATGCTGCAGACCGGTGGGCTCCGCCATCAGGGTTCTCGAGCATAGGGCGGTTCGGCGTGCAGGCGGGCGTGTCCGCCGCGGCGCTCATGCGTCCTGTCGATCTCGTCGACCAGAGCCAGCCCTCTCTCCCTGCCCACCAGCTCAAGGAGGGCATCGACCTTTGCTTCCAACCGATCGTCGTTTTCCTTGGAGGACGGCGAACCGACGTAGAGGAAGTAGGCCAGACCCACGACCTGCCAGAGCAGTTGCAGGAATTCCGACTGCCAATTCTCGAAGGTGTCTCGGCTCATCAGCACCAAGTATGCGGAGAACTCGGCGGCCTGCCCGTGCTCTCGCGCCTCGTCTGCGTAGGCATACCAGCCGAAGAGCCAGTGCAGGCCGAAGGATACCGCGAAGAAGATCAGGGTGATCCACGCGTAGGCGTACCGTTTCAGCATGTCGTCCTCCTCGACAGGCCTTGGGATCCGGGGGGGCGTCCGCCAATCGTCCACCGCCGGATCACAGGCGTTCATGCACGAACTAGCGTCAAAGGGCGTCGTCGCGTTCCTGCGTTCATTGGCCGACAAACGGGGATCGAGGCCCCCGGGGGGATGCCCTGAAAGCTTCGGCCACGCATGGGTTGTTCAAGGCGGCAACCAGAACAGTCGGCGGATCGTTGGCCGCTCATGGCCAGCCCTCTGCATCGCGCAATGACCGCGACCGTCACCGCCCTCGGGCACCCCGCCAGCCTCATCGTGCTGCTGATCTGCGCCATCGTCTGGCGGGCCGTTGAACCCGAAAGTTTCGACCTGCACGCGGTCGCTACGTTGGTCGCCGTCGCCATGACGCTGATCATTCAGCGCGGGCAGAACCGCGACACGGCCGCACTGCAGGCCAAGCTGGATGAGCTGATCCATGCGACCACGGGCGCGCGTGATGAGGTCGCCGGTCTGGATGAGAAGGACGCGGACGACATCGAGGAGATCCGCAACGCCGGCCAAACGCCCTGACGGTGGGCGCTAACCAGGCCCCTCCTCTAGCTCTTCCGATGCCGCTTCAAGCTTGGCGATCTGCTCGTCGCACTCCTCGGCATAGTTGTTGAGGATGTCGATCGTGAGCCTGTCGGTCGTGCCGCGCGCGAGGGCTCGCGCCTTATCGGCCATGGCCCGCAGCTGGGTGATATTATCGGGTCCGGTCATGGCCCGCTGAAACCCTCAATGAGAATGCTCGTTTCAGCGGTGCGGGAAATAAACCTGTGATGTGAGAGACTTGACCATGTCAGACGACAAGACCAACCGCGGCCCGGCCGACCGCAGCCGCATCGCCCTGGGCGAAGACTACGAGGTCGCCTACTGGACCCGGGAACTGGGCGTCAGCGAGGAGCGCCTTAGGGAAGTCATCGGCCGGGTGGGCAACTCCGCCGAAGCGGTTCGCACCGCGCTTGAGGGCCGACGCTGAAATATCCGACCACGCCGGATGGACGCTACTTCGTCGTCCGGGGCCGACTCTGGCGAACGACAAATCCCGGACTGCCGGAAGCCCAGCGAGTCCGTTTGTCGAGAGACTTGGGCGCAGCGAGAAACGCTGTCCGCGCGGCCCTCAGGACCGGGGTCGGCCTGTCCGACGCGCGCGGTCGCGTGGATGCCGCCAAGGTCGCCCTTGGGGAGCGTGGCCCGGTGTGGTGGACCGATGGCGCGCCTGATCTCAATCGACGGATGGCGGTGAACACGCCCTATGCCGACTGGTTCGCCGCTCTGGACAGCGAGATGCCGCCGCGCCGACGAGCGTAGGCCACGGAGCGCCTTTCCGCCCTCACCTCACGGCTACAGCTGCGCTGGGATCGACGGAATAGATCCTATCTATCCGTCTGACTTAAAGCGCTTTTATGGAGCTGATGATGGCTGGCGGATGGACCCGGGACGGAGCGGTTCTTGACCAGATCGACGACACTGTTCTGGATGGCGTCCTGAGCGCTCGCGCCCGCATGCCCGCAGGCGAGGGCACCGAAGACTGCGTCGAGTGTGGGGATATCATTCCGGAGGCGCGCCGTCGCGCCATGCCCGGGGTGACGACCTGCGTGCCGTGCCAATCGGGGCGCGACAGCCGCGTCGTGATTGCCGGTATCAACCGACGGGGAAGCAAGGATAGCCAACTTCGTTGAGCAGGACCTCGGCCCCTCTCCCCCTGTTCCCAGACTTGGCTCCGCCAGCGGCTGAGCCGTTGGCGACAACGACGCCGCCGGGCCTGCGCCACGCCGACAACGTCACGTCTGCGAATGAGCAACAGCGTTTGATTGAACGCTTCCAGTCCCTCGATTTCGCGCCATTCGACTTCCGGGGTTTCAAGGGCAATCGTCGCACCGTGGCGTTCGGCTCGCGCTATGACTTCACCCATCAACGCGTCGGGTCCGCCGAGCCCCTTCCCGACTGGCTGATGCCGCTTCGGGCCGCCGCCGGGGCCTTCGCCGGTGTCGCCGAGGCCAATCTCGTCCAGGCGTTGATCACTGAGTATGCGCCCGGCGCCGGGATCGGCTGGCACCGCGACCGGCCCGAGTACGGCCAAGTCGTCGGCCTGTCCTTTGCTTCGGAGTGCGTCCTGCGCTTTCGCCGTCCGGAGGCCGGAGGCTGGCGACGCGCTTCGGTACTGCTGCGGCCGGGCTCGGCCTATCTGCTCGACGGCGAGGCCAGGGAGAGTTGGCAGCACAGCATCAATCCAGGGACGGCCCTGCGCTATTCGGTGACGTTCCGAACTCTTCGATGGGCGGAAACGCCCGGCTCTTGCGGTCGTTAGGACGGCATGGCGCCTGACTTCTTTCATCGCCCGGCGGAGACCGTGGCGCGAGATCTGATCGGCGCCCTGCTGCTGGTCGACGGCGTGGGCGGGCGGATCGTGGAGACCGAGGCGTACGACATCAACGACCCGGCTTCCCATAGCTTTCGAGGTCCGACGGCTCGTAACGCGCCGATGTTCGGACCGCCCGGTCGGGCCTATGTCTATCGCATCTATGGTCTGCACTGGTGCTTCAATATCGTCTGCGATGCCGCCCAGGCGGGAAGCGCGGTTCTGATCCGCGCGCTGGCGCCAACGGCGGGGCTGGGGCTGATGCACGCCCGGCGCAATGTATCGTCGATTGAGCAGCTGTGTTCCGGCCCCGGCAAGCTCTGTCAGGCCCTGGCGATCGGCGCCGAGCACAACGGCGCCGCCGTGACCGCCGCGCCTTTCGCGATGTCGCCCGCCATCAATCCGGTCGTGATCGCACAGGGACCGCGCATCGGGATCACCGCCGGCGCGGAGACGCCCTGGCGCTTCGCCGAGGCCGGATCGCGCTTCCTCAGCCGCCCCTTGAGGGAGCCGGAGTGATGACGGTTGGCCCCTCTTCGCCTCAAGCAAGGACAACGATGACAGAGACAATAGCGTCCCAGCCTAACACTTCGGCGGCGGGCGGATGCGCCTGCGGCGCGGCGCGCTTTACCGTTGAAGGCCCGCCCCTGCGAGGGGGTCTGTGTCACTGCATGGTCTGCCGGAAGGCGCATGCGGCGGCCTTCAATCCCTTTCTCGTCTTCCCCGCCGATCAGGTGACCGTCGAGGGCCAACTTGCGGTCTGGGAGAGTTCTCCGGGTTATGAACGCCGCTTCTGCTCGACGTGCGGATCCCGACTCATCAACATCAACGGGCCGGAGATCGAGGTGTCACTGGGAAGCTTCGACACGCCCGGCCTGTTCGAGCCGGAGTACGAGAGCTGGGTGATCCGTCGCGAGCCGTGGCTCCCAGCGTTGGATCTGCCGCAGCATGCTCAGGAGCGCGCATCACTCGACGGCTGAAGGAGGACCGTATCCAAAGCCTCGACCACGCGCGGCGCCAGGCGGCGGGCCATCCGCTCGACGCCGGCCGCATTCGGGTGGATGCGGTCCGCCAGGGCGAAAGCGGGGTCCAGCGCGATCCCCTCCAGCAGGAAGGGATCGAAGGCGGCGCCGTGACGTCGGGCGACCTCGCCGAACAGGCCGTCGAAGGCCATCGCGTACAGCCCGAACCAGGGCGGGGCCCGCATACCGCAGACCATGGCCGGGATGGAGCGATCCGCCAGCCTCCGCAGGATGGCGTCGAGGTTGCGGCTGATCCCCTCGGTGGGAAGCAATTGCATCATGTCGTTGGCGCCGAGGGCGACGATACAGAGGTCCGTATCCGCCGGGACCGCTCGGTCCATCCGGCGCAGGCCGTCGGCGGTGGTGTCGCCGGAGACGCCGGCATCGATCACCGATGCTGGACGACCCAGCGCTTCCAGGTGCGCCTGAAGGCGGACAGGCAAGGCCTCGTGCACCCTCAGGCCGTACCCGGCCGTCAGGGAGTCGCCCAGCATGGTGATCTTCGGCAAGCTCACGCCGCGCGATCCGCCAGCTCAAGGGCGTCCCCGGGGAAGCCGAGCCGGGGGTCCGCAAGCACGGCTACGGCCCTCTCGCCATCGTAGAGGGCGATGGTCTCGAACCCGGGCCAGCGACCCGCGAGATTGGCCATTTCCGCTTCAGCGGACGCGTCGGTGTCAGCGGTGATGACCGCGATCTCGCGCACCGGAACGCCGGGCAGGTTCACGATGCAGTAGTAAGAAGGGCTCACGCGACGGTCTCCAACGCGGCGGCGAGAACGACGCGCGGCGTCGGAAGTTCCTGAGCTATTGGTGATCTGAAGCTGGCTAGTCCGGGCTGCCGTTGACGGCGATATCGCGATCAATCGCGGCGTCCTCGCCTGGCGTCGGCTTAGTCTTTTCGCCGGGAGCTTGGTCGTTCTGCTCTGGCCAGGCGGTGTCGTCGTCGGTCCGAACTGGGTCAGGGTTGTTGGCGGCGTCGGACATTGTGATCTCCTGTCTGCCTTGACCAACCACTCACCGGGTCGACCGTTCCACCGCGCGTGGGCATCGCGCCAGACGACGAAAGAAGGGCGAAGTCCCGGCGCGTCGATTGGGGGCGTGCGCACGCCGGGGCTTCGCGAAGCGCATCAGGAAGAACGCTTCGCCGCCTCAACTGGCGCTGTGGCGTTTCGTTCCTGTGTCGAAAATTGACGTCAGCCAGACCTGGCTGCGGCTGCGCTGGAGCGGTCGTCGGCCCCGGCGTCGTCCTCTCCAGCGCGCGTCACGACAATGGCGTGCTTGCCGGCGCAAGCCGGATCGAGGGACGCAACGGACGGCTGCTCGGCATCGGCCTTTTCGGACGGGGCGCTCGACTTTCTATCAGTGTTCGGTTCGTGGCTGGCATGGGAGCCTCCTGCAAACTCAGCGTGGGCGCCCGCGCATCGGTTCCCCGGCGTTTTGATCGACTTTTGTCCGTACCGTGTCGATGACCCGACACAGGAACGGAGCCTGCCATCACACTGTTGGATGCGGCAACAGCAACCTGCAAAGGAGACCTTGCCATGAGAACGCCGCGTCGTTCCCCAGCCACCAACACCGTCGTCATTCTAGGCATCGTGGCTGTATTCATCGCGCTTGGCGCCTGGGTCTGGTTCGACTGGAGCGCGGACGCCGCAACGGCGGCCGACAACGGGTCCAGCGGCGCCGCCTGGCCCTGGGCGCTGCCGGTCATCGGCGGCCCGATCCTGCTGGCGATCGCCCTGGCCGTCGCGAAGTTCCGTACGCGCAAGGTCGATGCCGCCCGCGATCCTGAAACGCCCGCCGACGATCCGTCCAAGGGCATGACTGGACACGGCTGATGCTGGATCACCAAGCCGCCGTTGTAATCACAGCTGCCCTGGTTATCGCGATCCTGGCGCTCGGCGCACTGGCGGGTCTCGGCCTGAAGCGGCGGCGTGGGCCGGGGTCTTGACCTCATCAGACGCGATCCCAAATCGCCCGATCGGCGGCACACCGCCGAACTGAGGGGAGACAAAGGTGCAAAAGGTCATCGTTGAGCCCGTGGAGGCCGGTTGGACGGTGAACGTGGACGGGGTCGAAAATCCGATGCTGTTCAGCAGCGGCCGTGAGGCGGAACGCGCGGGGCGCGACCTGGCCCTGCGGCTTGCGGAGAATGGGCAGGAGGTTGAGCTGGAGTTGCGTCTGCGCGGCGGTGCGCTGGGCGCGAAATTCATCTGCTTTCCGCCGCTGCCACACGAAAACGGCCCCCTGATG
>Ga0209676_1002900_pt1 | contig 11236 bp, 12 predicted proteins | sample AraplaCvi_mLB_r2_FD_184282 | JGI IMG/M metagenome (GOLD analysis project Ga0209676, IMG submission 184282) | Arabidopsis root microbial communities from North Carolina, USA - plate scrape MF_Cvi_mLB_r2 (SPAdes) (version 2) | ecosystem: Host-associated > Plants > Roots > Endosphere | place: USA...
GCTCCGCCGCGCTCGACGATCGCGCGCGCTTGCCGGTGGTCGGGATTGCGCTCGAGGATGTCGTCGGCGCCGAGGAGGGCAAAGGCGATCGCGCGTGGACTTTTGAAATGCTCTGTCATCGGCGCCGCGCGGTCGAACCACTCCGCCGCCCAGTCGCGCATCGCCGGCGACCGGGCATATGCCGCGGCGTGACCGAGCGCCCAGAGGGTACGGCCGTTGCTGTCTTCAGATCCCCGCTCTTCGAGCCAGCTGCGCCCATAGTTCATGAAATTGCGGAACACGCCCGCATCCTCGTTCCAGCCATGCTGGATGAAGCTCGCGAAGGCGAGCGCCTGATGGGCCGCCTGTTCCTGCGCACGCGCGGGCAGGCTGTGTACGAGCATGAGCGCGCGCGCGTTGTCGTCAATACAATAGCCGTGACGGCGATCGGGCACGAAATGGATTGCGTGCTGGAACATGCCCACGTCGTCGCACATCGCCCAAAAGCCTTCGAGCGAAGGCGCTCTGCGAGCGTTCATGACCGCCGCTGCAGGGGCGGCGACATGATCGATGAGATTTGCGCATTCGCGCGCAATCTGGCCCCAGGCGGTGCGACGGCCGCGGGTGTAGGCACGCTTTTGCAGGGCGCGGCGCTCCTCGGGCACCGCGAGGAGGAGAAGCACCGCCTCGGCAATAGCCTCGCTGTCGGGCGCGGGCAGGAGAATGCCGACATCATTTGCAAGGAGCTCACGTGCGTGGACAAAGGGTGTCGACACGACAGCACGGCCGAGGGCAACGGCATAAGCGAGGGTGCCCGAGGTAATCTGCTGGAGATTGGGATAGGGCGCGAGATAGATGTCGCAAAGCTCGATCTGGTCGAGCAGCTCCTCGGTATCGAGGAAGCGGTTCTCCCAGGCGATGTTGCCGGCGACGCCGAGGCTGGCGGCGAGAGCCTCGAGCCGTTCGCGGTAGGCCTCGCCTTCATGTGCGACGAGATTGGGGTGCGTTGCGCCGACTATCCGGTAAAGAATATCCGGATACTGGGCGGCGATCGCGGGCAGCGCACGGATCGCGTCCTCAAGGCCTTTGCCCGGACCAATCAAACCGAAGGTCGAGAGAATGGGCCGCTTTGCCAGGCCGAGCGTCTCGCGCAGCGGACTGATATCGACGAACGGGCGATCCGGCGTGCCATGTTCGATATGGACGATCTGGTCCACGTCGGCCCGATAGGCGTCGATCAAGGTCGCGCGGCCATATTCGCTCATGACGACAAGCTTGCTTGCGCGGGCGACAAGCCGTTCCATGACCATGCGCTGTTCGTCGTTCGGGTCGGCGAGAACGGTATGAAGGGTGACGATGAGCGGCGCGGCGACGCGGTCGACGAGATCGAGGATATAAGCGCCAGCTGGCCCGCCGAAGATCCCGAATTCGTGCTGCAGCCAGACCGCGTTTGCGCCGCTCGCATTGATCGCCTCGGCGGCGGCAAGATACTGGTCGCGCTGAGCCTCGTCGATCGTGAGGGAAGCGGCCGCGTCGGTCGGTTGGTCGGTTGGGCTGCGCATTGCATAGATATCAATGTCGAGATCGGCGCGCGCGGCACGAAGATGATCGTAGGTATCCGCGGTAAAGGTTGCGATGCCGCACAATCGCGGGCGAAAGCAGCCAATCATGGCAATGCGCGTGCGTTGTACCACTCGCGGCTCGATCGACGGACCGCGCGAGGGAAACATGTCGTCGTTTTGGGAGTCGCTGAAAAAGCGGGCTTCGCTATCGTGCTTCATATCCATCCTCGTCGCTGGTTCCTCGTTGCAGGCGCGCGTCTTCCGACCCGCGCAAGACGCACGAGGGGCCGTCTCCAGCCGCCTGCCGAAGTCGGGATCAAATTGAACGTATGTCAGCCCAACGCCGCTAAGCGCCGCTGGTTGCAGTGCAACATCGCAAGTGCGACGAATTTAGCGCTCGATTAACACAGGTTATAACGAATGATCATCATCGAGCCTCTCTTCATTTCTCCTTGCGTGTCGCTCTCCGGACAACCTATGCGGGTTGGCGGGGGCGAGAGATGAAAGGTCATCCGCGTCCATGCTCATTTGCCGGCCCGAACAGTCGCCGCTCCAAATTCTTCATGAAAAGCTCTCCGCCGATCCCAGCCGGGTCGTGCTGCGGCCCTTTCATCTGGCGTGGCAGTCGAATGTGTCCGAACCCCCCCGCGCGGCGCAGCTCGCGTCCGACATTCTCGGGCTCGACGAGGACCAGGCAGAACTCGAACTCGGACTGATCTGGAAGGATTTTTCCGAGCGGCACTGGCAGATCGGACAGATTTTCGACGAGCGTTATCGTGAGATTTCGGAGGATCTTGGTCTCGACGATGCGGTGATCTCGCCGGTGAAGCGGCGCCTGATCGGGGCCTATTTCTGCCACGAATATAGCTATGCGGCCGCGGCGCTCATGAACCCGAGCATCGTTCCGAGCCCCGATCAGAGCGGGCTTAACGGCGACCAGCTGCGTTTCGTCATGTCCATGCGCGCGGTCGGCGAAGGCCATATCTCCTCGGTTGCCTTTCGCGAGGGGATTGTGGGGCCGGGAACCGATTTCCAGCTCTGGCCGCAATCGGGACCGGCGATGGCCGCGGTTGCCGACGATCGTCACCAGATCGCGCCCGACGCGCCAGCTTTCGTTCACCGGCAGCCGGGAAGCGCGATCTCGAACAGCGTGTTGTTCCCGGTGACTGAGGCGCAGCGGAACGGACTCGAGGACTTGCGCCTCGTGCAATTCGTGCACGACGATGGCGAACGCGAATATCTCGGTACCTACACCGCTTACTCTGGACGCGACATTCGGTCGGAACTGATGCGAACGCGCGATTTCACCAGCTTCTGCCTCGAGCCGCTCATCGGCCATGCGGCACGCCACAAAGGCATGGCGCTGTTCCCGCGGCGGATCGGCGGCCAGTACCGGATGATCGCGCGGCAGGACGGCAAGAATATCACGATCCTGAGTTCGAACAGGCTCAATCATTGGGAGGATGAGGGCGAGCTTTTGATACGCCCGCAATTTCCGTGGGAGTTCGTCCAGATGGGCAATTGCGGCAGCCCGATCGAGTGCGATGCGGGCTGGATTCTTCTCACCCATGGCGTCGGCGCGATGCGGAAATATAGTCTCGGGGCGGCGCTTCTCGACCGCGACGATCCGTCGCGCGTCCTCGCGCGGACCCGCTGCCCGATCCTGTCGGCGGCGGAAAGCGACCGCGAAGGCTATGTCCCCAATGTCGTCTACACATGCGGCGCGATACGCGTCGAGGACAGGCTGCTCATTCCCTACGGGATCGCCGACAGTGCGATCGGCTTCGCGACGACGACCGTCAGCGGGCTTCTCGCAGCGATGGACTGACTCCCGCGGCGTTTGACCTCGGCGCCGCTGGCCATGATCCGCTGTGACAAGAAGTGAGAGCCGTCGCGGGAGGGGCAAATGCGGCGGCTCTCAAGGTGGAGACAGCTGGGATACCCGGAAGGAAGGCGCGAGCTTGGACGATGTTCCCGCGCTATGATCGAGATCAATATGATTTCGGCGTCTTGGCAGCATCTTGGGAGCGTGGTCGCCGCGGCAGCGATGCGAAGAGGGCCTCGCGTCGCCACGAGACCCTCCCATTTCCGTCGTGCCGGCTATGCTGGCGCTAGGGAAGCCCCTCGACGCGTCCGGGTCGCTGGACGAGTCTCAGAATCGGGAAGCTAACGATGTTTCGCGACATTGGCTATTGATGCAGGTTAAGTTCGACGCCCGCCTTCGGCGTTGCCGGCGCCCGGTCGTGCGTACGGAGGCGACGGCGTTTAAGCGCAAACCCGGATTGTTATCGCCCGATAACGGCAAGCGCCCGTTCGAGATCCTGGCGACTGAAAGGTTTCATCAGCACCGGCTGCCCGGCAAAAGCTGCTTCGGGACGAGCGATAAATCCACCTGTTGCGACGAGAAATGGGATGCCTTTGGCCGAAAGCGCTGCGGCGACGGGACCGCCAGATTCACCATTGCTGAGCACTGCATTGACGATTGCCGCATCGAGATCGAATGCGCCGAGAGCTGAAAGCGCCGTCTCGACACAATCGGCACAAGCGACCGCGCGGTGCCCAAGGCTCACAAGTTCGTTCTCGAACATCAGGGTGAGGATAGGGTCGTCCTCGACTATCAGAATCCTGCTGCTCACAATCCGACCCCGATGACCTGTGGCAACTCGATTTACGGCGCGCCGCATGTTTCGCGGCCGCTCGCTTCATGCAGCATGTCTCCTCAAGAAGCTTTAACCTGGATTAGCGACGTCCGAACTTGGTTAGCGTTACCGTGCCGCTCAGGGGCAAAGACAAGGTAGGACGATGCCCCGATATTTCTTTCATTTTCGTTGCGGCCCCGAATATGTCGACGACCGCGAAGGTGAAATTCTCATCGACATAGCTGCGGCGCGCGTGCGTGGGGAAACGATTTTGCGCCACATCCTTGCTGACGATGTCCAGAGCGGAGTGCTTGAAATGTCCTCGGTAATCCTGATCGAGGATGAAGGGCATGAGGTCGCGGGACGCGTGGCGTTTTCAGACGTTCTGACATTAAAATTAGAAGGCCGAGAAAGTAACATGCATCAATGTGAAGCCACTGATCGGTGTTAGGATGACGCATTGCCGAACCATTGCCCGGCAGGCTTTCGGCGACTGAGAGACGTTTATGCTCCCGCTTGCGAATGGGCGTATTATCATGCGTTACGCAGATCGCCTTGATCTCCAGCGCTTCGTCAACCGGCTTCTATCCCGCTCGCTGCTGACCAGCGACGAGCAGGACGCGATCTTGGACCTTCCCTGTCATTTCGCGACGGTCAAGGCGAACCGGGATTTTGTCGGGCTCCGCGAATATGTCGATCACGTGAGCCTGATCGTCGACGGCATTGTCGGGCGCTTCGATCAGAATCGCGACGGATTACGCCAGATAACCGCGCTGCATCTTCCCGGCGACATGGCTAACCTTCACTCGGTCGTCCAGCCGCGGGCGACATCGGCGCTTCAAGCCCTATCGGTCGCGACGATCCTGCGTATTCCACATGATGCCTTAAGGGCGGCGACGGCTAGGCGTCCGGCGCTAGCCGAGGCGCTGTGGCGAGACTCGATGGTCGACGCGTCCATACTCGCGCAGTGGGTGGTAAACGTCGGACGCCGCGACGCCCGCGCACGCATCGCGCATTTGCTGTGCGAAGTCGCAACGCGCCTCGGGGCGCCGAACGGGCAGAATGGTTTCCGGTTCGCCTTCGCAGTGACCCAGTTCCAGATCGCCGATGCGACGGGGCTTACGAGCGTTCATGTCAACCGAATCCTGCGTTCGCTGCGCGAGAGCGGGCTTGCCGACGTCCGCAACCGCGAAGTGCGGGTGCTCGACTGGCGGGGGCTCATCGACGCCGGAGACTTTGATCGCAATTATCTTCAGACCGAGATCCGTCCCGAGGACAAGCTGCGCATCCTCGAAGCACTCTGAATTGAAGGCCTGGGCCCGCGTTGAAAAAGCAAGCGATGGAAGGGAATGCCGAGGCTGACCGCGGCTCAGCCGGTTACCCGGTCACGCCCGACGGGCGGTATTTCGTCGTGCGCGGCCGCCTCTGGCGCCGCTCGAACCCGGCTCTCGACGAGGGATTACGGCAACGATTGGTGATCGAACTCATGGCGGCAAGGCGCGCGGTCGCCGGGGCGAAGCGCTTAGCCGACCCGTCCGCGGAAGAGGAAGCGCATGGCGACGTGGACCGGGCTAAAAGGGCCCTTGGCGAACGCGGGGCGCCTTGGTGGACCGATGGAGCCCCCGACTACAACCGATACCTTGTAAAGAACACGCCCTACGCAGGCTGGTACGCGGCTGTCGTCGACGATCACGATGCGTGATGCGTGATGCAGGATCGGGCTGATGCTGCCCGCGTCCGAGATTCCGTTATCGATCGATGTTCCCACGAATGTCGGCGTGCGCGCTGTGGCGATCGTCGTGCCGTGATGTCCCGTCTCGACATCGCTGGTCTCACGACTTTCCTACAGTCAGTCGCCCTTGCGGATTTTTGCTCGCCGCTCGCTGCCGGCAAGTTCGATCCACGCCGGCGCATGGTCGCTCGTCTTCTCCCAGCTGCGCGGCCGTGTGTCGACGCCAGCGGCGCGTAGCCGCTTCTTGGCAGACTTGTTGAGCAGAAGATGGTCGATGCGGATACCGGCGTTGCGCTCGAACGATTGCCGCCAATAAGCCCAGAAGCTGTAGATCCGTTCGTCCGGATGGAGGTGCCGGATCGCGTCGGTCCAGCCCTGGTCGAGAAGACGCCGGTATGCTGCTCGCGCATCGGGCGCGAAAAGCGCGTCGTCCTTCCAGTTTTCTGGCTTGTAGACGTCGAGATCGGTCGGGATGACGTTGTAGTCGCCGCACGCAACGACCGGGGCATCGAGCTCGAACAGGCCCGTAAGATGGTCGTGCAGCCGTCCCATCCACTTCAGCTTATATTCAAACTTGGGGCCGGGCCAGGGATTGCCGTTCGGCAGATAGAGGCTGGCGACGAGAATGCCGCCGACCGCAGCCTCGATGTAGCGGCTCTGCTCGTCCTGCGGGTCTCCGGGAAGACCGCGGCGCGTCTCATGAATCTCGCCGACGCGGCTGAGCATGGCGACACCGTTCCAGCGGCTCTGGCCGTGCCAGATCACGTCATATCCTGCGTCGCGGATAGCCTTTTCGGGGAATTTCTCCTGCGGCGCTTTCAATTCCTGGAGGCAGACGATGTCGGGTTCAGCGATCGCGAGCCATTTGAGCAGGATAGGGAGGCGTCCGCCGATCCCGTTTATATTGTAGGTTGCGATCTTCACAGGTCGGGCAGCTTCTGGTCGGCATGTTGGAGGGATAGGAAGTCGCGAGGCGCCGCATCGGTGGAGGGCGGGGCGCGTTCCTCTGGCTATGGAGTCTAGACCGTCAGCGCCCGGTTTTGTTCCGCCGCGCTCGCGACGTGTGCAACTCGCCTGAGAAGGGCGCGTTTGCATCTCGAAGGAGCGACATCATGCCGGACGACAAAAGCAAAGCGGGGGCCGCGGACCGGAGCCGGATCAGCCTTTCCGAAGATTATGAGATCCGCGACTGGACCAAGTCGCTCGGCGTGAGCGAGGCGGAGCTTCGCGAAGCGGTCGATGCCGTCGGCAATACACCCGATGCCGTCCGCGCCTACCTCAATAAAGATTGATGACCTCCGATTTCGACAGGGCGATTACCTCGCCGATCGAACGCGTCGCCCGCGTTCTTGCGGGGCACGCCCTCAGCCGCAATGCGGAAGGCGACTTGGCCTCCGCCGGGGAGGCGGTGGACGCGCTCTGGGGCGAATATAGCGATGCCGCGCTGGCGGTGCTGCGCACGCTTCGCGAACCGAGCGCGGCAATGCTCGCCGTCGGCGACGGCGAGGTCTGGGATCGTATGATCCACGCCGCGATCGAGGATGAAACGATTTCGGACTAGAGAGACCTGAATTAGAGTGCTGAATTAGAGTGGCGTGGCGAGAATGTCTCTGCGCTGCGCATATTGCGGCACACCACAGGCCGACCCTCGATCCTCATTTCGCCCCCACTCTTTGCGCCAAAGCAAGGTGGCGCGAGAGGACGCCGGTCGAAGCGGTGCCGCATTCCGGATGGGTGGCCCAATTCGATGAACCGATATCACGGGCGGGCGGGCGCCCGCCCGTGATAATTCATTCAGTCGAGCTTCGGACTCACGACCCCCGAGGTGTAGCGCAAATTATTCTGCACATGCTTCACCCCCGTTACATCGTCGGCCAGGTCCTCGGCGCGGCGCTTGGCGCGGCGATCCTCGACCGTCCCCGTCAGGGTAACCTCGCCGTCGTCGACAGCGACTTCAATTTCCGACGCGTCGATCCAGACGTCTTCGGTCAAGCGGTCGTTTACATCCTCGCGGATGCGCTCGTCCGAGCGCGCATAATTTTTCGGGCCGCGGCCGCGATGATCCTCTTCGCGGCGGCGCCGCGCATCGCGGTCGCCGAACCATGACATGACCTCGTCACCCGCTCTCTCGAGAAACCCGCGATCGCCATCGTTATAGTCGGGCCGGCGCGATTGCGGATAATCACCATAAGGCGAATAGCCGCCTTCGGGCGGAATCCCGAATTCGCTTGGCCACCCAAAGCCCGAGCCGTAGCGCTCGTCGCGGCTGCCGCTAGCGCGGCTTTCGCCCCCGTACCGTTGCTGATCGCGGCCATAGGTTGGTGACCGTTCGCGCTCGCGATAGTCATGGTCACGGCGGTCGGGACCGCGATCGGTCTCAGGATAAGCGCGGCCCTGCTCGCGCGGCTGGCTGAACCGGTCGCGCTGCTGCGGTCGCTGGTTCGCTGCGGCATAGTCGCGCGCCGACCCGCTGCTGCGGCCGCGATCTGCGCGCTGCCCGTCTTCACTATAATTGGGGTCCCGGTCGCTGCTATAGTCCCACAGCGGCGTACGATCGTCGAACCTGTCCATGATCCATCTCCTTGGCGTTGACGGCGGGCAGGTTGCCGGGTTCGACAACCCCCCGGCCTGCTATGGTGACGAACCGCAGATGCCGAAGTTCCGCGTCCGGCGCATTGCTTCGGCGAAATGCATCATTTGCCCGGGGATGCGTGAGCGGGGATCAGCGCAAACTGCGAAAGGTGATCGACCAGCGGGGCACGTCCATCGGGGCGATGCTATGCTCCCAGTCGTCGCGAACCTCGCCACGCATATGGTAGATCGACCGCGGCTGAAGATCCGCCGAGGCGCGCTCGAACCCTGCGACCGTCCGGCGGCGGTAGCGCAGGGTCGCCGCTGCGCCAAGCGAGAGACCGATCACATGCTCGAAGACTGGTCGGTCCTTATGCCAGCCGATCCCGGCGCCGACCCCATAATGAAGGATCAGCGCCTGCTCGAGCGCAGCCGCCTCCAGACCTGCGAAGTCAGCGGCGAGGTCGCGGACGGGCGTGAGCCAGTCGGGGATCGGCTCGCCCGGAGCGAAACGCCCGGTCTGAAAATCATAGGTCCAGCCGAACGAGCGCGTCCTACGCTTCCCCTCCCATTGCTGAAACTGGAACGGCGTCAGATCGGCCGCCTCGATGCGAGTGATCAACCCTCGTTCATTGTCTGGATCGATGACATCATTGGCATAGGACAGCCCGGGCAGGAGCGGGGCGCCGAAGAGATCGGGCTGGGCTGTCGTCCTGACACGGTCGGCCGTCACTGCGGCGACTCCCATGGCGCGCGCGGCGATTGTCCCGCTGAGCGCATTGGAGCCGCCCCGTGCGCGCGATTGTCATCCCACCGCATGTCAGCCAAGCGAATCTCCACCGAAACCATGACAAGAACATAATGGGAACGCGAGTACGCTGCAATGCGCCTGATTATGTTGCGACTGCGGGGCGAGGAAACCTGCTGGCCCCAAGCCCGAGATGCGCCAGCCCAACCCTGTACTGCGCATGATAGGCCAAGGCGCCTCGTCTGTTTCAGGGGGTGTCGACAGGCTGGCTGCCGACGCGATACGGTCCGGAGCGTTCCTTGAGCGGCTGCCCTTTCCAGCTCAGATACACAGCCCCCTCGTTCAGAAGGCGGTCGATGGCAGCATGAACGGTCGGCATCGCTTCACGCCACAACGCGTTGCAGGTTAGGGCGCGCGCTACCTCACTCGGGCAGATTGTCCCCCCGGCTGGGCGCGAGGCGAGTAGGGCCCGCACTGCATCGCGCACCCTCTCATCATTTTTTTCCCCGCTCATTTTTGCCCTTATTTTTTGCCGTCGGTCACGGGACGGTCCTGATGTCATGAAGTCGGGCTTCGGCGGCGGCTTCCAGCCCGGCGGAGGCGAATATCGCTGCTGGCTCGTGCCCAATCCCATCGCGCCCGGTTGCTGGCGGTCCAGCCCGGATAGATCGGCCTGGCCCGCCTCCTTTGCGGTCGCGCCGCTGCGAATGAGGCTGATCATGTCGCGGCACCGCTTCGCTTCTTCAAAGTCCAGCGCGAGTGCTGCCGCCTCCATCTTCTCTTGAAGCGTTTTGAGTGTCTCTGTCATGACGGGTTAAACGCGCAAGACGTACGATCGGCACCACGGACCGTCATCGTCGAAGCGAATGTTGCTTTGGCTCCCGTCCGCGCCACCATCCAATTCGGCCCCTGTTCGATGGCTTGGCGGATCCCCAATCACAGCGATCCGAGATATCCGCCCTGCGATTGTCTGCCCCGTGAGGCGTCCCCGGAACTCTGCTTAATCTCAAGGGTCTATCTGATGCGTGGGGCATAACAGAGCATGCCCATGCCCGCTTGGCCGGCACGCGATCCCAATGGAGTGATGTCGATGAACAAGCTTATGATTCTGCCCCTTGCTGCCGCGACCGCGCTGGCAGCAGGCTGCGCTTCGACCGGTGGCTATGCCGGTGTCGGAGCCGGCTCGAGCCGGTACGACGATGGCGGCTATGGTTATTACGATCAGGGCTATTATTCGGAGAACGGCAATTATGACTATGACCGCCCCGACCCGCGCCACGGCGGCTATTACGCCGACAATTATTACCGCACGGATCGCCGGTACAAGGAGCGCCGCCTGTCGAACAATGACCGCATCTATCGCGGCCGCGACAATAAATATTATTGCCGCCGGAACGACGGATCGACCGGTCTGATCGTTGGCGGGGTCGTTGGCGGCATTGCGGGCAACGTCATCGCACCGGGCAAAAGCGAAACGCTCGGCACGATCTTGGGTGCGGTCGGCGGTGCTGTCGCTGGACGTGCCATCGAACGCAGCGGCAACAACAATGACGTTCGCTGTCGCTGAGCAGGCTTGTTCCTTGAGCGGCCGCCGGTCCGTCCGGCGGCCGTATCCATGTCACCGCGCGTGAGCGGCGCACCAATATTAGTATCAGCGCGCGTGAGCGGTGGACCTATTTTTGCGGGCTCGTCCGAGCCACTCCCGCGGCGGCCAATGCACGGACATTATCATATCGGCGCACGCTTACCCATGCGCGCTTAATCGCAGCCCCTCTCAAACCGGCCGCTATCGATGATTTGCCATAAAAGAACGCCCGCCCGATCGAAATCGGACGGGCGTCAGATGAAGAGCCGTGTTTCCTGAAAGGAAAAGCGCTCTTGGGTCGCATGGCGCGGTTATCGTTTCCGGCAGACCCGATATTGTACCGCGACGCCAAAAAAGAGCAGCGCGCGCCTCAGGGGTTGGCCGCAACCGAAAGACGAAATGGTGCGCCGGGCCTGTTAA
>Ga0209676_1002902_pt1 | contig 11230 bp, 11 predicted proteins | sample AraplaCvi_mLB_r2_FD_184282 | JGI IMG/M metagenome (GOLD analysis project Ga0209676, IMG submission 184282) | Arabidopsis root microbial communities from North Carolina, USA - plate scrape MF_Cvi_mLB_r2 (SPAdes) (version 2) | ecosystem: Host-associated > Plants > Roots > Endosphere | place: USA...
TAGTTCTGTACGTGGGTCTGGCCCGTCTTCAGGGTCAGGCCCTTCTCCATGAAGGCGCCGATCGGCCACTTGTCCGCGAACCCGCCGTAGACGCCAGGGACCGAAACCGTGCCGCCCTTGCGCACCGCCATGATGGTCTCGCGCAGGACGTGGGGGCGGTCGGTGCCCAGGATCTTGGTCTCCTGCTTGACCGCATCGACGATGTTGTCGGGCGAGAAACCGTGGGCCTCCATGCCAACCGCGTCGATGCAGCTGTCAGGGCCGAGGCCTGCGGTCATTTCCGTCAGCGCCTCGCGGACCTTCACCTCGTGATAGTTCAGCACCTCGGCGCCGTTCTGCCTGGCCAGTTCGAGGCGGCGCGGATGGTGATCGATGGCGATGACACGACCGGCGCCCATCAGGATCGCCGACTTGATTGCGAACAGGCCGACCGGCCCACAGCCCCAGATGGCCACCGTGTCGCCCGGTTTGATCTGGGCGTTCTCGGCCGCCATCCAGCCGGTCGGAAAGATGTCGGACAGGAAGAGGACACGCTCGTCCTCGATGCCGTCCGGGATCTTGATCGGGCCGTAATCAGAATAGGGCACACGGGCGTACTCGGCCTGCCCTCCCGCATAGCCGCCCGTCAGGTGCGAATAGCCGAAGGCGCCGGTCATCGCGTAGCCATAGGCGATCTCGGACGCGTCGGCTTTCTCGGCCGGATTGGAGTTGTCGCAGGCCGCCGGCATCTTGTGATCGCAGAAAAAGCATTTGCCGCAGGCGATCACGAAGGGGACGACGACGCGGTCGCCGACCTTCAGAGTGGTATTGGCGGGACCTACCTCTTCCACGATGCCCATGAACTCGTGGCCCAGGATGTCGCCGTTGGACATGCCGGGGATCATGCTGTCGTAGAGGTGCAGGTCTGAGCCGCAGATGGCGGTGGCGGTGATCTTGATGATCGCATCCCGAGGATTGACGATCTGGGGGTCGGGGACAGTGTCCACCTGTACGTTGTGTTTTCCGTGCCAGGTCAGGGCGCGCATGGGCTGTCTTTCGCTGTGATCGGGATCAGAAGTGGCGCGAAGCGCGCGGGGCGGCGTCAGGCGCCTTGGAGGTCGAGATCTCGCCGGTCTCCATCAGCTGCTTGAAGCGGCGAAGCTCGCGCCGAGCCTGCACGCGCGGCTCCCGCTGCATGACCTTGGCGACCAGTTTGCCGACCACGCCGGCGGGCGGGTCGTAGGAGATGAAGACACGCACCTCCGTGCCGCGGCCAAAGGCGTTGTCGCGGAATTCGATCCAGCCCTCGTGGTCGATGTCGCTGCTGTCCATCGAGCGCCAGGCGATGTATTCGCCCGGGCGATCCTCGGTGATTTCGCTCAGCAGTTCGACCTCCATGCCGCCGGGTCCGGCGATCATCCAGCTGGAGCGGCCGGACTCCATCAGCTCGACCGATTTCACATTCTCCATGAAGGTCGGCAGGTTCTTGAAGTCGCGCCAGAAGGCATAGAGCTCCTGCCGCGGGCGATTGATCAGGACGGCGCGCAGGCTGGATGCGTCATGCTCGCCCTCGACGTTGTCCTTTTCGACAAACGCCGTCGATCCGACCTCGGCATTCGTCGAAAGTTCGTTATCAGACATAGGGTTGGCTCCGGAGATGGGGGCGTCGGCTCAACCCGTCGTGGGCGCCTTCGTTCCCCGGAACCGGACGGTCAGCAGACGGTTGTCGGGGCCAGCCTTCGGAGGAGAAGCCCCATGACCGACACCACCACTCGAGCCGCAGATTTCCGCCCACTCGCCGTCGTCACCGGCGCCTCGTCCGGCATTGGCTATGAGCTTGCCAAGCTGTTCGCGGCCGACGGCTACGACTTAGTCGTGGCGGCCGACACGCCGCTGGCGGAGGCCGTGCAGGCGCTCCAGCAGATGGGCGCCGGCGTTGAAGCCGTGCAGGCCGACCTGGCGACCGAAGACGGCGTGCAAGCGCTTGTCGAACGCATTGGCGGGAGGCCGGTCGACGCCCTGGCCGCGAACGCCGGCCACGGTCTCGGCAAGGGCTTCCTAGACGAGTCCTTCGACGACATCCTGCATGTCATCAACACCAACATCACCGGGACCATCCGGTTGGCCTATCTGGTCGGTCGCCAGATGCGCGACGCCGGGCGCGGCCGCATCCTGTTCACTGGCTCCATCGCGGGGCTGATGCCGGGGTCGTTCCAAGCGGTCTACAACGCGTCGAAGGCCTTCGTGGACAGCTTCTCCTTCGCCCTGCGCAACGAGCTGAAGGACAGCGGGGTCAGCGTCACCGTGCTGATGCCGGGTGTGACCGACACCGAGTTCTTCGAGCGCGCCGGCCTGATGGATACCAAGGTCGGTCAGGACGACAAGAAGATGGACCCCGCCGACGTCGCCAAGTACGGCTACGACGCCATGAAGCGCGGCGATGGCGACGTTGTCGCCGGCCTCGGCAACAAGGTCCAGGCCGCCATGGCCGCCGTCACGCCGCAGTCGATGCTGGCCGAGCAGCACCGCAAGATGGCCGAGCCGGGCTCCGGCCAAGGCTGAGGCTCTGCTGCCGTGGGGTTCTAGCCGATGGTTCGGGCGCTCTTCCCGACCCCGACCATGGCCGGAGCCCCAGCGGAAGCCCAGGCCCGCTTCATGCCCGGCGTGTTGAAGGGCGTAATGATCTCGCCCTCGGCGGTGATTGCGATCAGCCCGCCGTCACCGTCGAAGGCCTCGACACGCACGAGGACGGCTTCGGCGGCCTCGGTAGGCGATGCGCCGCCATAGCGGATGCGCGCCGCGACATCGTGGGCGGCGCAAGCCCGGACGAAGGCCTCGCCCTTCCCTGTGCAAGACATCGCCACGCGGTCGTCCGCCCAGACCCCGGCACCGATCAGGGGGGTGTCGCCGACGCGGCCCGGCAGGGCGCCGTAGGTGCCGCCGGTTGAGGTGGCAGCCGCCAGATGGCCGTTGAGATCGAGCGCCACGGCTCCCACCGTTCCATGCCCGTCGTCCAGGTCTGAAGGATCGAAGCCGTCCGGCTCGGTCAGCCACTGGTCAAGATCAACGATGGCCTCCATGCCGTGCGCCAAGGCGAAGTCGGTCGCGCCCTTCCCTGTCAGCAACACATGTGATGAGCGATCCATCACGGCGCGGGCGCAGTGGATCGGCGAGGCGATCCCCTGCAGAGCCGAGACAGCGCCGGCGCGGCCGGTGCGGCCGTCCATCAGGGCGGCGTCGAGTTCGACCTCGCCCCAGCGGTTCGGCGCGGAGCCGCGTCCGGCGACGTACAGGCCCGACGCCTCCAGCTTCATCGTGCAGGTCTGCACAACCTCTAGCGCGGGGACGCCGTCGGCTAAGGCAGCCGCGCCCGATCTGATAAGTTCCGCCAGAAAGGCTTCAGCGCGGGTGTAATCGCGCCCCGGCTTGACCCCTGCCCCGCCGTGAAGCGCCAGCGCCCAAGCAGGCTTCATCGGGCGGCACGAGCGGCGGACACCGCGGCGGCGGCCAGGGCGTCGATGTCGACTGGTCCGCTGATGTTCCAGCGCCCGGCGGTCTCGGTGACGATCAGACCCGTGTCGGAGCGGCGTCCCTGCCGAATGAACTCACGTCGGATGGCGGTCGCCGCTGGGTTCATCTCGGCCCCGTCAGGAGCGGCTTGGTCGTCAGAAAAGTCGGGAGCGGATACGGCCATGTTCGGACAGGTCTGGGCTGGGAGTGAAACCCCGTCGCCGGGCGTTGCGATCCGGCGACGGGGTGAGCGCCGGCTGCAAGGGCGCCCGGCAAGCCGAAACCCCCGACCTCGGCCGGCGCTTTGACAACCGGTCTGATGGCCGCCAGTTCCCGGCCGTTCGCCCCGTATTTCGCGCCTCCCGGCGTCGGCTCGCCGACTTAGAAACGACTCTCGTCAGCACGCATTGAACAAGTCCGCGCAGGATGCGCACAGAACAGAAAATCGAGGGATGTCATGACTGAAGAGACGAAAGCCGACATTGAAATGGGTCAGCTCGCCCTTGGGCTGGTGATGGAGGATTTCCGCCGCCGTCTCGGGCGCAAGGAGATGAGCGAGGCGGATATCGCCGAGCTCGTGGAGTCGGCGCTGAAGCGCTTCCCCAGCGATTTCGAACCGCAAATCCGCAAGCTGGTCGCGCGCTACTCGGAAGAACGGCAGGCCGCCTGACAGCCGCCAAGGAGCACGCCATGAACCGCAATGAGCAATCCAACGCCGAGGTCGCCGAACTCTTGGACAAGGTCCGGACGGCGGTGTCGGCGTCAGACCGCGACCCCGCTTCCGTGCTGGATGAGGTGGCCGAGTTGATCGGCCACCGTCGGCGGTCGCAAGAGGTCTACCAAAAGCCGCTGGGCTAAGGCCGGCGAAGAGTCAGGCCTACTGCGGCGATACGCTCGACATCCCGATAGTCGTCTCGTCGCAGGAGCCCACCGAAGATGTCCGGGTCCAGTTCGTCCCACGTCATCTCCAGGTCGCCGGCGAAGTCGGCGACCGCGTCACGTACCAGGTTGCGGCCATTGACGACCGGAGAGCCGGTGTAGAGCACGAACCGGCCGCCGGGGCTCAGCCGAGGTATTCCCGCTCGAACCCAGTCGATCGCCAGCTCTGCCCCGTTTAGACCGCCGCCGTCGCGATAGACCCTGCCGCCCTGCCCCGCGATGAATGGCGGGTTAGCAACGATCAGATCGAAGTCGCCGTCGACAGCGTCCAAACCCGCGCTCTCCAGCGACGTGATGCTCAGCCCAGCGTGCCTTGCGTTCACCGACATCAGGCGCAGCGCCCTAGGATTGATGTCCGACCCTGTTACCTCAGCTTCGGGCCAGCGCGCCGCGACCGCCATCGCGCCGGCGCCTGCCCCGGTCCCGATGTCTATCGCGCGTTGGGGTGCTGGACCGTCGAGCGCCCCAAGCAGGCGGACGAACCGGTAGCTGTCGGGACCGAGGAAGACGGCATGGTCATCGCGGTTGTTCGCGGAATGGAAGTGGAGCCGATCCTCGATAAGACTGACCCGAAGCGTTGCCCGCAGCTGGCCACCTTCCTCGCTGACGATATCGGCCTGACGCATGTCAGCGAGCAGGTCCACGGGGATGTGCGTCGCGGAGAAGCAGCGGGTCCAGCCGAAGATGTCCTTCAGGTCACCCGGCAGGGCGTCGGGGCGCCGATCCGCGACCAGAGCGTGGGTCGCCAAGGTCGGCATGACGAAGTCATAGCCGGCGTCCGACAGGCGCCGCAGGATCCTGAGCAGCGCCCCGTCGGCGGCGGTGTCCGTCAAGCGGACCTCAGTTGCGACGTCGACGCCCACAGGTGATCGCGATAGGCGTCGTAACAGGCCGCGCCCGCCATCAGCCGCATGACCGCGCCTTCCGCCAAGGCGGGAATGACCTCCGGCCGCTCCTCAGCCAGGGGCGTTAGCACCTCTTCGTTCCAGGTGCGGGAATGCTCGACGTCGAGGGTGGCGTGCAACGCATAATATTTCCGCGCCGGTCCGATCCCCAAGCGCTTGAGGCCATCGGCCACATGCGCCGCGCGCCAGGGCGCCGTCAGCTCGACCGCACCTAGCGCGCCCAGGGCGTGGAAGGCGTAGCGGCGCGTCGTCGAGAAGGCGACCAACACGTTCCCCAGCGCCAGCGACGGCCAGACAGTCGCGTCGACTGTCGGCTTCAGCTCCAGGTGCTCCGCCAAGCGGCCCAGCATCGGGCCATGCATGCCGGCGGCATTGCCGCGGCCCATTTCGTCCCAGTAGTTGCGCGCCAGCTCCAGCTTGGGCCGGTCCGGCATCCGCACCTGAGCCATGGCGACGAGGTCTTCGAAACCAGCTTCGCCGGCAACTTCCTGCTGCAGGAACCACCGCATCTGCTCGAAGTCCGCCTCCTCGGCCAGCCAAGGAAACAGGGGGTCATTCTCGCCAGGGCCCGCGCCTTTCAGCGCTTCGAACCAGGCAACGAACTCCTGCGGCTTGGTCGGCAGGTCGGTCAGCCAAGGTGTCGCATCCGCACGCAGCCGCTCGATGAATGCGCCCTCGACGAGCGTCATCTCGGCGTCTTCCTGGGCGTCGGCGCGCCAACCCTCATAGGGAATGACGGGCTGAAGACGGCGGCTGTTCCATCGGGTGAGACGGCGATGGAAGTCGCCGGGATTGGAAGCTTCGGGTCGAATGGCGGTGATGGTGTCGTCGGCGAACATGGCCTGAAACTCCGAAAAGGACAGGCCGCAAATACGCGCATGGCAGAAGTCGGTTCCGCCTTTTAAAACAACACCTTGCGACCTTCTCTGTGTCGGAGCGCCGACATAGGAACCGGGTGTCTTTCTGTGGGTTTCCGAGGCCCTCAGGGAGGATAAAGACCATGGGTCATTGTGGTTTTCACTGGAGTCTGAAGCCCGAAGGCGATCAGTGGCGTTGGCAGGCCATAGGTCGTGACTCGGGAGTCGTCGTCGCCGAAGGGCTAGCCCGCACCCGCGCCGAAGGCGCTGCGTGGCTGGCGCGAACGATGTCGCTCGCGGTTGTCGAGCCGGAGGCGCGCGTCGCCGCATGACATCGCCTGCCCGACTGCGCGTTGAAGAAAAGACGATCTATCGAGGCCCGCACCTCTACAGCGCGCGGCCGATGATCCGCATCCAGCTGAGCCTCGGGGAGCTGGAAAACTACCCGACCAACAAGTTGCCGGGGTTCGCGAGCGCCCTGCTAGAGCGGTTGCCGGGATTGGCCCGCCACGGTTGTTCGCACGGTCGGCCTGGCGGATTGATCGATCGCATGCGCGACGGCACGTGGTTGGGCCATGTGATCGAACACGTGGCGCTGGAGCTCCAGACCCTGGCCGGAGCGCGGGCCACCCGCGGCAAAACGCGATCCGTGCGAGGAAGGCCCGGCGTCTACAACGTCATGTACGTCTATGAGGACGAGACAGCTGGCTTGCTGGCGGGCCGTTTCGCTATCGAGCTGGTCGACTCCTTGCTGCCCGAGTTTCTGCGCGGCGTGGAAGACATCGAGCGCGTCGTGGCCATCGACGCGCCCCCCGCCGACCTGGACGCCGCCATTGATCAAATCCGCGCGGCCCAGCGGCGCGCCGCCTTCGGCCCGTCCACCGCTGGCATCGTCGCCGCAGCGCGTCGGCGCGGCATTCCTGTCGAACGGCTGAACGGGCAGAGCCTGGTCCAGCTGGGGTGGGGTCGCAATCAGCGCCGCGTCCGCGCCACGGTCACGGACCGCACCGGTCTGATCGCGGCCGAGTCCGCAGGCGACAAGGCGGAAGCCAAGGCTTTGCTTCAAGGCGTCGGGATTCCGGTGGCACGCGGTGTGACGGTACGTACGGCCGACCAAGCGGTTTCGGCCGCGAAGGGATTGAAGCCGCCTCTGGTCGTAAAGCCGCTGGACGGAAATCACGGGCGTGGCGTGACCACCGGCCTGCGCTCATCCGATGACATCCGCGCCGCCTTCACCCTGGCCGCTGCCCATAGCCGCCGGGTGATCGTGGAAGAGCAACTCCCCGGCAAGGACCATCGCGTTCTGGTCGTCGATGGACAGGTGGTGGCCGTTGCGGAGCGCGTACCGCCGATGGTGTTCGGGGACGGCGTTCGCACCATCACCGAGCTCGTCGCCGAGGTGAACGCCGACCCGCGACGGGGTCTCGGCCACGAAGCGGTGATGACCCGCATCCGGCTGGATGATGCGGCGGCGCAGGACATCCTGCAGCGGCAGGACCTGACCATCGACAGCGTGCCGGCCAAGGGTCGCAAGGTGCTTCTGCGTACGACCGCCAACCTGTCCGCCGGCGGCACTGCGATTGACCGCACTGACGAAATCCACCCCGACAACGCCGCGATCGCCCGCCGCGCCGCCCTGGCCATCGGGTTGGACGTGGCCGGCATCGATCTGCTCGCGCCGGACATCACGCGCTCCGTTCGCGAAACCGGCGGCGGCATTGTCGAGGTCAATGCCGCGCCGGGTCTGCGCATGCATCTGGAGCCGTCCGAAGGCGAGCCACGCGATGTGGCGGAGCCGATCGTGTCGATGCTCTATCCGCGAGGCTCACGCGCCCGCATCCCGGTGCTGGCCGTGACCGGCACCAACGGCAAGTCGACGGTAGGCCGGATGCTGGCCCACATCTTCAAGGCCGAGGGCAAAACGGTCGGCCTGACCAACACGAGCGGCGTCTACATCGGCGACGAACAGGTCTCGCACGCCGACGCGTCTGGCCCCAAGAGCGCCCGGATGGTGCTGCGCGATCCCACGGTTGACGTCGCGGTGCTGGAATGCGCGCGCGGCGGCATCCTGCGTGAGGGCCTGGCCTTTGACCGCTGCGACGTCGGCGCCGTGCTGAACGTCCAGGCAGATCATCTGGGCCTGAAGGGGATCAACACCCTCGAAGACCTCGCGGCGGTGAAATCGGTTGTGACGGAAAGCGTGTCGCGCCGGGGCGTCAGCGTGCTCAATGCCGATGATCCCCTGACCATCCGCATGGAGCGACATGCGGGCGGGCGGACCTGCTGGTTCTCGATGCGGGGCGGCGTTGAGACGCCGGGCTTCGTGCTCAAGCACATCTCGGACGGCGGCATGGCCATCCTGTTCGAGGCGGACACCGGCCTGATCGTCCTGCACGACCGGGGCGAACATCACACGGTCTGCAAGGCGGCGGATATCCCCGCGACCCTTGGTGGATACGCCGGCTTCAACGTCCAGAACGTCCTGGCCGCCATCGCAATGACCTACAGCGTCGGCGTGCCTGTTGAGCGGTCGGCCGCGGCCTTGATGTCGTTCAGATCGACCTATGCCCAGAACCCGGGACGGATGAACATCCACGACGCCCATGGCTTCCGGGTCATCCTGGACTACGCCCATAATCCAGAGGCTCTGCGCGCGCTGGGGCGAGCTGTATCGGCCATGAAGCCCGCCGGATCTCACAGCATCGCCATGATCAGCATCCCGGGGGACCGCCGGGATTCCGAAATCCGCGAGATGGGAGAGATCGGCGCCGAATGCTTCGACCGGCTGGTCTTCCGCGAGACACCGGACAATCGCGGACGCGCGAAGGGCGGGGTGATGAAGCTGCTGACTGAGGGCGCCCTCGCCGCCGGCTGCGACCCTGACCGCATTCACCCCGTCTACGAAGAGCTCGAAGCCGCGCGGGCCTCCCTCGATCTGGCCAGACCGGGCGATGTCGTCGTCCTTATGCCGACCCGCGTCCAGGCGGTGTGGGACATAATCGAAAACTTCCGCCCGCGCGGCCGGGACCTTCCCCCCTCTGACGCCATTCTGGAGCCGCCGCATGGTTGATCGCCCCGGCCCCCTGCTGATCATCGGCGGCCACGAAGACAAGGAGGGCGACCGGGTCATCCTGAAAGAGGTCGCGAAGCGTTTGGACGGTGGACGGCTCGTCATCGCGACCGTCGCCTCCCATGAGCCCGACGGCTATTTCGACGCCTACGTCCATGCCTTCAAGGCCATCGGCGTCACCGATTTGATCGAGCTCTATGTCCACGAGCGGGCCGACAGCGGAGAGGACGACATCGTCGGCCGTCTGGACGGCGTGGCCGGCGTCTTCTTCACCGGCGGCGACCAGCTTCGCATCTCCAGCCAGATCGGCGACACCGCCCTCGAGCGTCGCATCATGGAATTGCACCGCTCCGGCGCGCTGATCGCGGGCACATCCGCCGGGGCGTCCGTTATGAGCGAGACCATGCTGGTGAAAGGCCCCAGCGGGGAATCCTACCGGATGGGCGAGCTTCACATGGCGCCCGGTCTGGGTCTGGTGAAGGATGTGATCATCGATCAGCATTTCGCCGAGCGCGGCCGCTACGGACGTCTGCTCGGCGCCGTGGCGCACAATCCTCGCCTGCTCGGCGTCGGCATCGATGAGAATACGGCCCTGCTGCTTGAAGGCGATCAAGGCCAGGTCGTCGGCGCCGGCGCGATCTATGTGGTCGACGGCCAGACGGTGAGCCATTCCAACATCGCCGAGGCCCGAGCCGAGGAAGCCTTATCCATCTTCGACGTCCGTATGCACGTCCTGTCGAGCGGCGACAGCTTCGACTTCCGCGCCCGCCGCCCCGCATGCGGTCGAAAGAAGCCCTCGGACGAATGAGGCCGTTGCCCGATCTTCATCGGATGCAGGACGACCTGCGGGAGCTCTTCTCACAGTACGATCCATCCCTGACGGACGGAGGAAAAAAGGCCCACGTCATCGAGCTTTGCCGCCTGGTGACCGTCAACAGCCAGGTGCGGGACGAAGTCGTTTATCCATGGTGCGCGACCCGGGCGCCGAAGGCGTTGCTGGATAACTCCACGATCCGCATGGACCTCGCCCGTGTTCTGGTGATGGAGATTGTTTCCGCTCGAACGACCGATCTTTGGTACGACGCGCTCGTTCAGGTGCTCGGCAGCCTTCTCGAGGCCCTATGGGACGAGGAAGAGTCTGATGCCGGTCTGTGGGCGTCGGTCCCCGCCGTGGGCGGCGCTATCGATCTGAACCGCCGCCTGATCGACCGGCTGGAAGAACTGGACTGCGCGACCCGTCAGGGCATTTGGACACCGTTGGAGCCCGCTGGTCTGGAGACGGTGCGGAACAGCGTCCCCGCTTGCGCCATCCGGTGGGCAGAGCTCAATCCCGACCCGCCAGTTGCAGAGACGGACCTCCGTTGAGCTGACCGAGCGCCATGGCCGGGGCCGCCAGAAACGGACCGAAAACAGAGTGGGGGTAAAAACGGGGGGTAGAAGTGGCGAATGGCCCTCGGACCCTTGTCGTGCAAGCACCTGAAGCGAACTCTCTGTCCGACACGCCGCGGTTCTCTGTCTGTTATTTCGAATGCTTGGTTAGGACGGATTTGCGGTCCCAACCCTCCTCCCTACTCGCCGTCTGCGCAACGAGTGCTCGCTGGTAGACAACCGCTGCGACTTGGCCAGTCGGACCGTTGATCCCGCTGCGAGGACCAGACCTTAGGATCGCGATCAGCCATGAGGCTTCACCGCGATCAGATGCAGTGGCGAGGGCGACGAGCATACCTTCGGGACGCCAGCTTTGTGTCAGATGCGGACGGCAGAGCTCAACCGCTTCACCTGAAGGGTGGCAGCGGAGCGAGCACCCCGGATGCGAGGACGGAGCAGCCTCTTTCGCTTTGGCAGTTCGGACTGTCTACCGGTCGTTTGCGCTCGGCCTGGACGCACGATTGATGCGATCAGCTTCGACCAAGCCTCCAACGCTTCGCGCTTTTCCTGAGCATAGTCATAGATCGCATAGTGGCGGAACG
>Ga0209676_1002907_pt1 | contig 11212 bp, 9 predicted proteins | sample AraplaCvi_mLB_r2_FD_184282 | JGI IMG/M metagenome (GOLD analysis project Ga0209676, IMG submission 184282) | Arabidopsis root microbial communities from North Carolina, USA - plate scrape MF_Cvi_mLB_r2 (SPAdes) (version 2) | ecosystem: Host-associated > Plants > Roots > Endosphere | place: USA...
TCACCTTTACTAATAGTTACTGCACTATCCTTTAGTGATCTAATCGGTCTTATAATTGCCTTCATAACAAAAAAGAATACAATCGAACTGATTACAATCGCAGCAATTAGTACGAGAAACGTTTTTTCCAAAATAGGTGATGCTGATTCATCAATTTCCTTTGCAAAAATTGTGCCTGTGATTTTCCAGTTTGTCAGTTCATTTGTTGTATAGAACATAATACGGTCATCACCGTCAAAGACATAATTATACGTACCAGATTTGCTGTCATACATTTTGTCGAGGAAGCTTTCGTTTAATTCGGTACCCGCTTCTATGGTTGGATGTGAAATGACACTCTTGTTTTCATCAAAAATAGAAGAATATCCACTTTTTCCGATGTTAATAGAGTCCGAAATTTTTTGAAGGTTTGTCAATTTTATATCAATTGCCACTACCCCAGATTGATCTTGTACCTGACGAGCAACTGTAACAACCATATCTCCAGTCGCTACATCTTTATAAGGATTTGTAATTAAAACTTCTCCCTTCAAAGCTGTAGCCTCTTTATACCAATCTCTTTCTAAAGGATTGTAATCAGTACTATTCGATTTTGGCTCTACAAATAATGCGCCCTCATTTGTTCCAAGATAAATGCTCAGAACATCCGGATGTAGCTTTATGTATTGTTGAAATTTTGTTTGTACCACTGCCCCCTGCTGTTCATACTTAGAAGAATCTATTTCGCTAAACACATTGATGTCATTTGTTTTTTCACTAATGGTTTTATCAATTAACGTATTTAAAATTTCTACACTTTCATCCGTACTAGCAAGTATTTCTTCTTTTATCGAATTTTTTGCTGAAAAATACGATAAGCTTCCTACAGAAATAACTGGTATTAGTAAGATAAGAGCAAATAATGTGTAAAGCTTACCTTTAAAGCTTCCAAATAATCTTTTCATGCAACAGCTCTCCTTTTGTCTTTCCTAGTTCTTAAAATGTGTTTTGTCTCATTTTGTGGTTTCCTTTTATATTCAAAGAATCCCCAGCACACAACCTCCCCTTCTCCTATCGATTAAATTTCTTTCTTCTATTTTTATCGGACAAAATACTTAAATTCAAAGACCTTATTTCATTTTTTTGATTTTCTCGACATAAATCGAGCTCTCTCTGCCACTATCCACTAAACATAGAACCCCTATGAATCAACTTTTATGATCATAGGGGTTCTCGTGTTAGTACTTAAATGCCTGAATGGATTCTTGTAAGTCAATCGCCATTTTTGCCAAATGTGTTGAGGCAGCCGCTACTTCTTCCATCGCCGCATTTTGTTCCTCAGAGGATGCTGCAACACTTTGAACATTGCTACTCGATTTCATGGATACTTCGCTAATGTAGTCAATTTCTTTTACAAGTTTTTCAATATCTTGATGGATTGTTCGAATAGCCTCTGTAACTGATTCGGTTTGAGCTTGCACATCATTAATGGCATCGTCAATTTGAATGAAATTATCTCTTGCCACATCTACTTTTTCACGACCTACCATTACAGAATCATTACTACTAATCATATCTTCCTCGATAATTCTTGTATCTTCAGTAATTTGCAAAACAACCTTTTCAATATCTACCGCTGCTAGATTCGATTCATCTGCTAGCTTTCGTACCTCTTCTGCCACTACAGCAAAGCCCTTACCATGCTCACCACTGCGCGCCGCTTCTATAGAGGCGTTGATTGCCAATAGGTTTGTTTGGGTAGCAATATTTTTAATAACATTGACTGCTGAGACGATCGCTGCTGTATTTTCATCTAAGTCTTTAACGCGTGTACTTAGCTCTTCTGAATTATTCGCAATGTCATTCATCTGTTCAATGACATTACGAACTGAGGAACGCCCTATGCTAGTCATATTTTTAGTTTCTACAGTTGCACTGTTTACATGATCAATATTCGTTGATATATCATCCATCTTTTTTAAAATGTGTGAGGATAAGTTTCGTACATCACCTGTTAATGTATCCTGCTCTTCAATACCATGTGCAATATCTTGAATCGATTCTGAGACAACTTCTGTTGCCTGTGTCACTTCCATACTACTCGCTGTGAGCTGCTCGGATGTTGCTGCTACTTGTTCAGCCGAATTACCAACTTGCTTCATCGTATGTTGAAGCTTTTCTGACATCGAATTAAATGAAGCTGCCAGTTGGGCAAACTCATCTTTTGTTTTAAATTGCAGGTGCGTTTGTAGATTGCCAGTTGAGAATTTGTCCATTTCTACTACTGTTTGCTGAATATTTTTTGCTACTCTTCGCCCAAAAACCGTCGCAATAATAATGCTTGTAAGTAAGGAGACTATTGCTAGTACAGCAATCTCTTTGCCACTTCTGTCGCCCTTTTGCTTAGTAGCCTCAATACGTGCCTGCATTTCGTCCTGCTGAGCGGTTGCCATCGTTTTCCCAAACTCAACAAGCTTTAGAGAGCCTTTCCCTAAAACCGGTAATGCCAACTGCTGGGCTTGCTGTTTTTCACCACTTTGAAAAAGCGGTACAATTTGTTCATCTATAGGCTTTTCCCATGTTTCTAATTGCTTTATAAACTGTTCAAAGTCCGTATTTTTATGTTCGAGTTCTTCAATACGCTGAATAGATTTATGTAATGTTTCTCGTATTTCCTGATGATTGTTGAGCATATCTTCTTTACCATATAACATATACCCTCGAATAGCAGCATTTGCACGAACTGTTTGAAAGGAAATATCATTATACAAGTTCATTAGTTCCGTATTTTTTTCGATTTCCGCAAGTGTGTGTTTATTATCATTTAAAAAGTATATGGCAATACTAGTAATTAGTAATAGAAATACTAAAACTATACCAAAAGCAAATTGCAGTTTTCGTTCTACCGTTGTTTTCATACGACTCCCTCTATTCTACTATTAACATTAATCCTTTTGAGTATAGCCTAATCATACCTTTTATCCCATAAGAGGTGCGTCTTTTATCATAAATCAATACTAATTTTTTACAAAATTTAAACACATCTCCAAATTTCTTGACTTCTGTAAATTTAATATGCCTATTTAAAAGCGTAGTACAAACATAGCGGCAACAATTTCACGATGTAGGTTTCGAACTGGCTTTCACATTGTAGGTTCACGTTGTTCGTTGGAGTTATTACCAAAATTAGGGTAAACTGTTAACAACTAAAATAAGGGAGAGTAGTAGAAAATGAGTAAACCAGATTTATACGTTAGTTTAGTAGTAGGCTCTGAATGTGATATCGAATCGCTTGCAATACGCTCTGTACTTGAGTCATTCGGTGCACGAGTGACTCTTCATTTAATTGGAAGACCCAATGATTTAATTGATGTTTTGTCTGGGGAAGATTTAGACGATCGAATAGATTATTTAATTTTAAACTTCCATGGGAACGAAGGACGTTTTTGCATGCCAGAGTTAGGTGAGGATATTTATGAGTTAAATGAACCAAGGGGTGAATTTTTCGGTCCACACGAGATCTTAAATTACTGTACATTAAAAGATGTGAAAGTTATTGCCTCTGGCTGTACTTTAGGTGAAAAGCAGTTAGCTACTGCATTTTTAAAAAGCGGTTGCCACTCCTATTTAGCCCCGGATGATTACATAGATGGTAATGCCAATTTAATGTTTCTCATTAGATTTATGTATGAAATCATTGCTAATGAGCGCACACAACAAGAAGCCTTTGAAATCGCAAAATCTATTGACGATGAGACTTCGATGTATCAGCTTTATTTTGCATAGTAAAAACAGCAAAAAATCGTAGCTATAAAATCGGCTACGATTTTTTATTTATTTAAATCTTCCCTTAGGCTAACACGTTTTTTGTCTGTCCCAGGGATGCGAAGGCAGAATAGCGTCGTATAGTTCGAGTGAAGCGGGGTGTTTAAATGGATCGTTCTTATTGATTTCCTCAACAAGTCGACCTTTATGCATCACTAGTATTCTATCTGATATAAAGCGTATTACATTTAAATCATGAGAAATAAAAATATAAGATAACTTCAGTTGCTTTTGTAGTGATTGAAGTAGTTGCAATATATTTTTCTGCAATATCATATCGAGGCTACTGATAGCCTCATCTAACACAATTAATTTTGGTTTTATTGCAATTGCTCTAGCAATATTTACGCGTTGCTGTTGACCTCCACTAAGCTGTGAAGGATATTTATTAGCAATATTGTTTTCTAACTCAACACAGTTCAGTAGCTCCTCTACTTTACGTTGCCTTTCGCTTTTGGAAAAATTCTCAAAATTAAGAAGTGGTTCTTCTATTATTTCTGCAATTGTTTGCTTTGGATTAAAAGAGTTAAAGCTATTTTGAAAAACAGCTTGTAAATCTCTTCGAACCCCCTTTTTTTCTTTAGAGCTAGCTTGATATAAATTCACATTATTAAATCGTACAATTCCACTCGTCGGATTCTCTATGCCCAAAATGATCCTAGCTAATGTACTTTTTCCTGATCCACTTTGACCGACTACTCCTAAACATTCGCCTTCCTGAAGCGAAAATGTGACCTGTTGTAATACTGGTATTTCTAGTTTTTTTTGTATAAATGACTGCCTCTGATGATAGTACTTCTCAACATTCGTCACCTCTAATAGAGCCATTTACTACCTCCTCTAAAAAGTGATTCTCGATTGTAAAAGTTTCTTTGTATACCAATGCTGTGGCGCGTCAAAAAAATCAAAGACATTCGCCTGCTCGATGAGTTCTCCCTTATACATAACAGCAACTTCATCGGCAAGTTCAGCAATAACACCAAGGTCATGTGTGACGAGAATAATCGCCGCATTTGTTTCATCTCGAATTTGATTAAACAATGTTAATATTTTCTTTTGATTGACAGTATCAAGTGCTGTTGTAGGTTCATCGGCAATATATAATTTAGGTTGCATCGCAAAAGAAAGAGCAATCATGACACGTTGTAACATCCCTCCACTTAATTGGAAAGGATAATATTGCAAAAGTTTTTCGGGATTAGGTAAATTTACTTTATTCATAGCGGAAATAGCTATCTGTCTTATTTCTTTTTTAGTTAAGACGTAATGCGCTTTTAATGTTTCTCTAAAATGCATTTCTATTGTTTGAATACTATCAAAAGCTACCAAAGGATTTTGTGTAATCATCGATATATGCCTTCCTCGATAATCTCTCAAGCTTTCTTTTGTTACAGATGATAAATCAGTATTTTGAAATAAAATTTGCCCCGTCGATTTTGCTACAGCTGGAATAGATTGCATAATTGCTTGACATAACATCGACTTACCACTACCACTTTCACCGATAATACCTAATATACGACCTTTATTTGCAGTTAAATTAATAGAAGATAGGATTTCCTGCTCTCCTATTTGCACATTTAAATCTTTGACTTGTAATAAGATTTTTCTTTCCATAGCAATCCCTTTCAATGATCCACTTGCTTGCTTTGACGAGAGATGAAGTTAAATAATAGGACTACAATGATTATTGCTATACCTGGATAAAGCATAAGTTCAGGATGTAGTCGAATATACTGTTTGCCTTCACTAATCATCATTCCCCACTCAGGAGTAGGAGCTTGAACACCTAATCCAATAAATGAGAAGCCAGCGATTTCTAAAATGACTTTTCCTAAATCTAATGAAATAATAGTTAGCATGGGCGCCTTTATATTTGGCACGAAATGGCGTAGGATTAGCTTAACTCCTGAAGTTCCACTAATTTTAGCAGCTTTTATAAATTCTTTTGCATGAACGCTTATAAATAAGCCTCTTAAAACTCTAGAATAATAAACAGTTTGAGTAAAAATAAGTGCCAATAATAGATTTTTTAAGCTTGGACCCAAAATACCTAGAAGTCCAAAAACAAGAACAAGCGTGGGGAATGCTAATAAAATATCACAGATACGAATAAAAAAATAATCAATTATCCCCCTTTTAAAAGCCACTATTGCCCCTATCCATATAGCGAAAAAGGTTGCTACTAATTGGATAAATAAAGCTGATCCTAAAGAATAGCGAATACCTAACAGTATACGTGAAAGTATACATCGCCCTAAATGGTCTGTGCCGAGAGGATATGCCCATGATGGTTCTAAAAACTTTTTAGATACATCTACCAAAAAAGGATCATTCGGCATGATAAACGGTGCAAAAAGCCCCAATCCCCCAATAAATGTGAGAAGAGTTATACTAGTTAATTGTTTACCATTTAAACTTTTGTGTAATTTGATCAATCTACTCTCTCCTCCTCACTATCATTAGCTGAGGATCAAGAACTCGATGTAATATATCTGTACATAAATTAGCAAAAACATAGATGATAGCAATTATTAGAACATAACATTGCACAACTGGATAATCCCTATTCATAATTGATTCTATTAAGTAGCGACCTAAACCTGGCCAGCTAAATACTTGCTCCACAATAACTGCCCCACCTAATAAATTTCCAAGTGTCATGCCAAGCATCGTCGTCAACGGAATAGCTGCATTTTTGAAGACGTGTCGACTGAGAATAACAGATTTTTTTAACCCCCGTAAAAATGCATACTGAACATATTTTTTTTGTAATTCTTCTATAACACTTGTACGAATTGCTTGAACAAACAATCCAGTGGTTGGTAATGCCAAAGATACTGCTGGTAAAATCATATGTAAAATAGTCCCTTTACCATTTGTCGGGAAGATGCCTAGCTTCAAACTGAATAAGTATAAAAGAAAAAAACCTAACCAAAAAGTTGGGATGGATACACTGATAATAGATAATAAGCCGACAATCCTATCAAATATTGAATTTTTATAAAGTGCACTAATAATACCTAGTGGAATACTAAAGCAAATCATACATACAAATGCAGCTAGGGCTAATTCAAAAGTTGCCGGCAGTTTTTCTACTATTTCTTGAGCAACGGGTAATTTACTCACAAATGATGAACCAAAATCGAAGTGCAACACACCTTTTAGCCATATAAAATATTGAATAGACAATGGTTGATCAGTGCCTAATTCCGATCGTAGCGCCTGTATCGCTTCTGCTGTCGGGGCGACTCCTGACATTCTAAGTATGACCTCCGCTGGCTCTACTGGAACAAAACGAATAAATAAAAAGGTCATTATTGACACCCCTAGTAAAACAAATGGTAATGTAATAACTCGTTTTAAACAAAAAAGCCAAGTTGATTCGTACATTTCTTTCATCACTTCCCAAGTCTTCATAGTGCAAAAAGAGAGGAGTCATAGTAGACCCACTCTCTTCTCATTCTCTTACTTTAAATCCATTTGAGCATAAGGGATATCATATTCAGATGCACAGGGATTAAAATCTTTCATATGTTTATGGTAAATAACGTTATTCGTTTCATATGAAATTGGATAGAATAATGCTTGGTCATGGAACATTGTTAAAATATCTTTATACAATTGCACACGTTCCGCTTCATCTGTACCAATTAATAATTGATGTATTTTGCCATCAATTTGCGCTGCGTTATCTAGGCCTAATTTCGCTTCATAAACACCATTTGCATTCGGTGTTGCTGACTCGTTTGCGAAGCTGTGTGGGTCTGTTGGTGGACCGTTTGTGCGCCAGAAATTAATATCTACTTGATTATCCATTAATTTTTGGAGCCCTACCATTACATCGGCGCCTTCAAGGTTTAATTGGACGCCTATTTTTGCTAATTCCCCTTGCATTAATTCTGCCATTGGTTTTTGGATAGCATCTGTTGCAATGTAGATTAAATCTAATTGAAGAGGCTGCCCATTTTTAGAACGGATTTTATCACCATTTTTTAATGTCCAACCTGCTTCATCTAATAGCTGCTCGGCTTTTTTTGGATTAAATAGTATTGGTTTTAACTCAATATCTGCGTATGGAATAGCATCCCAAAACAGTTTATTGGCAACTTTTTCTGTACCATGGGTAATACTTTCAACCATTTGTTCTTTATTAACTGCGTATTGAATAGCCTGGCGTACTTTTAATTCTGCTAAAGCACCAGATTGTGTATTAAAAAGTAATGCTCGTGTAGATAAAGGTTCAGATACAGCCGTTTTGTATTGATCACTGTCTTTTAAGAAAGTGTAGTTATCTAAGCTAATAATGCCTCGACCATAAATTATGTCTAATTCTTCATTTTCAAATGCCAGTGAAATAGATTCTGAATCAGGAATAATTTTCACTTTTACTTTGTCAACTAGTGGCTTTTCACCCCAATAATGTTCGTTGCGGCTAAAAATTGCATATTGATCTTTTTTATATTCGGTTAATACCCATGGACCTGTTCCAACCGGAGCATTAATACCTTTATTAGTTGTATCTCCTTCAGGGAATCCGTTATCCCCTAAAAAGCGAAATGGTCGCACAAAAGCCAGTTCATTTAATACAGGGTAATAGGGCGCATCTAATTGTAGACGAATTGTATAGTCGTCTTCTTTCACAACATCTACAATATGATTCACCATTCCCATCCAAGAGTGTGTATCACGATCTGCTAAAACCGCATTAAAATTACGAATAACATTATCTGCATTAAATGCTGTCCCATCAGAGTATTTTACATCTTGTCTAAGATGAAATAGATAAGCTGTTTTATCATCAGAAATTTCCCAGCTCTTCGCTAATTTCGGCGATATTGTCCCGTCATCGTTATATTCTACCAATGATTCATATACCATTGCTTGCGCAGTCATTTGGTTTGGTAAATAGGTGTGCGGATTTAAAGGCCCTATATCTAGCGGCCAGCCAACTGTTATCACCTTTCCTTCGTTAGAAGTTTTACTTCCATTACTTTCACCCGAGCTTGAACAGCCTGCTACAATGGTTAACATCAGTATGAGAATGAAAGGTAATATTTTTTTAAAAAATATCATTATGATTGCTCCTGTCTATTCTTGGGTGATAGAAAATTGATATATGTATGTTTCTCCACCATAATACTAACTTGAAACTCAAAGTAATCTCATGACTATGATTAGAAAAATGCAAAAAAAATCCTTATTCCACGTGAATAAGGATAGAAAAACTCATTATTAAAAGCCTTCCATCCATCTCCCTATCTTTCGTAGATCTACAATGAATCTTACTACAAGCAGGCATTCTGGCTTATGAATCTTCATTTTGCTTCACCTTCCCAAGTACTTACTCAGTGGTATTAGAAACAAAACTCCTCATTTACAGCTGCGGGACAGCATGGGATTTACACCCATTTTCCTTTAAATTAAGCGAAAAAGTTTTTTCACTCAAACTTGTAATGATACATATTAAATTAGTATTAAACATAACACGCTGCAAAGACACACGTCAATTTTATTTTCTGAATATAATATAGTTTTGAGATTTTTCAACATAGATATTTATGTTTATTCCACAAAAAAAAGCCACCACATACTAGTGCGATGGCTACACTTCTATCGTTGATGTTTTTTTAACATTGATTCTGTAAAAAACTGAGATTGTCCCTTTGGAATACTTATTGTTTGCCACTGAGAACCCTTTACTTGCTTAGCGATGTAAACGATTTGACCGACATGTTGTGAATAATGGGCCATTTGTCTTTCAATCGCATCTATCACGGAATGCTGCTCTCCCCTTATCGTTACAAACCCATTTAAATCAGCTTCAGATAATCCTTGTAAAGCATCTAAAAATACTTGCCAGCCCTTTTCCCATACTGTCATAACCTCTTCTTTTGTCTGAAGGCTATCCGTAAATTCATCATCACGATTTCTCGTTGCTTTCTCACCATCTGTCGTTAGAAAGTCAGTCCATCTCGATATCATATTACCACTAATATGTTTTACAATCACTGCGATACTGTTTGAATCTTCATTATACGCCCAGTGCAATTGGGCCTCTTCTAATTGGTCGAGTGTTTTATCGCCTAGCTCTTTGACACTTCTAAATCTTGTTTTGACAACATTTAAATACATTCGCGCTAGCGTCATTGTTGACCCCCCTGTCCCTTTTCAACTATTTTAATAATATTCTGTATCAGACAAAATCTTTCCCCTCCTTCTACACTATAACAAGGCTACAGGTATAAAAGATTAAATTTAAACCAAAAAAACCGTCTCTTCATTAATTGAGACGGTTTCCTTCGAGCCATTATAAATTTTCATCAATATATGTTTCTATATCTGATACAATCGTGTCAATAGGGACATCCTCTGGATTCTCTGCATACCCCGAATACATTTTTACGATTACGCCATCTTTATCAACTAAGAAAAATTGATTCCCATGGACGACTTGGTCGCTGTTAGGATCATTTCTGACGATTATTTTTGTTGATTTTACAGCGAACTGCTCGATATATTTTTGTGAATAACCAGTAAGTAGATTCCATTTTGATTGATCTGGAACATTATATTTTTTCAAATAATCAGCTAATACTTCTGGTTTATCAACGTCAGGATCAACTGAAAACGCAACAATATTATAATCTTCCACACCTTTTTTCTTCAGCTTCTCTTGAACTTGCGTCATATTAAAAGACATTGGTGGACAAATTGAAGTACAATTCGTGAAAATATACATACCTATCCACGGTTTTCCTTTTAAACTTTCTAAAGAAACTTTTTCTCCGCGTTGATTGACATGTTCAAAATCTGGTAATTCTAAACTATAATCTGCTTTAAACTTTGAATTTCCACACGCACTCAGTACAGTTGCTACTACAAAAAGTAAAACAAGCCCAATTATTTTATTTCTCATCTTTAACACGCTCCCCACTTACACTATCCTCATCCTATCGTACGATGTAACTATTGACAAGGACACTCAAGTGACAGCTTTCGTACATCTTTGTGAAATCGATTTCACTTTAAGGAAACAAGCGCATCATGAATGGCATCTAATTTCACTTCTACTCGGTGCAGTAAATAAAACGACACTAAAATAGGAAAACCGATATCCGATATCATGTTTAACCATTGTTCCATGTTAGTCCCTCCTTCGCAGCTAGATGAATAAGACTACTATTGCTGAAAATGGTCCTTGCAGTACATGCTGCAAAGACCATTTCTTAGTTATTCGATTTCTAAATCAATTTCTGTTACTTGACGATCAACGATGCGAGCCCCAGTCATTGTAACCAGAGCGCCAGCTTGTCCTTCAAAAACGTTTTTAGCGATGATTGTTTGCATTACCTTTTGAATTTCTTCCGATGTTACCTTTGGCTTCGGTGCATCAATCGCAATTGTT
>Ga0209676_1002908_pt1 | contig 11210 bp, 9 predicted proteins | sample AraplaCvi_mLB_r2_FD_184282 | JGI IMG/M metagenome (GOLD analysis project Ga0209676, IMG submission 184282) | Arabidopsis root microbial communities from North Carolina, USA - plate scrape MF_Cvi_mLB_r2 (SPAdes) (version 2) | ecosystem: Host-associated > Plants > Roots > Endosphere | place: USA...
CAGCTCAAGGAAGCGCAGGCGCTGGGTCTGCAGGTCAAGCCGGTCATTCCAGGCCCGCTGACCTGGCTGTTCCTGGGCAAGGGCGACGCATTCGCCGACGGTCCCGCCGATGCCGGCAAGCTGCAGCTTCTGACGGCGCTGCTGCCGGTCTACCAGGACGTGTTGACGCGCTTTGCCAAGCTGGGCGTCGAGTGGGTGCAGATCGACGAGCCCATCCTGGCGCTCGATCTGCCGCAAGCCTGGCGCGACGCGTTCAAACAGGTTTACGAAACGCTGTCCGCCAACCCGGTCAAGCTGCTCGTCGCGACCTACTTCGACGGTCTGAAGGACAACCTGCCGACGGCGCAGGCCTTGCCGGTGGCCGGTTTGCACGTGGATCTGGTGCGCGCGCCGGAGCAGCTGGCCGCGGTGGTCGCCGGCCTGAATGACGGGCAGGTGCTGTCCGCGGGCATCATCAATGGCCGCAACATCTGGCGCACCGACCTGGACGCCGCCATCGCCACGCTGGCTCCGGTCGCGCGTCAATTGGGCGACCGCCTGTGGCTGGCGCCGTCTTGCTCGTTGCTGCACGTGCCGGTCGACCTGGAAAACGAAACGGATCTGGACGCCGAACTCAAGAGCTGGCTGTCCTTTGCCGCCCAGAAGCTGGATGAGCTGAGCCTGCTGGGCCGCGCGCTCGACAGCGCCACGGACCCGACCGTGCAGGACGGGCTGGCCACGCAACGCGCTGCACTGGCCGCGCGACGCGCTTCGGTGCGCATTCACAATCCGGCCGTGGCCCAGCGCATGGCTGCCGCCCCGGGCGTGTCGCGCGACCGCGCGCCGTTCGCCGGCCGCATCGCGCGCCAACAGCAGCAGCTGGGGCTGCCCGCCTATCCCACCACGACCATCGGCTCGTTCCCGCAAACCGCCGAAATCCGCGCGCTGCGCCGCGACTGGAAGGCCGGCGCCCTGACGGATTCCGCGTACGAAGCCGCCATCCGCAAGGAGATCGAGGAAGTCATCCGCTTCCAGGAAAAAGTGGGCCTGGACGTACTGGTGCACGGCGAGCCCGAGCGCAACGACATGGTGGAGTATTTCGGCGAGCTGCTGGCCGGCTTTGCCTTCACGAAGAACGGCTGGGTGCAGAGCTACGGCTCGCGCTGCGTGAAACCGCCGATCATCTTCGGCGACGTGGCGCGCCCCGCGCCCATGACGGTCGGCTGGTCGTCCTACGCGCAGTCGCTGACCGGCAAGCCGGTCAAGGGCATGCTGACGGGTCCGGTCACCATCCTGCAATGGTCGTTCGTGCGCGATGACCAGCCGCGCGAACAGACCTGCCGCCAGCTTGCGCTGGCCCTGCGCGACGAGGTCGTGGATCTGGAAGCGGCCGGCATCAACGTCATCCAGATCGACGAGCCCGCCATCCGCGAGGGCCTGCCGCTGCGCCGCGCCGACTGGCAGGCGTACCTGGACTGGGCCGTGGACTGCTTCCGCCTGTCGACCGCTGGCGTGCGCGACGAGACGCAGATCCACACCCATATGTGCTATTCGGAGTTCAACGACATCATCGAATCCATCGCGGCCATGGACGCCGACGTGATCACGATCGAAACGTCGCGGTCAAACATGGAACTGCTCAAGGCGTTCGAGGATTTCCGTTACCCGAACGACATCGGCCCCGGCGTGTACGACATCCACTCGCCCAACGTGCCCGAGGTGGACTGGATGGTGGACCTGATGAACAAGGCTGCCGCCCGCCTGCCCAAGGAGCGCCTGTGGGTGAACCCCGATTGCGGCCTGAAGACCCGTGCCTGGCCGGAAACCGAGGCGGCACTGATTGGCATGGTCCAGGCGGCCCGCGCGCTGCGCGACGCGGCCTGAAGCCGTGGTCCGTCCCCGGCGCGCGGGCGCCGGGCGCCGCATTCCCCCCCCCGGCCGTGCTCCCTTGCGCGCGCCGGGTTTTTTGCGATCCACCGACGGTGAATCCAGGGCCGATCTGGCGACGGTCCAATGCGAGTGGCCGCCGCCGCGCATGGCAGCGTGTGGGATAGCGGGCCATCCCCCGGCCAATTAATACGATTGCGGCAGGCCGCCTGCGCTATACTTTGAAGGTTTTGTTGCCGCGCACCATTACGCGCTGGCCGTCTCTGCCCCGCAGGCCCCACGCATGCCCTTGCCACCGCCGGATTGTCCTCGTCAGCCGCTGCATACGCGTTCCATACGTGTGCAGTCGTACGCGCGCGACGACGGCAACTGGGACCTGGAAGCCGAGCTTATCGACGTCAAGGCGTACGATTTTCCCAAGCGCGACGGCGAGATGTTCAAGGCGGGGCAACCCATCCACCATATGCACCTGCGCATCACCATCGACGAGCAATTCTCGATCGTGGCGGCTCAGGCCGTCTATGACGCGGCGCCTTACGGCGAGCATTGCAAGGCCATCGAGCCGGCGTACACTGACCTGATCGGCATGAACCTGCTCAAGGGGTTCCGTCGCCAGGTCAAAGAGCGGTTCGGGCATGTGGAAGGCTGTACGCACATGACCGAACTGTCGCAGGTGCTTCCCACCGCGGCGGTCCAGACCATGGCCAACCGCCGGCGGCAGGAACCCAACCCGAACCGGCGTCCATTCCAACTGGACGGCTGCCATGCGCTCAGCACTGGCGGCCCTGTGGTGGCTGAGCATTATCCCGAGTGGTACACCGGGGGTAGCGCTGAGGCATCGGCCGAGTCGTCCTCCGATTCACCTTCTTTTTCTCATACGTCCTGACAGGTAACACATGAAAATCCACGAGTATCAAGGCAAGGAACTGCTGAAGCAATTTGGCGTCCCCGTGCCGCGCGGGATCCCCGCTCTTTCCGTCGACGAGGCCGTGGCTGCCGCTGAAAAGCTGGGTGGACCGGTTTGGGTCGTCAAGGCACAAATCCACGCGGGTGGCCGCGGCAAGGGCGGCGGCGTCAAGCTGGCCCGCTCGCTGGACGACGTCCGCAAGCTGGCCTCCGAAATCCTGGGCATGCAGCTCATCACGCACCAGACCGGCCCCGAAGGCCAGAAGGTCCGCCGCCTGTACATCGAAGACGGCGCCGACATCCAGAAGGAATACTACGTGTCGCTGGTCACCGACCGCGCCACGCAGAATGTCGCTTTCATCGCTTCCAGCGAAGGCGGCATGGACATCGAGGAAGTGGCTCACTCCACGCCCGAAAAGATCATCACCGAATACATCGACCCGCTGACCGGCCTGTCCGCCGAGCAAGCCACCAAGATCGCCAACGCGATCGGCCTGCCCGCCGACTCGACTGCCCAGGCCGTTGACGTGTTCCAGAAGCTCTACAAGTGCTACATGGACACCGACGCCTCCCTGGTCGAAATCAACCCCCTGAACCGCGACAGCAAGGGCAACATCATCGCCCTGGACGCCAAGTTCAACTTCGACTCCAACGCCCTGTTCCGTCACCCGGAAATCGTCGCCTACCGCGACCTGGACGAAGAAGATCCTGCTGAAATCGAAGCCAGCAAGTTCGACCTGGCCTACATCCAGCTCGACGGCAACATCGGCTGCCTGGTGAACGGCGCCGGCCTGGCCATGGCCACGATGGACACCATCAAGCTGTTCGGCGGCGAGCCGGCCAACTTCCTGGACGTCGGCGGCGGCGCCACGGCCGAGAAGGTCACCGAAGCCTTCAAGATCATGCTGGCCAACAAGAGCGTCAAGGCCATCCTGGTCAACATCTTCGGCGGCATCATGCGCTGCGACGTCATCGCCGAAGGTGTGATCGCTGCTTGCAAGGCCGTCAACCTGAACGTGCCGCTGGTCGTCCGCATGAAGGGCACCAACGAAGAGCTCGGCAAGAAGATGCTGGCTGAATCGGGTCTGCCCATCATCAGCGCCGACACGATGGCCGAAGCTGCCACCCGCGTCGTAGCCGCCGTCAAGTAAAGAGAAAATCAAGGATTCACAATGTCGATTCTGATCAACAAGGACACCAAGGTCATCACCCAGGGCATCACGGGCAAGACGGGCCAGTTCCACACCCGCATGTGCCGTGAGTACGCCAATGGCAAGGCCGCCTTCGTGGCCGGCGTGAACCCCAAGAAGGCTGGTGAAGACTTCGAAGGCGTGCCGATCTTCGCATCGGTCAAGGACGCCAAGGCTGACACCGGCGCCACCGTGTCGGTCATCTACGTGCCGCCCGCCGGCGCCGCTGCCGCCATCTGGGAAGCCGTCGAAGCCGAGCTGGAACTGGTCATCTGCATCACCGAAGGCATCCCGGTCCGCGACATGCTCGAAGTCAAGAACCGCATGAAGGCCAAGGGCAGCAAGACGCTGCTGCTGGGCCCGAACTGCCCCGGCCTGATCACCCCGGACGAAATCAAGATCGGCATCATGCCCGGTCACATCCACCGCAAGGGCCGCATCGGCATCGTCAGCCGTTCGGGCACCCTGACGTACGAAGCCGTGGCGCAAGTCACCGAACTGGGCCTGGGCCAATCCAGCGCTGTCGGTATCGGTGGCGACCCCATCAACGGCCTGAAGCACGTCGACGTGCTCAAGCTGTTCAATGACGATCCCGACACCGACGCTGTCATCATGATCGGCGAAATCGGCGGTCCGGACGAAGTCAACGCCGCGCAGTGGGCCAAGGACAACATGAAGAAGCCGGTCGTCGGCTTCATCGCTGGCGTCACCGCCCCTCCCGGAAAGCGCATGGGCCACGCCGGCGCGCTGATCTCCGGCGGCGCCGACACGGCCGACGCCAAGCTGGAAGTCATGGAAGCCTGCGGCATCCGCACCACGCGCAACCCCTCCAAAATGGGCAAGCTGCTCAAGTCGGTGCTGTAAGTCTCAGCATTGCGCAATAAAAAGCCCGCTTCGGCGGGCTTTTTTTCGTCCATCTTTTTGGTGATTTCTTAGGGTAATCCCGCGTCCAGGAAGCGGTCGGGGCAATCATACGGAAAGCTGAACGAAACTATAATGAAAGAAATTTTGCGCGTACCAGCAAGAATGCCGTCGGGCTCGCACCAAGACGGTCAGTACGTTTCTCCGTTCAAATTCATCCATTAATTTGGTTTTGTCCTAGGGGGATCACACCTAGGAAAGAGAGGCATGGAACTCAGTTCAGCGGCATTCTGGATCGCGTTGCTCCAGATCATTTGGGTCAACATTCTGCTATCAGGCGACAACGCCGTGGTTATTGCGCTGGCGGCGCGTTCACTGCCTCCGGCACAACAGAAAAAAGCGATCGTGGTCGGTTCCGCCGCTGCGATCATCATGCGTATCGTGCTGACGCTCGTGGCGGCCAAGTTGCTGTTGCTGCCGTGGCTCAAGCTGATCGGCGCACTGCTTCTGGTCTACATCGGCGTGACGCTGCTGCTGCCGGAAGGCGAAGAAGACGGCGCCGGCAAGACGCAGGGCAATCTTTTCACCGCCATCCGCACCATCATGATCGCCGACCTGGTCATGAGCCTGGACAACGTGGTGGCCGTCGCCGCCGCGGCAATGGGCGATACGACGTTGCTGGTGCTCGGCCTGGCCATCAGTATTCCCCTGGTCATCTTTGGCAGCACGCTGCTCCTGAAGGTCATCGAACGCTTCCCGCTCATCGTCTGGGTCGGTGCGGCGCTGTTGGGCTTCATCGCGGGCGAACTGCTGGTGGGCGATCCGGCTTTGCAAGAGCCCGTTGCGCGTATTGACGCCGCGCTGGGTGTGACGCAGCATAGCTTCGCGCTGATGTCGGGCGCACTCGGTGCAGTGCTGGTGCTGCTGATTGGTAAAGTTTTACTGATGCGCCAGAAAGCTGACTGAAAGCTGAACTACAATAATATGTTTTTCTAAATAAACCTGCCGCGCGAAGGCGCGCGGCAGGGCGGCCGGGCCGGGACCGGCCATTCTTTTCATAAATGCCTTCGGGGGTTCAAAGTGCTTGAGTTTTTTCAGACGCTGAGTTGGGCAGCGGTATTCCAAATCATCCTTATCGACATCCTGCTCGGCGGCGATAACGCTGTCGTGATCGCGCTGGCGTGTCGCAACCTGGCGCCCAAGCAGCGGATGCAAGGCATTTTGTGGGGCACCGCAGGGGCAATCATTCTGCGCGTCGTGCTGATCGCCTTCGCAATGCAGCTTCTGAACATCCCGTTCCTGAAGGTCGTGGGCGCGCTGCTGCTCGTCTGGATCGGCGTCAAGCTCCTGGTTCCCGAAGACGATGCGCATGGCGACATCAAGGGCGGCACATCCATCGTCGCGGCCATCAAGACCATCATCATCGCTGACTTCGTGATGAGCCTGGACAACGTGATCGCCATCGCCGGCGCTGCGCAGAACGCGCACGCCGACCATCAGCTGGGTCTGGTCATCTTCGGCCTGGTCGTCAGTGTGCCGATCATCATCTGGGGCAGCACGCTGGTGCTCAAGCTCATCGACCGCTATCCGCTGGTCGTCACCTTCGGCGCGGGCCTCCTGGGCTGGATCGCTGGTGGCATGCTGGTCACCGACGTTATTGTCGAGCGTCAATTTGGCGTTCAGCCGACTACGGTTAAAATCGCCGCTGAAATTATTGGCGCCTTGCTCGTTGTTGTCCTTGGACGGTGGCTTGCAAGCCGCAAGAACGCTTCCAAGGAATCAGCACATGAGTCTGCGTAGATCCACCGATCCCCAGCAAACCGAATCGGGCCTGAGCCTTCTTCAGGGTCTGTTCGTGCTGGCCATCCTCGGCGTAGTCGCGACGATCATCGTCTCCAACTTCGTTTGATGGCATCACGTGTCTCTGCCGCAACGTCTGGTCATTGCGACCCGCGCCAGCCGGCTTGCCCTGTGGCAAGCCGAGCATGTGCGCGATCGGCTGCGCACGCTGTACCCAGCGTGCGCAGTTGAACTTCTTACCCTGACGACCCGAGGCGACCAGATCCTCGACCGCACGCTGTCCAAGGTGGGCGGCAAGGGTCTGTTCGTCAAGGAACTCGAAAACGCGCTGCTCGACGGGCGCGCCGATCTCGCCGTCCACTCCCTCAAGGACGTGCCGGTGGATCTGCAAGCCCCGTTCGAGCTTTGCGCCGTCCTCGATCGCGCGGATCCGCGCGATGCCTTCGTGTCCAACCGGTATGCCTCGCTGGCGGACTTGCCCGCGGGCGCCGTGGTCGGCACGTCCAGTCTGCGCCGCGAATCCCAGATCCGTGCCCGGTTTCCCGCCCTGGTGGTCAAGCCCCTGCGCGGCAACCTGGATACGCGCCTCGGCAAGCTCGACAAAGGCGACTACGCCGCTATCGTGCTGGCGGCGGCGGGTCTGGAACGTCTTGGCTTGGGCGAGCGCATTCGCAGCCTGCTCGACCCGGCCGACAGCCTGCCGGCCGCAGGGCAGGGCGCTCTTGGCATCGAAATCCGCGACGATCGCGACGACATGCGTGCGTGGCTCGCGCCGCTGGTCAGCGCAGATACCACCGCCTGCGTGCTCGCGGAGCGCGCTGTGTCTCGCAAGCTGGGCGGCTCCTGCCAGGTTCCTCTGGCCGCGTTTGCCCAGATCGCCGGCGACACACTGTCGCTGCGCGCGCTGGTCGCGTCGCCCGACGGCACCCGCATCGTTCACGCCACGCACACCGGTCCGGTGGATCAGGCCGAAGCCATCGGCGAAGCCGCCGCCTCCGAATTGCTGGACGCGGGCGCCGCGGCGATCCTCCGCGAACTCCTGCACAACGAGCCGCACTGATGGATCCGGCGTTTGCAGCCGCCGAAGGGCCGCGCATCGCCATCCTGACGCGGCCCGCGGGGCGCAACGAAGCGCTGGCTGGCCGCCTGCAGGGCGCCGGTTGGCAGCCTTGCATCCTGCCCGCGCTTGAAATCCATCCCATCTCCGTCGCATCCGAAGACCTGCCCCGGCCTTCGGCGTTCGACCTCGTCGTGTTCGTCAGCGGCAATGCGGCCCGCCAGTACCTGAACCAGCTTTCCCAGGCTGAAGGCGCCGCCGATTGGCCCGCGGGCGTGGCCGCGGCCACGGTCGGGCCCGCCAGCGCACAGGCGCTGCGCGAGACGGGCTTCTTTGGCGCGAATACAACAGTTCTGCATCCGGACGAGTCCGCACCCACCCACGATTCCGAGGCGCTGTGGCGAGTGCTCGAGGCTCAGCCTACGCTGCCCGCGCGCGTGCTGGTGGTGCGTGGCACCCAGGGACGCGATTGGCTCGGCGACAAACTCGAGGCCCATGGCGTTCACGTAACGCGTCACGCCGCCTACCAGCGGCAGCCGGCTCGCTGGACGCCTGATCAGCTCGCTAACGTGCGGCGCTGGGCCGATACGGGTGTTATCGCCACCTGGCTGCTCACCAGCGGGGAGGGCGCAGACGCCGTCCAGAATCAGCTTCACGCAGCAGGTCTGACTGACTGGTGGCTGCGCTGCCGCTTTGTGATCACGCACCCCTCGCTGGTGCGCCGCCTGCCACCGTCCTGTCATGGCGCGTCCGGAGCGGCGATGGTAAAAATCTGCGTGCCGAACGACGAGTCGATATTCCAGGCTTTTGTTGCTGCTTGATTCGTTGGTTCGGACTGACACCGAATACAATCGCGTCATGACAGATAAGACTCCCGCTACCGATTCGGCCGTTCATCCGGCCGCCCCGGACGCAAGTGCGTCCGCATCGGCCCCGGCCGACTCCGTCAAGGCCCGTCCGGCCAAGCGCGGCAGTGGCCCCTTGGTCACCGCCCTGATAATCGTCATCCTGCTGGCCGTTGGCCTGGGTTATGCGCTGTGGAAGCAACGCACCCAGTTCGTCTCCGCCGGCCGCGAAGTCGCAACGCGCCTGGATACGCTCGGCGCCGACGTCGCGCAAGCCCGCAAGGACACCCGCGAAGCCCTCGCTCTGGCGCAGGCGCAGTCGGGCCGCGTCGCCGAACTCGAAGACACGCTGCGCGAGACGCAAAGCCAGTACAACGCCCTGCAGCAGGCTTGGCAGAACTTCAACGACAGCGCCAGCGACGAACTGCTGGCCAACGACGTCGAGCGTCTGCTGACGATCGCCAACCAGCAATTGCGTCTGGCGGGCAATGTCTCCAACGCGATCGTTGCGCTGGAAACCGCCCAATCGCGCCTTGCGCGCGCCGACCGTCCGCGTTTCTCCAGCCTGCAGCAATCGATCAACGGCGACCTGGACCGCCTGCGCGCCGTGTCCACCGTCGATATCCCCGCCCAGTCGGGCCGCATCGAGCGCCTGGTCGCGCTGATCGGCAAGGCGCCGCTGCTGGTGCCGGACACCGTGTCGCCCGGCGTGGCGCCGGTAGGCCAGGCCCAGCCTCCCGCGCCGGCCCCCGTCGTTGATCCGCAGGCAGGGCTCCCCGCCGACGCGCCCTGGTGGCAGCGCTGGCGCGCCGAAGTCGCCTCGTGGCCTGGCCGCGCGGGCTCCGCGCTGGCCCATGAACTTGGCGGACTCATCACCATCCAGCGCGTGGATGAACCCGCCGCGCTGTTGTTGTCGCCCGAGCAAGCCGATCAGGTGCGCGGCACGCTGCGCCAGCGGCTGCTGACGGCGCAATTGGCAATGCTGATGCGCCAGCCGTCCGTCTGGAAGAGCGAGCTCGATAACGTCGGTTCGACGCTGTCCAAATACTTCGATGGCCGTTCGCCCGACACCGTCGCCGCGCAAACCCTCGCGCGCGAGCTGGCCCAGACCGACATCGCCGTGCGCATGCCGGACGTGGCGGACAGCCTGAATGCCGTCGCGGCCTTGCGCGCCGCGGGCTTCAAGACCAGCGAGCAGGACTGAGCTCATGCGTACCTGGTTCTGGACCCTGCTGCTCGCCGTCGTCGCCGTCGCCTTGGCGGTGGTTCTGCGCTCGCATTCGGGCAACGTGCTGCTTCTGGTGTGGCCGTGGCGCATCGAGATGTCGCTGACGCTCGCCGTCCTGCTCATCGTCGCGACGTTCATCATCCTGTATGTCGGCCTGCGCCTGCTGGCATGGCTGCTCGCCATTCCCGATCGCGTCCGGGCCTGGCGCGGCAAGCGTGCCCAGGCGCGCGACCATGAATTGCTGGAACGTGGCTGGATTGGTCTTCTCGAAGGCCGCTATTCCCATGCCGAAAAAGACCTGACGAAGCTTCTGGACCAGACCAAGGTCCGTACGCGCCGCGTCCTGGCCGCGCTGTCGGCCGCCCGTGCCGCGCATGGCCTCGGTGAATTCGACCGGCGCGATCGCCTGCTTGCCAACGCGCAGGAACAGGCCGGCACGGATCCCGGCCTGCTTGAAGCCACGGCCACGGTTTCCGCCGATATGCTGCTGGATCAGGGCCGCGCCGAGCGGGCCTTGACCGTGCTGGGGCCACTGGCCGACGGTGGCGCGCGCCATCTGCACACCATGCGCCTGCTGCTGCGCGCACATACGGCCTTGAATCACCAAGAGCAGGTCTTCACGCTGGCGCGCGGTCTTCTGCGCCGCAATGCATTGGGCCGCCCTGAAGCCGACGTGCTGATCGACGCGGCCGGCGCCGCGCGCCTGCGGGCTGCGGCAGGCCAGGATGCCTGGCGCCCCATCTGGAAAGACCTCAAGGCCGAAGAGCGCCTGCTGCCTGAAATCGCCCTGGCGGGCGCGGCGGCCTTCGAAGCCGCTGGCGAACCCAACGAAGCCGCCCGTGTGCTGGAGTCGGCCATCGCCGTCAAGTTCAATCCCGCCCTGGTGGCGGCCTACGCCCGCTGCGACGCCGAACACGTGTCGCGCCGCCTGGCCAAGGCTGAAACCTGGCTGCATCAACGTCCTACCGATCCCGACCTGCTGACTGCGCTGGGCATGCTGTGCCTGAACGGCCAGCTTTGGGGCCAGGCCGAACGCTATTTGCTGCGCAGCCTCGCGCGACGCAGCGATGCGCAGACGCATGCATTGCTGGGCAGTCTCTATGATCGCCTGGATCGCCCGGTCGACGCCGTGCGCCACTGGCGCCTGGCGACGGCCGCCAGCATGGCTCTGCCCGTGCTGGCCTCGGATGCAGCGCTTCCCGCCGCGGACACCGGTTCGGATCCCTACCGCGTGGACGCCGAAGGCGGCTATGCCGTCGGCCTGTCGGACACCGACAGCGACACGGACGTCGGCGGCGATTACCCGGCCTTGCCCGCTGGTGCCGCGGCAGCGCCCGTCGCCGCGTCGGCCTTCTGCGCCAGCATATTGGCACGGAGTTCGATGCCGAGGGCGCGCAGGAAATCGCCCTGCGCCGTCGGGCCGAAGACCTGGGCGCCGGCTTCTTCGGCTGCTGCTT
>Ga0209676_1002910_pt1 | contig 11198 bp, 10 predicted proteins | sample AraplaCvi_mLB_r2_FD_184282 | JGI IMG/M metagenome (GOLD analysis project Ga0209676, IMG submission 184282) | Arabidopsis root microbial communities from North Carolina, USA - plate scrape MF_Cvi_mLB_r2 (SPAdes) (version 2) | ecosystem: Host-associated > Plants > Roots > Endosphere | place: USA...
AAATTTCGTGACGATTGCCATCCGGATCGCTGAAGTGCACCAGTTCCTGAACCTTGCGCAGCTCGGCCTCGGCGGCGGTGCCACGAGTCACTTGCACGTCGGCCTGTTGCAGCTCGCTGACCGCCTGTTCCAGGGCCGCTTTGCCGGCCACTTCCCAGCCGCAGGCACCGAAACCGTTCTCGGCACTGTTCTGCACCAGCACGCGGTAATGACGCTCGTCCATTTTCAGGTACAAAAGCTCATCGTCGCCGCTGACCATCGTGCCCAGCACCTGGCTTGCGTAGTGGCGCCATTGCGCCAGGTCGCTGGATAACAGGGTGACGTAACCCAGACCGCGGATATCCATGGATGCACTCCTCGTTTTACTCAGGCGGTGCCGCCCTTCGGCGACTGCCGGGGGAGACTTTATGTAGGGCCTATTCAAACGGGTTCGGCGAGGGGCAACATCGTCCAATGGGACTAGCGGATTCAACCCTGTAGGAGCTGCCGCAGGCTGCGATCTTTTGATCTTGATCTTCTCGGCATCGATGAAAATCAAGATCAAAAGATCGCAGCCTGCGGCAGCTCCTACAGCGGGGTGTCAGGTGGGTTGTTCGATTTGATCCAGCAGGCGGTTTGCCGTGATTTCCGCGAGCATGACGCTATTGGAGATGCCCAGCAGGGCATAGCGGTCTCCGCCCTCCAGATGATCCACCAGTTGATGCACCATCACATCCACCGAGGCCAACGTCTCGACCAGATAGACCACCAGGGTTTCCGTCGTGGCCTCTGGGTCGACGCTGAACAGCGTGCTGATTGTTCGAGGGGTGGCCTTGATGTCGGCGGTCGAGGGGAAGTGGTAAGCGAGGGCTCGCTCGGCGGCTTCGTTGAGTTTTTTGGAATCGGGTTCGTATGGGGATGCCGGATCGGTGTCCGGCGGGTTTGGTGAAGGTTTGACCATAGTTAAATGCTCCAAAATGTGGAGCCGTCACCTACTTGCGACTAAACAAGAGGGGTGGCAGCTGTACGCAGGTTAGTCGACCGGCGGAGCACGAAACCGGCGCGCCCGAAGGCGCCCTGCGCACAGCTACCATGAAGTGCAGGGCATGAAATGACCTGACTGTTTGGGATGTAAATGCGCTTCGTGTCACAACGGGCGACTAAACCCGATCACTGATGGGCAGTGACGCGAATCAAGTTACCGAGGGGGTCCAAGGCGCACAAGCCGGCGGATTCTGGCGTACCTGTAGGCAACGACGCAAGGCGATGTAGCTTTCAAGAAGTGATTCCGACAGGCATTGAACACCTCTTACAAACACCCTGTAGGAGCTGCCGCAGGCTGCGATCTTTTGATCTTGATCTTCTCGGCATCGATAAAAATCAAGATCAAAAGATCGCAGCCTGCGGCAGCTCCTACAGAGGTGTGGTGGCTATGGGATGAGTGCAGGAATAAAAAACGGGCCAGAATTGGCCCGTTTGAGGAAAGTGCAATTGTGTTCACAGCCGAGGTAAATCCTACAGGTCCAAGACGCTGCGCTTTGGCTCTGTGATTACTGGGTAGACTTGGCTTCTCGCACTTTCTTTTGCTCTGCCAGGGCTATTTCCTTGAAATCATAGGTCGGAAAGAATTCTGTCCGGTAACTTCCCCACGCGGTGTTTTCGAGTGCGAGGTTGACCGCTGCGAGACGCGAGGCAGGCAGGCGCAGAACGATGACCTGTCCAATCCCCATGGTTATGTTCCAGCTGACAACCTCCACTCCGGCCGGAGGGAACACCTTGTAAAAATCCTGTTTGGCGAGTTGTTCTTTCAACTCTCCCAATGGACGCGATTGATCATGCTTCAGGAAAACAGTCAGCATGAGTGCATTATCTGGTGTGGTGATAGCGTCTTTTGCCGCCGAAGGCGTTGTCGGCTGTGCATTGGCGCCAGCCGAGTATATTCCGGCCAGTAGTAGCGTAGACATCAATAGCGTGCTGATTTTCATACTCATGTTGGGCCTTTTATTGATTGGTTTTTATGGGAGCTGTTTCAGCGCGACGTCATTTAAAGCCAACGAATTGAAGCATCGAAATAATTACTTAACAAATGACTATCGAAAGACATTTAGTACTTTGACTTCCCGGTATCGGCATAAAAAACTCATAGTGATTACGTCCGGGATCCCACATTGAAATTCCAACAACACCCGGATATTTCTCTTTGACGTCTACTTCCGGGGCTCCCTCTATATAAACCTTGGTTGTCAACCATTGAGGAGAAGTGGCCAATAACTGAACATCAGTCTTGTCCTCCATCTGTTTTCCATGGCTGACAAGTGGACTGAGTAGTCCAGCGAGGAGCTGGCCTGTAAACATCGCGTTGTATTTTCGCATGGAATAATTCCTTGCCAAATTTAGTGGTGACGCTTGTTTGTTGTTTTTTCCCTCGAAAAAAAACAATCGCTGCGAGCAGCTGATGAAATATAGGAGCGATATCAGCCGCCCACAATACTCAGGTATATATTTGAAACAATTACAGCAGCAATGATAAAAGCCAACAAAATAAAGGGCATTTGGACCACTTCGTCAATACCAGGAAATCCCTGTAGGAATTTTCGCTGATCGCAACTCTCTCGAAGTCGATGAAAAATAAAGATTAAAAGATCGCAGCCTTCGGCAGCTCCTACAGAGGTGTGGTGGATGTGGGATTAGTGCAGGCATAAAAAAACGGGCCTTGGGGACCCGTTGGAAAGTTGGCCTGACGTCCGTGCCAGGCCTGAAATGCGATCAACTGTGGGAGCGAGCTTGCTCGCGATGGGGCCACACCAGTCAACATCGATGCTGAATGTAAGACCGCTATCGCGAGCAAGCTCGCTCCCACAGGGGGATGCGGTGTTCACGCCTTTAGCGTCAACTTTCAGCCCTTGCGGAAGTGCGGAATCACCTTCTCGCCAATGTTCTTCAGCGTCTCGAGCTGCGCCCACTGCGGCACGGTGCCCATCTGGCAGATGAACAGGATTTCGTCGGCGCCAGCGTCGATCAGGCGTTGCACGTAGCCGATGCAATCCTCGACGGTGCCGTAGGCGTGGTTCGGGTTCATCATCGCCATGGTCGGGTCGGAGAAGTCGACGCTGACTTCTTCGGAGGCGAAGCGCGACTTGATCACGCTCTGGCCGTTGCCGTCGACGAAGGTGTCGTCCTTCCACTTCTCAGGATCCGGACGCTCGCCACCGCCGTACCAGTAGCCCAGGGACTCCATGAAGTAACGTTGGCCACGGATACCGATGCGGCGCGCTTCCTCGTTGTCGTCCAGCACGATGGCCGGGCACAGCGCGGCGATGTGCCGGTTAGGACGGAAGCCCACTTGCTTCTTCTCATCGCGGTTGTCGTAGGCCGTGTGATACACCTCGACCTTCTTGGCGATTTCTTCCGGGCCACCGAAGCCCAGCACCAGCGCGCCCATGCCGCGACCGCCGGCGTTTTTCAATGACTCGGTGTTGGTGCACGCCAGGTACATCGGCGGGTGCGGGTCCTGATACGGCTTTGGATGGATCGGGCGCTTGGGGATCTGCACGAAGTCGCCGTTGTGCTCGATCTCGTCCTGCACGAACATCTTCGGGATCAGGTACATCATCTCGTCGATCTGCGGCTGCAAGGTCGCCAGGTCGTAGCCGAAGGTGCCGGCTTCCTGCTGGGTGCCGCCCTTGCCCACGCCGAAGTGCACACGGCCCTTGGACAGCAGGTCGAGGGTGGCGATGCGCTCGGCGACTTTCACCGGGTGGTTCATTGCCGGAGGCAGGCAGACCACGCCGTGGCCGATGCCGATGCGCTCGGTTTTACCGGCCACGAAAGCCAGCATGGTTTCCGGCGCGGACATGTGCGAGTAGTTGCTCAGCGCCGTGTGCTCTACACACCAGAAAGTGTCGAAGCCGAGCTTGTCGGCGAGGACGGCCTGCTCGACCGTGTCTTGGAAAATCTTGCGGTCGCCTTCGCGGCTGGAGTCCACCGTCTGGGCTTCGTAAATCAGGGAAAATTTCATGGTTGATCCTTGTGCTTATTTGGATGCGCAGTCGGCGCCGTAGACCTTCGCCTTACCGCCAATGCTCGTGCATCGACGGGGCGCTCGAATCACGCAAACGGACTAGCCCGTTTCATAGAAAAAGAGCTGTAGGGAAGCATCAGAGGAAAAAGTCGCTGCTGTCCTGCCCCATGCTCACGCCTCCCAGATTCCAGGCGTACTTGGCCGGGCTGTTGGCGACGTGGGCGCGACCGGTGTGAATGTCGCGGAAGGCACGGTTGATCGCATGACTGCGGAAGATCGTCGAGGCACCGCTGTTGAACATCAGGTCGCCAACCGCCTTGGCGCACTTGTCGGCCACCAGCGCCGAGTCGTAACGCATCTTCACCCGCTCGGGCATGCTCAACGGCTCACCCTTTTGCGCGCGCCCCAGCATCAAGGCAAAGTTGCGATGCAGCACGGTCTTGCACTCGTCGACGCAGACCATGGCATTGGCCAGCGACGATTGCGCGGCCGGGTCCTGGACCATCTTGCGACCGTCATTGACCCCGACCCGGGCGCGGTTGTGCTCGACAAACTGATCCACCGCACCTTGCAGGGCACCGATGGCCGAGGACGAAACGGCACGTACGAAAATCTGCCCGAACGGCAGGCGGAACAAGGGCGCGGTGTTCACCGCATTGCCCGGACTGTTCTGCATGAAACCGTCGAGCGCGCGATGGGTGCGGTACTCGGGAACGAAAGCGTTCTCCACCAGAATGTCGTGGGAGCCGGTGGCTTCCAGGCCCATGACACTCCAGTTGTCGAGAATCTGGTAGTCACTGCGCGGCACCAGGAACGTCCGATAATCCGGCGCCCCGCCCGCCTCTTCCGCCGGCACCAGCGCACCGAGGAACGCCCAGTCGCAGTGCTTGCTGCCGGAAGAAAAGCCCCAGCGGCCGCTCAACTTGAAACCACCGTCGACTCGCTCAACCCTGCCCACCGGCATATAGGAAGACGAGATCAGCACACTGGAATCGCTACCCCAGACATCTTGCGCGGCGCGGTCGTCGAACAGCGCCAGCTGCCAGTTATGGATCGCCACCACCCCCAGCACCCAGGCCGAAGACATGCAGCCTTCGGCCAGGGTCATCTGCACGTCGAAGAAATCCTTGGGCTCCAGCTCATAGCCTTCCCAACGGGAGGGTTGCAGGATGCGAAAGAACCCGGCGTCGTGGAAATCCTTCAGGGTTTCTTCAGGCAACTGCCCGGCTTGCGCGGCGTTCAGGGCGCGTTCACGCAGGATCGGCACCAACTCACGGGCACGTTGGCTCAGACGCTGGCGAATCAGGTCTTGGTTGAGCATTTTTATTGTTCTCCTTTGTTCACCCCATCCGCCGGGGCGCGCGTGCAACGGGGCGGGTGTAGTGCCCCTACGCTGGCATTCAAACAATGCGCAAAGCGACGGGCATCCCTCAAACGGACCATGTGGGATTGCGGAACTGGTCTCTGGGGGTGTATCTGAAAGGGATGTGCTTGCTGGCAGGTCGTCTTCGCGGGCAGACCCACATTGAGTTCCCTGTTTTACTCGAGACTTGTGGCCACTGAAGATCACTGTGGGAGCGAGCTTGCTCGCGATGGCTTTGTGTCAGGCGGCATGGATTTTTGAGGGTGTACCTATCCGTTTCTGCGGTAACGGCCGCATAGGGTTCCGCTCTTACAGCGGGTCACTTGGAAAAGCGCAAAGTAACCAAACGCTCTTGCCCCTGACATTCGGTGCCTCGCCTAGGCTCGGCATGCCCTCGCTTCGGTCCTGCTCCGTGGGCCCGCCGCCATCGGCCATCCATGGCCGGGGGCGGCTAACCCGGCATCCATGCCGGGTTGCCCACTGCGCAGAACCTGCGCTCGGCCTCACGAGGGGGGCGTACACCGCAACAGCGTCCAAGGCGGCCTACCGGCCGGCCTGGTTGTTGAGTTCGTTCGTCTGTGAGGTACATGTCGACTGGCCGGCCGCCATCGCGAGCAAGCTCGCTCCCACAGGTACTCAGTACATCAGCAAGATTTCGGTCAGCTTGCAGGCCGTCTTCGCGAGCAGGCTCGCTCCTACAGTTGAGCTGGGTACATTCGAAAGAAATTGGTCGGCTGTCAGGACGCCTTCGCTGGCAAGCCAGCTCCCACAATTTGACCGAGTACATCTGAAATAAATTGGTCGGCTGGCAGGCCGCCATCGCGAGCAAGCTCGCTCCCACAGAAGAGCAGAGCAAAAGCAGATCGGCGTACACCCATGCTTCTCACCACTCATCAGGCCGAGCGTTAGCTCGCCTGCAGCTCTTGATCTTGATCCACCCGCCCCCTCGGAAGGCTGAGTGGAGGTGTTCATCCGGGGACTGGCGCGCAGCGCCGTTCGACACAGTCGAACTCATTGCATGTAGGTCGAAGCGAAGCCGACCGGAGGGCAATGCCCCCGGATGAATACCGGAGCGAAGGAACCCCGAGCCTCAGCGAGGGGCCGTACGTTCGGGGCGAGCGTTTTTTGCTTCCTTTTTTAGGCGCTTGTAAAAAAGGGAGTCGCCGTAAGGGCGAAACCGCCAGCCGCCGTTACCGCAGAAACGGATATGTACACAACCCAAACCACCGGCCTGGTCGGCCCAGAGGCCGCCAAGGCCTAGTCCCCTCGGACGATGTGACGACTGGACGTCAGAGCAAGAATCCATCGCACTCCACCCCCAACAAAAAAGGCCCAGTGCGATGAACGACGCCAATCTCAAAGCCGACATGCTCCAGGCCATGCGCCGCCTGGCCAAGTCCGTCACCATTATCAGCACCAGCAACGGCTCCGAACGCTTCGCCATGGCCGCCACCGCGGTCGACTCCCTGAGCACCGAGCCGCCATCACTGCTGATCTGCGTCAACAAGACCGCCTCGCCCCACGCTGCACTGGCGACCGGCGCCGACTTCTGCGTGAACATCCTCGGCGTCGACCAACAAGACCTGGCCAACCTGTGCAGCGGCGCGATCAAGGGCGAAGCACGCTTCGACCGTGGCAACTGGCTGACCAGCCCCGGCGGCATTCCTTACCTGGGCGACGCACAGTCGGCGATCCTCTGCCGCCAGGACGGCCACTTCAGCTACGGCACCCACACCGTGTTCATCGGACGCATCCTGCAGATCCACACCACTGACGCCATCACCCCGCTGGTCTACCTCGACGGCAGCTACACCACCACCGCCAAACCCGCACCTTCTCTCGCAGCCGCTGGCTGAGGCCCGAACATGGACAGCCTGAACCGGTTGACGGCGCTGCGAGTGAACAGCGCCGACCCGTTGCCATGGGATGACCGCTGCGACTTGCTGATCGTCGGGTTTGGCGGAGCCGGCGCCTGTGCCGCCATCGAAGCCAGCACTCGCGGACTGTCGGTGCTCGCCCTGGATCGCTTCGAAGGCGGCGGCGCCACGGCACTCAGCGGTGGCGTGGTCTATGCCGGCGGCGGTACGCCGTATCAGCGCCAGGCAGGCTATGAAGACACCAGCGAGGCGATGTTCAATTACCTGCGCCAGGAAGTCGGCGAGGCCGTCAGCCTCGAGACGCTACGGGATTTCTGCGAAGGCAGCCGTGAGCAACTGGCCTGGCTGGAGCGACATGGCGCGGCCTTCGAAGCCAGCGTGCCGCCGCACAAGACTTCGTACCCGAGCGACCAGTACTACCTCTATTACTCCGGCAACGAAGCCGTGCCGGCCTATGCCGCCAGCGCCAAACCGGCACCTCGTGGCCATCGCACCAAAGGCCCGGGCATGTCCGGCGCCAGTCTGTTCGCCCCGCTCAAGGCCAGCGCCTTGCGAAACGGCGCACGCCTGCGCAGCCAGTGCGAAGTGCGCAGGCTGGTGCTCGACCTCGACGACAAGGTCCTCGGCGTCGAAGCCTGGCAGCTGCCGTCGGGTAGCCGCGCGGCCAAACAACATGCGCGTCTGTCGCGCTGGGCCGCAGCCATTCATATGTACGCTCCGGCCCTGGCCGACCGCTTGCGCGCCCGTCAACGTCGCATCGAACAGACCTGCGCCATCCGCCAATTGATTCGCGCCGAACAGGCAGTGCTGTTGAGCAGCGGCGGCTTCATCTTCAATCGCGATCTGGTGCGCCAGCACGCGCCGCAGTACCTGGCCGGTCTGCCGCTGGGCGCCACCGGGTGCAACGGCAGCGGCATCGCCCTGGGCCAGAGCGCCGGCGGCAGCGTGGCGCGGATGGACAAGGTCAGCGCCTGGCGTTTCATCAATCCGCCACTGGCCTGGGCCCGTGGGCTGATCGTCAATGCCCGGGGACAACGTTACGCCAACGAAGAAATCTACGGCGCGACCCTCGGCCACGCCATGGTCGAAGAACAGGATGGTCGCGCCATTCTGCTGCTCAACCGCGCGCTGGTACGTGAGGCATTGAGTCAGGTCGGTCCCGGCAAGGTGTGGAATTTCCAGCGCCTGCCGGTGCTGCTCAACCTGCTGTTCAACGCCAAACGCAGCAGCAGCCTGGCCGGGTTGGCCAAGCGCTGCCATCTGCCGCCGGAACTGCTGCGCCAGAGTGTCGAACGCTATAGCCGCGCGGCACGCGGTGAAGTCGCCGACGAGTTCGGGAAGTCCGCGGCGATGCTCGCCAACCTCGACCAGGGCCCGTGGTATGCCCTCGACCTTTCATTCGCCAGCAAACTGTTCCCCTGCCCGGTCATCACCCTGGGCGGGTTGAAAGTCTGCGAGGCCAGCGGTCGGGTGCTGGACCCTGCCGGCCAGCCAATAAACGGCCTGTACAGCGCCGGCCGCAATGCGGTCGGGGTCGCCTCCAACCTGTATGTCTCCGGCCTGTCACTGGCCGATTGCATCTATTCCGGTCGCCGGGCTGCCGCCCACGTGGCCGACCAATTCGCACTTCAAACCGCACGATCAGGAGAACAACAATGCAACGTGTAGAAGGCAAAGTCTGCATCATCACCGGCGCCGCCAGCGGCATCGGTCGCGAAGACGCCCTGCTGCTGGCCCGCGAAGGCGCCAAAGTGGTACTGACCGACCTCAACGAAGAAGCCGGTCGCCAGGCGGCTGCGGAAATCGGCGCCAACGCGCTGTTCATCCGCCATGACATCGCCAGCGAAAGCGACTGGCAACACGTGGTCAAGACCACCATCGAACACTTCGGCCGCCTCGACGTACTGGTCAACAACGCCGCGATCCTGGCCCTGGGCAGCATCGAAGACACCACCCTGGAGCTGTGGCAGAAGGTGCAGAAGATCAACGGCGACGGCTACTTCCTCGGTTGCAAGTACGCCATCCAGGCGATGAAGGAAAGCGGCGGCGGCTCGATCATCAACATGTCGTCGGTCGCCGCCCTGGGCGCCATGCCGATGTTCTGCGCTTACTCGGCGTCCAAAGGCGCGGTGGCGGCGATGACCCGCTCCATCGCCCTGCACTGCAAGCAACAGGGCTATCGCATCCGCTGCAACAGCGTGCACCCCGATGGCGTGAACACGCCGATGACCCAGGCCCTGGCCGGTGGTCAGCCGATCCCGCAGGAAGCGCTGGACCAGGACCCGATGAACCGCATGGCGGCGCCACGGGACATTGCCAACGTGGTGCTGTTCCTCGCCACCGACGAATCGCGGTTCGTCAACGGTGCCGAGATCCGCGTCGACAACGCCCAACTGATCAGCGGGCTCTGAGGTCGAGGTGAACATGGGCACGCAACAACAGAACCTGACCCCGGCCGAATCGACGACGGCAAGCGTCTCATTGCAAGTGTGCGCGGTGATCGACGAGACCGCCGATGCGCGCTCGCTGGTGCTGGACATACCGCCAACCCTGCGTGAGCGCTTTCGCTACAAACCGGGCCAGTTCCTGAGTTTTCGCGTGCCCTTCGCCGGCAAACTGTTGACCCGCTGCTACTCCATGGCCAGCTCGCCCCTCGCGGACGCGCTGCCCAAGGTCACGGTGAAACGGGTCGACGGTGGCCGGGTGTCGAACTGGATGAACGAAGTCCAGGTCGGCGACTGGCTGGAAGTATTGCCACCGGCCGGGCATTTCTGCCTGGACCCACAGGCGGACACCGAAAAGCCCCTGGTCCTGTTCGGGGGCGGTTCGGGCATCACCCCGGTGTTTTCCATTCTCAAGTCAGTGCTCCATGGCAGTCGGCGGCCGATCAAGTTGATCTACGCCAACCGCGATGAGGCGTCGGTGATTTTCAAGGACGAGCTGTGCCGGTTGATCAAGGCGCATCCTGATCAACTGCACGTGGTGCACGTCCTCGATTCGGTGCAGGGCTTCCTGACGGACCATCAGGTCCGTCATCTGCTGCACGGATCGGCCGGCGGCGACTACTTCATCTGCGGGCCGGGTCCTTTCATGGACACCGTGGAGCGCACGCTGCTGGCACTGGGCGAAGCGGCCGAACGCATTCATGTCGAACGTTTCGTCTCGCCACCGGACCCCGATGAACTGCTGGCCGAAGAAACGCTGGCACGAGCGGCGGCCATGGATTCGCAATGTGAAGCGCTGATCGTCGAACTCGATGGCCAGCAACACGAAATTGCCTGCCAACCCGGCGACACCTTGCTGCAAAGTTGCAAAGCAGCTGGCCTCGATGTGCCGTCGTCCTGTGAAGAAGGTTTTTGCGGGGCCTGCATGTGCGTGGTCAAGGAAGGTGAAGTCCAGTTGGCGCGCAACGACGTGCTGACCCCCAAGGAACTCGCCGACGGCTGGACGCTGGCTTGTCAGAGCCGCCCGACGGGTGCCCGGGTACGCCTGAAATTCCCGGATTAAGGCTACGCATCCCTCTGTAGGAGCTGCCGCAGGCTGCGATCTTTTGATCTTGCCTTTAAAAATCAAAAGATCGCAGCCTGCGGCAGCTCCTACAGGGGATTGCGTATGGGCTTTGTCGCCTTAGTCTCAACGGACGATCACTCAGGCCCGGTCTGCAGTTAGACTCGGCCACAGCATTAGCCCACAACAATAAAGAGGTGCAGTTATGGCTCGTTTGCAGAACAAGGTCGCGGTGGTCACCGGCGGCGCTTCGGGGATCGGTCTGGCCTGCGTGCGCCGTTTCGCTGCCGAAGGCGCGCAAGTGGTCGGGCTGGACATCGGCAGCGTCCCGGCAGACTTCCCCGGCCTGTTCATGACCCTCGACGTGCGCGACGAAGCGCAGGTGCAGCAGGTCATGCAAGACGTCATCAGCCGCTTCGGGCGCATCGATATCCTGGTCAACGCCGCCGGC
>Ga0209676_1002913_pt1 | contig 11196 bp, 10 predicted proteins | sample AraplaCvi_mLB_r2_FD_184282 | JGI IMG/M metagenome (GOLD analysis project Ga0209676, IMG submission 184282) | Arabidopsis root microbial communities from North Carolina, USA - plate scrape MF_Cvi_mLB_r2 (SPAdes) (version 2) | ecosystem: Host-associated > Plants > Roots > Endosphere | place: USA...
GCAGGTGGCCCGACACGGCCATCAGCAGGCCGGCCACGGTGTTGTAGAGGCCGCGCTCCTCGTCGGGCAGCTCGCGGATGCCCAGGCGCGCGCGCAGCTCCGACACGGGCATGAGCCCATCGAGCTCCCACAGGCCGTCGGGCCGCTGGTGCGCCCAGGCGTCGGTCTGCATGCCTGGCTGCAGTTCGCCGGTGATGGCTTCGAGCAGGTCGCGCGGGGTCATCAGGCCCTGCACCACGCCGTATTCGTCGACCACGAACACGAGCCGGCCGGCGCGGGCGCGGAATTGCTCCAGCAGCTCCATGCCGGTGAGCGTCTCGGGGACGAACACGGCAGGCGATGCCTCCTGGCCCAGCACGCCGGTGTGCGCGGGGCCCAGGCGCAGCAGGTGCGCCACGCTGACCACGCCGACCACGTCGTCGAGCGAATTGCGGCACACGGGGTACCAGGAATGCACGAGGTTGAGCGCGGCCGCGTCGGCCACCTTCTGCAGGGCCTGCTGCACGGTGAAGGAGGCGTCGAGCCACTCGATGTCGGCGCGCGGGATCATCAGCGACGACAGGCGCCTGTCGTCGAGGTGGAACACGTTGCGCACCATCTGGTGCTCGTGCTGCTCGATGACGCCGGCGTCCACGCCCTCTTCGAGGCTCGCGGAGATCTCTTCCTCCGTCACCGAGCGCGCCGCGTTGGCGTCGATGCGCAGCACCTTCAGCGTGGTGGCCGTGGCGCCAGCCAGCAGCCACACGAAGGGCTTGGCGCCCTTGGCCAGCCCGCGCATCGGGCGCGACACCCAGCGCGCCACCGGCTCGGGGTAGAGCTGGCCGATGCGCTTGGGCACCAGCTCGCCGAAGATGATGGTGAAGAATGTGATGCAGGTCACCACCACGGCGGTGGAGGCGATGCTCGCGGTGCCGCGGCCCATGCCGACGCTTTCCATCCAGACCGCGAGCGGCTCGGCAAAGGCGGCCTCGCCCACGATGCCGCTGAGCATGCCGATGGAGGTGATGCCGATCTGCACCGTCGAGAGGAACTGCGTGGGCGCCTCCATGAGCTTCAGCGCGGCCACCGCGCCGGCGTCCCCCGTTTCTGCCAAGGCCGCGAGACGTGCGCGCCGGCTGGTGGAAAGGGCCATTTCGGACATTGCGAACAACGCGTTGAGCGTGGTCAGCAAGGCCAGGAGGAAGACATCCATGAACTGCGGGAGAGAATGGGGGAATGGCACTTTACTTGATTGGCGACCTGCAAGGCTGCGACGCGCCCTTCCAGCGGCTGCTGCAGAAGATCGATTTCTCCCCCAGCCGCGACACCATCGTGCTGCTGGGCGACCTGGTGAACCGGGGCCCAGACTCGCTCGCCGTGCTGCGCCGCATACGGGGCTACGGCGCCTCCGCCCTGAGCCTGCTGGGCAACCACGACCTGCACCTGCTGGGCGTGGCGCACGGCGCGCGCAAGGCCGGCCGCAAGGACACGCTGGCCGAGCTGCTGGCCGCGCCCGACGCCGAAGAGCTGCTCGACTGGCTTCGCCAGCAGCACATGGCGCTGCACATGCGCATCGGCAGCGGCGACCTGCTGATGGTGCATGCGGGCGTACTGCCGCAATGGACGGTGGGCGAGACGCTGGTGCTGGCGTCCGAGGTCGAATCGGTGCTGCGTGGTCCGGCACTGGGCGAATTCATGATGTCGATGTACGGCAACGAGCCGGCGCAGTGGCAGGACACCCTCACGGGCAGCGCCCGTCTGCGCGCCATCGTCAATGCGCTGACTCGGCTGCGCTTCTGCACGGCCGACGGCGTGATGGACTTCGACGTCACGGACAGTGCGTCCAACGCGCCCGAGGGCTACATGCCCTGGTTCGACGTGCCCGGGCGCAAGACGGCGAATGCCACCCTCGCCTTCGGCCACTGGTCGACCCTGGGCTGGCTCTCGCGGCCCGACCTGCTTTCCACCGACACCGGCTGCGTGTGGGGCGGCTGCCTGAGCGCGGTGCGCATCGGCGCGACGCTGGATGAGCGCGAGCTGATCCAGGTCGAGTGCGAACAGGCGCAGAAGCCCGGCAAATAGCCGGCTGCGCCGCCACCGTCAGGAGGACGGCAGCCGGAACTTGTCCAGCGACATCCGCTGCCGCCCCTGCGCATCGAAGTTGTCCGGCGCCAGCCAGCGCTCGAAGGCCGTGCGCAGCGCGGGCCACTCGCCGTCGATGATCGAGAACCACGCCGTGTCGCGCGTACGGCCCTTGTAGACCACGGCCTGGCGGAACAGCCCCTCGTACCTGAAGCCCAGCCGCAGCGCAGCGCGCTTGGAAGGCTCGTTGAAGTTGTCGCACTTCCACTCGTAGCGGCGGTAGCCCAGCTCCTCGAAGGCGAGCTTCATCAGCAGGTACTGCGCCTCGGTGGACATCGGCGTGTTCTTCAGGAGCGGCGAGAAGTTGACGGTACCCACCTCGATGGCGCCGTTGGCGGGGTCGATGCGCATCAGCGCCAGCGAGCCGACCGCGCGGCCGCTTTGTTTGTCGACCACGGCGAAGTGCAGCGGATCGGTGCTTTTCGAGATGCGCTCGATGTAGGCCCGGGTGCCGTCGGCATCGGCGGGACGCTCGACGCCGAGGTAGGTCCAGTCGCGTCCGTCGGGAGCCTGCGCGTAGGCGGCGTGCAGGTCGTCGGCGTGCCTGGCGGGGTCGATCGGTTCGAGCCTGCAGAAGCGGCCCTCGACGGTGCGGCGCGGCGGCTGGGGGCGCGGCGTCCATCCGGGCAGGTCGGAGCCGATGGACTGGCCGAACTCGTTTTGGCGGGCTGACATCAGTGAAGCGCTTTCGTTGGATGGTGAACGGGCGGTGCCGGAGATCGCTAAAGTACCCGCAACGTGGCGCCACCGAAAGTGCCATGAAAGAGAAATTTCATGGTGCCACGACCTGCCAAGCCTTCCGCTCCGTCCGCCCTTCTAGACGCTGCGCTCTCCCGAGCACCGGACGCCGCCCCGATGCAGCGCCAGCTGCACGACCGCCTCAAGGGCGCCATCCTCGACGGCAGCCTCGCGCCCGGCAGCCGCCTGCCGGGCTCCCGCGCGCTGGCCGAGGCGCTCGGCGTCTCGCGCAACACGGTCACCGCGACCTACGAGCACCTGGCCGCCGAAGGCTATGTGCGGCCCGACCGGCAGGGCACGCGCGTGACCGAGCTTTCATCGCCCGCGCCGTCGAAGCGCGAACGGGCAGACGAGCGCACGGGCAGGCCGCCGGGCACGCCAGCCACCGCGCAGCGCCTCGCCAGGATCCTGCCGAGCGCCTCGCGGGCCGACATGGGTGCGGCGCTGCGCCCCGGCGTGCCCGCGCTGTCGCACTTTCCGCTGGCCGCATGGCGTCGTTCGCTCGACCGCGCGATCCGCGAAGGCGGCTCCGCGGCGCTGGGCTACGGCGATCCGCTGGGCGAGCCGGCGCTGCGCGCGGCCATCGCGCGGCATCTGTCGGTGGCGCGCGGCGTGCGCTGCGAGCCGCGGCAGGTCGTCATTGCCGAAGGCGCTCAGGAAGCCATCTCGCTGTGCGTGCGGCTACTGTCCAATCCCGGCGACACCGGCTGGGTCGAAGACCCCGGCTACCGCGGCGCGAAGGCCGCCATGCACGCGGGCGACATGCGCATCGTGCCCATGCGCGTGGATGCCGAGGGTCTCTGCGTGGACGGGCGCGATTGGCGGGAGCACCCGCCCCGGCTGGTCTACACCACCCCGTCGCACCAATACCCGATGGGCTCAGTGCTGAGCATCGCGCGCCGCCTGGAGCTCATTGCGCAGGCCCGCCGGCACGGCGCGTGGATCGTCGAGGACGACTACGACAGCGAGTTCCGCCACACGGGCGAGCCCATCGTCGCGATGCAGGGGTTGGTGGACGACGCGCCCGTGCTCTACATCGGCTCCTTCAGCAAGACGATGTTCCCGTCGCTGCGGCTGGGCTTCCTCGTGCTGCCCGAGCGGCTCGTGGAAGCCGTGCGGACGCCCCTCGAAGAGATGCTGCGCGGCGGCCACCGCTACGAACAGCTCGCCATGGCCGACTTCATGGAGAGCGGCCAGTTCAGCCGACACCTGGGCCGCATGCGCAGGCTGTACCGAGACCGGCAGCAGGCGTTGCGGCTCGCGCTGGGCAGGCACTTCGAGGTGCCGCACGCGATCGATGGCGGCCACTGCGGCATGCACATCACGGTGCGCCTGCCGGAGCGCTTCGACGACCGGAGGATCGCCGCCGAGGCTCTGCGCCATCGCATCGCGCCCACGCCGCTGTCGAGCTTCGCGATGCAGCCCCTGCCGTCCTTGCCGCCGTACAGCGGGCTGGTGCTGGGCTACGGCAACACGCCGGCCGAGCTTTTCGAGCCGCTGGTGAAGCGGCTGTCCCAGCTCGCCCGGGCAGCGGAACGCGGCAATGCCTAGCCGCCCCTGCCCACCACGTGCTCGCGCCTGAAGTTGCGCGGCGTGCTCCCTACCACCTGCCGGAAGCGCCGGTTGAAGTACGCCTCGTCGGCAAAGCCGCACTGGTGCGCGATCTCCCGCACCAGCAGCGAGGTGGACGCGAGCAGTTCCTTCGCGCGCTCGATGCGCCGCTCGGTCACGAGGTCGGTGAAGGTGCGGTCGGTTTCCTTGCGCAGCAGGTTGGCCAGGTAGTTGGGCGAAAGGAAGGCGGCGGCAGCCGCGTCGGTGAGCGACAGCGGCTTGTCGAGGTTGTCGCGCACGTAGCGCACCACGCGCTGAAGGGCGTCGCGCTGCGAGGTCTTGCCGTCGTGCTGCAGCGAAAGCCGCATCAGCGCCTGCTCCTGACGCATGCAGGCCAGGCCGATGACCTGCTGCAGGATGCCGCGCATCGCCGTCTTGGCGCCGAAGCTGCGGCTCGCGTTCAGCGCGTGCAACTCGTCGAGCCAGCCGCGGATGCGCGCGAAGTCGGCGTCGTCGAAGGCAAAGTCGACGTACTCCTGGAACAGGAACGGCGCGAGGTCGGGGTGCCGCGCGAGCGGCACGTCTTCGAGGTCGAGCGCGTCGACGTCGAGCTCGGGCCACAGGAAGCGCTGGTCGAAGTTGACGATGCAATACAGCGCGTCGGGCGGATGCGGAATCACGTGCACCCGGTACGGCAGCACGAAGCTCAGGTGCCGCGGCCCGAAGGGCCGCACCTCGCCGCCGATGGACTGCTGCGAGCTGCCCTCGATGCCGACCTGGATTTGGAAATACGCATGCCGGTGCGGCAGCGTGAGCTCGTTGCGCGCACCCTGGAAGCGGATGTCGAAGTCGAGATGGTCGGCACGCTCGTGCATGCCGTAGGTACGGACGGACGTGGGTGTGGATGGGCGCATCGGTGCAGGCGTCTTCGTCTTTCGCCTGCGAGGGTACGCCAACTTGCGGGCCGGCGAACCGGCCGCGCCCGCCAGGTGCGGAGGGCGCGGTGAGGGCGCGGTCTCCAGGCTCAGACGACCGCGACTTCGAGCACGCCGACGCCCGCCACGCTGCCGCGCATGCGGTCGCCGCGCTGCACCGCCGCCACGCCGGCCGGGGTGCCCGTGAAGATCAGGTCGCCGGGCTGCAGCGTGAACAGCGTCGAGAGGTAGGCGATGGTGTCGGGCACGTTCCAGATCATGTCGGCGAGGTCGCCCACCTGGCGCTGGGCGCCGTTCACATCGAGGCGGATCTCGCCCTTGGCCGGATGGCCGGCCTTGGCCACCGGCACCAGCTCGCCGCAGGGCGCCGAGCCGTCGAAGGCCTTGCCGGTGTCCCAGGGGCGGCCCATCTTCTTGGCCTCGGACTGCAGGTCGCGGCGGGTCATGTCGAGGCCGACGGCATAGCCGTACACATGGCCGAGCGCGTCCGCCGCGGCGATGTTCGCACCGCCGGTCTTGAGCGCGACCACCAGTTCGATCTCGTGGTGCACGTCGCTCGACAGCGACGGATAGGCGAACTCGCCGCCGTCGGCCACGATGGCGCTGGCGGGCTTCATGAAGAAGAACGGCGGCTCGCGGTCGGGGTTGTGGCCCATCTCGCGGGCGTGCTCGGAGTAGTTGCGGCCCACGCAGAAGATGCGGTTGACGGGGAAGCGGGCCTGCTCGCCCTGAATGGGCAGCGAATGGACGGGTGCGGGGGAAATGGCGTAGGAAGTCATGCGACGACTCTAGCCAGCGCAGCCCCGCGCCCCGGGGACGCAACTACGCGAGTCTTGGACTCAGCTACGGTCCCGCGCAGCGCTTGCGGTCTCGGTCAGCCGGCCACGCCGAAACCGGTGTCGAAGGTGCCCTTCACGTCCAGCGGCTGCTTGACGAGCCCCACCTGCCGGTAGAAGTCGGCCGTGCCCTGCTGGTCGGCGATGACCTGCGCGTCGATGGCCACCCACTTCTGCTGGCGGCGCTCGAACTGCAGCTTCGCCGCCTCGGGCGGAATGCCGATGATGCGCGCCAGCGCGGCCGAGTAGGCGTCGACGTTGCGGTACGACCAGATCTGCGCCTTCACCACGCGCTGCAGAAAATCTTGCAGCACCGGCCGCTTGGCGGCGATGGCGCTGTCCGTAGCCGCGAGGTAGCTCAGCCCCGGCAGCAGCCCGCGCCCGCTGACGAGCACCCGCGCATGCTTGCTGACCTCCGCCAGCGCGGTGTAGGGCTCCCAGGTGGCCCAGGCGTCGACCGAGCCCTGCGTGAGCGCGAGCTTGGCATCCGCCGGCGCCAGGAAGCGCAGGTTCACGTCTTCCGGCTTGAGGCCGGCCGAGGTGATGGCCTTGAGCGTGACGTAGTGGCCGATGGAGCCGCGGTTGGTGGCGACGCTCTTGCCCTTGAGGTCGGCGGCGGTCTTCAGCGTCGAATCGGGCCGCACCAGCACGGCCGTGCCGTAGGAGTCGGAACGGTTCGCGCCGATGGCCTTCACGCGCGTGCCGGCCGCCAAGGCGAAGATCAGCGGCGCATCGCCGATGGGGCCTGAATCGACCGCCGCGGCGTTGAGCGCCTCGGCCAGCGGCGCGGCGGCCGGGAACTCCGACCACTGGATGTCGTAGCCGAGGCCTTCGAGCCCGCCCGCCGCTTCGAGCAGCGCGCGCAGCCCGCCCTTCTGGTCGCCGGCCTTGAGCACCGGGCGGCCCTGCGCGGAAACCACGCCGGGCAATGCGATGGAAGAAGCGACGGCAGCGGCGACGGCCGTGCCTTGAGCGAGAAACTGACGACGGGAACTGTGGTTCATGCGGATGCGGCTTCTGTCCATGTTCATGCCAGGGGATCGAAGGAGACGTGCTCGGCGAAGCGGACCGGGTCGGTGGTCTTCTTGAGCACGCCCACGCCGCGGAAATCGCGCGCATAGAACTCGACTTCGTCGCGCAGGTTGCGGCCCACCGGATGGTGCTTGTGCGTGAGCGTACCCAGCAGTGCGCGCAGGTCCTCCACCGCGACCTTGGGCGAGTACCTGGCGAAAAGCTTGGCCGACTCGTTCGGGTTCTCGGCCACGTAGTCCGAGGCCTGCACGATGGAGCGCACCAGCGAGGCGACGGTCGCCTTGTCCTTGCGCACGAGCTCGCCGCGCGCGCCGACGATGCAGCAGACCTTGTCCTTGTATTCGCCCGAAAGGTTGCTCGCCACCTCGACGAAGGCGCCCTGGTTGCGCTTCTCGATCAGGTAGATGTTGGGGTCGCCGTCGGCAATGGCCTGGATCTCGCCCTTCTTCACCGCGATGTCGAGCAGGTCGGCCGGGTACTGGCGCCAGACCACGTCCTTCTCGGCGTCGATGCCGTTCTTCGCGAGGAGGATCGAGAAGAAGTTCTTGCCCGGGCTCGCGATGTCCGACACGCCGATGGTCTTGCCCTTCAGGCTCGCCAGGTCGGTGACGCCCGCGCTCTTCGCGCCCACCAGCCGCACGCAGCCGCCGTGCGAGCTGCCGACGATCTTCACGTCGAAGCCCGACTCGAGCGGCTTGAGCCAGCGGTGGATCATGCCCACGGCCGCATCCGCCTTGGCGGTGGCGAGCGACTCCAGCAGCTGGTCGGTGGAGCCCGTGTAGTTGATGAGGTCGACCTGCAGCCCGTTGCGTTCGAAGTAGCCGCGCTCCTGCGCCACCACCACGGGCGAGAGGCAGAAGGCCGTGGCGTTCCAGGCGAAGGTGAGCTTGCGGGACTGCTGCGAGAAGGCCTGCGAGGCGATCAGGCCGCCCGAGGCGACCACCGCGGCGGCGCCGCCGGCGCGCAGCAGCCTGCGGCGGGAGAGAGTTGCGTTCATCGTCGTGGGATTCGGGTCAGAGAAGCAGTTCGGGCTCGGCTTCGACCAGGCCCTCGTAGAGGCTGTCGAAGGAATGGATCGCGCCTTCGGGTCCGCCGATCTGGCTGTGCGTGTGGCGTGCCGTGGCCTCGTCGATGGGCTGCGGCTTGCCCGCGGCTTCGGCCAGCAGTTGCGTGTGGCAGGCGTTGTCCAGCGCGATGTACCACCACGCTGCGGCTTCCACCGTGGGGCCAGCCGTCAGGATGCCGTGGTTCTTGAGAATGGCGCCCTTCCTGTCGCCCAGCGCCTGAGCGATGCGCTCGCCCTCGCTGGTGTCGACCACCATGCCGGTGAAGTCGTCGAACAGCGCCACGTCGTCGTGGAACACGCAGCTGTCCTGCGTGATCGTGTCGAGCTTGCGGCCCAGCGTCGACCAGGCCTTGCCGTAGGTCGAGTGCGTGTGGGCGGCGGCGATGATCTTCGGGTTGTATTCGTGGATGGCCGCGTGGATCGCGAAGGCCGCCTTGTTGAGCGGCCTGTCGCCGATCACGGTCTCGCCCTTCGAGTTGACGAGCAGCAGATCGGACACCTTGATGCGCGAGAAATGGATGCCCAGCGGATTGACCCAGAAGTGGTCGGTCAGCTCCGGGTCTCGCGCCGTGATGTGGCCGGCCAGCCCCTGCGCGAAGCCGAAGCGCGCGAACAGGCGGAAGGCGCCCGCCAGGCGCTCCTGCCGGTGGCGGCGCTCGGCCTGGATGGTGGTGCGCGGCGGAACCGGGTCGAACCAGTACTTCTGCTGCGGGTTGGGATTGAGCTTCAGCGGCTGAGAAGCGGCGTTGCGGTCGATGGAAAGAACTGCGCTCATGGGGTTTCCTGGGTGTTCGGTTTTTTGCTCCTTCCCCCTCTGGGGGAAGGTTGGGATGGGGGCATGACGGCTTCAACTCCGTGACGGTGTTCAAGGCCGCCTGCCCCCACCCCTGCCCTCCCCCAGAGGGGGAGGGAGAAAGACGGGGTCAGGCGGCTTTGCGAATTGAGGCGGCGCGCTGCGCTACCAGCTCCCGCGTGCGCGGAATCAGCTCGCGGCCGTAGTCCAGCGCGTCTTCCAGCGGATCGAAGCCGCGGATCAGGAAGGTGGTGACGCCCAGGTCGTAGTAGTCGAGCAGCGCGTCGGCCACCTGCTCGGGCGTGCCAACCAGCGCGGTGCTGTTGGAGCGCCCGCCGATCTCCTGCGCGACCGCGGTCCACAGCCGCTTGTCGAGCCGCGAGCCCTTCTCTGCCGCGGCCAGCAGGCGCTTGGCGCCTTCGCTCTGCTGCGGGCCGCCGCGGTTGTAGCCCTGCACCACGCGCAACCGCTTGGTCTCGGCCAGGATGTTCTCGGCGCGCCCATGCGGCCTCTTCGGTCTCCGCCAGGATCGGGCGGAAAGAGACCGAAAAGCGCACGCTGCGCCCGTGCTTCGCCGCCTCGGCGCGCACGCGCGTGGTCAGTTCGCGCGCCTGGTCGAGCGATTCGCCCCACAGCGCGTAGACGTCGGCGTACTTGCCGGCCACAGGAATCGCAGCCTCCGAGGCGCCGCCGAAGTACACGGGCACGTGCGGCTTGCCATTGCGCGTCTGCACCGGCTTGACTTCGGAGAACGCGTTCTGGAAGCGGTAGTGCGCGCCTTCATGGTCGAAGGGCTTCTCCGCCGTCCACACCTTGTGCAGCACTTCGAGGTATTCGTCGGTGCGGGCGTAGCGCTGGTCGTGGTCGAGCCAGTCGCCGTCGCGGCGCTGTTCCTCGTCGGAGCCGCCGGAGATGTAGTGCACGCCGAGCCGGCCGCCGCTGAACTGGTCGAGCGAGGCGAACTGCCGCGCGGCCAGCGTCGGCGCGACGAAGCCGGGACGGTGCGCGAGCATGAAGTGGATGCGCTCGGTGACCGAGGCCGCGTAGGCCACGGTGAGCGTGGCGTCGGGGCTGGTCGAGTGGTGCGGCACCAGCACGCGGTCGAAGCCCGCCGTCTCGTGGGCCTGCGCGAAGGCGCGCACGTAGTCGCGGTCGAGCGAGGGGCCCTTGGCCGCGTGGATCTCCGAGACCTTCTGGCCCTGGATCATTCCGATGAATTCGACGACGCCGTCTTGTTGCTTTGACTGCTGGCTCATGGTGCTGTCCTTGTCTGTATCTGTTGGCGGGAGGTGGGTGTCAGGGTGTCAGGCGGCGGGCACGCGCAGCACGCTCTCGAAGCTGCGGTCCCACAGGGGCTTCACGTCGGCCGGGCCGTCGAGCACGCCGATCTTCAGGAAGGTGTCTGCCACATCCTGGTGGCTGCGCACCACCGCATCGCTGACGGGGCCCAGGCTGTAGTCGCCGCTGCGGCGGTTGAACAGCTCGACGATGTCGCCCACGGGCACGCGCGTCTCGGCCGACTGGGCGCGGGCGTAGGCCAGGAAGTTGCCGTTGATCCACGCGAACGAGCGCTGCAGGCGCTGCAGCAGGTCTGCCAGCGCGGCGCGGCGCAGCTGGTCGTCGAGCGCGCGCGGGTTGGCGTAGATCGGGAAGTTGCCCGAGAGGTACCCCACGCCGGTCTTGATGACCCGCGCCCCGTACTGGGTGCGCGCGAGCTGGCCGTTGTAGCCGTAGATGGCCCAGGCATCGAGATCGCCGCGCGCGAAGGCCGAGAGGCCGTCCGAAGGCGTGAGGCTCACGGCCTGGATGTCGCTGAACGTGAGGCCCGCCTCGGCCAGCTGCTTGGCGAGGTAGTAGTGCGAGGTGGTGGCGCGCACGTAGCCCACCCGCTTGCCCTTGAAGTCGGCGATGCTGCGGATCGGCGCATCCTTGCGCGCCAGCGTGGCCTGGTTGTTCAGGTCTTCATGCGTGACGGCCACCAGCTTCACGCTGGACTTCTGCCGTGCCGCGAACACCGGCGGAATCTCGCTGCCCGAGCCCAGGTCGAGCGCGTCGCCGTTGATGGCCTCGATGTGCAGCACGCCGTTGTTGAGCTCGCGCCAGTCGATCCTGTAGGGCGTGTCG
>Ga0209676_1002915_pt1 | contig 11189 bp, 10 predicted proteins | sample AraplaCvi_mLB_r2_FD_184282 | JGI IMG/M metagenome (GOLD analysis project Ga0209676, IMG submission 184282) | Arabidopsis root microbial communities from North Carolina, USA - plate scrape MF_Cvi_mLB_r2 (SPAdes) (version 2) | ecosystem: Host-associated > Plants > Roots > Endosphere | place: USA...
AGAACAACATGGAGGTATACCCAAGTCTGGCTGAAGGGATCGGTCTTGAAAACCGACAGGCGGGTAACACCGCGCGGGGGTTCGAATCCCTCTACCTCCTCCAGTTTTAAAATTCCGACTACGAATGTAGCCGTTTTTTTTTGCCTAAAAATTATATGTAACACTTATTAGATGCCACTTCCGCTTAGGGTGTGGTATTTTTTTATTGTAAATTACGATTTTATAACCGGTTCATTATGCCTCGGCATAATTGCGTCCACAATCGGCTTTGTAATTAGGTCCGACAAGATGTCGGTCATTTCGAAAATGTCACAGGACGTGGCGTTCTTAGAACAAGTTCCTCTATCTCAGCGGATGTTTGGACACCCTCTGAATGAAGTTAAAAATCTATACCCCTTTCATCTCAAAGTCGCATTCTGGCAAACACGACGTCAAAAGTAGTGGTACAATTACTTTTATTTCTAACACGCAAACGAGTTCTTTAGCATATCTTTTCTTTGCTATACTACTCTGTTAATATTGGGAGGATTTTTTATGCATTCGAAATTTTACATATATCGTGCTTCCCTCACTTGGATTTTTACAATTGCACTGTTAACTGCTGTCGGTAGTGAGATTAAAATAATGCCTTTCTCGAATACAACATTTCGTTTCGGATTAGGAAGCATCATTTTCTTTTTATGCACTTTACTTAAACCTACACCAATCATTTTGGCTGGATTTACTACAAGCATCGTGACAACCATTTTCCGAGTTATCATTAATTACTCTTTACATGATGTTCCATTAGTCGATAGTTTACTAATACATTTACCTGCTGCTACATTTTATATATCGTTCGCAGTATGCCTACAAATTCTAAGTATTCATCAATATAGAGAAAAACCGCTATTGCTTGGATTACTAGTTGCGTTTAGTGAAGTATTCAGTAATTTAGTGGAACAACTATTTCACTTTATTATAAATTCTTATACTTTTTTACTCCTCCCTGATTTACTTATACTTGTAGCAGTTGCTTTATTACGTAGTTTTTTTGTTGTTGGTATTTATAGTTCCATTTTAATTGCTGAGCAAAAAAAACGGGTTCAGGAAATGCTTACAATCGGCTCAGATTTATATGTTGAGACACTTTATTTGAAAAAATCTATGAACCATATAGAAGCAATTACAGCTAGTGGATTTGATTTATATCGACAATTAAAATCGCTAGGCTATCGTGCGGAAAGTTTACAGGCACTCCATATTGCCCAGGAAATTCATGAAGTAAAGAAGGATTCACAACGCATTTATGCAGGTATTTCTAAAATTGTTGGTGACAAGAGCTTTGACTCACTCAGATTATCAGAATTATTACATTTTATCGAAGATGGCAACAGTAAATACGCAGAATTTTTAAGGAAAGAAATTGAGTTTATAATAAATATTGATATCGATTTTCAAACGAAAGAACATATTGCATTACTTGCGCTTTTAAATAATTTAACAGCTAATGCTATTGAAGCAATTGAGGATCAAGGTATTATTTCTATTGCCATTCAGCAGCAACAGGATGATACTGTAATCACAGTATGTGATAATGGGAAGGGAATTCCACACAGTAATCTCTCTATTATTTTTGAACCTGGATACACTACAAAATACAATGTAGACGGTGTCGCAGCAACAGGTATTGGACTTTCACACGTTATTGAATTAGTAAATAAATTAAATGGCTCAATATCCGTTGAATCAAACAATCAAAACACGATGTTTAAAATTAAAATTCCTACGCAAACTATTCAAACAGGAGAGACTTAAATGAGGTATTTTATTGTAGATGATGATCGAGCAAGTCGGGTCATGTTAAAACAAATTATTGAAGATAGTGGTTTAGGTACAGTAATTGGTGAAGCACGCAATGGTGAGGACGCTATTCCACAAATTTTAATGACACAGCCAGAGTTTGTACTGATTGATTTGCTTATGCCTAAGCTTGATGGAATAGCAACAGTCGAGCAGCTTATTCAAAATCGTTTTGAGGGACAATTTGTCATGATTTCTCAGGTAGTGAATAAGGAGATGGTAGGTGAGGCCTATGAGCAAGGTATAGATTTCTTTATTCATAAGCCAATAAACCGCATTGAGGTTGAAAATGTTTTACGTAAAACAACTGAACAATTTCGCCTAAAAAACTCATTGCTTATAATTCGCCAATCACTTACAAATATTGATCTAAGTGAACAAATAAATCATAAAGCGACGTCTCGCGATCATATTCAATCTATCTTAAATGATATGGGTATCGTTGGTGAAATCGGAAGCGAAGATATTATAGCTATCATCGAAACATTGCTTGCTCATCAGCACAAAATTGCACCGCTACCTCCATTAAAGGAGCTTTATGAGGAAATTGCAGCTGTCACAAAGGCTACACCAGATGAAATTTTGAAGGAAAGTAAAGCCATTGAACAGCGTGTGCGCCGTACTATATTAGCAGCAATGATAAATCTCGCCAATTTAGGTGTCGTAGATTATACAAACTCGGAATTTGAATATTATGCACCTCGATACTTTGACTTTAAAGAAATTCGTCAGCTTATGTCTCAGATAGAAGATCACGCAAACCGTAAAGCAAAAGTTAATATTAAGAAGTTTATTCAGGTGTTATATTCAGACATTTTAACAAAAGTAAATTAATTTTCTCGGATTTTGTCGGATTCCATAAGTCCTCTGTATTATTAAAATAAGGCAAGTCCTAAAAATTTAATATTAGGGGGTACTAAAGTTTTGAAGAAGAAATTTAGAATCAGTTTAGCCACTCAAATTTTAGTCGGTTTGATTTTAGGGATTATTGTTGGCGGTATCTTTTACGGAAACCCCAAAATTGAAACATATTTACAACCTTTAGGTGATATTTTCCTTCATCTAATTAAAATGATAGTTGTACCGATTATTATTTCAACATTAATCGTCGGTGTTGCTGGAACTGGAGATATGAAACAGCTCGGACGATTAGGTGGTAAATCACTTATTTACTTTGAAGTCATTACAACAGTAGCAATTGTAGTTGGTTTACTGTCTGCAAACTTGTTCCAACCAGGCGCAGGTATAAACATGAACGAACTTTCGCAAGGGGATATTTCGAAATACGTTGCAACTACTGAAGAAGTACAGCATGAAGGACCATTTGATATTATTGTAAGCATTGTACCAACAAATATTGTTCAGGCAATGTCTGAAGGTAATATGCTTGCTATCATCTTCTTCTCAGTTATTTTTGGTTTAGGGGTAGCTGCCATTGGCGATCGAGGTAAACCAGTATTAGACTTCTTCCAAGGGGTAGCAGATGCTATGTTCTGGGTAACGAACCTCGTAATGAAATTCGCTCCACTTGGGGTATTTGGTTTAATCGGTGTAACCGTTTCCAAATATGGATTCGCTTCACTAATACCACTTGGCAAACTTGCTATACTTGTTTATGCAACAATGCTATTCTTTATCTTTATCGTTCTTGGTCTTGTGGCAAAATTCACGGGTATCAATATTTTCTTCTTAATTAAAGTACTAAAAGATGAGCTAATTTTAGCGTTCTCAACAGCAAGTTCTGAAGCTGTGTTACCACGAGTTATGATGAAAATGGAGAAACTAGGTGCTCCAAAGGATATCGTATCTTTCGTTATTCCAACAGGTTACTCCTTTAACTTAGATGGTTCTACACTGTATCAAGCTATTGCTGCATTATTTATTGCTCAAATGTACGGTATTCACCTAAGCATTGGTGAACAAATTACGTTAATGCTTGTATTAATGGTTACATCTAAAGGGATTGCAGGTGTTCCAGGAGTATCCTTCGTTGTACTTCTAGCAACTCTAGGTACTGTCGGCATTCCAGTTGAAGGTTTAGCATTCATCGCAGGTATCGACCGTATTCTTGATATGGGACGTACAGTCGTTAACGTAATTGGCAACTCACTTGCGTCATTAGTAATGGCGAAATGGGAAGGCCGTTTCGATACAGACAAAATGAAAAATTACTTTAAAGAAAATGAAAATTTAGCATAAAGATCAAAAAAAATCTCACGATGTACGGATGGCATCGTGAGGTTTTTTTTATTTTGTTAGAACTTTATCTAAATAAGCAATAATTGATTCTTTTCCATTTACGTGTGCTTCTTGTGCACGGATTTCATCCTTCAGGATTTTTGCCTCAGCAGTTGCAACAGTACGCTCTGCATCTTCCTGTGGCACGACAACGACACCGTCCACATCCCCAATAATATAATCACCAGGACGAACAGAAACGCCCCCAATAGCAATAGGGACATTTACTTCCCCACCACCGTTTTTATAGCCAGCTGCTACCGTTGTGCCAAGTGAAAACACAGGAAAGTCTAGCTCGCGAATTGCTGCAATATCACGAATAACACCATCAACGACAAGGCCCTGTACACCAATACCCTTCGCCAATGAAAGAACAAAATCACCGGCAACCGCACGATTGGTATTCCCTTTAGCATCGATTACTAATATATCTCCCTCTTTAGCAGCTCGGATTGCTTCCAATACTGCACCATTTTCACCATCTGGTAAACGCACCGTTACCGCACGGCCAGCAATTTTATAATGATCTGCTAACGGTTTAATAGCACTACGTAAATTTGTATGTCCTCCTGTCGCATCTGAAACTGCAGTCGTTGGCAAATGCTCAAAACTTACTTCCACCTTTGTCATCCATAACACCCCTATTATGATTTATGAAATCTTACACAATTATTGTAAATAAAACTCATCCACTATTTCAATATATATGTCAGAAAATTATGTAAGTAAATAATGGGGTACTTATTTTACAAAAGACGCTTGTTGAATGAAGTTAAATTATTTTGGTAAAATGCCTCGATTGTTCATCTAATGCCTCTGCAGCAGTAGCGATTTCAGCAAAATCATTCGTTGTTACATTAATTTGACCATTTGTTTTTTCAACTTTTTCGGCTATACGCATGATACTCTCAGTGACTTGTCCTATCTCTCGCTCAATGCCCTCAACATTATCTTTTACTTCTGAAATAGATTGCTCCACCCTTACAGAAAGTTTTCTAACCTCTTTTGCTACAACATCAAATCCTCGTCCATACTCACCAGCTCTTGCTGCTTCAATAGCTGCATTTAGTGCAAGTAAGTTTGTCTGAGAAGCAATTTCTTGAATGGTTTTTACAATCCCTTTAATAGATTCAGCTTGCTTCTGTAGCTGTGCAAGATTTCTCACATTATCGGCAGACTCTTGTGAAACCTCTTTCACTGTTTCCAGTAAATCCTCGCTATTTTGAATACCAGCCTCCGAACGGCTATGAAGCTCTTTAGACATGACTTTTAATGTATCAGCTACACTGACAATTTCATTTTGACGTTCAGTAATATTTGTTGCCATTTTCGATACACCAATCACCCTTCTTGAATTATTAGCAAAGACAGGCATATAAGTAGCCTCAAGCCAAATTCTATTACCTCTTGCATCCATTCTTTCAATTTTACCCTGATAGCTATTACCAGCAGCTAAGTTTATCCAAAACTTTCCGTATTCTATACTATTCGCAAATTCCGGTAAACAAAAATCCTTATGATCTTTCCCTATCATTTCTTCAACTTTATAGCCTAATGTTTTAGCAAAAAGTTCATTTACATAGGCAACTTTATGGTCCATATCAAAACGGATAATGGCTATATTCCGTTCAATTGCCAACACTACTTGATCATCGGTAACTTTTGTATCTATTGCCTGCATGACCTACACCTCTTTCATTGTATTAGTGAACCAAAATTTTATAGTAATGATCCTAACAAAAATATTTATACAGATTATTTATTGCAGAAAAAACATGGGCATATATTACCCATGTTTTTTTAATAAATTTAATACTTCCTCCGATGTAGTAGCTACAAGAATAAGTGGTTGTTGTTCTGTTCGTATAAAACCTTCCTCAAGCATTTTCTGAAAGTGTTGTAAAATCGCATCATAAAAGCTATTTACATTATATAGGATTACAGGCTTTTCATGTAATCCTATTTGTGCCCACGTAAATACCTCAAAATATTCATCCATTGTTCCACCACCACCTGGTAAAGCTATAAAAGCATCTGCTAACTCTACCATTTTGGCTTTACGTACATGCATAGACTCCACAAAATGAATTTCTGTTAACGAGGCATGTGCTATTTCCCGCTTCTGCAAATGAGTTGGCATCACGCCTATAACCTCTCCGCCACCTTTTAATACTGCATCTGCTACTTTTCCCATCAGTCCTGTTTTCGATCCACCATAAACAACACCATGACCATTTTGAGCTAATACAGTTCCTAATTCGGCTGCCCTCTCTGCATAAATTGGATTTATGCCTAAGCCTGAACCACAATACACTGCTATTCTTATAACAATCCCTCCTACCCAAAAGACGTGACACAATAGCTACATATTGTCTCACGTCTTTTGATCATTTATTTTCTTCAATTGCTGTTTCTGCCCGGCGAATCGCTTTCGGCCAGAACGCAAAGCTTTCCTTACTTTATATTACATTTTTAAGCATAGTTTATTTCTTATTTACGTAAATGACTTGTTTGTGCCTGTCGCTCCGCTTTCGGCCAGAACAAAAATTTATCTTCCTATTGTTTTAGAAATATAAGCTTTAGCAAAACCTTTTATTTACGTAAATGACTTGTTTGTTTTAACATATGACTGATACGGCTCACTATTGATTCAATTGCTTCAGGATTTTTTAATAAATCATAATCATTAATATCTAAACGTAGAACCGGGCAGGAATTAAAATTATTGATCCAGCTCTCATAGCGATCATGCATTTCAATCCAGTAATCATGTGGTGTTTGTTGCTCCATTGAACGTCCACGCTCTTGGATACGACCAATTACATCATCAATTGGCCCCTCTAGATAAACAAGTAAATCTGGATGAGGGAAGTACGGTGTCATCACCATCGCATCAAATAAATTTGTATACGTCTCATAATCTGTTGGGCTCATTGTACCTTTGTCATAATGCATCTTCGCAAAAATCCCTGTATCTTCGTAGATTGAGCGATCTTGAATAAACCCGCCGCCATATTCAAAGATTCGCTTCTGCTCCTTAAAACGCTCAGCTAAAAAATACACTTGTAAATGGAAGCTCCATTTTTCAAAGTCCTCATAAAATTTATCTAAATATGGATTCGTGTCCACCTTTTCAAAAGACGTACGGAAATTTAGCGCCTCTGCCAACGCTTTTGTCATCGTTGATTTCCCTACACCAACCGTACCAGCGATTGTAATGACCGTTTGTGGTGGAATATCGTATTTCTCTCTCAAATTCATTGTTGCAAACTCCTTTGTTGTAACGTGTCCTTTATTGTTTGTAAAACATATGTCAAATCATTTGGATTTTTTACGAAATCAAGCTGATCACCATTAAATCGAATAATAGGAATTTCAGGATGCATTTTCTCAAAATGCTCGATAAAAGAATGATAATCTGCCACCAGTTGCTCCATGTAATCTCGCGAAATCATTTTTTCAAATTCACGACCACGCATCGCAATACGTTTCATCAACGTATCTACACTGGCATGTAAATAAACAACTACATTAGGTACAGGCATATCTTTCGTTAATATTTTATAGATTTCTTCGTATTTATCATACTCAATTGATGCCAATGTACGCTTTGCAAATATTAAATTTTTAAAAATGTGGTAGTCCGCTACAACAGGTTTATCATGCGTTAAACGGAAACTTTTTATATCCGATAATTGTTTATAGCGATTACATAAGAAGAACATTTCCGTTTGGAAGCTCCATTCTTCAATGTTTTCATAAAACTTATTTAGAAAAGGGTTTTCGTCTACTATTTCTTTTAATAGATGGTAATTAAATGCCGCCGCAATCTCTTTCGATAAAGAGGTTTTACCAACACCAATCGGACCTTCTACCGTAACAAATGGAACCGTCACCAGAAGCTCCTCCTTTATGTTCTATGGATTCTATCATCACTTTCCTCGTCCTCGAGGTTTTTTATAATCAGTGCTTTTCATTGTATCATAGTGAGAAAATGAAAAACAGAATCAAACTATTTCTCTCTATAAAATAGGCGACAAAAAAATAGACCCACCATAGTGGATCTATTTTTAAACTTATAATTTAACTCGCTGTAAACGCAGTGCATTTAATACAACAGATACTGAACTAAACGCCATTGCTGCACCTGCTACCCATGGAGCTAGTAAACCGACTGCAGCAATTGGAATACCTAATGTATTGTAAGCAAATGCCCAGAATAAGTTTTGTTTAATGTTGCGCATTGTTTTACGACTCATTATGATAGCATCCGCGATACTATTTAAATCGCCACGAATTAGTGTAATATCCGCTGCTTCCATAGCCACGTCAGTACCGGTCCCTATCGCCATCCCAATATTAGCTGTCGCTAGTGCCGGCGCATCATTAATACCATCCCCAACCATCGCCACTTTTTTACCTTGAGCTTGCAGTTTTTTCACTTCATCTGCTTTGCCTTCCGGAAGAACTTCAGCAATCACATGATTCACACCAACTTCTGCTCCGATTGCTTGTGCTGTACGTTCATTATCACCAGTCATCATAATGACTGTAATACCCATTTCTTGTAGACGACTAACCGCTTCTTTTGAAGTATCTTTTACTGTATCAGCAACTGCTACTAGACCAGCATACTGACCGTTAATCGCAGCTAACATAGCAGTTTTACCGTTTTCCTCTAAATGCTCCATTGTTGGTAGAATATCATTAATATGAATACCGTATTGTTGCATCAATTTACGAGTGCCAATAACAACTCCTTGACCAGATACAGTCGCTTGCACACCGTAACCTGGTATTGCTTCAAAAAATTGAACATCTCCTAGGTCAATTCCGCGATCAGTAATTCCTTGAACAATTGCTTCTGCTAACGGATGCTCGGATTGCTTCTCTGCTGCACCAATTAACGATAAAAATTGTGCCTCGTCTTGATTAGCCGCTAATACAACATCCGTTAATACAGGTTTGCCGTGTGTTACTGTACCTGTTTTATCAACAACTACTGTATCGATGCTTTGTGTTTGCTCTAAATGCTCTCCACCTTTAAATAAAATACCAAATTCCGCAGCACGGCCAGAGCCTGCCATAATCGATGTTGGCGTTGCTAATCCAAGCGCACATGGACAAGCGATAACAAGTACTGCAATTAATACTTCTAGTGCAGGTGTAAATTCACCTGGTCGCACCCAAATAATCCAGATTAAAAACGCTACAAGCGCAATACCAACAACGATTGGTACAAAAATACCTGAAATTTGGTCTGCTAAGCGTTGTATCGGCGCTTTTGAGCCTTGTGCATCTTCTACAACTTTAATAATTTGAGCTAAGGCTGTATCGCGACAAACTTTAGTTGCCGTCATTTTAATAAAACCATTTTTATTAATAGTGGAACCAAATAATATATCGCCTTGCTTTTTATCAACAGGTAAACTTTCTCCCGTTAACATCGATTCATCGACAGCTGTTGTTCCTTCTAACACTTCACCATCGACAGGGATTTTTTCACCAGGTTTCACTAAAATCATGTCGCCAATGACTACTTCTTCTAATGGTACTTCTTTTTCTACACCGTCACGAACAACGATGGCCGTTTTTGCTTGAAGGCCCATTAGCTTTTTGATTGCTTCAGAAGAGCGGCTCTTCGCTTTTGCTTCAAATAATTTACCTAATAAAATTAAAGTAATTAATACGGCACTCGTTTCAAAATATAGATGAGGGGCATGATGTGACCCCGTAGTAATAATGGCTTGATATAAACTATAAAAATATGCTGCAGAGGTACCCATCACTACAAGTACATCCATATTGGCACCACCATTGCGTAAAGCTTTGTATGCCCCAACATAAAATTGCTTCCCGATAATAAATTGAACGGGAGTGGCCAACACCATTTGTACCCACGGATTCATTAAAAATTCTGGAACATATAAAAATGATGTAAATGAAAAGTGTCCTACCATCGTCCAAAGTAATGGTAATGAAAGAATGGCAGAGAAAATAAATTTTTGCTGCTGTTGCTTGATGGCCTGTTCTCGATGATCTATTGTCTCTTGCTCATCCGCTTTTTGACGCGCTTCATATCCTAATTTTTCAACCTTCGCAATCATATCTGCAATCGTCACCTCAGATGGGTTAAACTCTATAGTTGCTTTTTCGAGCGCTAAGTTTACGTTCGCAGAGGATACACCTGCTAGTTTATTTAAGCCCTTTTCTATCCGTGTTGCGCAGGCCGCACATGTCATACCTGTAATATCGAATTCAGTTTTTTGTTTAACGACACCATAACCAAGTGCTTCAATTTTCTTTTCAAAGTCTTCTTCATTTAGTTTTGTCGGATCGTATTTAATGGACGATTTTTCAAGAGCTAAATTAACCGTCGCTTGTTCTACACCATCCATTTTATTTAAACCTTTTTCTATACGAGTTGCACAGGCCGCACATGTCATACCTGTAATTTGCAAATTCGCTTCCTTTATTTCTGAACTCATGATCATTTCTCCTCCCTACATACCAACAGGGGGTATGTTTAATTAAAAATAATAGAGTGCTACTTGAGCACCCTATTTATATTATTTAACGTCATAGCCTTGATCGTCGATTGTTTCTTTAATTTGATCTAGAGATACTTGTGTTTCATCAAATGCTACATCTACTAAACCATCAGCTAAGTTTACTTTTACTTGTTCAACGCCTGTTAAAGCTCCAACACTTTTTTCCACTGAGTTTACACAATGTCCACATGACATTCCCTGTACGTTTAATGTTACATTTTGCATAAAATATCTCTCCTTTTAATTTAGGTACTATATAGGGGTATATATTTATTAAAAAAAATCGAGTGTGTTGATTAATTATCTTAAAGGCTCTGATTGCCGCTACGGGCTACAATCAGTAAAAATGGACATACATTAGCAAAATAATAAATCTATATTTTCCCAATCAACACGCCTGGAAAAACTTTTACTTCTTCATTAATTTTTGAATGGTCACTACTAATTCATCTAACACTGCTTCATCACCTTCTGATAGGCGATCTACTACACATCCCTTTAAATGACCTTCTAATAATATTTTTGCTACACTATTTAAAGCAGACTGTGTGGCAGACA
>Ga0209676_1002920_pt1 | contig 11176 bp, 4 predicted proteins | sample AraplaCvi_mLB_r2_FD_184282 | JGI IMG/M metagenome (GOLD analysis project Ga0209676, IMG submission 184282) | Arabidopsis root microbial communities from North Carolina, USA - plate scrape MF_Cvi_mLB_r2 (SPAdes) (version 2) | ecosystem: Host-associated > Plants > Roots > Endosphere | place: USA...
GGCGATTTTGGTGGGCAGACCATATCGGAGACACTGCGTCGTGCGCCCGGGGTGACGTTTGATCGAGACAATTTCACTGGTGATGGAACCAACATCGCAATACGGGGTCTGTCGCCCGACTTTAACTCAGTACAGCTCAATGGTATAGAGCTTCCTGTCGGAGACGGAACGCGCCGGGCTGCTGATCTTGGTAATATTCAAACGGAATCTATCGAGAGCGTTACCATAAACAAAACCCTATTGCCCAATCATGATAGTGCAGGGTCAGGGGGTCTGGTCACTATTGAGACAAAATCACCGTTAGACAGAAAGCGTCGTTTTGCCGCGGTCAGTATTGAAGGCGGCACCCGGGCGAATGGCTTTGGCGACGAATTCTCAACTTCTGGAACGGTCTCAGCTCGCTTCGGCGGCGCTGATAATTTCGGCGTTAGTGCTTCCGTGCAATATCGCTCCCGCACTGTGCGCAGGGTCAATACAAGCAACGTCTATACATACGGCGAATTTCTCCCGCTCCAAGTTGATGGAACCCCTACGGTATTTTTTCCAGACATGGTGGATCCGAGAAGGCCATTTCCCTTTGAGGACGGCGCGGGCGGCGTATTTCCGATCTCGGCAAACGTTGCTTCCGATGAAACGCGCGCAAAAAATCTCTCGGTCACCTTGTCGGCCGCGTGGGAGCCCACACCGAATACGAGCTGGCGTGTTGATTACCAAGCTGCACGCTCGGATCAGGAGCGGTTTGCGCGATCCTACACCTTGACCGCTCCTTCGGTGTACGCACTTCGACCGGTTGTTGCATTGAATGGCGAAGAGCGGCTTGCCCTGTCTTGGAGCGGGGCCATAAATTCATCGACGTCTTACGAGTATAACCCCAAAGACGAGCTCGATACCGACGTACTGACTTTCCGAGGGCGATCGACTTTCGGTCGTCTCGAAACGAAATATTCGGTGGGCTACACCGTGGGCTCCAACAATTCCGACGAATACGCCCTGAGCCTCAATGGTCGTGCTGCCAGCGTTGGAGACCCATCCTTCATCAGCCCTGGCGCAGTCGATCCAGGCGAGGGGGTAATTTTATCCCTTTTCCCTCGTCAGACCGGAAAGGGCTTGGTGCTCCCGTCGCTTACCGAGGCAGGCGCGGCCTATTTCGCAAGCCCCGACTTCTACAATTTTTCCGGTGGACGGACGGCTCGCTTGGAAGGAAAGAACGAAAGATTGGCCGGAGATCTGTCGCTGAAATATGATTTTCCAGCAGGCCCACTAAAATATCTGGAAATCGGCGGTCAGTACGAGCGGTCGACTTTCACCAGCCGGCCAACGAAGCAACTACTTTATCTCCAATTTACTCCAGATTCCTCTGAAAATCTTGGCTTAAGTTTTGATGACGACATTCTAAGCCCGATAGGACAAGCGGGTCGATTTCCAGTCCTTTCTCGTTCCGACCTGAAAAAATATGCTGTATCGGGGCTTCCGGCATCTGCAATCCCCTTCACGTTTCCGGATAGCTTTGACCCGGGCGTCGTCACTGTTCTGGACCTCACGGCCAGCGCTGAAACCTTGAAGGGCTTCACTCGCGAAACCGAATTTTCCGGCTATGCCCAAGCGCGGTTTGATATCGGGAAGCTTGAGATCATCGGCGGGGCCCGTTTCAGTAATGTCAAAATCCAAGCCGTGTCCTTCAATGCGCCGACAATTTTGAACGAAGACGGATCTACCGATGACGAATTCACATTGGCCAATTCCCAGCTTCTGAACGACTCTGTCACTCAGTTTGAAGTGCTGCCGCGCGTTTTGATGAACTATCGAGTATCGGAAAATGTAATTATTCGTGGGGGGTATTTTTTAAGTATAGCTAGACCCCAAATTCAGCTGCTGAATCAAACTCCCTCCTACTTCTTAGATCTGAGGCCCGTAAATGGCCCATTTTTGGATAAACCAAGATTGTCGATTACGAAGGGGAATCCTGACCTGAAACCAGCGGCCACCCACAGTTTCGACATCGGCATCGAGCGTTACAGCGGACGGGTAGGGGTCATGAAGCTAAACTTTTTCTATAAGCGGATTGATAATCTTCTCGAGAACAACACCGTTCAAAATACCGATGTGCTTGATGGTATCGTGCTTCCCGACGATCCTCGCTTCACAGACGTGGTTTCTAACCCGCAAAATTATGACCTGCAGCTTCGGTATCCTGTTAACAATCGCAAATCTGCGAACATTTGGGGTATTGAAGCGTCGGCGGAACGGCAATTGTCGTTCTTGCCGGGAGGCTGGGGCGGTCTGGGCGTTTTCGGAAATTACACATTTTCAAAAAGTTCCAAGACCCTCCCATATTTTTGGTCCTTTAGTCCTGTTCGTGACGAGACAGGAACTGTGATCAATTATGAAGGTGCGATAGTAGACTTCGATGGCGTCGATTTTGCAAATAGTGCCCGTCATTCGGGAACTGTTGGAATCAGTTACAGCAAGTTCGGCATCGATGCCCGCGCAAGCTACACGTTTCAGAGCAAGCGAACCGCCGGCTTCTTTGCAAACGGCTTGGGAGCGGTCGAGGATGCTTACGGGACGCTCGACGCACGCCTCGAATATCGTATTCCCGCAACGCTTATCGCCAACGCGAGGGTTTTTGTCGAAGGTTACGATCTGCTGCGAGGGCCGGGTGATCCCGGGTTCACAACCTCGGATAGGGTCAGTGGTAGTCGAACAGGTGCTTCCTACTACGGCGGCCGACAGGTTCGGGCAGGCGTAAGCGCAGTGTTTTAAATTCCACTCTTTCGGATCGGCATTTTCCCGAGCAATTCGTTCCGAAGGCAAGATTGATCTCACCTGGTGCCGGGCTTTCCGCGCAGAAAGACCGGTACCACCTTTGGGTCTCACCCGCTCTGAACGATCGTTCTCGTTCGCAGTCTGGCTCAGCCAATTTATGTGCTGACAGAGTTATGCACCGTCGCACGGCGCGGGCAAAGGATAATGATATTGGCACGAACCTCCCATTTTACGACATCTTCGTTTTTGTTGTTAGCGATGTGCGCGGGAGCATCCTACTCGGCAACATCACTAGCGGCCGATAATCGGACTATACCGCGCTCAGCACCAATCAATTTGCGCGAGGGATCTTTGCCCAATGGGCTGAAATACCGTATTGTTCGTCAGGGACAGGCGGATGAACCCGTCAACTTCGAGTTAGTCGTCAATGCCGGAACCTATGACGAGGATCCGGATCAGATCGGGGTGGCTCATCTCGTCGAACATGTCGTGGCAATTCATGATACGAAGGATTTTCCGGGCATTCGGTCTTTTTTTGAAAGAAACGGCTTAAAGCTGGGTACGAACTATGGAGCAAGTACAGGCTCTAGAGAAACGATATATTGGATTAAATCACCCGCATCGAACCAAGCCTTTTATCCGCAATCTTACGAGCTCCTGCGCGGATGGGCTGCGGACTCTAAGTTGTCCGCCGCCGATATTGATACTGAACGTGCTCCGGTGGTTAATGAACTGGCGCAAGGGCGCAGCAACAAAAACTTCTTGGCACAGCGTGAACTTCGATTTCGAATTACAGAAAACCCGTGCGTTGCGAGAGAATTCTTCAGTAAACATGATGAGGTGATACGGACCGTTCCCGCAGATGTGGTGCGGCGTTTCTACCGGGACTGGTACCGTCCGGACAACCAAACGCTTACAATTACTGGGCCTGTCGACCTTGACGATGCAGAAGGCAGAATTCGAGCGGTGTTTGGTTCTTTGTCGACCAGCTCGTCGGTTCGCTCTCGGGAGCAGCGCCTTCGATGCGTACCGCGTCTCGATCAAGCCAATCGAGCAATCGTGGTAGGCTTTCCAGAAGTGCCTCAGATAACGCTTTATATGTTTCTGCAACGCCCAACGGAAGCTGGGGTTGATGAGCACAGGCGCCTGATTGAGTCGATTTTGAGTAAGGCGATGTGGGATCGGGCGCAATCACGCCAGAAGCGATATCTCACACCTTACCGCACACTGGGTCTCTTCACCGACAATGACCCGACAGCAAGAGCAGAGGGGGTTTCACTCGCCGGCGCAACCGCCGAATTGCGTAATGCAGGGGACGTGAAGCTGGCACTGGAGGATCTTGTTTCGATCTTGCGATCGTTGAGCAGCTTCGGGCTGACTGACAAAGAGGTGGACGAAGCCTTATCGGCCAAAAAGTCCGAAATTGCTGCAGACGCAGCTAATGAGCGGGACGCCTCAGATTCCCTAGAAAGTCAGCAACACACCCAGCGGCTGAAGTTGCTGGCATCGATCACCAAGAACGACCTAAATGCTGCGCTGACATCGCTCATCGATCTGAGCCACAATGTTGTAGTCGGTCTTACGGCATCTGAGGAGCAACTGCGGGCTTTGCCAAGTGAGGCCGATTTAATCAGGATATTTGACACGGCCAGGGCGGCGGCGATACCTTCGCCGGATACCGACCGCGTCGCTCCGGAAGCGCTGATGTCTAGAGCAGAGATCCATGCGCTCTCTCAAAAAGAGGCGAAGGAAGTCCGGACCGACGACCCTTCCGGCGTAACCTCGATAGTTCTAAGCAACGGAATTCGCATTTTATTCAGGCCCGAAATTACGTCGGATGGTGCCCCGGCGCCCATTCGGGTCTCCGCATACAGAAACGGCGGGATTTGGGAATATGGAGAGAAGCAGCGGGCTTCCGCCGGCATAGCGTTCGGGGCCGCATTGAACGGGGGGGCAGGGCGTTGGGACAAATTCTCCTTTCAGGACTTCTTGCAACCGCGCGGAATCTTTCTGGGCGGAGCTATCGGGCGAAGTAGCGCCCGTATCGACGCCGGCGCCCCCGCGTCGGAGTTTGAACATCTTCTACAGGCTTTGCATTTAATTCTGACGAAGCCGCGGTGGAGCAAGGACGCATTCCGGGATTGGAAAAACATCCAAGATGACGAATCCAAAAGGTATACAAAAGCTGAGCCTGAAATGAATGCCGTTCTTATCGATCATATGTGGCGAGGCGGTGTCGACACTTCCGGACATTGCTTCACCCCGCAATCCGACATGCAAGAGGCGCGCGAGATATTCGCCGACCGTTTCGAGAAGGCAGGCGACTTTACCTTCGTCGTGACGGGAGGCGTCGATCTGGAAATCGCGCTGCCACTGCTGTCGCGCTATATCGGCACATTAGCCCCTGCCAGTTCCAGGAAAGACCCGGTGCGTCCGTCACCGCAACTAGGCAGCTACGAACGCATGCTGTTTAACAAAGGGGCAGGACCCCACGGAGACGTGCTAATATATATCACCCATACTTTGCCTACCAACCCAGCGGAGAGACTGACGCTGGAAGTCATTGCAGAGGTTCTAAACGCAAGAATCTATGACCGGATACGCGAGAAGGAAGGCGGATCATATGGGCCGAGTGCCGGATTGGCCTTGTCCGGCGAAGATTTTGGCCGCGCTGGTGAACCGTTCAGCTTGATGATTTCTTTCGATTGGGCCCCTGGAAGATTGGAGGCGCTGAAAGCCGCTGCTCTTGAAGAAGTTGATCGGTTGCGTGAGCAGGGCGTTGACGAAGATACGCTTAAGCGCGCAGTCGCCCAGGTCATTCAGCGACCGGGATCAACGATCCCCGTCACTTGGCATCAATATCTCGAAGATCGACGTTGGGGGACGAAATTCGATTTCGATCCGGCTGAGCGTGTGAAGATACTCAACGTCCTAACGGTGGAGCAAGTCAATGTCGCTGCAGCTCGCTATCTAAACATGGATCATGCTCTGGAAATAGTACGGGTCCCGGCGAGCTAATTATCGTCCTGCACGACGGAACCCCACTATCGGTTTCCTTGCCCGTTGGCTGAGGACGCCGTCTGCCCAAACGCCAACCTTTTCCATCGCATCGGAGTATGAAATGCGTGTTCTCAGTCATATTCTTGCTGCTTGTGTTTGCATGCAGACCATCAGCGTTGCCTCCGCGAAAGAGAGTTCGTCAAATCTCGCGATTTTGGGACTTGATCCGGTTGCGGCCGAGCAACTCACGATATGCAGAGACGCAGATCCAATATCCCCTAATGCAAAGGACGGCGCATGTACGAGATTAATGGATCACTCCTTTTTCAAAGACCGTCCAACCGAAAAATCCATACTCTATTTATATCGATCAACTGCTCAGCTCCAATTGGGGCGATTTGAGAAGGCTATTCAGGACGCCGATCGCGCGGCTCAGGATTTTCCTGACGACGCGGACACCGAAAACCAGCGATGCTGGGCGCGAGCCTATGCTGGCCTCGAATTGGATCAAGCACTGGCGGCTTGTCTGCGTGCGATAGGTCTTGGAGGAGCCACCCCCGGTAGATTAGACAGCTTAGCCTTGGTTCATCTTCGCAAGGGCAATTGGAATGCCGCCATAAGCGAGTATGATTTTGCAGGAAAATGGATGAAGGATTCCATCTATGGCCGCATACTTGCTGAATATTATTATAGGGCGCTCCAGAAGAATAATCCTTCAATGCAAGAAGAAATTCTGAAACTACGGATTATGCCATTGAAAGCTGAACTAGACGTCCAAGCTCTCGCTTCTGCAATAAAGAAGTTTGAAGCGATGGGAATAACTCAGTCTAGCTTGGAATATCGGGCTCAGAGCGAATAACCGCGCTATTCACTAGTCGCGATCCTACTCACTCGCACGCGTGGGACGCGTGCTACCCCGCCTGTCCGAACCTTTTGGGCTTTTGGCGCACGCCTTTTAAAATCTGGCTAAGCGTTCGTCGAACATCATCGACCGCTTGTCGAGGCAATTGAGGGAGCCATTCCTGATTTGACGGTCGCCAGCGTCTTAGCGTTCAATTGGGCAATTCAGGAAGGGCACCAATGAAATTTTCAAAGACGCTTGCCGCCGGGCTGTTGGCTTCGGCGTCGATTATTGCGGGTCCAAGCTTGGCAAAGCCAGCCAGCGTCGCCGCTGCCGATCCGCTCGCCGGGCTGAATGTCGATGTGCCGGCGAAGAAGTTCGTCCTGAAGAACGGGCTGACGCTGATCGTCCATGAGGACAAGTCGGCGCCGCTGGTTGCGGTGAACATCTGGTATCATGTCGGGTCGAAAAACGAGCCGCGTGGCAAGTCGGGGTTTGCCCACCTGTTCGAGCATTTGATGTTCAACGGGTCGGAGCATTTCGACGACGACTATTTCAAGGCGACCGAGAAACTCGGGGCCTCTGACCAGAACGGCACGACCAACCCCGATCGCACCAACTATTATCAGACCGTGCCGAAGGAAGCTTTGGACTCGATCCTTTGGCTTGAGTCCGATCGCATGGGGCATTTGCTCGGCGCGATCGATCAGGCGAAGCTCGATGAGCAGCGCGCGGTCGTGAAAAACGAAAAGCGCCAGGGCGAGAATAATCCTTATTCGAAGGCGCAGGATCTCATCATCGCCGGGACGTCGAACCCGGGGCATCCCTATGACCATTCGACAATCGGTTCGATGGACGATCTCGATGCGGCGTCGCTCGAAGACGTGAAGCAGTGGTTCCGAGACTATTATGGGCCCTCGAATGCTGTTCTCGTGCTTTCGGGGGATATCACGCCGGAAGAGGCGCTCGCGAAGGTCGAGACATATTTCGGGGATATCGCGCCGGGCTCGCCGGTGTCGCAGCCGAAAAGCTGGGTGGCCAAGAAGAGCGGGACGATCCGTGAGACCGCCTATGTGCGGGCGGCGCAGCCGGTTTTTGTGCGGGTCTGGAATATCTCGGATTATGCGTCGGCCGATACCGACTATCTCCAGTTCCTTGCGCAGACCATCGCGGGGAGCCGCACCAGCCCGCTGGTAAAGCGCCTCGTTATCGACGAGCAGCTTGCGACCTCGGCCGAGGCGTCGGTCGACAATCGCGAGATCGGGGGGCAGTTCGCGATCGAGGTGGCGGCCAAACCCGGGGTCGATCTCGCGCGCGTCGAGAAGATCGTCGACGAGGAGCTCAAGAAGGTCATCGCTTCGGGGCCGAGCGCGTCCGAGATGGCGAAGGTTCGCACCCAGAATATCGCCGGGCTCGTTCGCAGCTACGAGGGCATTGCTGCCAAAGCGGCACTTCTCGCGGAGAGCCAGACCTATCTCGGGTCGCCCGACGGGTGGAAGCTCGGATGGGATCGCTTCCGCGCCGCGACGCGTGCCGATCTGCAGGGCGCCGCAAAGCGCTGGCTGACCGATGGCGATTATGTTCTCCACATGGTGCCGTTCGGGCAATTGTCCTCGGCGTCGGCAGGTGCCGACCGGTCGAAGATGCCCGAGCCCGGTGCTGCGGTTCCTGCCGTGTTTCCGGCGATCGAGCGCGCCGAGCTCTCGAACGGGCTGAAGCTCGTCGTCGCGCGGCGCACCGGCGTGCCCGTCGTCAACATGTCGCTGCTCGTGAACACCGGCATGGCGGCCGACTGGAAAACTGAGACGCCGGGCGCGGGTGCTTTTGCAGCCGGTCTCATGGACGAAGGCACCAAGACGCGGACAGGCGAGCAGCTCTCGGATCAGCTTGGCGCGCTCGGGGCCAGTGTGTCGTCGGGCGGCGGCGGGGAGAACTCGGTCGTTTCCCTGTCGGCGCTCAAGCCGACTTTGGCGCGTGCCCTGGATATCTATGCCGATGTCGTCCTCAATCCCGCCTATCGATTGGAAGACGTCGAGCGGACCAAGGCGAACTCGCTCGCAGGTCTGGAAGCCGCCAAGCAGGACGGCGCAACGGCCGCAAGCCGGTTGGCGCCGTCGCTGATCTATGGCGCGGCATCGCCCTATGGCGTGCTCCAGACCGAGGCCGATATCCGGGCCATCGATCCGGCGAAGCTTTCGGCGTTTCATGATCGCTGGTTCAAGCCCAACAATGCGACCCTCGTCGTCTCGGGCGATACCTCGCTCGCCGAAATCCGGCCCATGGTCGAGGCGGCGTTCGGCAAATGGGCGCGCGGGTCGGTGCCCGAGCGGATCGTTCCCCTCACGCCCCCGGCCACAAAGCCGGTGGTCTATCTGATCGACAAGCCGGGCGCGCCGCAGTCGGTGATTACCGCGAGCGTCATCGCGCCGCGGCGCGTCGAGGGCGACAATGCGTCGCGCGGCGCGTTCATCTCGGCGATCGGCGGCAGCTTCACCTCGCGCATCAACATGAAGCTGCGCGAGGAGAAGGGCTGGGCCTATGGCGCGAGCGCCGGCATCGCCGGCGGACGCGGGAGCCGTATCTACAGCGCCAAGGCGTCGGTGCAGGCCGACAAGACCTCGGAGTCGATGACCGAGATCGCCGCCCTGCTGAAGAGCGCGACCACCGACAGGAAGTTGACCGCCGCCGAGCTTGCCGATGCCAAGGGCAATATGTCGCTGGGTCTCTCGAGCGACTGGTCGAAGACCGCCGGCATCGCCGCCGCGGTGATCGACCAAATCTCCTACGATCTCCCCGAAGATTATTATGCGACCTATCCGCAGGCGATCGCGGCTGTGACGCTCGCCTCGGCCAACGCGGCCGGCGACTCCATCCTGTCGGGCAAGCCTTTGACCTGGATCGTTGCGGGCGACCTCTCGAAGATCGAGGCACCGATCCGCGCGCTGAACCTCGGCGAGGTGCGCGTCATCGATGCCGAAGGAAACATGCTGCGCTGATCTCTCCCCTCAGCATGGCACGAGCCGCCGCCGCGTTCCCCGTACGCGGCGGCGGTTTTGTTTTGGGTCTGCGATGAGCGGGGGAGGGGCCCGCGAATTTTTCTTTGCTTCGCCTTCCCGAAATCGCCGCGCGCTGCGTCTTATGAGTGGGTCCGGTAACGCGGGCCTGCATCTGGAGACGAACGCATCTGCGTTCGCGCCAACCTCGCGGCTTTTGCGCAAAGGTGGTGGCTCCCTTTCCGAGGGGGCGATGCGGCCAGTCGGCAACCCTTCGATGGTTCGTCCTCGCCGCTGTCTTCATATGCTCATGCAATTGGAGACGCGCCTTGGCCTTGAATAATCAGATACCGACCTTCGACGATATTGAAGCCGCGGCGGCGCGGATGGCGGGGCAGCTTGTCGCGACGCCATGCGCGCCGAGCCATACGCTGTCGCGCATCTGCGGCTGCTCGATCTTCCTGAAGTTCGAGAACCATCAGTTTACCGCGAGCTTCAAGGAGCGCGGGGCGCTCAACAAGCTGCTGGGTTTGCTGCCGCGCGAGCGGGTGGCGGGCGTGGTCGCGATGTCGGCGGGCAATCATGCGCAGGGCGTCGCCTATCATTCGGCGCGGCTCGGTATCCGCTCGCTGATCGTCATGCCGGTGGGCACGCCGCTGACCAAGATCGCGCGCACGCAGGATCATGGCGCGCGGGTGTTGGTGACGGGTGCCAACCTCGTCGAGGCCTATCGGGTCGCGGAGAATCATGCGCAGAATTTCGGCTACACGATGATCCATCCCTATGACGATGGCGAGGTGGTCGCGGGGCAGGGGACGCTCGGTCTCGAGATCATGCGCGCGGTCGAGGGGCTTGATGCGATCGTCGTGCCGGTGGGCGGCGGCGGCCTCGTCTCGGGGATCGCGATCGCGGCCAAGGCGCTCAATCCCCGTATCAAGATCTTCGGCGTGCAGTCGGCGGTCTATCCGTCGATGGCGCGCGCGATGGCGGGCGAGGACGGCGTGCTTCCCGATGGGGTGACGATCGCCGAGGGGATCGCGGTGAAAGCTGCCGGAAATCTCACGCGCCGGATTGTCGCCGATGTCGTCGACGAAATCCTCGTGGTCGAGGAGGCGTCGATCGAGCGCGCCATCGCCTTGCTCCAGTCGGTCGAAAAGACGGTGTGCGAGGGCGCGGGCGCAGCGGGGCTCGCGGCGGTGCTGCAGTTCCGCGAGCGCTTTGCCGGCATGCGGGTCGCGGTGCCGCTCACCGGCGGCAATATCGATGCGCGCATCTTCGCCAATGTCATCCTGCGCGATCTCATCCGCTCGGGCTCGCTCATGCGTATCGACGTGCCGATCTCGGATCAGCCGGGCGCGCTGGCGATCCTGGCGACGGCGCTGGCCGAGGAGGGGGCGAACATCGTCGACGTTTCGCACGAGCGGATGAGCCTCGCTCTCAATCCCAAGCGCGCCGCGCTCGACCTCGTCGTCGAGTGCCGCGACGCCGAACATGGCGAGAAGGTCCTCGCGGCGCTCAGGAAGAACGGGTTCGACGTGACGGCGCGCGCGGTGGCTTGAGCGTCAGACCTTCGCGG
>Ga0209676_1002921_pt1 | contig 11176 bp, 11 predicted proteins | sample AraplaCvi_mLB_r2_FD_184282 | JGI IMG/M metagenome (GOLD analysis project Ga0209676, IMG submission 184282) | Arabidopsis root microbial communities from North Carolina, USA - plate scrape MF_Cvi_mLB_r2 (SPAdes) (version 2) | ecosystem: Host-associated > Plants > Roots > Endosphere | place: USA...
GTCTTCTCGAACGTTTGAATTCAGATATGAAACAAGCGATGAAGGAAAAAAATAAAGACAAGTTAAATGTTATCCGTATGGTGAAAGCATCATTGCAAAATGAAGTGATTAGCTTAGGGAATAATGTAACATTGTCAGCTGATCAAGAGTTAACAATTTTAACTCGTGAAGTGAAACAACGTAAAGACTCCCTCCTGGAATTCGAAAAAGCTGGTCGTGATGACCTTGTGGATAAATTAAAGCAAGAATTACTGATTCTAGAAGAATACTTGCCTCAACAATTATCTGAAGACGAACTTCTTGAAATCGTGCGTGCAACAATTTCAGAAGTTGGTGCTACATCAAAAGCTGACATGGGGAAAGTAATGAGTGCAGTTATGCCTAAAGTTAAAGGACAAGCTGATGGCTCTTCTGTGAATAAAGCTGTAGCTAGTCTGTTAAAATAAACGTCTATTTATAGACGTTTATTTTTTTTGCCCCCAAAAGATATATTCCTCGTTCATATGCTCGTTTACTGAAACCACATACTAATTCGAAATCTAATTTAAATTTCCAAATCACATTGATAAATTTCCCTTATATACGAATGTTTTCAAAGTACTTCCGAACAAATTCATCCGCCATTTCCCTTTTTGTATCATACGTTCTCTAATTTAATCATAAATATGATATGAAAGGGGGAGGAGTCTATCTTGAAAAGATTAGCGCACAATATTAAAAACTGGATGTCAAGTAAGATGGACTTACCACCAGATGTACTCCTTGAGTTACCACGTATTACAATGTTGGGCCAATTACATATTTATATTGAAAACCATAGAGGTTTATTAGTTTATTCAGACAAGGAACTTCGTTTACTGATGAAGCAAGGTCAGCTTCTCATTAAAGGGAAGGATTTTGTATTGAAAACAATGCTACCAGAAGAAATTTTATTAGAAGGCGAAATAGAGCACGTTTATTTTATTAATGAATAACAACTAGAACTTACACCATGATCAGTAAATTGAACATGGGGGATAATCATGAAAAATCAGTGGACAGCAAATCTTACAGGGATGGTTCAAGTAAAAGTAATGGGACTTGGACCTGAACGATTTTTAAATGAGTGTATGCGAAAAGGAATACCATTAAAAAATGTGAAAAAAAATGGACCAAATTCGATTTCCTTTACGATTGATTTAAAGGATTATAAGCGGATCAGAAATATTCCTCGAAAAAAAGAATACAAGGTTTATTTTATAGGAAGACAAGGTCTGCCTTTTGAAATTAGACGAGCTTGGAAACATTTCGGATTTGTCATTGGTTTAGTAGGCTTTCTAGTCGTATTATTTTTATTATCAAATATGGTTTGGAGAATCGACGTGAAGGGTGCCTCACCTGAAATTGAATATAAGCTTCGTAAAGACTTACATTCACTTGGAGTCAAAACGGGTGTATCGCAATTTTCATTACCAAAGCTTCAAACAATACAGAAAAAATTACAAGATGATAATCCGTCAATCACTTGGATTGGTGTTCAATTAAAAGGGACTACCTTTCATTTTGAAGTTGTAGAAAAGCATTTACCAAAGCCTGATCGGAAAATAAGACCAAGACATATCGTAGCGAAAGAAGAAGCAGTTATTACGAGTATGTTCGTCGAAAAAGGAAAACCTTTAGTTACTACGAATGATTATGTAAAAAGGGGCCAAGTATTAGTTTCAGGCATCATTGGTACTGAAGATCACCCGATTATCGTTCCAGCAGTTGGAAAAGTAATTGGGGAAGTTTGGAGAGAAGAAATTGTCAGCATCCCTTTAAATACAAAATTTACTGTGCTGACAGGAGAAAAAAAGAAAAGATATTATATCGGAACTAGCCAAAGTAAAATAAAATTCTGGGGTTTTGATAAAAATAAATATAAAGCTTTTCAAACAGAAGACAATGTCTATCAATTTAAATTTCTAAAGTGGAAATTACCGATTTATTTTACGAAAAAAACAATCCATGAAAGTGAAGATATTGTAAGAACATACACAAAGGCTGAAGCAATTAATGTGGGAAAACAAACAGGTAGAAATGATTTAATGGATAAGTTAAGTCAGGATGCCAAAATTTTACAAGAAAAAGTTTTGCACGAGTCATTAGACAATGGTAAAGTTAATTTAAGAATATATTATAAAGTTTTAGAAGATATTACGAAAACGAAAACTATTGTTCAAGGGGACTGAGTAATGCCAGAACAACTACTAACGATAAATCAACAAATAGAAGATCCAAACGAAGCGATTGCCTTATTTGGCACAAATGATAAACACCTACAAATTATTGAAAATATGCTTGATGTGAATATTGTCACGCGTGGTCAATCTGTACAAGTATCTGGAGCTAGTGAAGATGTAGGAACTGTTGAACAAATTATTCAAGCGTTATTAGAGGTTATCAGGAATGGTGTGAGTATTACATCAAGAGATGTTACTTACTCGATTCAAATGGCTAAAGAAGGAAAGTTAGCATCATTTGCAAGATTATATGACGAAGAAATTATTAAAAATTCTAAAGGGAAAGCTATTCGAGTAAAAACCTTTGGACAAAGACATTATCTTCGCGCTATTCAATCAAATGATTTAGTATTTGGTATAGGTCCTGCTGGAACAGGTAAAACATATCTTGCAGTTGTAATGGCTGTTCAAGCATTAAAAAATAACAAAGTGAGTAAAATTATTCTAACGAGACCAGCTGTTGAAGCTGGTGAAAGCTTAGGGTTTCTACCAGGTGATTTGAAGGAAAAAGTTGATCCATACTTAAGACCATTGTACGATGCATTACACGATGTACTTGGTCAAGAACACACGGTCCGTTTAATTGAAAGAGGTACGATTGAAATAGCACCTCTTGCATATATGAGGGGAAGAACATTAGAAGATGCATTTGTCATTTTAGATGAAGCTCAAAATACGACGATGGCTCAAATGAAAATGTTTTTAACTCGTCTAGGATTTGGCTCTAAAATGGTTATTACAGGTGACCCTTCTCAAATTGATTTACCAAAAGGAGTTAAATCTGGTTTAATCTCTGCTCAACATACGCTAAAAGGTGTTGAAGGTATTGGGATGACAATACTAGAGCAGACAGACGTAGTCCGTCACCCACTCGTTCAAAAGATTATTCAAGCTTATGACGTAGCAAAAGAATAAATCGTAGTGACCCTACAAAGTGATAGGGTCATTTCGTGTTTTATCGAAGGTGCAGTACTAGTAAGGGGGAAATGATGAATAATTTGCAAGCTTTACTCCAACGATTTAAGAATCAATCACTTGTCATATTATTTTGTATCATAACTTTAGGTTTAACGAGTTTTCTTCTTCTAATTAGTCATGTTAGACCAATAAAATACGATGTTGAGCTATTATCAATTTCAGACCAAACAATCTATTCTCCGATTACAATTGAAGATAAGGTTGCTACATATAAAAAACGTCAAGAAGCTGCAGCAAGAGTTGAAGATGTATATAAATATGAAGAAAATTACACACAAAATCGAATCGATATTGTTAATTCTATTTTTGATATTGTAGAAGAAGTAACGAACGAAAATGTTAAAAGTAGTCAATCAATCAATGGACAAGCGTTAATCAAAAAAGAGATTAATCAAGTGAAAGAAAAGCTTCCAGATGATATTCGTAAAAATTTTGAAGACGATTTAATCAGTTCTTTATTGAAGTCATCAACTGAACAATTAAATATCGCAAAGGCTTCTTTAAATACGGCTATCAATAATGTTATGTCCGATGAAATTACAACAAATCAAATTGAAGAAGCACGAGCAAATCTTAGAACAGAATTATCATATGTTAGCGTTAATCCTGGTTTAAAAGATGCGATGATCAATATAGGGGAATTTGCAATTGTTCCAAACTATTTTTTTGATGCAGACGTAACAAAAGAACGCAAACGACTAGAAAGTGAAGCTGTTGATAGTGTCTATATTCTTCAAGGGCAGGTTCTTGTAAAAGTTGGAGAAACGATTACAAAAGAAAAATATGATCAATTGAAACTAGTCGGACTGATTAAAAACAATCAGTCTGTTCAGCCATATGTTGGTTTAATTTTATTAATAGGTGTCTTGCTTTACTTTGTGTTAAAACAAACCGAGTCTTTAAAAGAGAATGATAATAACTATATCGTCGCTTACTTTGGTATCGTCATTTTTACGCTTTTAATATTGAAAATTGTAAGTTTGTTCCAAAAAATTGAGTTTTCAGGTCTTGTATACGTTGCGCCAGTTGCAATCGGTACTTTGTTAATTAAATTCTTATTAGGGAATCGCTATTTAATGGTGACGGCGATTATCTTCTCAATTTGTGGGAGTATCATGTTTAATGAAGAAGTAAATGGTGCAATTAATTATTCAACGGGGATATACATATTATTTAGCTCAATTGCCGTTTTATTTTTAAATGAAGAACGCAATAAACGTTCGATGATTATCCATGCCGGTGTGCTCATCTCTTTAGTTAATATCGCAACTTTATCGGCATTGATGTTAATTCGAAATGGACAATATTCTTCAGTGGAAATTGGCATTTACTTATTAATGGGATTAATTTCTGGGATCTTATCTAGTGTGATCACAATGGGAATTCTTCCATTTGTAGAGGATTCTTTTGGTATGGTTTCGTCATTTAAGTTAGTTGAGTTAGGTAGTCCGAATCATCCATTATTACGTAAAATCTTATTAGAAGCACCAGGAACATATCATCATAGTATTATGGTTGCGAATCTTGCAGAAGCCGCTTGTGAAGCTATTGGAGCAAATGGCTTATTAGCTAGGGTAGGGTCGTACTATCATGATATAGGTAAGACGAATAATTCAGGCTTCTTTATTGAAAATCAAATGGGTGGTCATAACCCGCATGACCGGATCAAACCTTTACAAAGTAAAGATATTATTTTTCGTCATGTAAGTGATGGAGTAAAAATACTAAAAAAATATAATTTGCCAAAAGATATAATTGATATTGCAGCTGAACACCATGGTACAACTTTATTAAAGTATTTTTACTACAAGGAAAAAGAAATTAATCCAGAAGTTAAAGAGATTGATTTTCGTTATCCAGGACCTAAAGCACACACGAAGGAATCTGCCATTGTTGGTATTGCTGACAGTGTTGAAGCAGCAGTACGTTCTTTGAAGGAACCAGATATGGAAAAAATTGAAGAGCTTGTTTCTGCCATAATGAATGATCGTTTAAATGACGGGCAATTTGCAATGTGTGAATTGAATCTAAAAGAATTACATATCATTGAAAAATCATTATGTGAAACATTACAAGGTACCTTCCATTCTAGAATACAGTATCCAGATGAAAGATAAGGTGAAAAAAATGGTTCAATTAGAAATAGACTTTATAGATGAAACGAATGAAGTAACAGACGAGCAACAAGAAGATTTAAAAGGTCTTATTGAATGTGCCCTTGAATTTGAAGGATTAAGTGGTGAGGTAGAAGTCTCAATCTCGTTTGTTGACGATGAAAGAATTCACGAAATCAATAAAGAATATCGCGAAAAAGATCGTGCAACAGATGTGATTTCATTCCCTATGGAAGAGCTAGGTGAAGGTGAAATTGAAATAGTCGGTGTTGACTTGCCTAGAACACTTGGGGATATTGTGATCTCAATTCCTACAACAAAAAGACAAGCAGAGGAGTACGGACACTCATTTAGACGTGAGTTAGGCTTCTTAGCTGTACATGGTTGCTTACATTTACTTGGTTATGATCATATGAATGAAGCTGATGAAAAAATTATGTTTACAAAACAAAAGGAAATTTTAGAAAAATATGGACTTGAGAGACTATAAGAGAGCTTCATTACTAAAATCCTTTGGATATGCAATAAATGGTATTATTCGTGTGATTAAAGAGGAAAGAAACATTAAAATTCACTTATGTGCAGCATTAATTGTGATTGCTTTGGCTTCATATTTTCATTTTAGCCGGAATGATTGGATGGTTTTATTGATCATCATCACAATTGTCATTTCGCTAGAACTTGTTAATTCTGCAGTTGAAGCTGTCGTCGATTTAGCATCTCCAGAAATTCATCCATTGGCAAAAAAAGCGAAAGATGTAGCTGCGGGTGCTGTTTTGGTTGCTGCAATTGTTTCTGTCATAATAGGATTTTTGCTATTTCTTCCTTATTTTACTATACTACGGTAATAACACTGATTTTCGTAATTCTCTCGATATGAGGAGGCTATTTTACATGGATAAACAATCATTAATTAATGAAGCTATAAAAGCTAGAGAAAAAGCTTATGTACCATATTCAAAATTTCAAGTAGGGGCGGCATTACTAACAAAGGATGGTCAAGTCATTCATGGATGTAATGTAGAAAATGCTTCTTATGGACTTACAAATTGTGCTGAACGAACTGCGTTATTTAAAGCGTACTCAGATGGTATTACTGAATTTTCAGCAGTAGCTGTCGTTGCAGATACGAAAGGACCAGTTCCACCATGTGGTGCGTGTCGCCAAGTATTATTTGAACTGTGTAAACCAGACACAGTTGTTTATTTATCAAACTTAAATGGAGTAGTCCAAGAAACTACAGTAAAAGAATTATTGCCAGGAGCATTTACACCGGAGGATTTAAATGAATAAAGAAAGTTATAAATCAGGCTTTGTTTCAATTATAGGAAGACCAAATGTAGGGAAAAGTACGTTCCTTAATCGAGTGATTGGTCAAAAAATTGCTATAATGAGTGATAAGCCTCAAACAACTCGTAATAAAATTCAAGGTGTGTACACAGAAGATGATGTACAAATTGTCTTTATTGATACACCAGGTATTCATAAGCCGAAACATAAACTTGGGGATTTCATGGTAAAAGTGGCTCAAGAATCAATAAAAGATGTTGATGCAACTTTATTTATGGTGAATGCCGATGAAGGTTTTGGTCGAGGAGACGAATTTATTATCGAGAAGCTACAAGGTACACGTAGCCCAGTTATTTTAGTTATCAATAAAATTGATACGATTCACCCAGAAGAACTGTTTAATATCATTACAAAGTATAAAGATTTATATGAGTTTGCAGAAATCGTACCAATTTCAGCGCTTCAAGGAAATAATGTGGATCGTTTACTAGAAGTTATTAAAAAATATCTTCCTGAAGGACCTCAATATTATCCTGCAAATCAAGTAACGGACCATCCGGAACGATTTATTATTTCGGAGTTAATTCGTGAAAAAGTATTACATTTAACTAGAGAAGAAGTTCCTCATTCAATTGCCGTGATTATCGAACAAATTGAAAGAAGAGCTGAAGGTAACGCTATTTATGTGAATGCTACAATAGTCGTTGAACGTTCATCGCAAAAAGGTATTATTATCGGTAAACAAGGAAGTATGTTAAAAGAAGTTGGCAAACGTGCTCGATTAGACATACAAAATTTACTAGATACAAAAGTATTCCTTGAGCTTTGGGTTAAAGTTCAAAAAGACTGGCGTAACAGAATGTCTCAATTGAGAGATTTAGGTTTCCGTGAGGACGAATATTAATCAAGTAAGTTTAGAGGGAATTGAGTTTTAGCGATTCCCTTTTTTGATACAGAGGTGGACAGGCTAAGGGGAAAAAACATAGTGTAAGTATCAAAAGAAACATTCTTGCATGACACTCTAATAAGTTCTCTGGTTCTTGTCACAATAAAAAATAATGCACACTTTTTATGGTTTTGCAAGAGTTTTATTTGTATTTTTTATAAATTTTGTGCACATGAAAACTGGGAGAGAAGGTCACATTATAAGTAAGCAGGGAAAGTAGTATTTGGCTAATAGGTAATGAGCAATGAGTTGTAGCTATTCTTGAAAGGTGGTTTCTCAATGTTGAATTTTACCTGGGATGTCTTTTCTAAAACTGGAAATGTTGAGACGTATTTAATATTTAAGCAGCTTGAACAGGAACATGTGGAACAGAAAAGTTACATTGATGAAGAAATAGCTGATATTGATTCCCTACATACGTAACCTTCATCCAATTGGATGGTGAGTTGTATTGTTACAACGAGTAGAAGGGATAGTTTTACGTGCTAATCCTTATGGAGAGTCAAATGTAATTATTACTCTCTTGACTAGAGAATTAGGTAAGATTGGAGTTGTGGCAAGAGGAGCAAAGAAGACAAATAGTCGACTTGCTTCTGTTACACAACTCTTTACATATGGTTCATATTTAATTCAAAAAGGTTCTGGATTAGGTACCTTAAGTCAAGGTGAGTTAATTGATTCATTTAGAGATTTGAGGGAAGATTTGATCGCTACTTCCTACGCTTCGATAATTGTTGAATTAACTGATAAAGCAGTTGAAGAGAAAAAAAATAATCCATACTTATTTGAGTTAATTCTCCAACTTCTTCAACGTATGAATGATGGTGCAGATGCGGAGGCGTTAACTTACTTATATATGACAAAAATGATACCAGTATTAGGATATCATCCTTTCTTTGATTATTGTATCAACTGTAAATGTAGTGCCAATGAAAATATATTTGTAGCTTTCTCTGTGAAAGATGGTGGATTTTTGTGTCAGCGTTGTAAACATACTGATCCATATGCATTTTCCATAACTGAAAAGTCTGTCAAACTAATGAGATTGTTTTATCATTTCGATGTAAATCGACTTGGTAAAATTGAAGTTAGTGAACAGACGAAAAAGGTATTACAACAAATTTTGTTTTCATATTATGATGAGTATAGTGGGATTTATCTGAAATCCCGTAAATTTTTAGAACAACTGAAGGCGATGGATAATTTCTTAAAATCGGATAAGAAGTCGGAATAACTTGAAGAAGGAAATAGGCTAACTATTTCCTTCTTTCTTTTGTAAATTGTAAAAATAGTATATAATATTTAGTTAGAGAGTATAGCATATTGGATCGTTAGGGGTGAGGAACATCGAACTGACAAAAAGACAAACTCAAATTCTTGAAATTGTAAAATCAAATGGGCCGATTACGGGAGAACATATAGCAGATAGGCTCGCACTAACTCGAGCAACGCTTCGCCCTGACTTAGCAATTCTTACAATGACTGGATTTTTAGAGGCAAGGCCACGAGTAGGTTATTATTACACGGGAAGAACGAGTGGTGCTCAAATTATTGAGAAAATTAAAAAATTGACTGTGAAAGATTTTCAGGCAATACCAGTTGTAGTTGATAGAAGTTCGTCGGTATATGATGCAATTGTTACAATGTTTCTTGAGGATGTAGGTACTTTGTTTGTTGTCGATCAAAATACGGTATTATCGGGTGTATTATCTAGAAAAGATTTACTTAGAGCAAGTATAGGAAATAAGGACCTGCATACATTACCTGTAGATATCATTATGACTAGAATGCCAAACATTACAATTTGCTATAAAGATGATACAATCTATAACGTAGCAAAGAGTTTAATTGAGAAACAAATTGATGCTGTCCCAGTTGTTCGTGAAAGTGAACATGGACTTGAGGTAATTGGTCGATTTACAAAAACAAATTTTACTCGTGCGATCGTAGACTTAATGAACAATGACATGTTTTAGTAAAATTAAGAGGTGAACATATGGGGAATTCAATCGTTTATGTTGTATCTGATTCAGTTGGTGAAACAGCGGAGCACGTCGTTAAAGCAGCTATCAGTCAATTTCATTATAAATTTGAAATTAGACGCGTACCTTATGTTGAGGATGTAGCAACACTTATTGAAATCGTTCAAGTAGCAAAAGAGAATAACGGAATTATTGTTTTTACATTAGTAAAACCAGATATGAGAAATGCAATCCTTGATGAATCGAAAAAATCCGGTGTCATTGTATATGACTTAATTGGTCCACTAATTGATACGATTGCGTCAATTAACCAAATGGAGCCAAAAAATGAACCAGGGGTTGTCCGAAAATTAGATGAGGATTATTTCCAACGAATCGAAGCAATTGAATTTGCAGTGAAGTATGATGATGGAAGAGACCCTAGAGGGATTGAAAAAGCTGATATTGTATTAATTGGTGTATCAAGAACATCGAAAACGCCTTTATCACAATACTTAGCCCATAAAGGCTTAAAGGTTGCGAATGTACCATTAGTACCAGAGGTAGATCCTCCTGAGCAATTATATAAAGTTCCAAAAGAACGTTGTTTTGGGTTAATGATCTCACCTGAGAAATTAAATCATATCCGAAAAGAAAGATTAATTTCATTAGGGCTTCATGATGGGGCTAGTTATGCAAACATCGCAAGAATTGAAGAGGAACTTAAACATTTTAATAATGTAGTGACTCGAATTGGCTGTCAGATCGTTGATGTTTCAAGTAAAGCGGTTGAAGAATCAGCAAATGTAATTTTAGGTCAGTATTATCAAAATAGACACATTAGATAATTTCTCTTAGTTTTTGTTCTTGTCGACACAATGACAAATAGACACATTAGATTATTCTAATGTGTTTTCTTTTTTTAAGGCTCTTTTCAGAAATTGTTGTTTTTTCAATTGAAAATAAAGACGGAAGTTAGTTGCAACGGAAGGTGCGAGACTCCAGTGGGAGATGCGGGAAGGGAGCATCCTGGAGCTGTAATCAACTAACACATTCTTAAATAGCAACAATAGATACGGAAACAGCCTTTTTTTAATTCATAAAAATGAACAAAAAATTCTTTGATGCATATTGCTAGATTTCCAATGTGAAATAGATTATAATAAAAAATTGTATGAAAAGAGTTAATTATAGGTTTAACTTTTTATACTTACGAATAAACTATGAATATGTGCTTCCTAGTTTATCGAAAGAAGGAAATAAAACTACATAAATCGATACATGTTTTGAAGGAATTAGCAAAGACATGTAGAAATTAATCATAAGCAATAAATAAATAGGGTTTTATATAAACCAGAACTAGCAGTTGAATGCAATGCTTATGAACTACTGTATCGCCTCTTTTTCAGACAATTAATAATACATATAAGACTTGAAATGATCAAATGATTTTTTAAGAAAAAAAATATGAAAAAAATATTGTCGAAACTTGAAGGAATACAGCGAGTTTTATCGAATAAAATAGTATATGGAGCTGTCAATATGGGAAACAGAATTCCCGATGAACTTATTGAGCAAGTTCGTGAGTCAGTAGACATAGTTGATGTAGTGAGTGAATATGTTCCT
>Ga0209676_1002924_pt1 | contig 11160 bp, 10 predicted proteins | sample AraplaCvi_mLB_r2_FD_184282 | JGI IMG/M metagenome (GOLD analysis project Ga0209676, IMG submission 184282) | Arabidopsis root microbial communities from North Carolina, USA - plate scrape MF_Cvi_mLB_r2 (SPAdes) (version 2) | ecosystem: Host-associated > Plants > Roots > Endosphere | place: USA...
CAGGCACAGCTGCTGCTGGCGCACCGCGGGCAGCGTGCTCCAGCCGGGTCGGTCCGACAGGTTGGACAGCGTGGCGCGCGGGCCGATGATGATGTCGGGCGGGCGGCGCAGCAGCAACTCGGGGTTGATCCGGGGGAACAGGCCCAGATCACCGCTCACCACGTTGACCAGGCCCAGCCTGGCGACGGTCTCGCCGATAAAACTTTTGTCGCTGGCCGCGGACGAGCCCGCCCCGACTTCCACATACACGCTGCGCCCGCGCAGGGCGACGGGCATGCGGGCGGCCGCGGCGTCAAGCTCGGCCTCCAGGCGGGCCAGCAGTTCGTTTGCACGCGCCGGCTCGCCCAGCGTGTCGCCCAGCTTGAGCAGCATGCGTTTGAGGTCGGCATGGGTGCGGGCGTCAAACGTCATGACCGGCACGCCCAGGGCTTTGAGCCTTTCACCGGCGCGGCTGCGCGGGCCCAGCAAGACCATATTGGGACGCAAAGTCACGATGCGTTCAATCTGCGCGTCTTCCAGCCCGCCCACCTTGGGCAGCACCTGCACCGAATTGGGCCAGGTGGAATGGCGGTCTGTGCCCACCAGCTGGGCGCAGTGGCCCAGCGCGCACACGGCCTCGGTCAGCGAAGGTGCCAGCGTGACGATGCGTGACACCGGCTGCGTACCCTGCGCGACCGCGAGGCTTGAGAGCAGCCCCAGGGTTGCCAGCGATGCCACGGAAGGCAGCAGGCGCCTGGCCGAATGGGAAGCGGAAGAAAACAAGGCCTTAATCCTCTATGCCGCGTTGGGCCGGAACGCCGGCTTTGAAGTGATGCTTGATCAAGGTCATTTCAGTCACCGTGTCGGCCAGATCGACCAGCTCGGCCGGCGCATTGCGGCCGGTCAGCACCACGTGCACATGCGGCGGGCGCTCGCGCAGGCAGGTGAGCACGGCTTCCAGCGGAACCCAGCCGTAGCGCAAGGGGTACATGATTTCATCCAGCACCACCATGAAGTGCTCGCCCGCGCGTATGGTGGCTTCGGCCCGGGCCCAACCGTCCAGCGCCAGCTGGGCCGAATGCTCCAGGTCGCGGCTCTTCCAGCTGAAGCCATCGCCCAGGCCTTCAATCGGGATGCCCAGTTGCTCGAACAGCCGGTGCTCGCCAAAGCGCGCGCTGGGCACTTTCATGAACTGGTAGACCTTGACGGCCTTGCCGCGGCCGTGGGCGCGCAGGGCCAGGCCGAAGGCGGCCGTGCTTTTGCCCTTGCCGTGGCCGGTGTTGATGAGGACCAGGCCACGGCGCTCGCCGGTGGGTTTTTCGTAGGGCGTGGCCGAAGGTGGGGTTTCAATTTGCATGGGAGCCCTCTTGGGAGGTTGGGTAACTTTGGGCAATGCGATCCACTGCCCTTGCAAGGGGTGGACGGCAATGCGCCCGTCGAAGACATCTTCCAGGGCCCGGTGGGTGGCCAGGTCGGCGCAGGGGCCCTGGTGGGTGACGCGGCCTTCGGCCATCACCACCAGGCTGTCGGCCTGCAGCGCCATGGTGATCTCGTGCAGCACGCTGACCACGGTCTTGCCTTCGGCCACCAGGGCCCGCACCACGTCCAGCCAGTCGGCCTGGTGCGGCGGGTCCAGGTTGGCCAGGGGCTCGTCCATCAACAGCACCTGGGCCTGCACCGCCAGGGCCCGGGCCAGCAGCACGCGCTGGCGCTCGCCGCCCGACAGCTGGCCCAGCGCGCGCTGACGCCAGTCCCAGGCGCGGGTGGCGCGCAGGGCCCGCTCCACCGCCGCACGGTCGGCCGCGCTGGGCGGCGCCAGCCAGGCCTGGTGCGGCAAACGGCCCAGCATGGCCACGTCCCAAACGGTCAGGTCGTCGGCCGAGGTTTCGTTCTGGCCCAGCCAGGCCAGCTGGCGGGCGCGCTCGCGGTGCGGCAGCTGCTGCATGGGCTGGCCCAGCAGCGCGACGCTGCCGCTGTGCGGCAGCACGCCGGCCAGGGCCTTGAGCAAGGTGGACTTGCCCGCGCCGTTGGGGCCCACGATGCTGGTCCAGCGCGCGGCGGCGATGTCCAGGTCTATGCCGTGCAGCACCTGCTGCCTTTGCACGCCATGGCCCAGGCTGGCCGAGATGGACTGCGCGCCAAGGGCGATGGGAGTCGTCACCGTGCTCATGCCGCGCGCCCTCCACCCAGGCTGCTGCTGCGGTGCATCAGCCACAGCAGGTAGCCGCCGCCCAGCACTGCCGTCAACATACCGACGGGCAGCTCCTGCGGCGCCATCAACCCGCGCGCCAGCGTGTCGGCGGCCATCAGCAGCACGCCGCCCATCAGGCTGGACAGCAGCATCAGGTGCGCATGCGTGGTCTTGACCACGGAGCGCACCAGGTGCGGCGCGGCCAGGCCGACAAAGGCGATCAACCCGGTCTGCGCCACGGCGGTGCCCGTGGCCAGCGCCAGCACCGCGACCAGCGCCGCGCGCATGGGCGCCACCGGCAGGCCCAGGCTGACGGCCGTGGCATCGCCCAGGCTCAGGCCGTCGAGCACGCGCGCCAGCAGCCAGGCGGCCAGCACGCACACGCCCCACACGCTGGCCATGAGGATGCACGAGGTCCAGCCGACAAAGGCGGTCGAGCCCAGCATGAAGGCCTGCATGGCCTGCAGCGATTCGGGCGAGAACAGCAGCACCAGGTGCGTCATGGCGCCCAGCACCACGCCCACCACCACGCCGGCCAGCAACAGGCGCAGGGTATGGCCCACGCCGCGCGAGAGCACCAGCGTGAGCATCACCGCGAACACGGCGCCCAGAAAGGCCGCGCCGGTCAGGCCCAGGCGCACCCACAGGCTGCTGGAGAACACGCTGACGGCCACGCCGCCATTCATCATGTTGCCGCCCAGCATGCCGGCGCCGCCGCCCAGGGCGGCCAGCGCCAGCGCCACACCCAGCGAGGCGCCCGAGGCGCTGCCCAGCAGGTAGGGATCGGCCAGCGGGTTGCGGAACAGCCCTTGCGCCACCGCGCCGGCCAGGCCCAGCAAGGCACCAGCGGCCCAGGCACCCAGGGTACGCGGCAGGCGGATCTGCCAGATGATTTGCTGCGCCATCGCGGTTTGCGGCGGGTCTTGCGCGGGGTTCAGCAAAGGCCCGATCAAATTTTCCAGCCCGGCGCTGCCCACGCAGATGCCCAGCGCCACCAGGGCCAGCGCGCCCAGCACACCGGCCCAGACCAGCCACCACACGCGGGCCTGCATCATGGTTTGGCCCCCGGTGCCTTTTCCGTCAGACAGCGGGCCATCAGGCGCGCGCCCTCGGCCATGCGCGGGCCGGGACGCACCAGCACATTGGCTTCTTCGGTCGGGAAGATGCAAACGCGTTGCTCGCGCAGCGCGCGAATGCTTTGCCAGCCGGGCCGCGCCTGCAGGCCGTCGGCGCTGCGCTGGCCGACCATGATCAGGTCGGGATTGGCGCGGACTATGTATTCGGGGTTGAGCTTGGGGAAAGGCCCGAGCTTGGCCGGCACGATGTTTTTGACACCAAGCCGCGTGAGCGTCTCGCCGATAAAGGACGACTCCCCGGCCGCATACGGGCCCTGGTTGACCTCAAAGTAGACCCGCGTGCCGCGCACCTGGGCCGGCAGCGACTGGGCCGCGGCTGAGACGCCGGCGTCGATCGCGCGCCAGATGCGCGCGGCATCGGACACTTCGAGCAGCTGGCCCAGCTTGAGCATCACGCGCTGCACGTCGGCATGGCTGCGGGGCTCCAGCGCCACCACTTTGAGGCCCAGGGCCTGCAGCCTGTCGCCCGCGCGCGAGGAGGTGGCCAGCAGCACCACATCGGGTTTGAGCGCGACGATCATCTCGACGTTGGGGTCCAGCCCGCCGCCGACCTGGGGCAGCTTCTGCACGCGGGCGGGGAAGTTGGAATAGCGGTCCACCCCGACCAGGTTCTGGCAACGGCCCAGCTCGCAGACGGTCTCGGTCAGCGAAGGCAGCAGGCTGACGATGCGCTGCGGCGCCCGGGGCAGCGTGACGGTGGCGCCGCGGTCGTCGGTCAGCTGCAGCGCATGCACAGAACCAGAGAACCAGAACACCAACGCAAGGCACACCATCGCCAGGAAGCGAGGGGCCAGGGCGTTTTGCGCAGGTAAAGGAGGAGCCCGCAACGCGGGCGGGGGACACGGAGCAAAACGGCCTGGCCCCTCGCTTCCCGGCAGAGCGCAGAGTTGATGCCGCGTCATGAAAAATCCTTCAACGTCAACGGCAACCCCGCCGCCATTAGCGTCACGCGCTCGCAGGCTCCGGCCGCCTGCTGGTTGAGCTGGCCCAGTGCATCCACAAAGGAGCGGGTTTCGCGGCCCAGGGGAATCACGCCCAGGCCGATTTCATTGCCGACCAGCACCAACGGCCCCGGGGCGGACCCAATGGCGCTCACGAGCAGGCCCGCCTGTTCCCATGCGGCCTTGGCGGGCTCGTCGAGCTCCAGGCCCGGCGCGGGCATCAACAGATTGGTGAGCCACAGCGTCAGGCAATCGACAACCACCAGGGTATCGGGCGCGCTGTGCCGCAAGAGGGCCTCGGCCAGCGCCAGCGGCTCTTCGACGGTGGCCATGCCGGGCAAGCGCTCGGCGCGGTCCTGCTGATGGCGGCGTATGCGTTCGCGCATTTCCTCGTCCCAGGGCCTGGCGGTGGCGATGAAGACCGCGCGGTGGCCGGACGATTGCCCCAGCCAGTGCTGGGCCAGCATTTCGGCACGGCGCGACTTGCCGCTTTTCTGGCCGCCCAGGACCAGCTCGCTTTTTGCGATCGTCATCGTGCTCATGGCTTGAAGGCTCCCGCCTGCTCCGCGTCCATCCACCGCAGGATGATTTCGTGCATTTTCTGCACGCCGTCGGTCAGCGCGGCCGGGCCAGGCTGCAGGATGTCGGGCGACTTGATTTCAAACAGCTGCTGATGCCGCACGGCATTCACGGCGCTCCAGCCTTCGCGTGCCACCACGTTTTCGGGCCGGAATTTCTTGCCGCACCAGGAGCCCAGGATGATGTCGGGGTTGCGGCGAACGATCTCGGCGCCATCCGCGATGATGCGGTTCTTGCCGAGAGACTGCGCCGCGAGTTCGGGGAAACAATCGTCGCCCCCGGCGATGCCCAGCAGCTCGGACACCCAGCGGATCGCGCTGATGTGCGGGCTGTCCCATTCTTCAAAAAACACCTTGGGGCGGCGCGCACCGGTGGCCACCCTGGCCGCCACGGCCGCCTGCATGGCGCGCAGGCCGGCCTGCATCTGCGCGATGCGCCGCGCACCCTGCTCCGCTTCGCCCACCATGGCCGCGAGCTGGAACAGCATGGAAAAAATCTCCGCCACGCTGCGCTGGTTGAAGATGGTGACCTGCACGCCGCGCTTGACCAGGTCGGCCGCGATATCGGCCTGCAGGTCTGAAAAGCCCAGCACGCAGTCGGGCTGCAGCTCCATGATCTTGTCCAGCTTGGCGCTCAAAAAGGCGCTGACGCGCGGCTTCTCGTCGCGCGCGCGTTTGGGCCGCACGGTGTAGCCCGAGATACCCACGATGCGCCGCTCCTGGCCCAGCAGGTAGAGCCACTCGGTGGTCTCCTCGGTCAGGCAGACGATGCGCTGTGGGCCGGGGTTGAAATGCAGCAGGTCGGCGCTCATGCGGGCACTCCGGCGGGCGCGCTGAACAGTTCCACCACGGCTTCGGGGCAGGACGGAAACCAGGCGTGGAAGTAACTGGCGCGCACCGCGCCATGCTGCCACACAGCCTCGCCCGCTTCGGGCGCCGGTGTGGTGCCGGGCCGCGAGGTGCGGCCCACGGGCTGCAAAGGCGTGGCCGTGGTCGAGTAATGGAAGGTATGGCCGCGAAGGGTGCCGCCGGCCAGCGGCAGCTGCTGCGGGCCCAGGCCGGCCAGCAGCTTTTGCATGACCACTTCGCCGCGCAGCACACCCCATTGCGCATGGCGTTGGCCGTCCAGCGTGACCAGGGTGTCAAACAGCGCCATCATGCCGCCGCACTCGGCCCATACGGGCTTGCCTGCTGCGACGTGCGCGGCCAGGCTGCCGCGCAGCGCGGTGTTGGCGGCTATCGCCTCCGCATGCAGCTCGGGGTAGCCGCCGGGAAGCCACAGCGCGTCGCAGGCGGGCACGGCCGCATCGGCCAGCGGCGAGAAAAACACCAGTTCGGCGCCCAGCGCGCGCAGGGTGTCGATATTGGCGGCGTAGATAAAACAGAAGGCGGCGTCGCGCGCGATGGCAATCGTCTTGCCGCGCAGCGCCGGCACCAGGGGCGCACAGGCCTCAGGGGCCGCGAAATCCACCGCCCAGCGCTGCAAATCCGCCAGTGTCATCCGGCCCAGCGGCGTGTCGGCCAGTGCATCGGCCGCGGCGTCCAGGCGTTCCATGGCATCGGCCACTTCGGCGGCCACGGTCAGGCCCAGGTGGCGCTTGGGCAGGCTCATGGCGGCATTGCGCAGCACCGCGCCCAGCCACTGCTCGGGCGCCACGCTGGCCTGCAGCATGGCCGCATGGCGGGCATTGGCTACGCGGTTGGCCAGCACCCCGGCCCAGGGCATGTGGGGGCGATAGTGCTGCAGGCCAAAGGCCAGCGCGCCAAAGGTCGCCACCATGCCCGAGGCATCCACCACCGCCAGCACCGGCAGGCCGAAGCGCTGCGCCAGGTCGGCCGCGCTGGGCTCGCCGTCAAACAGGCCCATCACGCCTTCCACAATGATCAGGTCCACCTCCTGCGCGGCCTCATAAAGGCGCGCCCGGCAATCGGCCTCGCCGGTCATCCACAGGTCCATCTGGTACACCGGCGCGCCGCTGGCCAGGGCGTGCCAGCACGGGTCCAGGAAGTCCGGGCCGCACTTGAAGACCCGCACGCGCCGCCCCTGGCGTGCATGCAGCCGCGCCAGCGCGCAGGCGACCGTCGTTTTGCCCTGGCCGGAGGCCGGGGCGGCGACGAGAATGGCGGGACAGCGGACGGCTTGTTGCATGGACGGCCTCAGGTTTAACGCGGTGCCCAAGTCACACCGACATACAGCGTACGCCGGGCGGAGGCATAGGTGTTGGCGGTCTGGTAGACCTTGTCGGTGAGATTGTCCAGCTTGGCCGTCAGCTTCCAGTCGGGGGACAGCGCCGTCGTGGCGTTGAAGTTCACGACGGAATAACCGGGCAGCACCACGTTGCTGGCATCGCTGTCGAACGCGTGCGAGGCCATCACCAGGTCGGTCGCCAGTTGCCAGCCGCCCAGCGGCATTTCGGCGCCCAGCGTGCCGTACTGGCGCGAGCGGCGCTGCAGGGTGCGGTTGGTGATGCGGTTCTTGGGGTTCTGCAAATCCAGCGAGCCTTGGACGCGGACATTGCCCAGTGTCTCGGCCGCCGTGAGCGTCAGCCCCGTGTACTGGGCTTGCGCGGTATTGGCATAGCAGCCGCGGTTGGACAGCACGATCGGCGGGCCGCCGTTAATGCAGGGGCCGTTGCCCGTGACAAAGCTCAGCAGGTTGGTCAGGCGATTACGGTACACCGTGACGCCGTACTGCGATGCGCCCTGGCTGTATTTGAGGGCCGCCTCCACACTGCGGCCGGATTCGGGCTTGAGGGTGGAGGTGCCGTAGACGCTGAAACGCTGGTACAGCGTGGGGACGCGGAAGGAGGTGCCTGCGGAAACGGAGGCCTTCCACTGCGGTGTGAACGCGAAGGCATAGGCCGCGGAGCCGGTGGTCTTGCCGCCGAATTCGCTGTCCCTGTCGTGGCGGGCATTGAGCTGCACGGTGTGCGCGCCGCCGGTCCAGCCGTAGCCCAGGCTGACGCCGTCCAGGGAGCGGTCCTTGTTGAGGACACTCGCGCCCCCCGGTATGGCCGCGGAACCGACCAGGCGGAACACATCCCGCCGGCTTTCCAGCGCGGCACTCAGCAGGTGGGCGCCCAGGCGGTATTCGTTCTGGAACAGCAGCGTGCTGATGGTGCTTTTGTCGTAGGAGATTTGCGGCGTCGAGCCGTTCAGGCCCTCTTCGCCCGAATCGGTGCCTTGGGTGACAGCCAGCTTGGTGCTGTAGCGATCAGACCATTTGGCCTCCCACTGCAGGCCCAGGGTCTGCAGGTCGGCAATGCGGCGGTAGTCGCGGGTGGGGCCGCCGTCGTACTGGGAGTCCGTGTGGCTCTGCAGCACATTGGCTTCAATGCGGTGGTCGGGATTGAGCTGCAAACCGAGCTTGGCGTTGGCGCCCAGGCTTTTGTAGCCGTCGGCATCGGGGTTCTGCGCCGCGATGGTGCGGGCGTTGAAGCCGTCGCTTTGCCCCTGGCTCAGTCCCAGCGCGTAATCGAACGCGCCCGCCGAGCCACTGGCGGCGAGCTCGACCCGGCTGGTGTTGTAGGAACCGTAGCCCACCGACACGGAGGGCGAGAAAGAGCCCTCACCCCGCCTGGTGAAGATCTGGATCACGCCGGCCACGGCGTCCGAGCCGTAGACGGCGCTGCTGGGGCCGCGCAAGACCTCGATCCGGTCGATCAGCGACAGCGGAATATTGCTCCAGGAAGCGCCACCGGCCGTTGCCTGCGACTCCACCCGCACGCCGTCGATGAAGACGGGGGTGTGGCGGCTTTCCCCGCCGCGCACAAACACGCTGGTATTGGCGCCTGTGCCGCCGTTGCGGGTGATCTGTATGCCCGGCACACGCGCCAGGATGTCGGCCAGCCCGACCGGGCCGGCGCGCTCAATGGTTTCGCGGTCGATGACGGTGACGTCGGCGACAACATCGCCGATGGGCTGGGCGCTGCGCGTGGCGCTAACCACCATCTCTTTGAGTTGCGGGGCAACGACGGATGGCGTCGCCGCGGTTTGGCCCTGGGCGGGAGAGGCCGCCAGAAAGCCCAGCGGGAATGCGGCGGCCAGCGCTATCGGGAGCACGGCAAGGCGTGCGTGGGGAGCAATTTTCATGAATCAAGCAGTCAGCAAAAAGCCCTCACCGGCTTCCCCGCCGGCGTATGAGCGTCACAAACACCCAGTCCAGGGACTGGACGTGCGCGTTCACCTTGTTGGCCGGTATCCGGGCTGACGGAGCCGCCTCCATCGCCTTCCCAAACGCTTGTTCAAGGCGCTCAGTGGCTGATGATGAAAGCTGAATGCATCCCGGCCATGAAGCCTGGGGAACACATTCGTCCGTTTTACCGTTGCGGGGGCAGCGCAGGTTGAAGGTCTGGGCGCCGGCGTTCGGGTTTGACCCGGCACGCGTGGCTTTGACGCTCTCCTGCTTCCCGTTGAACTGCGGCGTGTGAACCACACCGCGAGCACCAACAGGGCCGATTCTACGCGGCCCTTCCACAGGGCGGGCCGCAAACCCTACAATCGGGCTGCCATGGCGAATCAAACCCAAATCGACCAGATCACCGAACGCGTCGAGCGCCTGTTGCTGCGCTACGAGGAATTGCAGCGCACCAACGAGCTGCTGGCCGAACAGGTCGGCCTGCTCACGCAGGAGCGCGACTCCCTCAAGTCGCGCCTGGGCGCGGCCCGCGCCCGTGTCGATGCCCTGCTCGAGCGCCTGCCTGAAAGCAGCGGCCATGGCCATAAAACCACCGCGGGAAGCGAGTCATGAAGCAGCTCGAAGTACAGATCATGGGCCAAAGCTATTTGCTGGGCTGCCCCGAAAACGGCGACGCGCGCATGCTGGACGCGGTCAACCGGGTCGACATGGCCATGTGCCGGATTCGCGATGCGGGCAAGATCAAGGCGCGCGATCGCATCGCCGTGCTGGCGGCGCTGAACCTGGCCTTTGAGCTTCCCGAGCGCACGGCAGGGGCGGCTCCCGCACCGGCGGCCACGCCTGCTGAATCACCGGGCACGGGCAACGACGAGAGCCCGCAGCTCGCGGCCCTGCTGCAGCGTCTGGACATCGCCCTGGGCATAGACGGCCGCCTGCTTTGAAGCCTGGCGCGCGCCGTTCGCGGCCCTTGCCCCCACATCCCACAGCAGATCGCTTCATATCGCCCCGCGCGAGGCTGCAAAGGCCTACAATGAAGACGTCTGCGATGCGTATTGGGCTTTATATTTCCTTGAACCAATGCTCTACGAGCACGGGCTTGGTAAATTGTCCGGCAGGTGTGATCGTCTCGCGTCAGACGAACCCGAAACCCGACTGCCCTCGCCCACCTGAACCCCGGTTCAGGATGACGGTCCAGTGGCACTCGCAGACACCTTATTCCGCTATCGCCTTGCGCCCCCCGCTTCCCGTCCCTCACTCCCACTCACTTCAACCTCACCGCACCGCCGCGCTTTTCGCGAAGCGCGCAAGGCCTGCGGCACATTCCTGACGCCTCATGATGCTTGAACCCCTCCTGATTGTTGAACTGGCCCTGCTGGGCGTGGGCACCGGTTTTCTGGCGGGCCTGCTTGGCATAGGCGGGGGCATGCTGATGGTGCCCTTCATCACCATCATCATGTCCAACCGGGGCGTGGCGCCCGACCTGGCCGTCAAGATGGCGATCGCCACGTCCATGGCCACCATCATCTTCACCTCGATCTCCAGCGTGCGCGCGCACCACAAGCGCGGCGCGGTGCGCTGGGACATCGTCAAGCGCCTGGCGCCCGGCATCGTGATCGGCAGCATCATCGGCAGCCTGGGCGTGTTCGCGCTGCTCAAGGGCTCCTACCTGGCAATTTTCTTCGGGCTGTTCGTGAGCTTTTCCGCCACGCAGATGTTCCTGGACAAAAAACCCAAGCCGACGCGGCAGATGCCGGGCACAGCGGGCCAGTTCGCGGCCGGCGGTTTCATCGGCTTTCTGTCAGGCTTGGTCGGCGCGGGCGGCGGCTTCATCAGCGTGCCCTTCATGACCTGGTGCAACGTGGCCATCCACAGCGCGGTGGCCACTTCAGCCGCGCTGGGCTTTCCGATCGCCGTGGCCAACGTGCTGGGCTATGTGATCAGCGGCCAGAGCGTGCAGAACCTGCCGGAGAACTCCTTCGGCTACATCTGGCTGCCGGCGCTGCTGGTGATCGCCGTGTGCAGCTTCCTCACGGCGCCGCTGGGCGCCAAGGCCGCGCACAACCTGCCCGTGGGCAAGCTCAAGCGGGTGTTTGCGAGCATCCTTTATGTGCTCGCGGCTTACATGCTCTACAAAGGCATTCACGGTTAGCCCCCACGGTCGCTCACTTCGTGTAGCTTCCTGCCCCCCGAGGGGGCC
>Ga0209676_1002925_pt1 | contig 11158 bp, 8 predicted proteins | sample AraplaCvi_mLB_r2_FD_184282 | JGI IMG/M metagenome (GOLD analysis project Ga0209676, IMG submission 184282) | Arabidopsis root microbial communities from North Carolina, USA - plate scrape MF_Cvi_mLB_r2 (SPAdes) (version 2) | ecosystem: Host-associated > Plants > Roots > Endosphere | place: USA...
GGTCGCGCCGCCGTCTCGAAAGGCGAGCGGCAGGCCGGCTATCGCAGCGCGCGCCTTTTGCGACGTTTTCGGCGTCTGCAGCCCGAGCTCCGGCTCGGCGTGAATGGCGCGGCGAAGGTCAAGCATATCGCCCTCGAGCGCCCGCGCGGCCGCGAGAAGGTCCCCGGTCACAGCCTGACAAGCATCTTCCCGGTGTTCTGTCCGGAGAAGAGCCCGATGAAGGCGGACGGCATGCTTTCGAGCCCGTCGTGCACGGTCTCGACATTTCTGACCTCGCCGCGCGCAATCATGCCGCCCATATCGTCGTAGAATTTCGGCAGTTCATCGGCGAACTCGCCGAAATACATGCCTTCGAGCCGGATACGGGCCTGAATGATGCGCCTCGAATGGCGAAGCTCGAGCGGCTGATTGTCATTGTAGACCCCAATCATTCCGCACATCGCAAAACGGGCATGCGGCCTTGCACAGGCGAGCGCGGCGTCGAGATGGTCGCCGGCGACATTGTCGAAATAGACGTCGATCCCGTCGGGCGCGGCAGCGCGAAGGCTGTCGAGCACGGGCGCGGCCTTGTAATCGAACACCGCGTCGGCGCCGAGGTCGCGGACGAGCGCGCATTTCTCGGCACCGCCCGCCGAGGCGACCACCGTCATGCCGCGCGCCTTGGCCATCTGGACGACGGCCGAGCCGACTGCGCCGGCTGCCGCCGACACGAAGACGATATCGCCCGCTTTCGCCTCGGCGGTGTAGAAAAGCGCAAAATATCCGGTTCCTCCCGGGATGCCCAGATTGTGGAGCCAGACCTGGTCGCCCACGCCGAGGTCGGGCAGCACGAAGGGGGCGACCCCTTCCTTCGCGCCCAGCGACGGATTGACGACCGCGAGTTCGCGCCAGCCTTCGGAATGATAGACGCGGTCGCCGACCTTGAACCGGTCGTTGCGCGTTTCGACGACTTCGCCGACGGCGCTGCCGTACATCGGCTCGCCGATCTGGAAGCATGGCGCATATTTGATCTCGTCCATGCGGGCGCGCATATAGGGGTCGACCGAGAGCCATGTGTTGCGCACCCTGAATTCGCCGTCCTCCAGCGGCACGTCGGGAAATTCCTTGAGTTCGAAATTTTCCTCGGTCGGCAGGCCGGTGGGACGGCAAACGAGACTCCAAGCACGCGACATGCAGCTACCTTTCTGGCGGTTCGGGAATGGCACAAGCATATGGGCGGGATGCGGGCTGTAAATTCGATCTGCCGGACAGTTGACCGGCAAAGCGGGTTGCATAGAAGGCGGCCGACGGAGAAGGTCCGCCGATGACCGACCTCCAGCGACCTCGCAGCGCCTCGCAAATCGTCACGACGGCGCTCGACCTGATCGGAAACACCCCGCTTGTCGCGCTCGACCGCATCCATTCGGGCCCGGGCCGGATATTCGCCAAGATGGAGTCGATGCAGCCGGGGGGCAGCATGAAGGACCGCGCGGCGCGCGCCTGCATCGAGGGCGCTCGCAAGAGAGGCGAACTGGCTACCGGGCAGCCGGTCGTCGAGATGACGAGCGGCAACATGGGCGCGGCGCTGGCGGTGGTATGCAACCTCTATGGCCATCCGTTCCATGCCTATATGTCGGTCGGCAACAGCCCCGAGCGGGCGAGGATGATGCGCGCGCTCGGGGCCAATGTCGTGCTCGTCCCGCAGGTCGACGGCCGGCCCGGCATGGTCACCGGGAGCGATATCGCCGCGGCGGCCGAGAAAGCCCGCGACGCTGCCACAGAGCTAGGCGCTTATTTTGTCGACCAGTTCTCCAATCCGGGCGTCGTTACCGCCCATGAAAAGGGAACGGGTCCGGAGATCGTCGAGGCGCTCGAGATGGTGCCCGACGCTTTCGTCTCGGTCGTGGGCACCGGCGGCACCTTCGTCGGGGTCGCGCGCCATCTGAAATCGCTCGTCCCCTCGACCTTGTGCGTCGCCGTCGAGCCGGCTGGCGCGGAAGTGCTGGCGGACAAGCCGGTCGTGAAGCCAGCCCACAATCTGCAGGGCTCGGGCTATGCGATCCGCCCGCCGCTGTGGGACGAGAAACTAGCCGATCTCTTCCTCAGCGTGACCGACGAGGAGGCGACCAACTATCGCCAGCGGCTCGCCTCGCTCGAATCCATCCACGCAGGTTTCACCGCGGCCGCGAATGTCTGTGCCACGGTAAAGCTCCTGAAATCCGGAATTTTGCCGGACGATGCCGTGGTCGCGACGGTGATATGCGACACCGGCCTCAAATATTGACCGACAACCGAGCGACGAAGGGAAGATTGATGTTCGAGACCGGGACCTCGACGGGCGGCAGGCTGAGCCGGCGGCGTTTTGTGGGAAGCGCAGCGGCGTGTTCGGTCGCGGCGGCGGCAGCGCCGGCGCGCGGCTTCGGCGTGGCCAAGGCTGGAGAGACCTCCGACGGCGAAGCGTTGCAGGAGCGCATCGGCTCGCGGCGCATTGGCAATGGCCCGGTCAAGGCGATCGTCATGAACGACTGGATCGGCGACACCTCCACGTGGGACGCTTGCCAATGCTATCTCGACACAGGTGCCGCGGAATGGATATTCGCCGACCTTAGGGGCTATGGATTGTCGCGCAAACTGCCGGGTCCGTTCGATGCGGTCCAGGCCGGTAAGGACATCATCGAGCTTGCCGACAGCATGGACATTTCGCGGTTCGTGATCATCGGCCACTCGATGAGTTCGGTCGTGGCAATGCATCTTGCACAGATCGACCCGCAAAGGATCATCGGTGCCATACTCGTCACGCCGCCCCCCCTTACGGGCGGCGCACCCGCCGAGATCATCGAGGGGGCGAAGGCGATCGCACGCAGCGACGACGAAGGCAGGAAGGCTGCGCTCCGCCAGATGTGGGGCGACCGGCTCTCGGACGCCTGGATCGATTTCAAGATCGCCCGGTGGCGGAAGGCAGCAGCGCCTGAGGCGGTCGCCGACTATGTCGATATGTTTGCGCGCACCGGGCTCCCTTCGGGGCCCGTGCCGGTTGCGCCCCCCGTCATCGCGATCACGGGCGAGGTGGATCCCAACCCGATGATGCGCTCGCCCGCTGTGCGTGAGGCTCTGGCGCCGTTGAGCCCGGCCGCGAAAATCATATCCATAACCGATTCGGGCCATTATCCGATGCAGGAGACGCCCCCGCTCTTCGCGACGACCGTCTCGCGGGCTCTCAGCGACCTCGCGCGGCGAGACTGACCCACCCGGCGCCGGCGCATGGCGACGGCCGGCGCCGGCGAAACTGGCCGATCGGCCTTCCGCTCGCGGCATCATTCCGGCTGCCTGCGCCAAGGTTAGCGGAAGGAGGCGCAGTTGGCGAGACCGGGACGCCGGAGGCGCCCGGATTGCCAAGATATTCAGCGAAGATCGCCGCAAAACATGGTGCGGACTACGGCCACGGCGAACAGCACAAATGCTGCGACGGTCAGGATGACGCCGGGGCCGAGAACGACCGAAAGAAATTCGTCCTGCTTCAGCACCCCGGTCAGTCCGATCATCATGAGGAACACTCCCGAGGCATGGACCGCAAGGTGCGTCCAGATCATGCGCGGGGTCGCGGCGCGCGGCGCAAGCGCGTAGAAGAAGCCGATCAGGGCGGATGAGACCCATCCCAGGAGGTTCGTGTGTGCGTGCACCGGAGCCAGACTATGATCGTTGGTTGCCGCCATGAAGAGACCGAGGCCCACACCCGCGACGAGAAAGCAGACAGCGGCAAGCATGAAGGCTGCGCTCGTAAGGGGGAAGGAAGATTCTCGGTGTTGCATAGGGCCTCTCATGGTTGAGACGCGCACCTATCGCGTCGGTCGTAGCGGCGAAGCTGCCAGCCTTACGGGGGGGCCCCGCCATTCCACCCTGCGGGGCACATTTCGACCTGTTCGAAACTCGACATCGCTCGCGATTGGCAACCATGCATAGCGGGCCGCAGCCTGCGTAAATGGCGTGAAGGATCATGGATCGCGAAAAGTCCTCGCGATCTGGTCGACGAGCGGCTTCAGAAAATAGGACAAGGCCGAGCGGCTCCCGGCTGCGATATGCGCTTCGGCCGGCATGCCCGATCGCAACCGGCGGAGGCCAGGATGAGGCGACGCCGCAAGCTCGCATGCCACGAGATAATAGCTCGACCCGGTGCGGCTGTCCTGATGCACCGTCGGCGACACGCGCGACACCCGCGCCGCGAATTCGGGGGTCGTGGCGGCGGCGAAGGCGGGGAACCGGATCCTGGCAGCCTGCCCCACCGCCACGCGGTCGATCTTGTCGGGCGCGACCTGAACCTCGACGATGAGCTTTTCGCGAACGGGCACGAGAAGCATCAATGTCTCGCTCGGCGACAACACTCCTCCGCCTGTCCGGAGCAAGAGCTGTTGCACGCGGCCGGCGGCGGGGGCGCGGATCGCAAGATGGCTGCGCGCATCGCTGTCGGTCAGATTTTGCGCCCGAGCCTGAGCGAGCTGGAGCCTCGTATCCTTGAGCTCCTCCATGACCGCGGTCTGCCGTTCGGACCGCAACTGGAGCGCCTGCACCTCGAGCTGGGCGATGCGCGCGTGTCCTTGGGCGATGGCCGCGCGATGCGCCCCCCGATCGCCGTCGATCCGGTAGAGTTCGCGTTCGAGCGTGTTGACACGGGTCAATGTGCCGAAGCCGCGCGCGTGTAGCGCACGTGCCGCTTCGAGCTCGCTCGCGATCGTGCGGCGCTGCGCATCGCCTGCTGCGATCTGCTCGCGCAGTCCCGCGATCTCGGATCGCGTCTGGATGATCTGCTCGCGAATCTGTTCCTGCTTCTCCGCTTCCAGTTGGCGGTGCGTCGCCAGAACACGCCGCTCCGCGCGGAGGGCTGGCCCGAAAGCCTCTTTCTCCGCCTCACCCATATCCGTTCCATCGCGCTCGGCCAGAAGGCGTAGCCGCTGCGCGTCGAGTTCGCGGACGCGCGTGTCGGACAAGTCGGCGGCCGCCGTCACAGCCGTCGGTGCCAGCTGGGCAAGTAATGCCCCCTTGTCGACCATTTCCCCTTCGCGAACGAACACCCGCTCGATCCGGCCGCCGACGGGATGCTCGATGGAAATTGCGCCTGTCCGGGAGATGACCGAACCGTGAGCGACGACTGCGCTCGATATCGGGGCAACCATGCCCCAGCCAAGGACCAGAATAGCGAGCCCGGCGGCGAGTAACTTGCCTTTACGAATATGCGCCCCGAGGCCGAAATCGTCGGCTTTTGGTCCGGGAAAGCTTTCGTGCATCATTGCCCTTCGCTCCTCGACGGGAGGCGTTCGGCCGTAATGGCGGCCAAAACGCGTCCGGGTGCACCAAAGGCCTGCTGTCGGCCGTCCGCCAGCGCGAGCATTCTGGTGGCCTGCGACAGTACCCCGGCGCGGTGCGCGGCTATCACGACGATCGCGCCGCGCTCGCGCGCTCCCGCGACCGCCTCCGCAAGCGCGGCGTCGCCGTCGCGATCGAGCGCCGAATTGGGTTCGTCGAGGATCAAGACAAAGGGATCGCGGTATAATGCGCGTGCGAGCGCGACACGCTGCCGCTGACCGACGGACAGACGGTGACCATGGTCGCCAACTTGCGTGTCGAAGCCATCCTCGAAGCCCCGGATCATCGTGCCGAGACCCGCGGCTTCGGCGGCGAGAAGGACGGCTTCCGAATCCGGATCGGGAGCGAAACGAGCGATATTCTCCGCGATCGAGCCCGCGAGGAGGTCGATCGACTGCGACATATAGCCCACGAACGCGCCGCGACGCTCGGCAGGCCATTGGTCGAGGGTCGCGCCGTCGAGCCTGACTTCGCCTTCCATCGGCGCCGCGAGGCCCCCAAGCGCACGGAGCAACGTCGATTTTCCGGCACCGCTCGGACCTACGATGCCGAGAATGTCGCCTGCCTCAAGCTTGAAGGACACGCCTTCGACGATCGCTTCTTCCGCGCCGTCGGGCGCGCATGCAAGGGTCGTCACCACAAGTTCGCGCTCGGGCGGTGGGAGCAGGATCGATGCGTTCGCGCGGTCCGGCATCGCCGGCATCTCGTCGAGGCGGGCAACGGCCTGCCGGGCGCCGACCCAGCCGCGCCAATGGGCAATCGCCTGATCGACGGGCGCGAGCGTTTTACCGAGGAGAATGGACGAGGCGATCATCACGCCGCCCGTCGCGTCGCCCCGAATGATCAGCATCGCCCCCGCCGCGAGCACGAACGACTGGAGAAAAAGGCGGATGAACTTGGAGATGGTCGAATAATTGGCGATGGCATCGGCGTTGCGCAGCTGCGCCGCGTTGGCGGCGATGCTGACCATTTCCCAGCGCCGGCGAAGGTCGGCGACCATTCCCATCGCGCGCGCGGTATCACGGGCTGCGGATGCATTGTCGACTGTCGCCTGAACCTGCAGCGACAGTGCGGAATGCTGCATCTGCAGCGGCCCGGTGGCGCGATCGGTAGCCCAGGTAACGAGCGCAAGGGCGGCGGCCCCGCCGAGCCCGATCAGTCCGAGCAGCGGGTGAAGCAGGAAGAGCAGAATAAGATAGAGCGGGGTCCAGGGAAGATCGAAGAGCGCTGCGGGACCGCCGCCGGACAGAAAGCCCCGAAGCTTGTCGACATCGTGCGAGCGCGCCGACACGCCGCGGCCGCCGCGCGGCGTCTGCAGCCCCGTTTCGAAGGCAAGCCGGCCGAGCGGCCGGTCGACGAGAAGGCCGAGACGCGCGAAGATACGGGTTCGCAGCCGCTCGAGGCCGGACTGCGCCGCGTAGAACAGGGCCGCAAGGATAAGGAGGGCGACGAGCGTGGCGACGCTGCCGCTCGCCAACACCCGATCATAGACTTGCAGCATGAAGAGCGGCGACGTCAATCCGAGCAGGTTGATCGCGCCACTGAGCCATGCCGTGGCGACGAACGCGCTACGCTGTTCGTGAAGAATCTGGCTCGCGGGGCCGCGCCGGGAAACGGTCGGAGTCATAAGGGCATCGGTTCATCAGAAAAAGACCGGGCGCGCCCATGAGGAGCGCGCCCGGTTCAGAGGGTCAGACCAGGTCGAATGCGTGGCCGGAGTGGATAAGCGCCATGTCCTCGATCGTCGGGAGCATGGCCTGATGGCCGATCCCGTGGGCCGCATCATCAACGAAGAGCCCGTCGTCGACATGGGCAAGCGGGTGGGTCGGCCCAGCCGCAACGGGAGCGGCGGGCGCTTCCGTGTCAGTCGTGAACTGCCACTGCCCGCGGGTGATCGCGCCCGCCTTCCATGGTGCCGCATTGACCCGGACGAAGTCGTTGGTCGTCACCACGCTGTACGTCGTTCCCGCCTTCAGCGCGAACTGCGACAGATCGATATCGAGCACCTGCTTGCCGTCGTAGGCATCGCCCTTGACGAAATCGATCTCGCCGACGGTCTTGCCCGACGGTTCCTCGACGATCTTGAGGCGACCCGAAGACCATTCTCCGATCCCGGCCGTAACGAGCTTGAGGCCGAGATGGCCATCGAGCTTGACATGTGCCGCGTCGGGACCTGTCCAAACGCCCACGACGCCCGCGACCGCCTTGGCCAGTTTCGTGAAGACGGCGCCCGGCGGCACGCCGTCCGACGGCGTATCCGGATCGCTCGGCTCTTGCGGCGGGGGCGGCGGAGGCGGCGGAGGCGGAGGCGGAGGCGGGGGAGGCGCGTCGGGCACGGACTCGCCTGCCGTCGTGATCTTCCATTCGCCGCGCGCGATAGCACCCGCCTTCCACGGCGCCGCATTGACCCGGATGAAGTCGTTGGTCGTGACAATGCTGTAGCTGACGCCCGCCTTCAGGTGAAAAGCCGAAAGATCGATATCGAGGATCTGCTTGCCGTCATAGGCATCGCCCTTCACGAAATCGATTTCGCCCGCGATCTTGCCCGAGGGTTCCTCCACGATGCGCAACCGTCCGGCGGTCCAGTCGGACGAGCCGGCCGCGGTAAGTTTGATCTTGAGGTGACCGTCGAGCGCTACCTTGTTCGCATCCGGGCCTGCATAGACGCCCGAGATGCCGGCAACGGCCTTGGCCAGCGGCGAGAAGACGGGGTCGGATGTCGGCGGCGGAGTGCCGGGGCCATCGGGATCCTCATCGGTAGGCGGCGGCGGAGGTGGAGGCGGCGGGGGAGGAGGCGGATTCCCCCCGGACGGACGGCCATCGCCGCCCTCGCCCGGAACCATCGCGCCTTTACCCGGAGCCTTGCCGATGCCCCCCGATTGCGGAAGCGCGATCACCGGGCCGGCGTCGCTCTGGTCGGCGCCGATGTCGACTGCGCCGCCCGAGAGCGGACGGCCATCGAAATCCTGCGTGAGGCCGGGGATTGCAGCGCCTGCATCAATCGCGGCGGATCCCGGCGCGAGGTGCAGATTGCTGTCGAGGCCCGGGACGCCGACCTTGCTGTGCGCGTCGATGCCGAGCTGCGCATTCCACTGCGCCAGCGTGATTTCGCCATTGCCGCGGTCGAACAGCTTGCCGCCGTGATTGCCAAGTCCGTTGAGCAGATTGTGGTCGATCTGCAGCGGTCCGGTGACGCCGCCGTTGATAACCGCGAGCGCCGCGTTGGTGACATAGCCGGGCGAGCCCGAGACGGGTGCGGCGACGGTCACGATATTGTTCATCACGAGCGGGTTGACCGTCTTGGTGAAGACGTCGCCCGACGGGGTCCAGGTGTCGATGCCAGCGACCATGATGCCGCCGCCGAAATACCAGGGATGCGTCGAAACGTTCTGAAGCGTGTTGTTATAAACCTGCGGATTGAGGCTACCCCAGACGAGAATGCCGCCGTCGCCGGTGTTTTCGACGATGTTGTTCCGGACGATGCTGTTCATCGTCTGGTAGAGCTGCGGATTGTCGTTATCGAAATATTCGAGGTCGGTTCCGTAGCCGAGCATGATGCCCGCGCCCGAGTTGGGCGGGTTGCCGAAGCTGAATCCGCCCGCACCCCCTGTACCGGTATTCTTGATATAATTATTCTCGATGACGCCATTCTCGACGCCGCCCTTGATATAGACCCCGGTCGTTGCGGTATCGTGGATATAGTTGCCGCGAATGACGACATTGTCGGCATTGACGACGTCGATGCCTTCGGCGTTCGATCCGTCGCGACGACCGGAATTGTAGATCTCGTTGTTGAGGATCTGGAGACCATCGCAACCCGGCGTCACCTTGATCACGTCGCGGCCGCTATCGTGCAGGACGCAATTCTGGATGGTGATATTGTGCACGCCGTCCTGCGGATAATTGCCGCCCCAATCCCAGGTGCTCTCAAGCTTGACGCAATAATATTCGCCGCCCTTGATCTCGAGCCCGTCGAGGGCGCCGCCGTGCGCATCGGGGCCGAAGCGAACGACCCAGTCCGGCGACCCGCTCGCCGTACCCGTCGAAATCACAGCATGCTCGCCGGGATAATTTTTGATCGTGATATTCGGCTGCTCGACGGTCACGCCGCCGGCATATTCGCCCTCGCGAAGCATGATCGTATCGCCGGGCTTTGCCAGCGCCAGCGCCTGGGCGATGGTCTTGACCGGTTGCGCCACCGATCCGGGCGCGCCCGCGGCCCCGCTGTTCGATACAATGATCGTTGCCATCAGATACTTCCTTTCGAAGTCGCGACGCCGACATGGCCTCGCTACCCGACGCCTACTTCCGCCCTGCCGTGCGAACGGCCCTCGTATATTTACGGGTCGACGAGCTCTCGCCGTGAAAATCGAGCAGCCTGCCTGCCGCCGAAAAATGCCTTTGTTTCAGCGCGGAACATCTAGATTAACAAAGAATTGAAACACGTCCTCTCGCGCCCGAAACGGCCGGGCCGCTGTCCGATCTGCCGAGAGGCCACCTCATGACAACGGTGCGATCGCAGAAAAAAGCTCCGGCCAATACACCCGGTCGAGCCGGCGGAGCGGAAGAGGCGGGTGCGCATCATATTGCCCGAGCAGCGCGGCGGCGGCATAGATCACGCGGATGCTGCCATGCTTGCGAAAGAGGGACCAGAGCGGCGCGAGTATATTGTTCAGACGTTCCGCTTCCTGCCGATTACCGGCGCGCGCGGCGGCTGTGAGCGCTCCCGCGACGCGAGGAAACAGACCGGCGGCCACGCTGTGCCAGCAGTCGGCGCCCTGCAGCAACGCCTCGGCGCATCCCCAATCGCCGCTATAACCCACGACAAGGTCCGTGGAACCGCGCAGCGTCGCTAGCTCGTCTGCGATCGAGGTATCTGTCGGAAGCGGAAGTTTTGCGGCGCGGACGGTCGGCAGATCCGCGAGCTGCGCAAGCAGCGGCAAGCCGAACGTGAAGCCGGTGGTCGCGGGGTTGCTGTAGATGCAGATCGGGAGGTCGGTCACACGCGCGACGGCCTTAAAATGCGCATAGACCTCACCGCTCGCGAGGGGCAGGTAGCTGACAGGGGTCAGTAGCAACATCGACGCGCCTCCGCGCGCAGCGTCTTCGGCCAAGCGGCAGGCGTCGTCGGTGCGTAGGGCCCCGATGCCGGCAACGACCGGGGTGGAGCCTGCCGCAGCGACCGCTGTCTCGACGACTTCACGGCGCTGACGTCGGGACAAATAGGGCGCGATACCGATGCTGCCCAGCACCGAGATTGACTGGATATCCGGTCCGACGACGCGGTCGACCATCGTCTCGAGGTGGCTGTGCAACAGCGCACCATCGTCAGTTACGGGCGTGGGAAGAAAGGCATTGAGGCCGACCGCGTTCATCGCGCCTGCCCTGGACGCTGCGCGTTTCGCCGATCCGGGCGATCAGCCATGGCCGATGGCTCGCGCAAGGTTGCGCGGTTCGCGCGCAACGGCGCGAAGACCGTGGACCCGACTGATTTGCTTGCTGCCTCCAGTTGGTCTGGCCCAAAGCGGAGGGCGCGTAAAGGCGCCGCGCCCGAGGTCGGCAAGATCGACCGTATCGTGGGCCCCATCTCAGCCGCAGTCCGCCTCGAGACGCGATGCCAGTGTCGTGAGCAGATGGTCCCACGCGGCATCCATGACGGCGACATATTGCTCGGACGGAAGCGCGCTATGGGTGACATCCAGCTGGGTTGCGCCGTCCGGCAAGCGCGTCAGCGCATAACGAAGGACCACATCATTTTCCGGTCGGCGCTCCGTGCCATGATTGTCGCTCCAATAGCGGTACTGGAACAGCTCGGCCGGTC